>Ga0075425_100000535_pt1 | contig 35812 bp, 35 predicted proteins | sample SoiMethybrSBSTD4_FD_75300 | JGI IMG/M metagenome (GOLD analysis project Ga0075425, IMG submission 75300) | Bulk soil microbial communities from a Populus tree surrounding site in Tennessee, USA - Soil MetaG P. TD hybrid SBSTD4 | ecosystem: Environmental > Terrestrial > Soil > Tree plantation... | reverse complement strand
CAGCATCGTCTTTCCCGGTTCGCCCTTGGCCGCCACCAAGGAGGAGCTGGAAAAGATGATCGGCTACTGGCCCGACATCGACAAGTCGCGCGCCGAGGCGCGCCGCCTCCTTAAAGAAGCAGGCCAGGAAAACCTGGCATTCGAGCTCCTCAACCGCAACGTCGACCAGCCCTACAAGTTCATCGGCACCTGGCTGATCGACGAATGGAGCAAGGTGGGCATCAAAGCGACGCAGAAGGTCGTGCCCACGGGCCCCTGGTTGGACTCGATGCGCAGCGGGGATTTCACGGTGGCGCTCGAGGCCAACTGCCAGAACGTGGTCAATCCGATCGCCGACGTCGGCCGCTGGCTGCCGCATGAGGTCTATCGCGAGAACTACGGCTACTTCTCAGATCCCGAGATGGTCGATATCTACAACCGGATGCTGAAGGAGACCGATCCTGCCAAGGCGCGCTCCGAGATGCGGCAGTTCGATACCCGCATCAACGATCAGGCGCATCAGCTGATGGTCACGTGGTGGTATCGCATCGTGCCGATGCGATCGTACGTTAAGGGCTGGAAGATCTCGCCCAGCCATTACCTGAATCAGGATCTGGCGAACATCTGGCTTGAGGAATGACATGCCTACCAATACTGCTCGGAATGAAGTTGAGAGAAACGTGCTAATGTATGCCGAATTGGCGCGGGAGATCGGAAACCTGCTTGAATCGTCGGCAAGAAGCCTCCACAAGATCTCCCCTGAGGTGGCGCGACAAGCCCATCAGCGAATTGCAGATTGCATTGAGTTCTTTGAATTCATTGAGCGTGTCCTGCACGACCGGGCTTCGAAGCGACCAATGAGGCAGCCACTGCGCGCAAATTAGCAGAAAGGCAAGTAGCCTGCGCCTCATCCGCGGACCTCGCGGGGAATGAGGTGGGGACGATTGCCATCCGTCCTGTAGCCATCGAGGCACCGGGTCGTCGCAAGGAGAATTGATCTCGCAATTCCGTCTTTGCTGCTCGCTCGCATGGCTCCGACGTCACGGCCATTCCATGCCGCCTTCACCTTGGAGGCAAAGGCTCCGTCGACCTCTTCCGTTACGGGAAGCGCGTCCGTGTCCGCTCGCAGAGCTACAACAGGCCCGGGCTTGCCTCGTCGTCTCGATTTCCTTGGCCTCGCGCTCAACGGCATCCCGAACAGTTTCAGCACTTGATTGGTCTGCTATGACGCAAGTGATCAGGGCGCCGTAAAGCAGAACCACGATCCCCCGCATTGCGCGCATCCTCTAAGGCCCATGTAAGGGGGATGTGAGGGGCCGTGGGAGGGCCATGGGGCGGGGCCATGGGCGGAGGGAATGTGCGGCTCCATCCGATGTGATGCCTGACGTGGACGGGCCTTTATCCTTATGCGGTCTCACGTCCGTGTCATCAGCGCGCGGCAGTGCCAGCAGGTCCATGCGCAAGCTTGCCGGCTCGGCGAAGCCCGGTCTGTGCGTAGATTAACGATCCCTCTCGTTCAATCTGAACCTATCCGATGAGAAGCGCGTTTACGTTTGAAAAATCCCAGTGGAGCTTCAAAACGGATGCCACGTCTTCTCGCGTCGCTCTTTGCATTGTCATCCTTGTTTATTTGTAGCCCTTGGTGCCCTGTACATGCCGAACAGTCGACGATTGGACTTGCGTCATTCTACGGAAATACGCCAACGCCCTCCGAAAAATTCACAGCCGCGCATCGCACATTGCCTTTCGGGACGATGGTGGCCGTGACAAGGGTGGACACCGGCGCACAGGTAGTCGTGCGCATCAATGACCGCGGGCCTTTCTTAAGGGGACGCATTATTGATCTCTCCAAACGCGCTGCAGAACAGCTTGGCATGATTGGACAGGGCTTCGCGCGTGTGCGTATCCAGGTCATTTCCGCCCAGCTGCTCAGGCCGGCAAGCGAGCGTGAACCAGCTGCAAATTGCCTGGCCTGTCTGCAGGCGCCGATCTTCGACTAGATCCCCGCTTAGGAACGCAATCCCGTAGGCCTTGCGGCCCAGCACGCATCAATTTGTTAGGTTTGGAAATCGACCACCGTTTCCAGTCCCGCTTCACGTTGACGACAGTCCAACCCTGCGCGTTCGTCTCGTCCAGGGTCTTGTCGAGGCGCCCTCCCATCCCGGGGTCATGACATCCGCCGCTCGCGACTGACACAGCGAAATCCGACGTGGCTCGTGGAGGTATCAATCGGCTCTGCGTGCCGCGCAGCTGGACGATATCTGCGGCAATAATTCGGAGCGCATAGGTGGGAGCCACCCTTGAGAACCTTGCGTGGGATCCTGATCTGCGGTTGGCATGGGTCATAGCTCGCCGCCTCAGGCCCGCCGCGCGGATTTTCTGGAGTGCAGCAGGGCTTGAGCGGGTCGGCTTCGTGTCTCATCGACCACCAGTCGGTGGTCCATTCCCAGACGTTGCCGATCATGTCGTAGATACCGTAACCATTGGGCGGAAACGCCGTCACGGGCGAGGTGCGCTTGTAGCCATCGATGGCTAGGTTTTGGTGTGGGAATTTCCCCTGCCAAGTATTGGCCATGTGTTTACTACCGGGGGTGAATTCATTGCCCCAGGCGAACTCGGCATCTTCGAGGCCGCCGCGCGCCGCGAACTCCCACTCAGCCTCGGTTGGCAGCTCCTTGCCTGCCCACATGGCATAAGCCTCCGCATCCCGAAAAGCGATATGCACAACCGGGTGATCGTCGAGCCCGCCGATGGAGCTACGAGGTCCATACGGATGTCGCCAATCTGCGCCGAACTTGAAATTCCACCACTGGCTCCAATCAACAAGATCAACCGGATGTTTGGGCGGCGTGAATACGAGCGAGCCCGCTTTCAGCATATGCGGTAGCGCACCGGGGTAGTCCTTCGCGTCTGGCTTCATCTCTGCGAACGTGACGTAGCCGGTCGCATTAACGAATTTACGAAACTGATGGTTGGTGACAGGTGTCCGGTCGACGAAAAATCCATCCACGGTCACACGATGCGCAGGCGCTTCCTCGACATAATGGTGGTCCGACCCCATGCGGAATGTGCCGCCCGGAATCCATACCATTTCGGAGCGGTCCGGACCGTCGTGTCCGGGGACCGCCTGTTGCAATTGTCGCTGCCCAATAAGGTCCGCCCCATTCATCAGAGTTAACGAATCAGCCGATCGCCTACTTCAGACTTGGAAACTACCTAAGTACAAGCGAGCAGGAATCCGGGTAAACCCCGAGGTCCCCAAGTTCATATTTGGAGTGGTGTTCAAATTTGCCGGATTCTCTTCATCGACCACCGATCTGGCTCGGCCGTTCTAAGGGCATGGTGAACCTCACGGCCAGGAACAGGTTATCTGCCATTCCAGCGTATTGAGGGGCCGGATGGGGGTATGCGCCAAGCGTCCATGATGAATTCTTGCACGCAGCCGGCCATAGCACGAAATCCTCAAGGTCCATCGCAGCACAGTGACCTGCTCCCGAGACGGTCTCAGCAAATCGGAGGCATGGGAGTGGGTTTGAATGACCGCTCGAACAATCTGATCACAGGCGTGGGCTTCGCGCACCGCTTCTGAACGAATGGCTAGTCTCGGTCTCGGGGGCATCACGCTTTCAGGTGCCGGGAACCACTTCGGCGCATAGCCCAATGCAGAATGCGTCCACATACAAGACGCGATATTTGTTGTAGATGGTGCCCCGCAGGGCCCTCAGAAGGCTGCGCATGATGGCCCCGCTCAAGCTACTAGGCTTTGAAAAAGCTAGTGAAGTGTCCGATGACCTTGTCTGGCACCTCTTCTTGAATGTAATGACCGCAGTCGATGGCCTCGTGCGCCACGATGTTTGACGCGTAGCGTCTCCATACGTCAAGGAATTCCTTGGCGCGCTCCGAAGGTTGGCCTCGTGCGCCCCAAAGCAGAAGCAACGGCACATCGATCTTTTTGTCCCTATCAGCCGTGTCCATTTCAAAATCACACGTCGCCGTCGCTCGATAGTCGCGGCACGAACCCGTAATCGTCTTCAGCGTATAGCAGCGGACATATTCGTTGATCGCAGTGTCGGTGAGAAATCCGATGCCAGTACCACCGCGGATCTCCATGCGGCTCTTGAGGAAATATTCGGCCGGTACGGCGCTGATCAGCCGCTCTGGAAATGGTTCAGGTTGCGCCATGAAGCCCCAATGCCACGTTCCAATCACCCAATTCTTCGTGATGTTCGTCCAAACATGATAGTTGGGAATAACGTCCATGATGCACGCTTTGATAATGCGCTTTGGCTGATCAATGCACAGCCGATGCGTAGTGCGTCCACCACGATCGTGACCGGCAATCATAAAGCGCTGATATCCAAGTTGTTCCATGACCTCGACGAGATCGCGTGCCATCTCGCGAAAGCTGAAATTGATGTTGTTTGGTCCAGGCTCCGGGAGTGAGCTGTCGCCGTAGCCGCGCAAGTCAGGAAGGATGACATGGTGTTGCTCGGCCAGCCTCGCGGCAACCTTGTACCAGCAGGTGTGGTTCACCGGATTGCCATGCACGAGCAGCAGCGGCGGACCCGAGCCGCCGTGACGGAGACGAATTACGGCTCCGCTGGTGCGCATATCGAGGTGTTTAAAGCCGGGAAATTGCGCCGCCATGTCAGCAGACCCCCAACGCGTCGGGTCACGCCTGTAGTCGGCTTCGATCGCCGTCGCCATGATGCCCGTGCTCTGCGCATAGGCCGGAGGTGTTAAACCCGGAGCAGCCAAGCCTGATACGGCAGCACCTACAAGCGCATCTGGCCGGCTTATTTCGCCGCTCATCGTTGTCTCTCCGTCATTCCTTCTGATCGAGATGACCACCATCGTTGATCAACTTCCAGAGGAGCTTGATGCAAGACAGCTAGGCTGTACGGCGTCACCTACCTGCAACCCGCAAATCTGTCTTCCATGCGTCGCCAGGAGTGGAGCACTCTCCGGTTTGCCTTGGTCATCGTAAAGTAGCAACCCCCACCACTCGGCTGATCATGCCTCCGACTAATGGTAACATTGGAATAGTGACAGAGGAGGAGTGTGCCGACAGCGCCATGCCCAACAAAAAGCACATCTCCTTCATGCTGCCTGGTGAGAACCGCCTCCGCTTCGCGCACGATGCGAGCTTGGGCATCGACCGCGCGCTCCCAGCCCCGTATGCTTTGATTTGGATACGCAAAGAATTCATTGGCCACGCTTTCAAATTCGACTGGCGCCAGAAAGCCCGTCGCTGAACGATCATTCTCGTGCATTTCCTCGCGAATTTCGAGCGTAACACCCAAGGCCGCAGCCAGTGGTTCAGCGGTCTTTAGCGCCTTTTGCTCGGCGCTGGAGACAACCAGTGTGGTTCCCGCAAGCCACCCGGCGGCAATAAGAGCTTGAACGCGCGCGGCACCGACGGCATTCAGATGCCACGATTGCACTGGAACATGTGGATCGATTTGGACCTGAGGATGGGTCAGATATCGCACGAATGTCGTCATCCGATTATACCCATGAGGAGCGGGCATCGCGCTGCCGGAACTTTCGGTACTGGACGGAGGACAACTTGGCAGCGACTGTCGTCGAGCAGATTGCCTGTTGCATTCGCCGCTGCGCGGATATAGCTGCGATCACCTGAATTAGACCCATCACCATGGCTACCTCCAACAGCCGCAAATTTCGAGGGCGCGATATTTGGCGAAGCTACGCAAGACTACTCGACCAAAGCCCCCTGGTTAGCCGCGAATTTTTTGCGGCTCCGTCGTTCACCCCCATCGGAGCGGCGTTCAGAGGACTCGTGCTGGCTTCCCGGTCACTTTGGGCAGCTCGGCGGACGCCGATTGGGTTTGGCCCGAACTGCTCAAGAGCAAACCGCAGGAGCTGGCATCGTTTCGTCGGGGGGAGATCGAGCAAGATCCCAATCCCGTCAAATGGCGCTTGGGGATGAGGCCGTCCACCTCGGACGACCCCGCAGATTTCGGGTAAGGCTGGGCTGGCCAGTCCCTGGCTCGGGCCGCCCTTAACCGAGAACTTGGCAAGGTGCGCGAGATTGGGCGTTGCCCGCGCTGCAGCCTTGATCGGACTGCACAGGTCTGGGACGATGACTGAGAGATGAGGTAGGGTGTTGGAGCGGCTTTCCTATGTCCAGCGGGGGAAGGCCAACGTCAATCTGAACTCGCAGTCGGGCCCAATTCACAGGCAGTTCACAGGCACTTCAAAGGCAGTTCACAGGCAGCTCACAGGCAAGCGATATGCGGATGCTCCCTAGGGCAACGCCGGAGCGACTGAGTGCGTTCTCCGATGGCGTGTTCGCAGTGCTTATAACGGTGCTGGTCTTGGAGCTTCGGCCACCCGAGCTTCCGACTTTTGCGGCGCTGCTGGCGCTCTGGCCGACCTGGCTTAGCTATGCAGTCAGCTACCTATTCATTGCCATTGTCTGGACCAACCACCACTACCTCATGCGCTACGCGGCAGAAACGACCCCTCGTCTATTGTGGTTCAATTTCGCGCATCTGTTTTCCATGTCGCTGCTTCCGCTCTCCACGGCCTGGATGGCCGTCAGCCGCTTGTCGCCGCAACCAGTTGCTTTTTATGCGGCCGTCTTCTTCCTCGTGAACGTCACCTACATATGTTTGATTTGGGAGCTCATTGATCGTTCCCCAGTGGATGAAGTCTCACCGACCGTGCGCAAGATTATGCGCTTTCGGTCGATCACGACTTTATGTCTCTTTGGAGCGGCCGTGGCTGTGGCACTAATGTACCCGTTGATAGCGCTTGGAATTTGTATTTGCTGTCTGATCGTTTATCTGAGGCCTGAACCGCTGGGAGCGAAGACGCCACCGAGCTAGCGCCGCTCGGGGACGCGAGATGCGGCGGCCGAAGAGTAGACGGCGCCGGAAGGCGCCGATCTGATTTCTGGGGTTGTGACGGAAGCCGTTCTTCGCCTCCATCGTGCCCGCCTTATGTCGGCACGTCCTCAAGCCGCATCGCCGTGGTACTGGCTTGCGCGATGACGAACGTGATCAGGCCAGACGCGTGACGTGGTATTTCTGTGGAGAGGGGACTGGACGAAGAGAGCAGGAGATGATTGTTGAACTATCTTCCGTCAGGGTAAAAGGCGATCCAGCCGGGGCGAGAACATGCACGATGTTCGGACGCTGGGCGCTGGAAACGGAACTTGGTCGGCTAAGACACCGCGCACACGTCAGTTGCGCGGAAAAGGTCTGCTGGCACGCCATCGCATCGAGCCCCAAGGTGAAAGCGGAGTCTAGGCTCGTTAGTTTATGGATTGCGACAGTTGTGGTCTGCGGCATCCTGCGTGACATTTACAGGTGACGGGATTTCACGTGGGGATCTTGCGCAGGAGCGCAGGTCTTGTCTTATTTGTGACACGTTGATGGAGGCTTGCATGGCGAAGTTGGCGATCATAGCGACGATCGAAGTAACGCCGGGGCGCAGAGCAGAATTCGTGCCGGTGCTCATGGCACACAGACAACGATCTCTGAAAGAGGAACCGGGCACGCTGCAGTTTGACGTGCTACTGCCGCATGAGGATGAGACCAAGGTGCTGCTGTATGAGCTGTACCGAGACGCGGCGGCATTCGAGGACCATCGGAATGCGCCATCAATCGCGCGGTTCCGTGAAGAAGCTTCTGGGATGTTCGGGAAAATCTCTGGGACTCGATGTCTACTGTCAGAGTGAGAGAGATTCCTCGAGGAGTTCCTGGATTTCTAGAGCCCAGGTAAGTTGGGGAGTCGTGCATGAAAGACGATCTTGCTGAAACGAGTCCTGGCCAGCCAGTCGAATGGTACCTCGGGAGAGATGGACAACTGTACGGTCCACTCTCCGACGTTGAGATGACAAAGTTCAGAGAGCTCGGCCACATGCATATGACGGACTTGGTGTGGCGAGAAGGCTTTGCGAACTGGATGCCGGCCGCAGCAGTTTTCAATTTCGCGAGAAAAAAGACGGCGTGGTGAGCGGGGTTTGCGATGCGGCTGAGACGGGAATAGCATCCGCAGGGACGGATGAATAGCACGCGAAAGCACCAGCACGCGAGAGCATCCACCTCTATGCGTCACGATGTTGCTTGTGTCATGGACGCGATTTCCCGACGAAGCGCGCGCAAGAGTTCCCCGCAGTGGTCAACATGGGCGAGCATCGCGTCGTAATCGCGCGTTGCACGAGCGAGGTCGATTGGATCGCGCTTACGGCCGTAATCCTGGATCGCTTGTTCGAGCGCAAAAGTCTGCTCAAGGATCTGAGAGATCTCGGCGCGGAGGCGGGTAACGTGTGTTCTTCGGCTTTCCTGCATGCCCAGTATATGGTCACAACCCCTTGATGTTTCAAGGAATAACTGCGATTTCACGGTGCGTCCACAAGGCTCATGGGTAGACCCCGGTTCCCAACCATTGAAACCTCAGATGGACGCGGCAGACCTAACCCTTTCGATACTCAGCATTTTCGGCGAGCACTGCATCCTGGTAGTGCTGGGCCTAAGCCGTCCTCGGCGATGGCGTTCCCGCGTTCCCCGCACCACGCCGGTTTGATGTGGGAGGTCGGCCTTCGGGTCTCACTCGGGATGCCGCACCGGCCAACAATTTTCAGGGCTGGCAGACTTTCCCGGTCCAAAGCCGCAAGGGCTCGCGTGTGGCCATCGTGTTACCCGGGGACAAGATCTCAGTTGGTCGGCTGCAAATAACCCGGCTCAATGCCAGGGTAGAGCGCCCGCGATTGTTCGGCAGCAAATCGTACCGTTGCAGATAATCTCGCAGGGGTGGATGATGCAGTTGATACCATACTGTTGAGGCGGACCTAGAGCATGGACCGAGCGGCCGAAATCAGTCTTCTCAAGAAGCTGCTCCACTACGTCGACACCAAGACGACGTCGTTGGCTGATGCGCCGTGGCGCAATGATGTCACGGCCTATACCTGCCCGGAGCGCCACAAACGGGAGGAGGCGATACTCATCAGAGGCCGTCCGCTGGTGATGGGGCTCTCCTGTGACTGGCCCAAGCCAGGCACCTATCGCACCGACGATTTCGCGGGCGTCCCTATCCTTATCGTCAGGGGAAGCGACGGAACGCTCCGGGCCTTCCTCAATGTTTGCCGTCACCGTGGTGCCAAGGTAGCGCACGGATGCGGTAGCGCAGTCGCGTTCACGTGTCCCTATCACGGCTGGACCTATGGCAACAACGGGATGCTGCGTGGGCTTCCCGAGGAGGCCACGTCATTTCCTGGTGTCAGAACCGAGCGGCCGGGTCTTATCCCTCTACCCATTGCCGAGAAGTACGGCATGGTCTGGGTGCTGCCGACGCCCGCAGCAGACCAGTCTGCGCGTCTCGATATCGATCCGTGGCTCGAGGGGCTTGAAGCCGATCTCCGGTCGTGGAGGCTCGACACCTACCATTTCCATGCGCGCCACGTGCACCCCGAGAACATGAACTGGAAGCTTCTCGTTGACACATTCCATGAAGGCTATCACTTCGGGGTTCTCCACAAGGAAAGCTTAAGAGACATTTTGGTCCACAACGTCGGCGATTTCACTCCGTTTGGGTCGAACTTCCGTCTCGTGTACGGGCGTACAAAGCTCGACCGCCTAAGATCCACACCGGAAAGCGAGTGGGATCTGATGTGGAATACGACCATCGTCTACTCGATGTTCGCTAATACGATCTTCTCGCCGCAGGGCGATCACATGGAAGTCTTCCGGATTTTCCCGGTGAATGGACAAGTCGATCGCGCGGTGATGGAGACGTCGCTCTACATACCCAAGCCGATCGAGACCGCCGATGAGAAGCGTCACTGGGATGCCAATCTGGCCTTGGCCATCAAGGTCATAACGACCGAAGATTTTCCGGCGGGGCGCAGCATGCAGATAGGCTTCGGTTCGGGTGCTCAGAGCCATGTAGTTTATGGCCGCAACGAACCCGCGCTCGCGCACTACCATAAGTCCATCCGACGCGCGCTCGGATTGCCCGTGGATGCAGGCGCTGTTGCTGTGCGCAACGCGGCCGAATAAAAGAAGAGCAGGACCGAGGGTTTACCGGGGCCTAGTACTGCCTAGTACTGGGGCCTGGCACCGGGGCCTGGTACTGGGCAAGAGCCTCCTGTTTCTGCGTTTATCATGCCTTGTCGCCGGATGTTGGCTCGACCGTTTCGAGATTATTTCTTTGCACTCCACACCCCGGGGGGGCCGCGCGCCGACTGGTTCAACGCAAATGTTGGCGACTGCCGGCAAAGCGAAACTGTGTGCTCAAATTTACGCGAAGGTGAGCGCCCGAAAGGCGCGCGCGTTGTGGCGAGCTATCCCGGTCTGGATGAGGTCGCATCTGATGGGGTCGGGTGGTGGCGAGCATGCCTAAAGAACTACCGTAGCAATTGGTGTTCAAGTCCCCCCTGCACTTATCACGCGCGCTGACGATGTCTTCGAGTAAGGTAAGGGCTTGTTGCGGCGCAGGAGCGTATCGCCGGGTTCCTTTTGCAATGCGGGGCGCCGTCCCTACCCGACCTACGCACCGTACCGCTTTGATCTTGCGACGGGTTCACCGGGGAAGCCGACGTTCTACGAGCCGAAGATGTGACCCAATCACGACCTCGCCCAAGTCGGGCCATAACGATGCATCAGCATGAATAAAGAGCATTGGGATTGATGGCATGCGCCGTCTTGCTCGATGACAGGATGGCGCCTCGACGTACCCTAGGCCACCGATCGCCCTTGCAGGGCCGACGTCAGATAGGCCGCTCAACGGAGGAAATGACGATGGAAGCTCGCCTCCCGCACTTTCGCCACGGACGTTTCGGGGGTCTGGTTCTACTTGCCGTTATGTCGATTGCGCCAGCAGTCCACGCCCAAATCGCCGTGTCTTCGAACGACAACAAGGTTGTGAACGTCGACGGCGTCAACAAGATGGTGGAAAACCCGGCGCCCGATAACATCACCATCATCGACCTTGGTACCTCACCGCCCAAGATCATCGGCCAATTAGATGTGCCCGGTTCGGTTGTCGGCCCGCCGCAGAGCGTGGCCATCTCACCTGATGAGAGTCTCGCGCTTGTAGTGGCCTCGACCAAAATCGATCCGACGGATCCGAAGAAGACCGTCCCGGACAACCGACTTAGCGTCGTTGACCTCAAGGCTTCGCCGCCCGCTGTCGTTGCCACGATCGAGGTCGGCGCGTCGCCTACCGGTGTCTCGTTCAGCCCCGATGGCAAACTGGTGCTAGTTGCCAATCGTGGCGACGGTACCGTGTCGGTCCTCACCGCAGACGGCAAGACCCTGACACCCGTTGGCAAGGTCGAGCTGGGAGACGCCAAGTCCGGTCCATGCCATGTCGCCTTTCTTCCCGACGGCAAGCGTGCGCTTGTAACGCGCGATGGCGATCACCGCATCTCAGTGCTGTCAGTCGATGGCGCCAAGGTAGAGGACACCAAGGCTTATATGGTCGGCGGCATCAGGCCCTACAGCATATCTGTGAGCTCTAAGGGCGACCTCGCCGTGTTCACCAACCAAGGCGGCGGGCAGGGGGACACCGACATCATCTCCGTAATCGATCTGAAGAAAAACCCACCGCGCATCGTCGAGTCCCACTCGGTTGGTCAAATTCCCGAGGGCGCCACCTTTTCACCCGACGGGTCGCTCGTGGCGGTAACGATCCAGAACGGCTCGAATCGGCCCAAAACCCACCAGTCTTACAACGACCACGGCCTGGTCATGGTGTACCGTGTGGACGGGGGTAAACTCACGTTCGTTGCGCAAGCCAAGGCCGCCAGGTGGGCACAAGGCGTGGTGTGGAGCCGAGACGGTAGCACATTGCTGGCGCAATCCATGCTCGACAAAACGATCGATGTTCTCCACTTCGATGGCAAGAACCTGAGTGTGACCGGGCACATCAACGTGCCCGGGGGGCCGGCTGGCATCCGCACGGTGGAAAAGTAATCCGACGGCGAAGTCAACTTGCAGGCTCGCAAATAGCAAACGTCGGTTTAAACTGAACGGAACGAGGAAGGTTGATTCGACGGCCCGACCGCGCATTGCTGAATGCATAGTGGCACTGCAATGTCGGGCCGGCTGACCATTCCTTTGGTCTGCGCGAGCGGCTTCGCCTTACAGGGCTGTCTTGCCCTCGGAGTACCCCAAGGAGACGTTGAGCGCAGCCCGAGACTTTCTCCTGTTCACCGCCATTGGAACAAGCATGAAAATTGCCGGCAACATCGATTTGCCGGCTTGACCTTGCCCTTGCGGCATCCCCCATAAGGCTGGCGATCAGACGACAATGGGGTGATTCGTGAACTCTACCGTCCAGTTCTTCAACCCAACCGAGGCTGCAAAGCGCCTCGGGGTATCCACCAGAGCCCTCCGACTCTACGAGGAGCGTGGATTGCTGAAGCCGACTCGCACCGCCGCGGGCTGGCGGACCTATGGACCCGAACAAATGATGCGAGCGAGGGGGATCGTCGAGCTTCGCACCCTTGGTCTTAGCCTCGTTGAGGTTGCACGAGCACTTGATGGAGATGCATTAGTGCTCGCACGGGCCGTGACCGCCCATGAGGCAGTCCTTGAAGCTCGCATGCACCAACTGCGCGAGACCGTTCATAGGATACGCACTCTGCGCGAGGAGCTTGATCGCGGTGCCATGTCGGTCGCGTCTGCCTTGACGAATATGCGTCAAGCGGGTGACCCAATCAGCGTGGCCATCGACCTCCCATGGCCGTGGGGCGGTGAGCGCTTTGAATTGCGAGAAATTTGCCGCTTGACCCACATAGTGGGACCTCTCGGAAGCGGCAAAACGCGCCTCGCAAGGCGATTGGCCGATGCGATAAAGGGAGCGTCATTCGTAGGTTTGGAGCGCCTTAGCGATGGCGCGGCAGCGGCTAAAGAACGACTGACCTCAGATCCGCAATTGGAACTGCGCGTTCGCCACGCGCTGGCCGCGATTGCCAGCGTTGGTGGCAACACCTCCGAAGCTCTCGTCGCATTGTTGACGGCATTGGAGACAGAAGGCCCTGCTGCACAGGTTATCGACATGCTTGAGGACGGTCTGGACGCACCGACGCAGGAGGCGCTGATTTGTTTCTTGCGGCGCCGTCGACCGTCGGCGAGGCCCCTCCTCTTTCTCACGCGATCCAGCTACATCCTCGATGTGGACGCGGTTGGTCCGGATGAAGCGATCATACTCTGCCCCGCCAACCATAACCCGCCAATGCTTGTCGCGCCATTTCGCGGCGCTCCAGGCTATGAGACCCTTACCATGTGCTTGGCTACGCCCGACGTTCGTGCTCGCACTGAAGGCATCATCGCCACGCGACGTGGCGGATGATTCAGAGCGCGCACTTGAGCGAATGCTTGGACCGACTACAAGGACAACCCTTGGTCTTCCGCTGCGATGCAGCATCGCCTTCACCTTGTTGCGACAAGGCCGTAGAATTAGTTTTGTTACTCCAGGCTACTGTGCGAACTGCCGAAGTCCTGATAATTTGCTAGTTCCACACCAAACGAGGACAAACGAGGATCTGGCGATCAAATTGAGCCGAGCCCCATCGCTGCCGCTCGACGGCTCCAGAGCTACCGGGAACCGGGAGAGACCAGATGCGACCGTCCCGACGCAACTCTGACAATCCCAACTCCATGAGCGCGACGGCGCGCGCCACTCCCCGCAAAATCTCACGCCGTGAAATCTTAAGTCTTGCGGCCCTCGGCGCTCTGGCGGTTGGCACAAGGCCGACCAAGGCGGCGCCTGATCGCAGCATGACCATAGGCTCGCATGTCTCTTTGGCCCCCATTTGGTTCGATCCGGCGGAGACATTGGGCATCATCACACCTTTCATGCTGATGTATGCGATGCACGACGCTATGGCGAAGGCGATGCCGGGGGATCCGATAGCACCGTGCTTAGCCGAATCCTGGACCATGGCGCCAGACGGGCTGAGCTACACGTTCGTGCTGCGCCCGGGTGTCAAATTTCATAACGGCGAGCCGGTGAGGGCGGAGGACGTGAAGTTCTCGTTCGAACGCTATCATGGCGCCTCCCACCAACTGATGAAGGACAGGGTCGCAACGGTAGAGACGCCCGATGGGATGCATGTATGCTTCAGACTGAAAGCACCGTGGCCCGACTTCCTCACCTTCTACGCCGGCGCCTCAGGCGCGGCTTGGATTGTGCCGAAAAAGTATATCGAACAAGTCGGGGATGCGGGCTTCAAAAAGTCTCCAATTGGGGCTGGTCCCTACAAGTTCGTCTCCTTCACGCCTGGGCTCGAGTTGGTGTGCGAGGCATTCGAGGACTATTGGCGCAAGGTCCCCACCATCAAGCGCCTGGTGTTCAGAGTTGTTCCCGATGAAGCCACACGGCTGGCGGCCCTACAGCGTGGCGAGATCGATATTGCCTATTCCATCCGTGGGGAACTCGCCGATGAGCTGAAGCGCACGCCGGGCCTCAGCATCAAGGCGGCGATCGGCTCGGCGCCGTTCTGGCTGTATTTTCCCGAACAGTGGAATCAGAATTCGCCTTGGCACGATCAGCGTGTGCGCCAGGCCGTATCCTTGGCACTCGATCGTCAGACGATGAATGAGGCTCTCGCGCTTGGTTATTCGCATCTGACTGGCAGCATATTTCCGGAAAATTTTGACTTCTACTGGCAGCCACCGCCGCCGCTATACGACCCCGCGCGGGCTAAAGAACTGCTGGCAGAGGCTGGTTTCCCCAACGGCTTCGATGCCGGCGATTACAACTGCGATGCCTCCTATGCCAATATCGGTGAGGTTGCACTTAACAATCTCAGGGACGTCGGCATTCGAGTGCGGTTACGCCCGTTGGAACGCGCCGCATTCTTCAGCGCATATTCGGAAAAGAAGCTGAAGAACATCGTGCAGGGTGCGTCCGGCGCATTCGGCAACGTGGCGACCCGCGCAGAGGCTTTCCTTGTGAAGGGTGGCACCTATGCCTACGGAAGCTATCCGGATATCGATGCGCTGTTCGCCGAACAGGCGACCGAGATGGACCATGTTAGGCGCACGGCCGTGCTTCATCGGTTGCAGGAGCTGGTGCATGAAAGAAACATTTATGCGCCAATCTGGCAGAACGCCCTCCTTTCAGGCGTTGGCCGGAGGGTCGACCAATCAGGCTTCGGATTAATCAACGGCTTTCCCTATGCCGCACCCTATGAGGATCTCACTCTCAAGGACAGGGCATAGAGCACAGAGCCGGAGCGCAGCCGCCGTCGTTAATCGCGCGTTCGACAAGCGAACCTGGCAGGTGTAATGGCCGCCTCGTCGGCCGTGCCTTTCAGCACTCGCCCTATTATTCAGCCGCGTTTGCCTAAGTCGCCCATCGTCTTGGGCCGTTGCCTGCACGAGTACCAATTCCACACGAGGCAATTAAATTAAGCGCGCCGACGGCCCACTGGTGCGTTGCCGCCGGCCCGTTGTAGCAAATCAGCACTCAAATTCTGCACCGCCGCAATTTCGTCCCATAGTCGCGCCCTAAGATGGCTTTGGGGCACCCCGCCCTTCTATATCTGCTGTCGATCCTGCGGCAGACCACAAATGTCTTTCTTCACCCAGACGGGTACGCCCGCCGGGTGCGTAAGGTACGAGGGGCGGGATGCTTCATGTCTGAGGTGACCAAGGCGGCCGAAGATCGGCCGCAGCCTTTCCGCATTGACGGTAAGGCACTCGACTCCGCGCGCGACGTCGCGACTTATTTCGACGCCCGACTTGGCCGCATCTTGTGGACGCTCTACAAGGCCCCCGATAGTGCGCGCTATCGGGCCTTCGAAATCCCCAAGCGGACCGGCGGCATGCGCCCCATTCATGCCCCCCACGGCCTATTACGCGAATTGCAAGACAAGATGAAAGCCGATCTCGACAGGCTCTATCAGCCACACCCTAACGCCCACGGGTTCATCGTCGCCAAAAACGTCGCGTCCAATGCCAAGCCACATGTGGGCAAGCGCTGGGTGCTCAACGTCGACCTCGAAGACTTTTTCCCTTCGATAAACTTCGGTCGAGTGCGCGGCCTCTTTATGAAACCTCCGTTCGATATGGCGCCGTCAGCTGCCACGGTATGCGCTCAAATTGCCACTTTCAAAAATGGCTTGCCACAAGGCGCGCCAACATCGCCAACGCTTTCCAATCTCATTGCCGTACCGCTCGATCGCGCGCTGCTTCGCCTCGCACGCTCCCAACATGTAACGTACTCGCGCTACGCCGACGACATCACTTTTTCCACGGACGATATACAATTCCCGGCTGGCCTTGCCCTACGCGAACAGCTCCCCGACGGTTCGTTCACCGTCGTTGCGGGTGACGAACTGTCTAAGGCAGTGTCCGCCTCCGGCTTTCGCATGAATGCAAGGAAAGTTCGCCTGCAGGGGAGAGGCGTGCGCCAAAGCGTCACCGGCCTCGGCGTCAATGTTCACGTCAACGTGGCGCGCGAGCGCATCCGGAGACTGCGCGCAATGCTCCACGCCTGGGACAAATTTGGCCTCGATGCTGCTGGCAGCGAGCACTTCCGCCATTACCGCAGGCGCGACATGACCAAGGGCCCGCATGACGCCGGACGTGCGTTCCGCAATGTCGTGTACGGCCATCTTTCATTCGTTAAGATGGTCCGCGGCACTTCCGATCCAGTCTTCCTGAAGCTCTGTTCTCGCGTGCTGCAACTTGATCCGAACCCGTCGAAGTTTATCCGCCAGATGGTTTACGGCGCCGACGACTTCGACATCTTCCTGAGCCACGCATCTGAAGATAAGGCCGAAATTGCGCAGCCGATTTTCGAGGCGTGCACGCGCGCCGGTCTCAAGGCGTTCCTTGATCAAGCCCACATCGGCTGGGGCGAGAACTTCGCGAAGAAGATCAATACAGCCCTAGGATCGGCGCGCACCGTGTTGGTGATCGTATCGTCCAACTCTGTCTCTAAGGAATGGCCGTTGGCCGAGATTAACACCGCGCTCGCGTTTGAAGTCGAGGGAAAGAAACATGTCGTCGCCCTCGTCGTCGGCAAGCCTGATCTCTCGAAGTTGCCGTTGATCAAGGCCAAGAATTTCATGACCTGGAGCGGTGACCCGATGCCGATCGTTGCTGCCTTGAAACGTGCCGCGCGGCCCCCGCTGCCTCAGCACCAGTTGCAGGGATCGGCTCCGACCCTGCTCGCCGGCAGAGCCCAAGCTGCACCCGCCAGCACACCGAATGTGGGAGTTGGCGTGCCCCAGTCACAATTGCAGCGGAGGCGAAGCTTCTTCGGCCGACTTCTTGGGAAGCATTGACGCGCAAATCGCCGCGGGGTTGACTCAACTCGCCGTTGCCATCTTGGCCATTGATATTGCAATAGCGAGGCCGACTGCGCCAGCAGCGCCGATCGAACCCAACCGTCATGGTCATCAGTATCCTTGCAGGGGAACGCCTTCTTGCTGCTGTGCAATTGCGGCGCAATACACCGCACTCGACTGCTCAGCGGCTGCGATGATCTGCTCGGCTCTTCGTGGGAATTCCGGGGCACGGTCTGTACCTCGCGGTCGTGCTCACCTGCGCACGGGTTATCCGACTGTCCTGCGACCATCTCATGAACAGCAGCACGTCTCCCCCAAACAGGGGATGAAACGATGCGCAAATTCGACCACCTAACGCTCAAAGCCCAGTCGAGGCGCGGCGATCGCGTCCCACTCCGTCCTCGGGGTCCCATCATGTCTTTTGTGCTAACTCAGGAACAGCACCTCTTGTTGGAACTGATCGCAGACCGACCACTCCCAGCGATCGTCGAACTCCAGCGCCATACGGCACCGCTCGCGGCGACCAAGCTCATCGCCCTAACTGGCGATGTCGAGTGGCAGATAACCCTGCTTGGCAAAGCGATGTTGGAACGCATGGAGCACCAGGTGCACTAGGCGCGGCATTCTAGCCCTTGTTTCTGTGGGGCTCAGTGTCTTTGTTCTCCGATGCGCAGCGACTGATGCGGTCGCGTCTTATACATCGTACGCAGGAAGAAATGGCGACCCGGCCGGCGCGACGTCGCTCCCCCTCATGTTCGCCACCTTGGGTCACGGGGACCTGAAAATCGCCAGCGCCCTGAGTCAGGCGCGGGCAGCGATCGATCGGGGCCGCCACGGCTCACTTGCAAACACGTCCCAAATGGTCACTGGCTCAACACGGCGAGGCGTGCGGAGCCTGAGGTGCCGATGTCAGGTTCATGTCTTAGGGCAGTGCGGCGGGATCCCCATCGCCATGTTTGCCTTGCATGGAGTTGCACGCGAAACAAGAAAGCGCGATGGTGGCCTTGTGGGAACCCGAGGGAAGGTCAACGGCGCCCAGACCTAATTCGCGCCCCGGCGATAGCGATCCAAGCATCAATCCGACGGGTTCCTGCCTGAAGGAGAGAACGCCATGGTTGAGAGAGCGCCGTTTTTAAGCACCCCCTACAGCGCATATCTCCATCGGGAGCGGCCGGGCGAGGACGAGGAGCTCACCCGTGTCGGACCTGGAACGCCATGCGGTGAATATCTTCGCCGTTTTTGGCAACCGATCATACTTTCGAGCGAATTGACCGACCTGCCGCGGCGGATTCGCATCCTCGGCGAGGATCTCGTGGTCTTCCGCGACAAGCGTGGAGCGATTGGATTGCTGGAACTATATTGCCCCCATCGGGGTACCTCGCTGGAATTCGGACTGATCGGCGAGAAGGGCATTCGATGCTGCTACCACGGCTGGCTGTTCGACGTCGATGGTACAATTCTGGAAACGCCAGGTGAACCTGCCGACAGTACCCTGAAGGACCGGTTATTTCACGGCGCCTATCCGGTGCACGAAAACGTGGGATTGGTCTTCGCCTACATGGGGCCGCCGGAAAAGCGCCCAGCGTTCCCGCGGCTGGATACCTATGATCTGCCTGGCTACAAGCTTATCGCCCGCGCGCCGACCGTGTGGGAATGCAACTGGCTTCAGGTCAAGGAAAACAGCATGGATCCGGCGCACTTGGCGTTTCTGCATACCTTGCCGGGCAGCGAAGGATTCACCACCGACCTCAAGGAGCTGGGCGAATGGGACTGGATGGAGACGCCGATCGGCATGGTCTACGTCGACACGCGCCGAGAAGGTGACCGGGTTTGGGTTCGTGTCGCCGATTTCATACTTCCCAACATCCACCAGTTTCCACCCAATGCAGATCCCATGGCGCAACGCAATTCGATCAATCGTCCGTTGGCCACGACCTGGGGGGTCCCGCTGGATGACACGCACACGATGCAGATCGGTTATTACCATGCGCCAGGAGGTAGGGAGCTGCGTCGGGGTGCCGGTTTCGGTCAGGACGCAAGCCGCCCCTACAGCGAACGGCAGCGAGTTCCTGGCGATTACGACGCGCAGGTCAGCATTCATGGCGGCGTTGCGCTGCACGGCCTCGAACATCTCGCCGCCACGGACCGTGGTATTACCATGATGCGCAATATGATCCGGCGCGGCATCCGCGCAGTTCGCAACGGCGAAGATCTCGATTACCGCCTTCTGCGAGAGGGCCCCACAATCCCTACCTACTGCCATGATCGGGTCATTTCGGGCATAGCTCCAGCGCCAACCCCTCAAGGGGACCGTCGACTGCTGCGCGAGCTGGCACGCAGTATGGTTGAGGAGGCCGTGAGGACCGGCTTGGTTCCCTGAAGCGCTCCTCAGGTTTTGGTTCTATGCGGGAAGGCTGATGGGGGCTTCGCGACGGCAACGCGCCGTGTCACTCGATCATTTTCATGGCACCCGCGCTCCGCGAAACGGCTGCTGTTGCCATGCGCGTTGTCCAAAGCGAGACCCTCGCCGTCCTGTCCCCAAAAGTCCCTTGGGGCGCCACCTCTGCGTGCCAAGATGGGGAGATTAAATTGGCACACGCAAATGCCCGCCGCGACGGCAGGCACCTGACCCCGGCGCAGACGGCAGGCGAAAAAGGTCGCTGCACACAGGATCGTCTCAAGCACCGACGCCGATTCTTAGCCCAGCCCTGACTGCTTAGCTCAGCGAAGTTTGCCCCTTCCGCTGCTTTCCTGACCAAATCCCAGGGTAGGCATGCGGGTCATGGATAATTTCGCAAGCGCCTCACTCAAATCCATCATCGGGGGGATTGGCTTTGCTCTGGCGGCGCTAACCTCGATGGAAGCGGCAGGTGAGCAGCCGCCCCGACCACCGTCCGTTCCGGCCTCACAACTCATCGCCGCGGCACGGGGCCAAGTCGGCATCACGACCATCTACGATCCAGCTTTTGTTAAACTTGCTTATCCCGGTGGGGATCTGCCTCGCGAACGTGGCGTATGTACCGACGTGATCGTGCGCGCCTACCGAGATGCGTTCGGTATCGACTTGCAGGAGCTCGTGCATGCGGACATGCTTGCGAGCTTCGCGAGTTACCCGCCCATGTGGGGGCTACGAGCGCCGGACACCAGCATCGATCATCGGCGCGTGCTCAATCTTAGAGTTTTCTTCGGTCGTAAGGGCCGGCAACTTCCTGTCAGTCGCTTCCCCGTTGACTATGCGCCCGGCGATCTGGTGACACAGGAGCTGCCTGGCGGACTTCCGCACATAGCAATTGTAAGTGACACGCGAAGCCAGGATGGAACGCGTCCACTCGTCATCCATAACATTGGTCAAGGCACGAGGGTCGAGGACACGCTGTTCGCCTATCGCATTACCGGCCATTTCCGCTTTGGCCCGCTTGCCAATGAACTGGCAAACTGAGTCCTAAGCATCCGTTCCATGCGGTCGCTCACCGGGCGGAATAGGGTGAGCTTTCCATCGCGCGAGCGAAGCATCTGGCCAGAAGCCGCTTGGTGTCCGGGGCCGTAAGCGTGCCACCCATCGGCGCCAGTTCGACCTCACCTACGGCACGCATAGAGACCTGTCGTTGCAATGATGCGTTCGTTTATTGACGTTGAGCCGAAGCAGTCCTAACCCTGAGCCCGCAGAGACTTCTCGTTGCCCCCAGCGGCAGCTCTAGGCATGACCTTTAGGCATTAGATGCCTCGTCGGGGAAATTGCCAGCAAATAGAGGGCCAATGGGCCGATGGGTCCGACGATTGCCGCAACCCACACCCACGCCTTTATGGATCGACGGCGCGCATGGGCCATCCGTCCGGCAAGCACCATGGACCCGATGAAGACGAGAACCGTGATCCATACCCCCATTGCGATAAGGTCTCCTCTCCGCGACACTCTGCGCTAACGCGTGCCAGGCGTGAACCTGTCCTAGACTTTTGTCAACAGGGCCGAAGTCAATTGTGTTCAGCAACCCAACGTTGGACAAACGCTTGTCGCAGCATCCAGATCGGCCGGGTTGCCAACCGTCAAGATGCACCAACGAGCCGCTTTCCTTGATCGGAGGCGCTGACGGGCCCATCTGGAACCTCCGCTTCGCAACAGAGCTCAGTCGGCTCACCTGCGCAGAGGACCTGCATAGGTCCTACCGACGGCGCGAGCATTGGGGCAACAAAAGTCTTCCGCATGGCTAGGCTTTCTAGCTTAGAAAAGACACGACGCGCCAGACAAGGCTAGGCGGAAAAATTCGGGCAGTGTTCTCTTGCGGACGGGGTCCGCGGACTCGATGGAACGATGCCCAACCCTTTTTGGCGACTGCTCCGATCAACCTTGAACTCGCTTGTCTCGACGCGGCACCTTCCCAGACTGGTCCTTTACGACTCTCGGTCGTGAGCCGAGTCCCAGGGCCCTCGATCAGGTCAGCCGTTGGAGGACTTTGGCAATTCAGCTTTCATGCAGTGCAATAAATAAGGGGCAGTTCTCGAAGGCTCAGCGGCTGGGGCATAGGAGGAAAGGTGACCCAAAGTCACGCTCGCACTGCCATATTGCTCCTATGCAGCGTCGGCGTGCCATGATGTTTGGGAGCTGATATATTGCCTGGCATCTCTCAGCTCCAGGCGGGCGGTTAGCATCTATGCGACGGCGGGAGTTCACAATCGCCCTGGGCGGCACGGCCGTTGCCTGGAGACTAATCCCGCGGGCATTTGCGGTCGATCTACCTCGGGTCAGCATCCTTCACAGTGGTTTTCCAAACCGCACACCCATTCATATCCTTTTCGAGGAGCTGCGATCGCTCGGCTACGAGCAGGGACAAACAGCGATGATCGACCTGTATGGTGCCGAGGGAGACAGTGTCCGGTTGACCAGACTTGTCGGACAGCTTGCCAAGCAGAAGCCCGACCTAATCATTGGGCTTACCTCCCCAGCCGCCCGCGCGCTTAAACAGGCCGGCGTGACAACGCCAGTGGTGTTTGCGTTTGTTTCAGATCCGATTGGGCTCGGTATCGTCGAGAGTCTCGCACGACCCGGAGCAAACTTCACTGGAGTGACCTATGGCGACGCCATCCTTGGTGCGAAGCGCCTTGAGTTTCTCCTTGAGGCTCTTCCGGGAACGAGGCGGGTCGCTGTTCTCTGGGGACACTTTCCCGAGAACGTTCCGCTCTTTGAGGACATCTCCCGATCGGCTTCCAAGCAAGGAATCGAGATCATCTCGCGGGAACTTGGCGGCGCTGAGGATTTAGCTCAGGCCTTCAAGGACGTTGCGCAGGCCGGAGCGCAGTGCGTGGTCTTTCTTACTGACAATACGATGTTCGGTTACCGCAAGGAGATTGCCGAGCTGGCCCTCGCTAACCACCTTCCGTCGATCCATGCCTTTGAGACCGAGGCCGAGGACGGTGGGTTCATGTCGTACGGGCCTAATCTGTCCAACGCCTACCGGCGCGTCGCCGGGCTGGCCGACAGAGTCCTTAAGGGCATAAGTCCGGCCAACCTGCCAGTCGAAGAGCCGACCACATTTAAGATGGTGATCAATCTCAAGACGGCCAATGCGCTTGGCCTAACCATTCCTTCCACGCTGCTCGTGCGCGCCGACGAGATCATTGAATGAGTGGGGGTTCATCGAGCTTCTCGACGGTAGAGCCGAAAACCTTACGCGATGCGAAGTCTGCCGAAATGCCCGTCACCAAGGCGACCAAATTTGACCTTGTGCCGAGTGGCCGTTCCAGCCACTCCCCTGCGCTGATCATGCAATCGAATTATTCACTGCCAATAGAGATTGTTGCAACTATTCATGAGGGCCACCTATTGCGTACCGGCAATTGGGTCACTCGAGAGGGGAATGTTGTCGTTACGAACTCGGTTGTGAGCCGGATGCGCGCCAGACCACTGCCGGGTCATGCTGGGTGCTTCGCCGCGGGGACGGCCATATTTAGCCTTCAGGGAGGATAGGATGGAACTCACAACGTTGACGCGGCGAGACGTACTCAAGGTCGCCTCCGGAATAGCCGCGGCGGGCGTCATTAATTCCTCGACGCGTGCTGAGGCCCAGCAGGTGAAATATTCGATGGGCACGGAACCACCGAAGCTCAAAGCGCCGCCCAACGCAACCGACTGCCACCACCACATCTACGACGCGAGATATCCAGTCGATCCCACCGCAACGCTGCGGCCTGCCGACGCGCTGGTGGAGGATTATCGCGCGCTGCAGAAGCGCATTGGCACCACCCGCAACGTCCTCGTGCAACCCTCGACCTACGGGGTCGATAACCGCTGTCACCTCGAAGCGCTGGCCACGTTCGGACCGTCCGCTCGAATGGTCGCCGTTGTCAATGACACCGTATCAATTGAGGAGCTCAGGCGCATGCACGCGCTCGGCGTGCGCGGCATCCGTTTCAATTTAGCCCAAGCCGGCGCCACAACGGCTCAGATGCTAGAGCCGCTTTCCAGGCGAATCAACGACCTCGGCTGGCACATCCAGATCAATGCGCCGGCCGCCAAGATCTTGGAGATCATGCCGATCCTCGAAGAGAGGGTTCCCTCGCCGATCGTTTTTGATCATCTCGCCCACATCCCGCAGCCGGACGGAGTGGCGCATCCGCTCTTCGGCAAGGTCCGTGCACTTATCGACAAGGGTCGCACATGGGTGAAATTGTCAGGTGCCTACGCTGACACCAAGAGTGGACCTCCATCCTATGCAGATACCAGCGCCGTCGCGCGCGCCTACGCTATTGCGGCACCCGAGCGCTGTGTATGGGGCAGCGATTGGCCGCACCCGACCGAGCAGTCCAAGCAGCTGCCCGACGACGCACTGCTGTTCGATTTGCTCAACGATTGGGTACCCGATGAAAAAGTGCGTCACCGCATCTTGGTGGAAAATCCCACATTGCTATACGACTTTGCGAAGAGTTGACACCACCTTCAGCCTCAACGCAGCTTTGGCGCGGTTGAGATTAAGGAGGGCACACTTGCAAGCTGATCGAACCTACCTGTGGAAGTGCCCCCGAAAGTAAGGGCGCTTGCCTAGGACATTGCCAGCAGCCTAATCGGTGCATTGCCGCAGCTGTTCATCAAGGCAGAGGCCAATTGTGAGGGAGACATCCTCGGATCCCACAATCGCCATGCGCGTAAGAGGATAGTCCCGCGACCACTCGGCTCCCTGTTTATCTGCCTCTCGGATTGGACCGTGTCACTTCCCGCAACAAGCGCAATGCCCGACCCGCGTCGTCGCGGAAGAACGTGTACCAATACCATGCGAGGAAGATAAGGCTCCCGATGTCCCATACATCGCCGAGCGGCTGCATGGCCGTCGCCGGGATGTCAACCAACGCTATGCCGCACGTCGCCGCGAGGCGTCGTGCGAGCGCGGCGACGACCAATCGCCAAGGATGCGTCGGCGACATCTTCCATAAGATGGCAAGTACGACGATTAGGAGTAGAAAGATCACGCCCATGAAGATGAGCAAGTACTTGATAATCTCGGCGATTGTCTCCATCTTCGACCTTCTTAGCGCGCAAGCACCAACTGTAGAATCGCCTCAACCCCCAACGGGTTCCTACTGATCGCGCCCTCGTCAGGTCTTCTCCGCGATCCCTCTGGTCTTCGTCTTATCGTTTGCTGGTCCAGCCCAATTTCTCACCCACGAAGAAGCCCACGATCTGGTCCTGCATCCGGGCACCTCCGCAAAGCGCAAATACGATCACCACAGAGGCAACTGAATGATCGCATGACGTTTTTCTCGTTGATTGCTATGCCGTTGCATCATTTGCGGTGTGACTTTCCCTGACAAATACCTGATGCGTCGAGCGATTTAGCAGATGAGATAGACGGTCCGCCACAATTCTCGTCTTGCCTATGCAGTGTTATCGCAGTCTTAACAGGGCGCGCATCGAGTCGGATTGGGAGTCGACATCAATTGATGTGGCCACTTACTCGCTCAGTGTCGGTTCTTTACCTTGGCGCGCTGCTGACGCTTGCGGCGGCATGCACTGGTAATGGGGCGGGCCTCACAACCGCAAGCGTTGACCCCACGACCGCGCGGCCGCCAGCAAGCGGGACAAGTCTGCTCACCCGTCCGGTCGAAGTTGCGACAGCCGCGGCCTGCGCCAAAGCGTATGGTTATTCGGCAGATCCGACGCGACTGCGAGAGACCTATCTGAGCTATGAGAGCAAGCAAGGGGCAAGTCGTGAGCAGCTCCGAGCTATCGAGCAGAGCTATGACGCTACCTACCAACAGATCGCTGGGCCACAGAGTTCCTCTTGCTCACGAATGGACGCGGCCACCGTCAAGGCGGACGTTCAGCGCTATGCCTCGGGGTACTTCGCGCCCCGAACACCTCCACCCAAAGAGGTTTTCGACGTGAACAAGGTCTGGGCGGACCAGGAATGCGGCGGTCGCTGCTGAACCTGACAGCACAGCCACCGGTGCGCCCGCCGGGTGCGTAAAGCAGTCAGCCTGCATCGGAGCGCATTTGGACAGCACGGCATCGCTCAAAGCAGCATTGCGTTGGAGGCCGAAGCTCGTTTGAGCAAAAAGCGCAACGTCCTCTTTTGCGCAGCAATCTCCGGGTGCGGGTCGGCAATTGGTAGGGTACCTGTCTTATTAGACCTCTGACGTCATTGCAAGCTCGACATCATGGTCTGAGTTAGCGCGATGGCGAGGGGCTGCTGCCGCTTGATGACGTCCTCCTTCGAGCGCTGGGATTGGACGTACTGAACTATCAGGCGGACTTGATACCCCGAACCGCGTAGGCCCGGGCAATCAGATGGATCGAGCCGTCATTCGCAATCGACAAACGTGCGCGGACATGCTCGCGTAACCTTGCCTGGCGCCCTTCAGAGAGAGTGCTCAAATAGGTGGGGGCCGGACCCTGGCCACCGAGAAACGGTGACCAGAGATCATCGAAGTTCCTGAAGACGGTCGGCACCTCAAGGATTGTGCATTCGGGCTCTTCGATGCCGCAATCCTCGAAGAGCGCGAGAAGGTGCTCGGGTTTACAGATCAGAAACCGCTCCCCCTCATCGAGTGGGCGTGCGGAGGGGTCGAGGGCAATGGCTGCATGCCAAAAGTGACGCATCATCTGCATCTCGCCCGCATAGTCCCACACATAGAGCGCGACCGTCCCACCCGCCCGCACTACCCGTCGCATTTCGGCTATCGCAGTTGCGGGGGCCGGAACGAAATTGAGGACCAGGCCAGACACGACCACATCAAAGGCGCTATCCACCTGCGGTAGCGCTCGCGCTTCTCCGATTTGGAACTTCACCCATTTATCCTGCACACGGTCGCTCGCCGCGGAAACGAACTCTTCGGATGGATCGATACCGATCACCTCGGCAGGAGCTGCGCACGCGAGAATGGTTTCGGTGAGCGCGCCCGTCCCACACCCCACATCGAGCCACCGCAGCTGAGCCGGCAACCGAAGCCACTCGATGAACTCACATGCGACGAGTCGGCTCCAACGTCCTACATAGGCTTCGTACCTTTCGCCCGCGGTCCACAGCTCCCGCGGGCGTGCGTTAGACGGGGTCATGTCGTTGGTTCCGCCTCAGCGCGTTGCCGGCGCGGCGGGCTGCATGAAGTTCTTGACGACATACTCAGCGATCTTGCGGCCCATATCCTCCCCGACGCGCGTCGAGAACCGGTAATGGAAGCCAGCCCAAATGCGTGCCTCGGACACCTCGGCGACGAACGCGCGCAAGTTGGTCCAGCGATGAGTAACACCCGGCGCCGTTGGGCTGGTAATTGCAACTTCGGGGATGTCGGCTGTGCCTATGACAGCCTCCAGGACGCTGGCCATGCTCGATGCTTGGCTGCAGTGTGCGCAGGGATACTCCGGATGCATGGGCGTTACGTCGATCGGCTGCCAGGCGCCGTCGCGTTCAGTGGCTGAATTTTCGTCGATATCGCCGTTGCGGATGGCGGTGATGGGACGCCAGAAATTGTAGTGATACTTGGCATCGAACACGGCGATCAGTGTATCCGCGCGTGCGACTGCCACGAGCGCGAAGAGCCGCGCGCTGTCGACGACGGACATATTCATGGCTGCCGCGATCGATCGGACGACCGGGTAGTAGACGTTACCACCGATGGCGAGCCAAAACCGGCCATCTTCCAATTGTCGTGCAGATCGGGTCGTGCTGGCTTTGGCACCCAGCTCCTTGATCTCGTTGTAGTCGGCGGCCCACTCAGCGCTGACCAGGGGCACGGGAGGCGCAGGACGGAACTGCGAACCGCTGGCCATCGCGAATGGCTTAACACCGGGCCATTGCGGCACAAACGTCAGGGCGGTCGGCACGTAGACCCCGGTCGCCGTTCGGGGCCGATACGTGTCCGGTGCACGCGATCCATCGTCGGCGCGCGCCTCGAGGAATTTTGCCGCAACGGCTTGCCCGAGCTTGCTCCCCTCAGTTTTGCCGGCGGTGTCGGCGATTGCAGCAAGATAAGCGGCGAGCGCGGCCTTCATCTCAGCCTGGGCGGGCGGGTCAGTCCCAGCAATGACAGCGCTGGCTGCCGCCGCGGCGGCAGCTACTCTTGAAGTGCCCACGGACGCGGGGAGCTGTACGAGGTAGGGCCGGTACTGGCGCTCGATAGAATTCACGGCATCGAACATGGCCAAATGCACCATGGCCATGATCCGCTCGGCCGGCGGCGGTGGCAGGTTCCTGCCGAGCACATGGGTCAGAGCCTTTTCGTTCCAGTCAGCAATGACATCGGCCGAAGTCGGCTGTGCCAGACTGATGCAGCCGAGGGCGGTCAGCGCATTTAAGAGCTTTATTTTCACGGGCTGCTCCCTGGATTGCGACCTCGTTCATCGCGTGCGACAAGTTGACTTGATGGAGGCGGCAAGTCCCGGTCGACTTCCGGGATTTCTCCGGGAATTGGGCGAGGTTGGAGTGGCGCGGGATCGGCAATTCGCCTTCGATCGCTTCAGGTTCGACGCGCGCACGGGTGAGCTGTGGACCGACGGTACCCACACCCGTCTGACGCCCCGCGCGGCCGCTGTGCTGACCACACTGGTGGAACGGGCGGAAAGGCTTGTGACGAAGCAAGAACTCTTTGAGGAGGTCTGGGGCGGGTTGGTGGTTGGTGATGATGCACTGACCTCATGCATCCAGGAGTTGCGTCATGCCCTCGGGGACGACGCGCGCCGCCCTAGATACATCGAAACACAGCACCGGCGGGGCTATCGACTGATCGTGCCCACGGTGCACGCGGGCCAAGGCGATCATCTCACTCTTCCGCCGCCCGCCGACCAACCAGAGCCCCGCAAGCTCGTGGGCCGCGCGGCTGAAATGGCGCAGCTCGAAAAGCGCGTCCAGATCGCGGCTTCGGGTCGACGGCAGCTCGTGTTCGTGACGGGTGAGCCAGGGATAGGCAAGAGCGCGCTCGTCAATGCATTCACTGAGGTGCTCGACACCAATACCGCGAGGATTGCACTTGGCCAGTGTCTCGATCATCACGGCGTTGGCGAGCCCTATTTGCCATTGATCGAAGCCCTCACGCGCCTTGCCACATCTGCCGACGGAAGCCTAATTAGGGTAACCATCGCAACTCACGCGCCCAGCTGGCTGGCACTCATGCCGTCGCTGTGGACGAAAGCACAACGCAGCGGAATGGAAGCGCGCAGTCGCGCAACCCAAGAGCGGATGCTGCGCGAGTTGACGTCAGCAATCGAAGCCATCGCGGCAAACGACCTCCTGGTACTGGTACTCGAGGACATTCACTGGAGCGACGCGTCCACGCTCGATTGGCTGACCCACGTTGCAGGCCGGCCGGAACAAGCGCGCTTATTGGTGCTCGCGACCTTCCGGCCGACCGACGTCGGCGCGATCGCAACAGGCCTTGGCGTGATTATGACCGAACTCCTGTTGCACGGGCGTTGCCACGAGATCGCTCTCAACCCGCTCAATCTGGAGGCGGTCGCCGCCTATCTCGCGATGAGGCTGACTGGTGGTGATCACCTCGCTCAATCCGACGAAACGGCGCGGTTGCTGCTCGAACGCACCGGAGGCAATCCGCTGTTTATGGTAAGCCTCGTCAATCAGTTGGCTGCCCAGGCGGGAACGGCAACACCGGCAGCCCTCGTTTCGATACCCAAGGACGTGCGCCGCTTCATCGACCACCAGATCGATGATCTCGACGCGGCAGATCGTGAGTTGCTGACCGCCGCCAGCGTGATCCGCAGAGAATTCGCGACAGCTGCGGTAGCGGCTGCGGTCGAAGACAGCAGTGAGACGGTGGAGGAGGCCTGCGCACGCCTTGCCCGACAGGGCGTATTCATAGTCAAATCCGGTTCTGCAACCTGGCCAGACGGAATACCCGCCGAGCTCTACACTTTCAGACACGACCTCTATCGCGAGCTGCTCTACGACCGCCTTCCGGCGACACGACGCAGGCTATGCCATTCACGGGTCGGTCAACGGCTCGAACTCGCTTGGCATGGTCACCTCGATGCTGTCGCCGCCGAACTCGCCGAGCACTTCGAAAGAGCCAACGAGGTTGCGCGCGCAATTCCGCATCATCAACGTGCCGCTGCCAAGGCCTTACGCCGGAGCGCGAATCAAGAAGCAATCGTCCATTTGCGTCGTGCCCTCCAGGCGATCAAGCACGTCGCCAACAAGGGTGAGCGCGCGAAGATCGAAGTCGAGCTTCATGTCGGAATGGGAGCCGCGTTCATAGCGATGCACGGATTCGGCGCTCCCGAGGTTCTGGCGGCCTATGCCAAAGCCGAAGCGCTCTGCGACCAACTGGGCGAGCGGCCCGACCTGTTTCCAGCGCTTTGGGGACAATGGATGTTCCGTGCGGGCCGTGGCGAAACCCGTGTGACGCAAGGGCTGTGCAACAGGTTGCTTAGATTAGCGGAAAAATTTGGAGACCCGATTCTCAAGATCCAGGCCCATCATGCAACCTGGTCGACCGCATTCGTATGCGGCGAGTTCGCCAGTGCCCGTGGGCACGCCGAAGACGGTCTCAGGCTCTTCGACCCCGCAATTCACCACGCCACAGCTTCCAGCTATGGCAACCATGATGCTGCCTGCTGCGCGCGAAATTTCAGCGCCATGTCGCTCGCGCTGGCCGGCGACCACCACGCCGCTCGTGCGATGATCGATGAAGCAATTGCGGCCGCTAACGGTCTCGACGATCCGTTTTCGCTGGCTCTTACGCTGTATTTCACGTCGGCGGCGGCCCAAATGCTCGGCGACGTGCCGCTCGCCACGACTAATTCCAAACGGAGCCTGCAGATCGCCCGGGAGCATGACCTCGCCCAGCCGATGGCATGGAGCATGGGCGTCGCCGGGTGGTGCACCGCTGAAAACGGCGATCCCGATCGCGGTATTGCCCTGGTAATGCAGGCCGTGCGCAGTATGCAGTCAATCCAATCACGGCACTTCTTATGCTATCTGCTGGGACTGCTAGCAGATGCGCAACTGAAGGTTAGTCACAACGCCCAAGCATTGAAGGCGGTCGAAGAGGGCATGGCGCTGGCCGAGGCGACCGGCGAGCATTTCTACAGTGCCGAACTGCATCGACTTCGCGGAGAACTGCTGGCTCGGCCGCCGCGCGCCCTTCGAAACGAGGCACACGATTCATTCCGCGTCGCCATCACCCTCGCTAAGAGGCAAGGGGCCAAGGTTTTGGAGCACAAGGCCAGCCAGAGCTTGCATCGCTGGCGCCGATAGATTGACTGAAGCCGAACAGGGAAATCTGGCGGCTGCACGAGGTCAACCGTTACCTTTCCAAAGGCGCCAGAACCACACAACATCGTTCACTTGCACTTCGCCGGCTGAACCGCTGGGGCGGCGACTTTTCCTTGCGATGTTCCTCGGCCATGAGGTCGCGGATTGCACAATCGTGACCTTCGCCGTACGCAGCCCGGGCCTACGTGTGTTCCGGCCACGGAGGTCAAAAAAGGTCCAAACCGACCCGCCCCCCATGAGGGGGCTGTCAACAGGAGAAGATCGCGTTCGCACCCAGCCATGATTGTGAGTGCGGTAGTTGCGTCTACCCCAGCGTCTGACGCGGCGACGGCTTCCTTCGCTGCGCTATCTCCCCCCAATCGGGGATAGCTTTCCGTGACGAACCGTTTAGCTGGCGTGCCAGGTCCGCGCTCCATGATTTGGACCTATTGAGGTCTAAACTCACCGCGCTGCGGCGCCGGTGCGGACTACGTGGCTCGTGCAAGAACTCCCATTCGGGGACCAGGTAGATGACTTGGATGCCGCTTCCAATTGTTGCTGCCTCTTTCCCGTTGACGCACTCGCGATCGCATGCCGCTCCCGATGGGCAGGATAATATCCAAGCGTTCAGGACGGCTCTGCGCCTGTTTTCGGACCAGGAGCTCGGTTCAATGCTGACGCAAGCATTGCGCAGACGAGCCATTTTCAGAGAACAGGAAAAGCTGTTGCTGGATCGTGCGGAGAGCGACTTGGTCCAGTGGATCGGGTCGGCTTCGGCGCAGACGAGTGCACGGATCCAAGCAATCAAGGGGGAATGGGCCCTACGGCAGGCATCGAGATCTGAGCCGCTGCGCCCCACCGGGTGAGCGACCATGGATGGAGCCAAACCAGCCGATTGCGTGGCCGCCAGGTCGCCTCTGGGAGAGCTGTCAATCAAGAAGGAAGCGATGGCAAGAAGGAAGCGATGGAGGGCGTAAACGACTGCGCGAAGCGGCCTTCACATATCTGACGGCGGCGCTCGCGGAACCTCAAGGACCAACAATTCTGCGCCGCAATTGGGCTTAGGTCTTAGCTGACTAGCTACGACCCGCGGTCTCGGCAACGACCTCGACCAAATAAAGCCCCGTCACTGCTCATCACGCTTTGGCAGATATAGCAACTCACATCCACCCTGAATGAAGCGAGGCCGAACGTGGCCCCCGCCACGACCGAGCCTCTGATTGCACAGTCGAGAGAGGGCTACTCGCGACTTCACCTGCACCGGTCGCTGCCGCGAGCGCGGGCACTAGCATCATCCACGGATGGCAGAAGGGCGTCGATCGCGGCGCCAGGGGAGTGGGCAGCACACCAGCAATCCCGTGGCTATTTTGACCACGCGGAAAGGACCTCGCCAAATGCACGCTCCCCCGCGCTACCCTTCTCGAGGGCAAGCATGGCGCGGTCCCCGTTCTCGTACACGATGGGAATGTCGAACCACTTTCCCTCTTTGAGCAGGGTTTCGTTTAAGCGCACGTGGGTTATGGAGAAGCCGACGAGGAAGCCACCAGAGGGAAGTTTCACCGCGAGACCCTCGACGGGTTTGCCGCGTGCCTCTTCGCTGGCTTTTACCAGAATCCCCGGCACGTTTTGGATGCGGCCACCACCGATTTCAGCAGAAACTGCGAAGGTCAACTCCAGCAGGTGGCTGGCCGGGAGCGCCGGATCACTGTTGCGCCGCAGCGACCACGCGACCGACAATTTCCTTTCGGGGATCGTGATCTCGCCCCGAAGTTCCGCATCTCGCCGCGGCGCTCCAGGTGCGAAGGTGGTCCCCCATACGACCGATCCCGTGAACTTGCGCCCCACGGGGTCGTGTGGATCTTCCTCGTAGAGGACGACACGTTGCGCTGTGCCGCTCGGCACGGCCGCTACGGAACGAGGCAGGGACGTCGGCAGGTCCCTCGGGACTGCAAGGCGCGCGGACGTTGGTTCTGGCGGGCGCGATGCCCTCGATGGCAGGCCGAACAATGCAACGCTCGCCCACAGAGCTGGATCGGCGTACGTCTGCCTGGTTGCGAGCATGGCATCCCGGAGCGCAAACTCGGTAGGTGCACCCGATTTCAGTCGGCGCATGAACTCGAGCATCAGGTCCTTAGTGGCATTGTCGTCGATGTTCCAGAGGCTCATGACAATCTGCGACGCGCCCACGTGATACCAAGCGCGCACGAGGCCGAAGGTTCCGCCCTCGAACACCTTGCCCAAACCCGTCTGGCAGGCGCTCATCACGACCAAAGGATTGCTTGGGAACAAGAGGCTCTTGATGTCGCGTCCGTAAAGGTGATCGCCGGCGAGAGCCAGAAAGCTGCCGTCCATCGGATTGACCGCGTCCGACAATGCGTGCGTCGCGAGATAGATGAGGCTAGCGTTCCAGCTTGTCTTGAGCTGCTCCAGGACACGGCTCTTCGTCGCCTCCTCCCCGAGCAGCGGGTGTGCGCCAACCAATGCTGCGACCTCTGCAGCCTCACTCCGCGCCCCGGGGAGAGGTGGGAACCTCCAGTGCGGGTCCCGAGAAAGGTCGGGATCGCCGACGACGACGGCGCGCATCTCGCGCTGGATCCCTGCTTGGGCGTCCGAAGAGGGGCCCAGCAGCGCTTCCAGATCTGGGAGAAGCACCAACGCAAACCGATCGATGAGCCGCTCCCCACCTAGAGGTAGCGCCGCGAACGGCACAAAGCCGAGGTCGGAGATCGGTAGAATGAGCAGACGCTTGGCGCTCGCGTCGCGGAGCTTGCGGACGATGGCGGCAGGCATGATGAGCGACCAGGCCTCATCCATGAGTTCTTCGGACGCGCGCTCGGCCCGCCCTGACCGCTCTGCTTCCGGCCCGAGGCGCACCTGTGGTGCACGAGCAACCGCGCGCCCTTCCACATCAAGGCCGCTGCGCACCGTCGTTGCCGCCGAGGTCGAGCGGAGCGGGCTACGCTCGCCAATCGGCACGGTCGCGGCTGCATCGATGCCATTGGCGGAGAACAGCCAAACGCACAGCGTGTACTGCTGGCCCACAATGCCCATATCATAGACCAACGCGAGCGCCTCACCGGCACTCCCGACCTCAGCGAGGCTCCGCGTGATCATTTCCACAAGCGAGCCGGGCGTCGCGTTCCTAATGCGCCCGCCGCTCAACTCACCGCCGGAAAACACGCCATGCCGAATTTTGTTCTTAAAGCCGATCCGAACCTTCTCGTGCTCGAGGAGAGTCGCCTTGAGACCCTGCGCGTCGCTGACATCGGCATGGCATGTGTGCGTGATGGGCCTACCATCCCACCCCGACCGCGCGGTGCGTGGTTCGGCATGACGCAGCGCTTGTCCACACACCGGCACGACCAGCAAGAGGAGTACGATGAGCGCGCCTCCAGCACGCACGACGCGTTCTATCTCCACGTTCTCTATCCCCCTATGCTGGCCGGCGCGGCCGAGCGCGCGTCATTAGGCTAGCACGCAAAACAATCGTCTTGGGCTGAGCGCACTCTTGAGGAGCACCTTGCCGTTCACCTCGAGGTCTTTCGAGCTGACCACTTGGATCCCTTCACCTCAATGTGATCACATCGATGCCGGAAGCGGGCGCCGTCCACCCCATCAGAACACTTATGACCCGCATCGGCATCCCTCGGTTTGATGAGTTCCCACGTCAGACCTTGCCACCGCCAATTTTATGGCAATCGCCGCTCCACGTCGTGCGGGGAGGGCATCAGGTCGAAGGCATTGGCCATTTGCAGCAAGAACGGCTAAGGACCGACGGTCCGCCCGGGGCCAGCGTGAGTGCACTCGCCTGGCTCGCCGCGGCAAGCCGCAGCGTGAGTCCTACTCAATCACGCTATCGGCCACCGCCAGCAGATTCACCGGCACGTCGAGGCCAAGAGTTTTGGCGGTCTTGAGATTGATGGCGAGCTCGAACTTTGTAGGTGCCTGTACCGGAAGATTATCCGGCTTCTCTCCGTTCAAGATGCGATCTACATACGAAGCCGAGCGCCGAACAATTTCAGCGGTATCAGGTCCATAGGAGATCAGCGCGCCTTCCGTAACGAACTGCCGAAAACCGAAGATCGCAGGGATTCGATGTCGTTCCGACAATGCCATGATCAATCGACGCTGATTATTGATGAATGCATCCGGAGCCGCGATCAGGCCTCCGGTAGGTCCCGTCGCGAACGCAGCGATGACGTTCTCGGTCTCCTCGTTATCGCGCACGGGAGATGCTGAAAGCTCTACGCCAAGCAATCCTGGGGCTCCTCCAAGCTCATGCAGGAAGGCCGGATAAAAAGGCGTGCTACGGGGATTGAATAAGAGCGTCACGCGTTTAATGCCCGGCGCAATTTGCTTAAGCATCTCGAGCCACTTCCCGATCAGCGGGAAGTCGATGAAGCTGAAGCCAGTCATATTCCCGCCCGGCCGCGCCAGGCTCGTTACCAGACCCTGTCCGACCGGATCATTGACGAGGTTGAACACGACCGGAATGGTGTCGGTTGCCTGCTTCAGCGCCACGGTGATCGGTGTGCCGCTGCCGACGAGGAGATCCGGTGTCGAACGCACCAGTTCCGTCGCATAGGCTTGGATCTGGCCAAAATCGCCACCCGAATATCGATGGTCGACGAGGATGTTGTGGTTCTCAGTCCATCCAAGCGCCTCGAGTCCCTGCCGAAAGGCGATGACGCGGGACAAGACTTCGGGATCGTTCTCGGGATACGGGTGCAGGAACGCGACGCGACGCGCGCGCTCGCCTTGATCACGCGCCGCGAGGGGCGGCGCGACTATCGCGCTGGCAAACAACGCCATGAAATCGCGCCGTTTCAGTCGATCTAATCGCATTTTCCCCTCTCGACAGTCCTCATCG
>Ga0075425_100000533_pt1 | contig 35813 bp, 35 predicted proteins | sample SoiMethybrSBSTD4_FD_75300 | JGI IMG/M metagenome (GOLD analysis project Ga0075425, IMG submission 75300) | Bulk soil microbial communities from a Populus tree surrounding site in Tennessee, USA - Soil MetaG P. TD hybrid SBSTD4 | ecosystem: Environmental > Terrestrial > Soil > Tree plantation... | reverse complement strand
GTCGCGATGGACGACTTCATTTACGCCGAGCCCCAGGCGCAATAACGCCTATTCATTCGATTCTTCAGGGCGGAGGGGGCCGCGACGCGGCCCCCTCCGTCGAAGGAGCAAAAACCATGCTCCCCGAGGTCGTGAAGGACGAAAGCGAGACTAGTTCGCTTTTAACGCCGCGCGCCGGCGCCGCAACGTATCGACAGCCGTGACGCAAAGCGCAAGCCACGCGACGCCCATGGTGATGGCGCCGAGGACGTCGCTCAGGTAATGCGCGCCGAGATACATGCGGCTGAAGCCGACGAGTAGAATAATCAGACAAAGCGCCACGACGATCAGCACACGCAGGCGGCGGCTTTTTACATGCACGGCCGCCAGAACCGCCAGCAAGCCGTAAAACAGCGTGGCCATCATGGTGTGGCCGCTCGGGAAGCTGAAGTCGGTGAGCTTGACGATTGGCTCGTCGAAATGGGGGCGCTCGCGCGCGAACGCGCTTTTTAAGAGGAGATTCAGCACGAGGCCGCCGGGAACGCTGAGCGCGAGCGCCAAGAGGCGATACCACAAGCGTCGTCTAAACAGCACGAGCGCCGCGACCGTGGTCGAGATGCCGATCACGGCGGGGGAGGCGAGCGACGTGGCCTCCAGCATCCATCCGGTGCGCTGCGGCGTGCCGTGGCTATGGAGCCACAGCGCGACCTGCCGGTCGATGATCGTCAGCGGATCGTTGGTCACGACGTCTTCGGCGATCGCGCCGAAGAGCCATACGCCGGCGATGAGCGCGAGCGCGCCCATCGTCAAATGCAGGCCCAGATACTCCTCCGGCGACAGACGATGCTTGAGAAAACGAATTTGTCTTTCGAACCGCCGGCTAAGACGCGCGGCGCGCGGACTCGCGAGCAGCATCCGCCAAAGACGAGTCAGGTATTTAGGCATGAGCCACGATCGCCGAGTTGTCGACCGGGCGAACGGTAAAGATAAACGATCCTTTTTGGGAATCCGTTTGAATTTGGAATCGACGGCCATCCGGCCGGCCGGTCGTCGAATAAGCGGCCCGGCAGATTGAGCCGCGGCGAACTATTTCAGGAAACCGCGCTTGCGATAAAATTCCACGATGCGGTCGGCCGCCTCCTTGGCGACCCGCTTCGCGTCGGCGTCGACCGCGGCCTTCTCCGCCGCCGGCGCCATGCCGGGTTTCAATGCGGTCGACGTCGCCGTGTCCGCCTGCGCGATGAACTGCAAATTGGAGCCCGAACCCTGGAAAACCGAAACGCGCGTGCGCAGCGGATCTCCAAAGGCATAGCCTCCGATGATATTCGAAGATTGCGGCGATTCGGCGTGCATGAAGCGGCCGAAAATCCAGATCGTGTTGTCTTCGGGCGGCGCGGATTCCCTGGCGATGGCGGAGTTGATGCCGCGGCTCTGCAGCTCCGCGACGAGACTAACGGCGATGGCGTCGCCGAGCGCTCTTCCGACGCGAGTCTCCTCCGCGTTCGGCGCTCTCTTTGCCGCGCCCGACTCCGCGCCCTGGGGGGTGACTTGAAAGCGGTGGACGAGCATGCGGTCCGGGCGGAGGATGCGGCCGGCGACGGGGATCTCGGAGGTCACGCTGTCCGCGGCGCAGCCTGCAATCAGGAGCATCGCCAGACACCACGCAACGCCTGGCAGGAAATCGAGACAACGACGCATCTTCATTTTCGCTTCTCCTCCACCGAGGTCGATGATCCGGCTGCAATTGTTGTCCGGCTTGAAAGAAAAATCAACTCGCGTGGGTCGGAGTGCGGACGGCGCGCTGTCTCTATAGTCTTTGCTACCGGTCGCGCACGACCACGCGGCCGGTCATATATGGATGGACCGAGCAATGGTATTCGTACGTGCCCGGACGATCGAAGCGGCGGCTGAAGGTCGCTCCGGGCAGCAAGAGATCGATTCCGGGCGCGCCGTCCTGGAATTGCAGCGCGTGCGGGGCGCCGTCGTCGTTCGACCAGGTGACGCTCGCGCCGGGAGCGATCGCGATCTCTTCGGGCGCGAATGCGAAGTTGTCGATCGAGACCTTCGCGCCTTCCTCAGCGCCCGCCGCGCGCGCCGAAGGCGCGCGCGCGGTGAGCGCAAAAACACCGATGAGCAACCCCATCAAGGCGAAGAGCTTCGCCGTGCGGACGATCGGCAGAGTGTTCCGCGTTGTCATCTTAATTTCCTTTCATGGCCGTCGTGCGCTGCACGACGACCTTCCGGGGCGCGTTGCCAACCGCGGTCGTTTGGGTCTTGCCGGTTGCCAGGTCGACGATCGTCAGGTCGTTCGAGCCTTCGTTGGTCACGTAAGCGGTCTTGCCGTCGGCGGAGGCGGTCGCCCAATGCGGCTGCTTGCCGACGCCGATGCCGCGCACGGGGCTGTTCGTGGCCGGGTCGAACAGCAGCAGCTCGCTGGAGCCCTGCACGACGACGATTCCGACTTTCGAGTTGCGCGGATAGCCGACGAAGTGGGGCGAGACCGCCGTCGGAATCTGCGCGACGATTTTGTCGGAAGCCGGGTCGAGCACCTGAACGGAGCTGACGCCGGCCTGGGTGAAGTAAAACAGCTTACCGTCGTAGCCGAACTCTCCATCGCGCGGCGTCTTGTCGAGCGGAATCATGCGGACCATTTTGCGCCCGGGGATGTCGATCAGGGCGAGGCCGAAATGGCCGGGCTCCTGAACCGTCACGTAGGCGATCTTGCCGTCGGGACTGACCGCGACGGTATGCGGCTTGGGGACCGGCACCGTGGAGCTCACGCTCTTGCTGGCGGTGTCGACGAACGCGAGGCGATCCTCTCCGTACACGGTGACAAGCAGCAGGCGGTCGTCGGGCGTGAGCGCGATGCCGTTCGGTGTCTTGCCGACCTCGATCGACTTGACGACCTTGTCGGTTCCCGTGTCGATCACGTCGACCGCGGATGTGGCGTCGCCGCTGACGTAGACGGTGCCGCCGTTGGCCGCGATCGCCATACCGTGCGGCCCCGCGGAAACCGGCACCGTCGCGATCACCGCGCCGGCGCCGGTATCGATGACGCTCACGGTATTGTCCTTGAAATTGCCGACGTACGCTTTAGGCGCACTGTGCATCGCGGCGAGCGCCGGCGCGCCGCCGGCGAGCGTCAAACCGCCCGACAGCCCGCTTAGGATGGCATAAAAACTCCACAGGCCGATTCGGCCTCGTCTATTTCTTTTGGGCATCATGAGATTCCCTCCTTTGCATTTGAAGACCGCCCGGCGCGACAAAATATTCCCGGGCGCTCGCGAAGGTTCATTTTTAAATCGCTTCCGCCGCGGCGCGGCGGCGGAAGCGGTCATCCGCGGCGAATCACTCCCGGTTGAGCATCATCCGGCGCTTGTGGTCGAGCCTTTGCGCCCAGATCTCCTCTTTGCCCAGCGGATCGTGATCGCACGGCCCGTAAAAATCGATGATGTCGCCCGAAGCGGCATCCTTCAGGACGGGATGAGCCGCGCCGAGCGTCCGTCCCCGGATCGCCGGAAACGTCAAGTGGCAGTAGCCGCTGCGGCCCAGTTCGACCTTGCTGATGATGCCTTGAGTCTCCGCCTGCGCCGTGCCGACACCGACCGCTCCGACCAGAACCAGGACCGACAAAAGTGGCTTGATGGTTTTCATCTGCGCCACCTCCTTTCGGCCTCTCAAACCGGCGATCGTCGAAAAAAATTCCCGGCGCAGTGAAATCGAATATTTCCCGGCCGCGCGGGAATTTTTCTCAGCCAAGCTTGGTAATGCGCGCTGCGCCGCCGAGCCGCGTTCATTGACTCGCCGCAGGGTGCGTAGTAAGACACCTGCGGGGAAGCCTCACCGAAGAGCCCACAGCGATCCAACCTTTTTTCCTCGAAGCGGGAATAAAACCGGCACAGGAGCGGTCTTCATGTTGGGAGAAAAAGACAAGCTGGCCCGCTTCGAGCAAACGATCCTGCCGCACATGGACGCCGCCTATAACATTGCCCGCTGGCTCACGCGCAACGACCGCGATGCCGAGGATATGGTCCAGGAGTCCTACCTGCGGGCGTTTAAGTTTTTCGACGCGTTTACCGGCGTGAATGGCCGCGCCTGGCTGCTCACGATCGTCCGCAACACCTGCTACACCTGGCTGCAGCAAAATCGGGCGCGGGAGCTGATGACGGAGTTCGACGAAGAAATACACAGCGGCGAAGGCGACGCTTGGAACCCGGCCGCGCGGCTGCTCAAGGAAACCGACAGCCGCATGGTGCGTCAGGCGCTCGAAGCGCTGCCGGCCGAGTATCGCGAAGTCGTCGTGCTGCGCGATCTCGAAGACCTCTCGTATAAGGAAATCGCCGAGATCGCCGCGGTGCCTATCGGCACGGTGATGTCGCGGCTCGCGCGCGCACGCGGCCGCCTCAAACGCCTGCTTTGCGACCGAATAAAAGGGGAGAGCGTACGATGAACTGCGAGGCCGCCCAAACTTTGGTCGATGCCTACATCGACGGCGAATTGGACCCCACCGGCAAGCTCGAGATCGAACGCCATCTCCAGGAATGCGCGCTTTGCTCTGAGGGCTATCAGGAGCAGCGGACACTCAAGCGGGCGGTCGGCGCCGGCGAGCTCCGGTTCAAGGCGCCGGCGGAGCTCCAGCAGCGCATTCGTTTCGCGCTCCGCCGCGAGGCGAAGGCCGAAACCGCGCAGCGAACCGTGCCGCTCCGCTGGTTCACGGCGGCGGCGACGCTCGCCGTCGCCGCGCTGGCGGTCCTCGTTTTGCTGCCGCTGTCGCGCGACCGCAGGTCGGACGATGTCGTTGAGCGCGAGGTCCTGGCCGGCCACGTCCGCTCGCTGATGGCGAATCATCTCGCGGACGTTCCTTCTTCGGACCAGCACACGGTGAAACCGTGGTTCGACGGCAAGCTCGACTTCTCGCCTCCGGTGGAAGATCTCAAGGCCGAGGGATTTCCCCTCGTCGGCGGGCGCCTCGACTACATCGACAACCGCCCGGTCGCCGCACTTGTTTATCAGCGGCGAAAGCATTTCATCAATGTCTTCATCTGGCCGGCAGTGTCCGGCGCGGCAACGGGAAATAAAGCCGCCGAGCGCCAAGGCTATAGTCTGTTTCACTGGACCAAAGGCGGCATGAACTATTGGGCCGTGAGCGATGTGGAACAGAGCGATCTCAAGACCTTCGTCGATCTGCTGCAAAAAGCCGCGGCGCCCGCTAAGAGCTAGGGGCGGGCGGCACCGATCTCTCATTCACCCACCGTTTTTTTGTAGGAATTCAGAATCCCGCAGGGACCGTTTAGCGATTTTTCTGCCGGCTGGATGGAAGCCGTTAATGGAAGCGGTTAAAAGAGGCGAAGGATCGGCTCACGCCTCGGGGAGATCATTCTCCCCGAGGCACTGCTTTGACATTCATTCGCTGAAGTCCTCGATCGACCGGCGCCAGGCGTCGAGCTTCTGCTCGCGGATCTCATCCTTTCCCAAAGGATCGTGATCGCACGGGCCGTAAAAGTCGACGATGTCCGCCGAGCCCTCGTCGTTCAGGGCGGGCCGCGTCTGGCCCAGTGTGATTTCCTGAATCGACTCGAACTTCGTATGGCAATAGTCGCCGCCGACGCTCAACATTTCTTGGGAGAGAACGCCTTCGGCCCCCGCCGACGCTGCGCCGAGACCGAGCGCGCCGGTGAGACACAGCATGGAGATAAACGATTTGCCTCGTTTCATTTTCTTTCACCTCCTTTCCGGCCGCTCCTGCGGCCTCTGTCTGATTGACCGAAGGCGCGATGTAAAAATTTCCGGCGCGAATTATTTTTTCGCGGGGAATTTTCCGCCGCGGGAACCTGTCATACGGGCATGGAGAACGAGATGGGCCTTTGGCCCGAAGAATACCCGGCCTCGTTGTTTCAGCCCGACCCCGCTCTTCCGGCTGCATACTTTGAATCGGTAGGCGAAAACGCGGGGCAGGAATCCGAAAGGAGACTCATGCTCGCGGTTCTGAAAGACGCCGTCGATTGCTTCCAGAAAAATGTTTCAGCGAAGGATGCGCGGCGGCGGCAGATCTTTCTCGACGCCGAGACGTGGATCGAAGAGGAAAGCGACTGGCCGTTCTCGTTCGCGAATATCTGCGAGGCGCTGGACATGGACCCGCAGTATATCCGTCAAGGCCTGCGTCGCTGGAAGAAAGCGAAGCTGGCGGGGCGGCGGAGCGGGCGGAAAGTTCGCAGCCGCCGAAGGCCGGCGGCGCGCCCGGCGAGGCAGGGGCGCAACGGCGATCGCCTGATCGAGATCCTTAAGGCATGGTCGAGGGCCGGCCTGCGGACCGCGGGCCATCGCAGTGTGCTGCGGTGAAAGGCGAAAAGGCGCGCACAACCAGGAAGATCAAGCGTTGTTCGCAAACAGGCGACCTTCTCGGCTTCATGCCTTGGTCGCAGATCATGATGAGTTCACGACTTTTTTCTCCGATGATGCGACGGCGTGAAAAACACGCGGAAGTCTATCCAGTCTGAAAACACAGCTTCCAATGTAGTCCTGAAGCCTTCGCTGTCATCCTCAAAGAGATGCCCCGCGCCTCTCGAATTTCGCGCTGCTCACTGGCGGCGTTTCGGATGTTCGCGAGAACTGCGGGAACGTCAAACACAATTCGGTCAATGACAAGCAAGGCTGAGTTGAACGGCTGCAGCTGGTCAAGCAGCAAGTGAGTGAACCACGGTACCGCTTTAACGGCGTGGGGCACGTTAGTTGATGTTTCCAGTCACGTTGCCGCGACTGCGTCTCCCGCCAATGTTTACATCCTTCGCTTGCCAAGCACCGCATTCGAGAGGTGAGGCTCCTTTTGTCTTCCCGCGCCGCCCTATGTTACCTAAAGGGCGATGAGGATTCGAGCGCCGGCGAAGGTGAATCTGTCGCTCAAGGTGGTGGGGAAAAGGCGCGACGGCTACCATCTTATCGACACGATCATGGTGCCGGTGTCGCTCTACGACGAGATCGAGATCGCGCGCGCGAAGCCGGGCGCGAAGCTAAGCGTCGTGTGCGACGATCCGAAGATTCCCTCGGACAAGCGAAACCTCGCCTACCAGGCGGCGGAACTGCTGTTGGGAAAAGACGCGGTGCGGCGGCCGGTCTCGATCCATATAAAAAAGCACATTCCCGCCGGCGCGGGCCTGGGGGGCGGGAGCAGCGACGCGGCGGCGGTGCTGGTAGGCCTTAACCGCTTATTAAGATTAAGAAAAAGCCGGCGCGAGCTGCTGGCGCTGGCGGCCAGGCTAGGCGCGGACGTGCCGTTTTTTATCGCCCGACGGCCGGCGCGCGCCCGCGGGATCGGCGAGCGGCTGAGCCCATTTCATTTGCCGCGGCGCTTATGGCTCGTAATCGTCTATCCGGGCTTTCCCGTGGCGACCGCGTGGGCGTACCGGAGCCTGTCTTTCAAGTTGACAAAAAACATTGAAAAGACTAGCCTTAATTCACAAGTGTGGCCACTTCGCGGGCGCGCGATAGAGTTAGTCAACGACTTGGAAAAGCCCGTGTTCCGGCGCTATCCCAAAGTCGCACGGCTCAAGCGGAAGCTCGCCCAAGCAGGCGCCGCGGGGACTCTGATGTCGGGCAGCGGCTCGTCGGTATTCGGCATATTTTCATCCGGAGACAAAGCGAGAAAAGCGTTTCTCCGTTTAGAGAGAGAGGATGGCAGTCAAGCGTTTCTCGTGCGGTCGCTTCAATGAGGCAGCGCCCTTAGCCTAGTTCGCCGAGCTCAAGTCTCCGGGCCCGACGTGAAGGAGGTCCCAATGGAGATCACGGAGGTCAGGGTCTTTCCTGTCAACGAAGAGAAGCTCAGGGCTTACGTCACGATCACCTTCGATCAGTGCTTCGTGATCAGGGATCTCAAGATCATCCAGGGCGCGACCGGGCTGTTTGTCTCCATGCCCAGCAAAAAGCGCAAAGACGGGACGTATCGCGACATCGCGCACCCGATCAACAACGAGACGCGCCGGATGATCGAGGAAAAAATCATCGCCGAATACCACAAAGTGGGCGAAGCCGGCGGCGAGCCGGCGCGCGACGATCAATAAGCCCGCCATCAACGGGAATTTGATCCGGCGTCAATGAGAGTTTTCCCGGCGACTCGAGAGTGGGCGGTCGCCAAGCGGTAAGGCCCCGGACTTTGGATCCGGTATCGAAGGTTCGAATCCTTCCCGCCCAGCCAGTTTTTTAGAAAGCGGCGCGACGCCGGAGTTGCTTTGAGACTCCGGCTGTTCTATTTATACTCATTTGACCATGGGCCAGCATCAAGACGAGTTGAAGATCTTCGCCGGTAATTCCAATCCCGCGCTCGCGCGCGAGATCTGCGAGCATCTGAAAGTCCCGCTCGGCAAGGCCGTGGTCGAGACGTTCAGCGACGGCGAGACCAAGGTCGAGGTGAAGGAGAACGTGCGTGGCGGCGACGTGTTCGTGATTCAATCGACCAGCTCGCCGGGCAACAACAATTTGATGGAGCTGCTCCTGATGCTCGACGCGTTCAAGCGCGCCTCGGCCAAGCGCATCACCGCGGTGATTCCGTACTACGGCTACGCGCGCCAGGACCGCAAAGTCGCGCCGCGCGTGCCCATCAGCGCGAAGCTCGTCGCCGATCTCATCACGACCGCCGGCGCCTCGCGCATCCTCACGATGGATCTCCACTCGGGGCAGATCCAGGGATTTTTCAACATCCCGGTGGACAATCTCTATGCGACGCCGGTGCTGCTCCAGTACGTCAAGCAGCGGCTGAATCACGCCGAGGTGACGATCATCTCGCCCGACGCCGGCGGCGTCGAGCGCGCGCGCGATTTCGCCACGCGCCTGAACGCCTCGCTCGCGATCATCGACAAGCGCCGCTCCGGCCCCAACGTCGTCGCCGAGATGAACATCATCGGCGAGGTGAAAGGGCAGACCGCGATCTTGCTCGATGACATGGTCGACACCGCCGGCACGCTCACGATGGCCGCAACCGCGCTCAAGAGCGCCGGCGCGAAGCGCATTCTCGGCTGCTGCACACACGCGGTGCTCTCGGGTCCGGCGATCAAAAAAATTGTCGACTCGCCGCTCGAGGAGCTGATCGCGACCAACACCGTGCCGCTCGGCGGCGAGGCCGGCGGCTGCGCGAAGATCAAAGTGCTTTCGGTCGCGCACCTCATCGCCGAGGCAATCCACCGTACGCACGAAGAGCGCTCGATCAGCTCACTGTTCGATTAAATGACTAATTCGTCAGGAGGGTAGTTCGTTGGAAACCGTTGAGATTCAAATCGAGCCCCGCGAGACGGGCGCCAAAGGCCGCGCCCGGCGCGCCCGCAAAAACGGCAAGCTACCGGGGATTTTCTATGGACCTAAATCCGAGGCCGTCGCACTCGAGGTCGACCGCAAGGAGTTCATGAGCCGCGTCGCCGATCTCGAAGGATCGCATCTGATACGCATCAAATCCGCTTCGCCGGCGCTCGCCGACAAGGTCGCGCTCGTGAAAGAGCTGCAGTATCACCCCGTGACGGGCGAGATCATCCACGCCGATCTTTACGAGGTCGATCTCAGCGAGAGAATCCGCGTCAAGGTGCCGCTCCACTTCGTCGGCAAAGCCGCCGGCGTGGTTCGCGGCGGCATCTTGCAGCCGATCGTGCGCGAAATCGACGTCGAATGTCTGCCGATGGACATCCCGGAATTTTTCAACGTCGAGGTCTCGGCGCTGGACATCGGCGACTCGATCCATGTCGCCGAGCTCACGATGCCCGAAGGTGTGGCCGCGGCGTCCGAGTCCGACCTGACGCTCGTCACCGTCGTGCCGCCGAGCATCGAAGAGGCGCCGACGCCTGCCGAAGCGGCGCCGGTCGCGGCCGAGGGCGTGGAAGCGGCTCCTGCCGCGGCGGCCCCCGAGGAGGCGAAGAAGGAAGAGAAGAAGGAAGGCGAGAAGAAAGAAAAATAGTTTCGGGTTACGCGTTCCGCGTTGCAAAATCTGGCATCGGAGAGCTTCTTCGCTGCCCTCAGAATGACTACCGGAGAGCTCTCGGGACGTTCTATCATCCCGAACGAAGTGAAGGACCTCTCCGGAATTCGTATAAAACGAAACCTGAAACTAGAAACTCTTTGATCTTTCCGTGAAGCTCATCGTCGGACTCGGCAATCCCGGAAAGAAATACGAGCGCACCCGGCACAACATCGGATTTCTCGTCGTCGACCGGCTGGCGGAGCGCGCGGCGGTCGAGATCGCCAAGAAAAAGGACCAGGCGCTCATCGGCGAGTGGAGCCGCGCCGGCGAGAAGGTCCTGCTGATCAAGCCGCAGACGTTCATGAACAAGAGCGGCGACGCGCTCGCGGCTTTTTTCCGTTACAACCCTGTCGCGCCCGCCGACGTCGTCGTCATCCACGACGACCTCGATCTGCCGTTCGGCCGCATCCGCATCCGCGAGCGCGGCCGAGCCGCGGGACACCGCGGCATGATCTCGGTGCTCGACGCGATGGGCGAGGGCGCTTTCTGCCGGCTCCGCATCGGCATCGGCCGGCCGCCGCCGGGCGTCGAGCCGGTCGATTTCGTGCTGCAGAAATTCACGCCCGAAGAGGCGGCGGCGCTGGACGCCATCGTCGGCCGCGCCGCTGAGGCGGCCGAGGCGATTTTGGACCACGGCGCGCGTGCGGCCATGGAGAAATTCAACCGAGCGGAATAATCTTTCTGTCATTCCGAGCCGGAGTCGAACTGAAGATCGCTCAATTGTATTGGCTGGGGGCTTGTGATAGCCTCAACAATTAAACTTTCGGGAGAAAAAGCCACGTGAATCTTTACGAAACGATGTTTATCATCCACCCCGAGCGGGGCGGCGCCGTCAAGGACTATATCGAGCGGTTCAAGAAAGTCGTCGAAGAGCAGGGCGGAAGCCTAGCGAATCTCGAAGAGTGGGGGCTGAGAGACATGGCCTACCGCATCGCGAAGCAGGGCAAGGGCTATTACACGCTGCTTCAGTACCGCTCCGAGGCGCGCGCGGTCGACGAGCTCGAGCGGACGCTGAGGCTCACCGACGGCGTGCTGCGCTATCTCACGGTGCGCGTGGATGAGAGCGCGCTGGCGGCGCCCGAGGCGCCGAAGGAAACTCCCGTGGCCGTGAAGAAGAGCGAGGAGGAGGCGAAAGCCGGTCCGCAGACTTAACCGCGTCACCGGATCGGGGTTCGATGGCGGAGTACAACAAGGTTATCCTGTTGGGCAACCTGACCCGCGACCCCGATCTCCGCTACACTCCCCAAGGCTTGGCCGTCTGCGAATTTCCAATTGCGGTGGCGCACAAATCCCGCGTTCACGAAGGAGCCAAGGAAGAGGTCTGCTACATCGATGTGGTCGTCTTCGGCCGGAACGCGGAGCCCGCTAAAGAACGTCTCCACCGCGGCTCGCGCGTGCTGATCGACGGCCGGCTCGCGCAGCGGCGCTGGGAAACTGCGGAAGGAAAGAAGCAAAAAAAATACGAAGTCGTGGCGGCGACCGTGCAATTCATCGAAGGAGGAAGCGAGCCTCCATCGGGCCACGAGGACGATCTACCGATTTAAACCCGAGGTGAATTAAATTATGGCTGAACCATCTCGTTATTCGAGACCGGGCCCCCGAGAGCGCTCCGACGAGGACAAAGGCGGCGACAGAGGCGGGCGGCGCCGCCCCATGATGCGGCGGAAGGTCTGCCGCTTCTGCGCCGACAAATCGATCCGCATCGATTACAAAGACGTACGGCTGCTCACGGGATTCGTGACCGAGCGCGGCAAGATCACGCCGAGCCGCATCACCGGCACCTGCGCGCGCCATCAGCGCTTGCTCACGACCGCCGTCAAGCGCGCGCGCAGCGTCGCACTGCTGCCGTTCACCACGGTTAAAAACTAACCGTCTTCTTCAACTTTCGCGATGGACCTGCAAACGGCCAAGAGCTTTGCGGCGGCATTCGCCGCTACCGTCGCGCTGGCGATCTTCGCCCTCGCGCTGCCGATCGGCGGCTTGCTGTTGATCCCGCTCGTCATGCAGCCGGCGCTCGCCCTCGGTCTCCGGCGCGGTTTTCGCACGGCGGCCGCGCTGCTCGTTGTCGCGACGGCGACAATGACTTATATCGCCGGTGTGGAGGCCGGGATCGGCTACGGCCTGCTCGCGCTCATGGCGGGCATTCTGATTTATTCCTTCGGCCGCGGGTGGCCGATCGAGCGCGTCGTTTCCGGCGCCGCCGCCGCGATGCTTGGCACGCTCGGTGCGACCCTGGCCTATTTTTTGGGCTCGCCGGGAGAGATTCGCGCGGTCCTCGCGCTCGTTTTCAAGGAAAATCTGCAAGTCTCCCTCGAGCTGTACCAGGGCGCGGGTTTTTCCGGCGAGACCGTCGAGCTCGTGCGCACGCGCGCGCCGCAGATCATCGACATGATTCTCACAGTGCTGCCGGCGCTCGCCTTCGTCACATTCGCGACGCTCGTTCTTATCAATATATTCTTTTTGCTGCGGCGGTTTCCCGAACGGCGCGGCGAGATCGCGGCGTCGGCAGACTTCCGCGAATGGCGCGCGCCGGAGTGGCTCGTCTGGCCATTCGTCGTCGCCGGTTTTGTACTGCTCATTCCCGGAGCGGAGGCGTTCAGAACCGCCGGGCTCAACATGGTGCTCGTGACGGCGGTTTTTTATTTTTTTCACGGCCTCTCGATCGTCGCCTACTATTTTCATCACAAGCACGTGCCGCGCGTCCTGCGCGGCCTGCTTTATCTCGCGATCGTCTTCGAGCAGATTTTAACCGTCGCGGTGATGGTCCTCGGCCTGTTCGATCTCTGGGTCGACTTTCGCCGCCTGAAGAAGAAGGACTTGCATCCCAATCCGGTAGCTTAGTCGAACAAGGAGTCAGTCATGGAAGTCATCCTCAAAGAAGACATCCCCAACGTGGGGAAGATGGGCGAGGTCGTGCGCGTGCGCGACGGCTACGCGCGCAACTACCTCCTGCCCCGGGGCCTGGTGCTGGTCGCCAACAAGAGAAACTTGAAGACTTACGAACATCAGAAACGCGTCGTCGAGTCGCAGAAGAGCCGCGTGCAGAACCAGGCGAATACGCTCTCGGAGAAGCTCGCGCAGGTCGCGCTCGTCATTCGCGCACGCGCCGGCGAAGAGGGAAGGCTCTTCGGCTCGGTGACGAACATGGATATCGAAAAGGCGCTCAAGGCGCAGGGGCTCGAGGTCGAGCGGCGGAAGATCCACCTGGCCGAGCCGATCAAGGCGCTCGGCGATTACGAGGTGCCGGTCCGCCTTACCGCCGAAGTCCAGGCGAACATCAAAGTGTCGGTGGTGCCGGCAGAAGAGAAATAGCGCGGCGAAACAAAAGCAGCTCGGATTTATAAAGGCCCGGCGCTCGCAAGAGCCCGGGCCTTTTTGTTTTGCGGCAATGGAGTATATCTCAATTCGCGGGTTGGGAGGCCTTCGTAACAAAGCGAGGTTCGTATGATCGCGAATAAGCAGGTAGCCGCGGAGATTCATTGGCTGATGCTTGATATCAGTGGCCGCATCAATGAAAGTATCCTTAATGTACAGCAGCAATGTAGTTTCGAGGAGTTTGAAAACTACCGCAGGCCATGCGCAAAAATCCTCTCGCAAATCCTGCTGGAAATCCTAAACCCGATTCACCAACTCCATCCCCATCTAATGCCTAAAGGCATGAAGGAAGAAGATTGATCCACGCTTTGGTATCGCAGCTCTTACAGGACTGACCGATGATCTTACAGACGATTGAAATCAGATGGATCATACCCGGCGAGGCCCCGGCTGCTGTCAAGGACTGGTACGAGCGCGACCCGTTGTGCAGCGCGGAAAAACCTCGGGTCGACTATTACCTTAAATTTCCCGGCGACGAATTTATCGGCATCAAGCTGAGGCGCTACACCGGCGATGAGCATAATCTTGAGTTCAAGCCCGTGAAGAAGGCCTCCGTCTCCCTTCCATTGCCCTCGGGGATCGGCGGGCGGGTCGAGGAGTGGGAGAAATGGTCGATGGAAGGCCAAGCCGCGCAGGAGCTTTCCAAGCTTTTGCGTAAGCAGCCGGATCGCTGGCGCGCCGTGAGGAAAGCGCGCTGGTTGCGGCACTACACGGCCGATCCTCAAATCATCCGGAAAATCGACGCCAATCAAAAGGCGCAACGCTCCACCCCCGGCTGCAACGTCGAATTCGCCGAGCTGGGTCTTGGGGCCATCGATGAGATCAAAGAAAACGAACCGGCGCGCGGCCGGCCTTTCTGGACGATCGGGTTGGAGGCCACGAGCGGCGCGCAGCCGGCGGACAAAACTCTGGAGCAGGTTTTGAGATTAGAGTGCGACCAATCTCCGGCCGAGCTGACGCGACGCCTGACGGCGGAAAATTCCCGCTCCTATCCAAGCTGGCTCACGCGAGTGGGCGCATAGTCGAGCCGTATTTCCCGCTTCCATCTTTGCTAGTTTCTGGTTTATCCTAGCCTCGCCTTGTATCCTGCGACGCGCAGTCAAGAGAATCCTTAAGCGGAAGGAGAAGACTGTGAATAAACATGTCCGTGTATTGGCGGTCGCAGCGGCGTTTGCCGCGGCCGTCTGGAATCCTTTTTCGCACGAGGGCGGTCTCGTCCGCGGCCAGATCTCGCCGCTGTCGAGTCAATTTCAGGTCGATCCTTTCTGGCCCAAAGCGCTGCCCAACGATTGGGTGACGGGCAACGTCGGCGGCACCTGCGTCGATAAGAACGACCACGTGTTCATCGTGAGCCGGACCGCCGACGCGACGAACCTGACGCCGGCAGAAAAGGAAGTCGGCAGAGCCGCGCCGCCCGTGATCGAATTCGACCCCGAAGGCAACGTGGTCAATTCCTGGGGCGATCCCAAGATCGTCCCGAGCGGCATTCACGACTGCTACTTCGATCCCGAAGGGAGCATCTGGATCGGCGGCAACACCGACGCGATCGCGCAGAAGTATTCGCGCGACGGCAAGCTGCTGCTGCAAATCGGCACCAAGGGTAAATTCGACACCGCGGACGGCACCGAGAAGGCCGCTGCGCTCAACGCGAGCCGCACGCTTTTAAATAGGCCGGCGAGCTTCGCGGTCGATCCGGGGAACGGGGAAGTCTACATCAGCGACGGCTATGGCAACCGGCGCATCGTCGTCTTCGACCGCGAAGGCAAGTATGTGCGGCAGTTCGGCCGGCAGGCGACCAAGGAGGAGAGCGAGGCCGGAATGGGCGGCGTTTTCCTCGGCATCGTCCATTGCGTCGTGCTCAGCAACGACGGCCTGTTGTACGTCGCCGACCGCGACGGCAAGCGCATCCAGGTCTTCGACAAAGCGGGCAACTTCAAGAAGAACATCTTCATCAAGCGGCGCAGAGCCGATCTCCCGGGCAACGGCTCGCCCTGGTGGATTCACTTGTCGCACGACAAGGCGCAGAAAACCATGTACGTCGCCGACGGGGTCAACGAGGTCATCTGGACGCTCGATCGCGAGAGCGGCCAGGTACAGTCCGGCTTTGGTCGCCTCGGCCACATGGCCGGCGAGTTCACGTTTCTCCATACGATCACGATGAACTCCAAGGGCGACCTCTTCATCGGCGAGACCGTCGGCGGCCGCCGCGTGCAGAAATTCAAGGCGGTGAATTGAAGAATCGCGAATGGCGAGCGGCGAGCAATGAGCCGTGATCGGAGACGCGCAAGGCTAGATTCGGGTTTTCTGTCTTTCATGTAAGGCCTACGGAACCCAGTCCGCAATGAAGATATTGAACTCGCGCGGATCCTTGGCGTTCCGAGTCGAGGCGAAGACGAGCTTCCTGCCGTCGCGCGAGAACATCGGGAAGCTGTCGAAGCGCGCGCCGTAGGTGAGGCGCTCGAGGCTCGTGCCGTCGGTGTTGATCATATAGAGGGAGAACGATTTCCGCTCCGGATCGTGGACGTTTGAGGAAAAAATAATCTGCCGGTTGTTCGGATGGACGAACGGCGCCCAGTTCGCGGCGCCGTTGTCGGTGACCTGCCGCTGGCGCGATCCGTCGGAGTCCATGAGAAAAATCTCGGCGCGCGTCGGCTTGATGAGATGGCGCTTAAGCAGGTTTTCGTATTCAGCCAGCTCCTCTTTGTTCTTCGGATGAAAGGCGCGGTAGACGATCGTTTTCCCATCCCAGGAGAAAAACGGCCCGCCATCGTAGCCCTTGGCGGTCGTCAGCCTGCGCACGTTGCTACCGTCCGCGTTCATTAAATAGATATCGAGATCGCCGCCGCGCATCGAGGTGAAGACGATCTCCTTGCCGTCGGGGGAAATGACGCCTTCCGCGTCGTAGCCGTCGGTATTCGTCAGGCGCGTGACGCGCGGAGAATCCACGCTGCCGCTGAATATGTCGTAGCTCGGATAGATCGGCCAGACATAACCCTGGCTGCGGTCGGGCTCGGGCGGGCAGGCGGCGCCGCCGAGCTCAGTCGAGGCGTAGATGAAGCGCTTCTGATCGGGAAAGAAAAACGAGCAGGTGGTGCGTCCTTTGCCCGAGCTCAGCAATTTCACATCGCTCCCGTCGACCTTCATCGTGAAAATCTGGTCGCAAGCGTAAGGCGGGCGCGTGGACTGAAAGATAAGCTTGGTGCCGTCGGCGGAGAAATAGGCCTCGGCGTTTTGCCCGCCGAAGGTGAGCTGCTTGATATTGGCGAGATGCTTTTCCTGCGCCTCCGCGCCTTGCGCGCCGGATTTCTCTGACGTCGACGGAGCGGAGCAGGCGGACAGTGCGGCAGCGGCGATATAGAAAATTGCTGGGGAGATCTTCAATTTTTTTACCGCCGTTCCTGCAAAGTGGCGCTGCCGGTCTGCTCCGCACCATTGCGGAGGTAAGTAAAATCCACTCGATCGCCCGGCCGCTTCGAGCGCAGCGCGAGCGATAAATCGTCGAGATTGCGGATCGAGACGCCTGCGAACTTGACGAGCACGTCGCCGGCTTCGAGGCCCGCCGTCTCCGCGGGACTGCCGCTTCTCACGCCGGTCAGACGCACGCCCGGAGTCTCGGATTCGGAAAAATCGGGAATGGAGCCGAAATACGCGCCGTATCCGCTCCCGCCGCCGCGCGCGCCCGGCGACGGCGCCTGCGTGCGCACGACCGCGAGCGGCGCCGCCCGCTCGTCCAGCCGGCTCGCGGTCCTGAAGACGAGCCGCGCGACTTTTTCGAGCCCTTCGGCGTTGATTTTGTCCGGCGTATCGGATGGGCGATGATAATCCTCGTGCGGTCCGGTGAAAAACATCAGCACCGGAATTCCGGCGGCATAGAACGACGTGTGATCGGAGGGCCCGTAGCCGTCGCCGCTGTAGCTCGGCTCGAGCGTCGAGCCCACGGCCGCTTGGGCCACCAGCGGGCGCAATTCCGCCGCCGTATCGACGCCCATGATATAGACATGGCCGTCGCGGAGCCGGCCGATCATGTCCATGTTGATCATCGCGTAGGTTTTTTCCAGAGGCCACGACGGATTTTTGACGTAGTGAGACGAGCCGAGCAAACCTATCTCTTCGCCGGAGAAGGCGGCGAAGACGAGCGTGCGCTCGTTTCCGGCGCGCGCGAAGGCGCGGGCCAGCGCGACGACGCCCGCGACGCCCGACGCATTGTCGTCGGCGCCGGGATGAATCGCGCCGAATTGATCGGGCGCGAGCGAATGCTCGCCGCCGCGCCCGAGGTGGTCGTAGTGAGCGCCGATCACGATCGCCTGCTCGCGCAGCTTCGCATCTTTACCCGGAAGGATGCCGACAACGTTCTTGGCGCGGCCTTTTTCCCTGACGAGGCTGACATTGATCCGCACCTCGACGCCCGCGATGACAAAGGAGCGCGGCGCGAGCGGCGCATCTATTTCTTTCTGAAGTTGCGAAAGCTCCTTGCCCGCGAGCCGGAGCATGGCTTCGACGACGCTGCGGAGCGCATTCACCGCGACGATCCCGGCGGACGCGCCGCCGCCGCCGCGAATCGCGAAAAGCTCCTCGCGCTCGCCCGCGTGATTGTTGGGGTCGGTCACGACGATGAGCGCGCGGGCGCCGTGCTCGCGGGCGTTCAAGGCCTTGTAGCGCAGCTCGGTGTAGCGAAACGCATCGGGGCTGCGAAACGGGGACTGGGGATTTCTTTCCTGCGGCTCGTGCGTCATGACGAGAACGATCTTGTCTTTGACGTCGATGCCCGCGTAGTCGTCGTAATTCAGCTCCGGCGCCGTGATGCCATAGCCGGCGAAGACGATTGCGCCGGCGAGGCTGCCTTCGTCCGAAAAGCCGAAAGGGCGGAAGGAATCGCCGGGCTTAAAATACATCGACTTGCCGGCGGCTGTGAGCGTCAGGAGATTATCGCGTCCGAGTTTGACGCCGAGCGCGATATCGAACGATTGGAAGTAGCCGCCCCGATCTCCCGCGGGCTTGAGACCGATCTTTTTGAACTCGCCGGCGATATAGTCCGCGGCGCGCGCTTCGCCCGCGGTTCCCGCGCCGCGGCCTTCCGTCTCGGGCGCGGCCAGTACCTGGATCGTGCGCAGGAGATCGGCGCCGCCAATCGACTCCTCCGCGGCGGCGAGACGCATAGCGCGGGAATCCGCTGCCCGCGTCGGCGCGGAAAGCAGGAAAATCCCGAGCAGGAGAAATAAACCGAGACGATTTTCAGATTTTAACTTACCGCCACTCATCGATGGACGCGGTCTTGTGGTATGTGCAGCCCATGATGCGCCAGTAGGGGTTGGTCTCGCCGCCGACGATGACGACATGGATGTCTTTGGTAAGAAACATCTGGATCGGCTCGTCGGCCGCCGCCTTGAGGCGCGTCGCCCACGGCTCTTCGCCGAAGGTGGCGCGCGGGTAGACGTAGTTTTGCGTAAGCTGGTAGTCCCAAAAGATTTCCGCCGGCATGCGCGCGTGGTCGTCGATCCACGCGATCAACTCCCGCTTCGACTTGAAGCCGCCGCGATCGATGAACATCCGCGCCGCGAGCGGATCGAGCAGAAACACCGGCGGCGTGCGCGGATCGAGCCCGCGCAGCATGTTGCCGACGTGCTCGCGCCAATGCTTCTCGCGCAGTCCGAGCGAGAAGGCCGTCGCGCGGCAGCCGGTGAAGAGGCTCACCGCGCTCTCCGACGGCTTGAAGCCGTGCTCGACGTGGAACGCCTCCCACGGGCTCCGCTCCTCGTTCTCGGCGAAGGTGACGCTGCCGTACGCGTAGGCGTTGCCCTGCGATCCCATGTAGGTGTGTCCGGGCTCCGAGCCGCCCTGGAGATTCTGCGACAGTAGATTGTAGGCGCGGCCGATCGTGGCGTTGGCGTGATTGTACGGCGCCAGCGCGCCGAGGCCCGAGTTCATGCCGATTTCGTTTCTAATCGGTCCGTTGACGACCGCCATCGTCGCCATCGAGCTGGTCGAGCTGCCGCGCGCGCTCACGCCGCTCGCCGCCATCGCGAGGATCACGGGCAAATATTGCGGCTTCGCGCCGGCCATCACCGCGTTGACCGCGACTTTCTCGACCGTGTACTCCCAATATTCGCGAAAATCGGTCGGCCGCATGTGGCCGACCACTTCGTCGGGCTTGCGGCGCGTGCCCTTGAGCATCGCGGCCACGCGTTCTTCTGTCGGCAGCACGATCGGCAGCTGATCGGTCCAGCGCTTCTCGCGGAAAAGAATCTGCAGATCGTCTTCGCTGCCGGAGTCGACGAGGCGCGGCGTCGCGCGCTCGAACTCCGCTCCGGCGAGCTCGCCTTCGCCGAACGGCTGCGTCAGCCCTTCGACGATCTCCTGCATTACGAGGCGGTCCGTCACGGGGTCTTTGCCTTCGACGTAAGCGCGCAGCTCAGCCGGCGTTTTGCCGATCACCGGCTGGGGCACGAATACCTGGCGCATGTGCGGCATGCCGTTCGCGCCCGCCACCGAGCGCACGACCCATTTAAATACGGAAGTATGCACGGCGACCGTCGGGACGCCGTAGTCGTGATCGATTCTCATTCCGTGCGCGGCGACCGCCGGCGCGCACGTGCTTCAGTGGCCGACGCCGATGATCGCGGCGTCGCCTTCGGCCTTGATCTCCTCCCAGGTCTCCGGCGAGTCTTTGGTGTAGACGCTCGAAATGCGAGTGAGCACGGTTTTCACGCCCGGCATGCGGTCGCGAAACCAATTCTGTATCTCTCTCAACAAGAGCTCCGAGTCGTCGAAGCGGCAGTCGACGAGATAAACGGTCTTGCCGTCGAGCGTGTCGAGGCGCGGCGCGAGCGCCTGCCGCTCGACTTTGGGCGGGTAGCCCATGGGGTTCAGGACTGTCAGCGTTTCGCGTCCGGCCATGATCGATCCTCCGCTTCGGTTATTATCGGTTTGCTCAAGCGTTAGATATGCCGCGACCAAAAACTTGTCAATCTGCGATTCCGTCAAGCTCCGCCGCCACGCGAAAGCCGTAATCGGCGTAGTGAAAGCCCGGATCGAGCGAGCTGCGCGCCGCGCAGCGGCTGAATCTGACGTGATGGCGCCACGAGCCGCCGCGAGAGGACTTCCGCGCGCCTGCGGGAGCGCCGGGGGGATTGCGCTCTGGCGATACGCGATAGTAATCCGACTCGTAAAAATCGCTGCACCACTCGTGCACGCTCGCGCACATGTCGTATAGGCCGAAACCGTTCGGTTGGAACAGGCCGACGCGCGGCGGCCCGCCGCTCTGCGTATCGATGCCGGGACAGGCGTTTTCATCGGGCAGCTCCCCGCCCCACGGATACCTTTGTCCCTCCGCGCCGCCACGCGCGGCGCGCTCCCATTCGGCTTCCGTCGGCAGGCGGAAGTGGGAGCCGCTCGCGGCGCTCAGCCATTTGCAGTAAGCCGCCGCCTCATGCCACGAGACGCCGACGACCGGTTTTGCTGAGTCGGCGAACCTGTTCTCGCTCCAGAACGGCGGCGGCGGCGTGGCGGCGGCTTTAAGAAATATTTCGTATTCTCGATTCGTCACGGGAAATTTGCCCAGACGAAACGCGTCGAGATAGACGCGATGCACGGGCTGTTCGTTGTCCATGCCGTCTTCGCTGCCCATGAGAAAAGCGCCGGCGGGAATTACGACGGTTGCAGGGATAAATTCGTTTTTCTCCGCCGTCATGTTAAAAGGTCGTAATCGGGCGCCCGTGCGATGTCAATCGAAGAAAAAATGACTGCGAGAGAGGAAGCGCGGCGCGCGCGACTCTCGATCCTCGGCGCGGCCGTGCTGTGGAGCCTGGCCGGCGTTTTCATCAAGGCGCTTGCGCTGAATCCGCTAACGATCGTCTTTTACCGGAGCCTCTTCGCGGCGCTCTTCTTCGCGCCGCTGGTAAAAACTAAAAGCTGGAAGTTCAGCGTCCCGCTTTTCGTCTCCGCTTTGAGCTACACGGCCGCGGTGAGCGCCTTCGTCGCGGCGAACAAGCTCACGACCGCGGCGAACGCGATCGTGCTGCAATACACCGCTCCGATCTTCGTTTTTATCTTTGCGCGATTCTTATTTCGCGAAAAAATCTCTCGGCCGAATCTCATCGCGCTCGCCGCCTGCACGCTCGGCGTCGGGATCATCTACGGCGGCAGTCCCGCGCCGGACGTCCAGGGCGTCGGCGTGGCGCTGTTCTCCGGCCTCTGCTTCGCGATTTACATGACCAACCTCAGATTTTTGAAAAATACCGATGCGCGGTGGCTGACCTTCGCCAACAATCTCGCCTGCTGCGCTTTGCTGCTGCCGTGGATCGGCGGCGCGCTCTCGCTCACCGGTTACGACACGGTGGTCCTTGTGTTAATGGGCGTGCTTCAGCTCGGCATCCCTTACTTTTTGTTCTCGAAGGGGCTGGAGAAAATCTCGCTCCAGGAAGCCTCGCTCATCGTCCTCGTCGAGCCGGTGCTGAACCCCATTTGGGTCGCCGCGGCCTACGGCGAAGTGCCCGGCGCCGCGACGCTCACCGGCGGCGCGCTGATTCTGTTGAGCCTCGCTGCGCGCTATGCCCTTCGGCGCAATGTCTAATGCCAGTCCGTGAGAAACGAGCGTTTCACTTTCCGCAAAACTTTATGATAGGTTCTTTGGGTTAACCCAGCGTCAAAGGAGGCGAACTCAATGGATTGGGGAATGAAAAACCGGCTCTCGCGCATCATCAAACCGGAAGACGGCCGCGCCGTCATGCTGGCGGTCGACCACGGCTATTTCCTCGGGCCCACGAGCGGCCTCGAAGAGCCGCGCAAAACGATCGCGCCGCTCCTGCCGCACGCCGATTCGCTCATGCTCACGCGCGGCGTCCTGCGAACGTCCGTCGATCCGGCGGCCAACGTGCCGATCGTGCTGCGGGTATCCGGCGGCACCAGCATCTTGAAGGAATTGTCCAACGAGGACATCACGGTCTCGATCGAGGACGCGGTGCGGCTCAACGTCTCCGCCATGGCGCTCTCGATTTTCGTCGGCTCCGAGTTCGAGAAGCAGACACTCGTGAGTCTTGCCAAGCTCGTCGACGAAGGCGAGCGCCGCGGCATCCCCGTGCTCGCCGTCACCGCGGTGGGGAAGGACATGGCGCGCGACGTGCGCTACCTGGGTCTCGCCTGCCGCATCGCGGCGGAACTGGGCGCGCACATCGTCAAGACCTATCACTGCGAGGAATTCGAGAAGCTCGTCGAGAGCTGCCCGATCCCGGTGATCATCGCCGGCGGCAAGAAGACGCCGGAGCTGGAGGCGCTGGAGCTCACGTTCAACGCCTTGCGCGACGGCGCCATCGGCGTCGACATGGGACGCAACATCTTCCAGTCCGACAGCCCGACGGGGATGATCCGCGCCGTGCGTGCGATCGTGCACGACAAGGCGACGGTGAAACAGGCCTACGAGATCTATCAGAGTTCGAAGGGCGGAAAAGCGAGAAAGGCGGGATGAAAAGTTTCTAGTTTTCCGTCTCTCGTTGTTTAAGAGGGAGCCGTTCGCGAAGCGCTCTCCTCCGTCATTCCGGCCAAGCTCGCTTCGAGCGCGAGCCGGAATCCAGGAAAGCTGGATTCCCGCTTTCGCGGGAATGACTCGAGGGACTTTTGAGCGCCGAATATTTTAGATTCGAAAAAACTTCGAGATCAGAAAACCTAAGATACGCATGGCTGGTCCGAACACCAAACTCGAAACTCGAAACCCGAAACAATCCATGCGCGTCGCGATGTACTACAACAACCGCGACGTGCGGTTGGAAGACATGGCAGTGCCGGCGATCGGCCCGGGCGAGCTGCTGGTGCGCGTCAAGGCGAGCGGCATCTGCGGCACCGACGTGATGGAATGGTACCGCATCAAGAAAGCGCCGCTCGTGCTCGGCCACGAGATCGCGGGAGAGATCGCGGCCGTCGGCGAAGGCGTGATGGGCTACCGGCCCGGCGACCGCGTCTTCGTCTCGCACCATGTCCCGTGCATGAAGTGCCGCTATTGCCTGAAGGGCCACCACTCGGTTTGCGATCTGCTCCGCAGCACCCATTTCGATCCGGGCGGCTTCGCCGAATATCTGCGGGTGCCGAAGATCAACGTCGATCTCGGCACGTTCCGCCTGCCCGAGGAAATATCGTTCGAGGACGGCTCGTTCATCGAGCCGCTGGGCTGCGTCGTCCGGGCGCAGCGCTTTGCCGAGATGGCCGCGGGCCAGAGCGTGCTCGTCGTCGGCAGCGGCATCTCGGGCCTCTTGCACATCAAGCTCGCGCGGGCGCGCGGCGCGGCGCTCGTCGTTGCGACCGACGTGAACGAGTTTCGTCTCGATGCCGCAAGGAAAATGGGCGCCGACGCCGCGCTCGAAGCCGGCGCCGACGTGCCGGAACAATTCAGCGCGCTGAACGCCGGCCGGCTCGCGGACCTCGTCATCGTCTGCACCGGCGCGAGCGCGGCGATCGTGCAGGCGCTCAAGATGGTCGAGCGCGGCGGCACGGTTCTATTCTTCGCCCCGACGGCCGCCGGCGTCGAGGTGCCGATTCCGCTCTACGATCTCTGGCGCGACGAGATCGCGATCGTGACGTCCTACGCGGCCAGTCCCGAGGATATTCGCGAGGCGATCGAGCTGCTGCGGAGCGGGCGCATCCGCGTCGCGGACATGATCACGCACCGTTTGGGGCTGGCGGAGGCGGGCGTGGGATTCGAGCTCGTCGCGGGCGCGCGCGATTCGATCAAAGTGATCATCGATCCGGAGCGCTAGCCTCTCTCACTTGCCATAAAGCTTCGCGATGTAGCCGCTCTTCTGAATCTCGTCCAACAAGCTCGAATCTATAAAATCTTTCGCCTGCGCGGTCTTCGCCTTGGGCGTGCCGATGGATTCGAGCGCGTTTTGAATGCCCTTGACGTCCGGCGCCGGGTTCTCGCGCAGGCTCCTCGCGTTGCGCTCGTATATCCATTTCAGGGTCTGCGGGTCGGTGATCCCCTCGATTCTTTGCAGGACCTCTAGCGCGATGTCGGGACGCGTCTTGAATAGATAAATGCCTTCCACATACGCCTCGAGAAATCTGCGCAGCACGTCGCGCTGCTTTTTAATGAAAGCCGTCGGCACGACGAGACCGAAGCGCGCGTAGTCGAGTGGTATCTCGGAAAGATCGGCGAGCACGCGGCAGCAATTTGAAGCGAGGATTTTATGAATCGAGTCCGGGCTCACGAGCGCGGCGTCGACCTGGCCCGCGACGAGGGCGGCGATGCGCGTCGGGGTATTGCCGGACTGGATGAACGCGAGATCCTTTTCCGGGTCGAGCTTCCAGAAGCGGACCACCATTCGCGTGGTCAAGTCCGAGGCCGAGCCGAAGCGGCTGATCGCGACTTTCTTGCCCTTGAGCTCTTCCGCCGTCTTGATCGGCGCGCGCACGACGAAGAAGTGCTCGATCCGGTTGACGGTCACAGCGATGATGCTGACGTCCATCAGACCGGCGACCTTCAGGTTGAGCTGCGCCGGCACGTCGGAATCGGAGATTACGACATGGCCGCCCAGCATCGCCTGCGTCAGGACGCTGCCGCTGTTGAAATAAACCGGTCTGACGTCGAGCCCGCGCTTGGTCCATAGCCCGCCTTTTTGTATGACGCCCATGAGGTCGGTGCTGATGCCGCTGCCGCTGTAGCCGAGAGAAATGACGGCGGGGGCTTGGGCGTGCGCCGGAAGAGTCCACGCCGAGAGAAAAACCGCGATCCAGAAAAGCGCCGAGGCTATGCTCATATACTCTCTCGCGCCGTGGTGCAGAGCCGTGTTACTTACAGCTGCCGTAGGATTTATTTGCCGTAAAGCTTCGCGATGTAGCCGCTCTTCTGAATTTCGTCCAACAGGCTGGAGTCGATAAAATCCTTCGCCTGCGCGGTCTTCGCTTTGGGCGTGCCGATCGAGTCGATCGCCGCCTGAATCCCCTTGGACTCAGGCGTCGGCACCTCTCGCAAACTCTTGGAGATGCGGTCGTAGACCCATTTGGCGATCTGCGGGTCGGTGAGGCCGTCTTCCTTGAGGGCTTCGAGCGAGACTTCGGGCCGTGTCTTGAAGATGTGAATGCCCTCGACGTAAGCCTCGAGAAACTTGCGCGCGGTATTGCGCTGGGTCTTGATAAATGCCGTCGGCACGACGATACCGAAGCGGGCGTAATCGAGCGGGATCTCCGAGAGGTCGGCGAACACCCGGCAGCAGCCGGAGGCGATCACCTTGTGGAGTGAGTCGGGGCTCACAAGCGCCGCGTCGACCTGGCCGGTTACCAGCGCGGCGATCCGCGTCGGCGTATTGCCGGACTGAATGAACGCGAGGTCCTTGTCGGGATCGAGCTTCCAGAAACGGACCACCATGCGGGTGGTCACGTCCGAGGCCGAGCCGAAACGGCTGATCGCGACCTTCTTGCCTTTTAAATCCTCGGCGGATTTGATCGCCGAGCGTGTAACGAAGAAGTGCTCCAGGCGGTTGATGGTGACGGCGATAACGCTGACGTCCATGAGCCCGGCGACTTTAACGTTCAATTGCGCGGGCACGTCGGAATCGGAAGCCACAATATGGCCGCCGAGCATCGCCTGCGTCAGCGTCGTGCCGCTGTTGAAATAGACCGGACGCACGTCGAGGCCGCGCTTGTTCCAGAGCCTCGTTTTCTCCATGACGCGCCGGAGGTCGGTGCTGATGCCGCTGCCGCTGTAGCCCAACGAAATGACGGCCGGCCCCTGTCCGGACGCCGGCACCGCGGCCGAGGCCCACAGCAGCATGACACCGAGCAGTGCCGAGAGTCGCTTATCCATGGCTTAGCTCTTTATTCCTTGTGCGGCGCGCCGCGGGAGTACGACTGTCACAATTTTGACGCGGCGCCTCAAGATGAAGCGATAACCGTATTACATCTTTCATTTATCGTGTCAACCAAACGGGCGGCCGCGGTTTACCGGGGTCTGCCGATAGCAAGTTTTGTCAACCGGCTAACATAGATTGTCTGCATCGGACCTTAGAATCTCCCGTTGGTACCGAGAGATACACGCAAAAACGCTTGTTTAGCTCGTTTGTCTTGTTCTGGCATATCGCTTGCGTGAGACGTGGCGATGCATGGAGGGAAAGACATGAACGACGAGCAAACCGAACTCAGATTTCTAACGTTGGCCGAGGCCGCCATCATCCTTCAGGTCTCCAAGCGGACGATCCTCCGCATGATACAGAAGAAAGAAGTGCCGGCGCTCAAGGTCGGCGGCCAATGGCGCCTCCGCGAAAGCCAGTTGAGGCGCTGGGCCGAAGAAAAGGAAAACGTCCTTTCCGCGGCCTTCGAATAAGCTTCGCGAGGAACCGATACGTGGCCCTCCCCGCCCGCAAGGCCGAGGCTTTAAAAAAGTCGCGCCGAGGCCTCGAGAAAGAACTCCTCGACCGCACGCAGGATCTGGCGGCGCTTTATGCAACTTTTGCAACGCTGGTTTCTTCAGATCCAGCGGAGGTGCTTCAAAGCGCCGCCGAGCGGCTGAAGGTCGCGACGGCGGCCGACGCCGCGCTCATACGAATTGTCGATCCACAGAGTCAGGCTTTTATCCATGTCGCGCATGTCGGCTTCTCTGCCGCTTCGGTTCGGGCCCGACGGCGCCTGAAGCACAGCGCGGACGTGAACGCCGCTTTACGATCGGGCGAGCCGATGATCGTAGCGGACATCGCGACCGATCGTCGGCTGAAAAGTAAAAAGCAACTCGCCGAGGGCTTTCGCTCTTGCGCCTTCCTGCCGATTATGGTCGCTGGCAAGCTGCGCGGCCTCATTCACGTCGTCAGCCGCACGCGCGGCCATTTCGGCGAAGCTAAGAAGGAACAGCTCACCGCCATCGCCCGTCAAATGGGCGCCGCGCTCGAAAACCGCGAGCTGTTCGAGAAAACGCAAAAGCTCGCGGCCGAAATCGAGACGCGCTACGGCGAGCTGCAACTCTTGCACGAGCTCAGCCAGACGGTGCTCTCCTCTCCCGACATTCAATCGACGCTCTCCGCCGCACTGAAAAAGGTCCTCGCATCGAGCCGCCTTGACATCGGCAATATCCGCTTATTCGACGGCAGCGGCCGTCTCCAACATAGCGCCTACCTTGGGTATTCCGATGAGAGTAATACCGCTCGACACGACGCAAACGCTTTAAGCCGAGGCATTTTTGTCTCGCGCGTAATGGCTTCGAAACAAAGCGTGATCGTCAACGATATCGGGACGGTCGAAGGGCTTCGCACTTTCAAGCGCGAGGCGGTGAAATCGGCCATCGTCATCCCGATCGCGACCGATACCGAGACTCTGGGGGTCATCGAGGTCGGCAGCCGAACTCCGAGACAGTTTCGCTCTGAAGAGGTTCGTCTGCTCGAGTCCATGGGCGCGCAGATCGGCGTCGGCGTGCAGAAGACGCGGCTTTTTGAGCAGCTCCGATCGAGCGCGCAGGAACAGGCCGCCCTCAGGAGCGTGGCGACCGTAGCGAGCCGCTCGCTGGAAACCGGCGAGATGCTCGCTCAGGCACTCGAAAAAGTTCTCGAGGTCACAGGCCGCCAGAGGGGCAGCATCCGCCTCAAAGACCCGAGCACCGGGAATGTTGAGCTCGCGGCGCACCGCGGCTTTTCGCCGTCGGAGGTCGATGAGATCGTTCAGCGGCATTCTCATCGAACGCTCGAGGAGGTTTTTGCAACAGGCAAAGCGGTGTTGATCAACGACGCGGCTTTTCAGAGCGCCGATGAACAGCTATTGGCAGAAGCGCGCTCGGTTGCCTGGATTCCGATCACGGCGCCGCAGGGTGTCGTCGGCGTTCTCGCCGTCGCGGGAGAGCGGCCGGTTCCCTTCGAGCGCCGCGAAACCGAATTCTTGGAAAACATCGGGCAAGTCATCGGTGTCGCGCTGCAAAACAGCCGGCTCTATCGCGAAGCACAGCGCCAAGAAGAGCTGCAAAAGCTCCTCAAAGAACTGAGTCAGGACATCACATCGCTGGACCTCGCAGCGCTGTTCCAGAAAATCACGGACAAAGTCCGCGAATTTCTCAAAATCGACATTTCGGATATTCGCGTCCTCGACGAAGGCGACGCCCAGCGCCTTGTCGGAGCTTCGGGCGTCGACGCCAGCCGTCTGTATCAGATGGGCGGGATTCAGGGGCGGACGACCTGGATGATCGAGCATCGCCGCCCGCTGGTCATCCCGGACACGGCGAAAGATAAGTCGATTCCCACCGGCCGGGGCCTCAGCCGGCTCGGCATCCGCGGCTACGGCGCCTTCCCGCTGCTTAGCCGATCCGGCGCCGTTATCGGCATACTCCGGGCGCTCAGCTATGATCCGCGGCAGTTCCTCCCGTCCGAGATCGACCTGCTCCAGCAGCTCGCCAACGGCGCCGCCATCGCTATCGAGAACGCGCGTCTGTTTGCAGAAACGCAGAGCCGCCAGGAGGAGCAAGCGGCGATCAATGCGATCGCCATGGCGACGACCGAATCGCTGCACGTCGACGAGCTGCTCAAAGTCGCGCTGGCCAAGGTGCTGGAGGTGACCGGGCGAAAACGCGGCAGCATCAAGCTCAAGGACGCGGCGACCGGAAAGATCGTGCTCGCCGCCCACCAGGGCATTTCCGAACAGTACGCCCAGACGATCCGCAGCCATTTCGCCCCTGAAGAAAGGGCGTCGGAGATCTTCGAGTCCGGGGAAGTCGTTGTTGTCAACGATCCCGAAAAAAATATCTTCAACGTTTCCGATCGCGAGGCGGGTCTTCGCTCGCTCATATGGGTCCCGTTAAAAGCGCGCGGAACGGTGATCGGCATTCTCAACGTGTCGACGCCGCAAACGGAGCCGTTTACCGCGCGCGAGATCGAGCTGCTGAAGAGCATCGGCCACGTGATCGGCATCGCCGTGCAAAACGCGCGTCTTTTCGAGGAAACCGAGCGCCGCGGGCGCGAGCAGGCGGCGCTTTACGCTGTGACCGCGGCGGTCGGAGGCTCTTTCGATTTCGATCAGACCTTGGCCCAGGCCCTCGACACCGTGCTCGAAGTGACCGCCATGGACGGCGGTTATATTTATCTCGTCGGCACAGACCCGGGCAGGATCATGCTCAAAGCGCATCGCGGAATGTCGGAATCGTTCATCCGCCGCATGGAGCAAGCGCCCGCGGGCGGCAGAACGGCGCAGATCGTTGCGAGCAAGGAGCCGGTGATATTCGAAAACATCCCGCACGATCATGAGGGAAGGTTCAAGGGCGAAAGCGTTACCGCGGCGGCGTGGGTGCCGATTCTTTCAAAAAACATCGTCGTGGGCATGCTCGTCGTTTGCACAAAAAACCGACCGACTTTTCCTCACGTCCAGCTCCCGCTGCTTGTCTCGATCGGCAACGCCCTCGGCGTGGCGCTGGAAAACACCCGGCTCTTCCGGGAGACGGAGCGTCACTTAAAGCGCCTGCAGGCGCTGCGTGAGATCGACCAGGCGATCTCTTCCACGCTCGACCTCGACAACGTGCTAAAGATCCTGCTCGAAAAAATCGACATCACGCTGCCCTATGCCAGTGCGACGATCCGGCTCGTCAACCGCCAGAACGGGCTGTTGGAGCCCGTCGCCTGCCGCAACCTCGACGAAGCCGAATGGAAGAAGGAACAGGCCGGCCGCGGCATTCCCAACGCGGTCTTCGCAACCAAAGCCCCCGTCGTCATCCGCGATGTTCGCAGCGACGCGCGCGCCCTCGACCTCGAATTCTATCGCAAGCACCACCTGATTTCTTACGTCGGAGTCCCTCTCGTTGTGGAAGAAGAGATCATCGGCGTGCTCGGCTTCTACACGAAAGAAGAGCACGAGTTCGAAACCGAGGAAATCAACTTCCTCGCAACACTAGCGGGCCAGGCGGCGATCGCGATTCAAAATTCGCAGCTCTACGAAGAGGCGCGGCTGCGGGAAACCCAGCTCGAAGACAGCAATCGCATGCTCTCCGCCCTGCACGCCGCGGCCGCTGCGGCCAGCCAATCGCTGCATTTGAGCCGAGTGCTTCATGCGGTCATCGAGAAGATCACGGAGACCTTCGGCTTTCGCACGACACAGGTCCACATCTACGATCCCCGCAGCGACGAACTCGTTCTCGGCGGCTATTTCGATATCGACGCCGAAACGTCCGTGTCGGTTCGTTCCTTTCGACCAGGGCACGGGATCGTAGGTACGGTTGCGGCGACGGGAAAGCCGATGATCTTCGAAGATATCCAGACCGATCCCGCCTACCGGCGGCTCAGCCGAAACCAGGTTGCGGGCGGACTCGGTCACCATTTTTTCGCGGTCTTTCCCATCCGCGGCAAGCTCAAGAATCTCGGCACCCTCGCCTGCACCGGCATCGACCCGCGCAGGCTCACCTCGGGCGAGGTCAAACTGCTCGAGTCGCTGACCGATCAGCTGGCGGTCGCGATCGAAAACAGCCAGCTTTACGACGAGCTCAAGCAGAAGGTCGAAGAGCTGGAGCGCGCGAACAGGGTCAAAGACGAATTTTTGAGCGTCATGTCCCATGAGCTGAGGACGCCGCTTAACGTCGTCATCGGGTACGCGGGGCTGATTCGCGAAGGCATGCTGGGGGCGACGAACCCCGAGCAAGACAAGGCTCTCGACAAGCTCGTGAGCCGGACCAATGACCTGCTCTCGATGATCACGAGTATTTTGTACGCCGCCAGCATCGAGGCGAACGAAGTACGCATCGAAAACGATCACTTCGCCCTAGGGGAATTCTTGGACGACCTCAAGCGGAGCTACCTGGCGCCGCTCGGCAAACCGGTTGAGCTCGAATGGAGCTATGCGCCCGATCTGCCGGTCGTGTTTTCCGACCGGGACAAAGTGAAATGCATTCTACAACACCTCATCGGCAACGCCGTAAAGTTTACCGACAACGGACGAGTCGCCGTCACGGCCACAGTCGCGCCGACCGAACGACGCCGCGAAAAGCAAAACGGCAAGGCGGGCGACGTAGGCGCATGGATGGAATTCAAGGTGAGCGACAACGGGATCGGCATCGCGCCGGAAAAATTGCCGCTGATTTTCGATAAATTCCGCCAAGCGGATAGCTCGGAGACGCGCCAATACGGAGGCGTCGGCCTCGGACTCTACATCGCCAAGAGCTTTACCGAGATGCTCGGCGGAAAACTGTCCCTCGAGACCGAGCCAGGGAAAGGCTCGGTGTTTAGCGTCAAGCTGCCGTGCCGAGACGCGCCCGATCTGACGACGATCGAGGTGCGCGCGCCGGACCCGAAGCAGCGCACCAATCAATGGCCTCCAAGAAACGACAGCTGGGTGAAGCAATGAAAAAGCTAACGTGGTTCTCCGATCTTCGAATACGGCTCGTATTTCTGGTCCTTCTTGCGGTGGTTCCCGCGCTGGCGGTGATCTTTCATGCCGCCGAGCAGCAGCGCAACTCGATTGCGCTCGAAGCGCAGCAGAACGCGCTCAGGATGGCGCGGCTGGTGTCGGCGAATCAAGAGGTCTTGATCACTGGCACCCGCCAGCTACTCACGGCCCTCGCCAATGCACCCGTCGTACAAGCGGGGGACCCCTCATGCAGCAGCTTTCTCCGGGAGCTGCTCGAGAAATATCCGTACTATTCAAATTTGGCCGTCGCCAATACGGCCGGCTGGCAGATCTGCAGCGCGCTTTCGCTTCCCACCGGTCCCATCAATATCGCCGATCGAACCTATTTCCGCCGGACGATCGCGCGAGGGGATTTCGCTCTCGGCGATTACCAGATCGGGCGCATCACGGCCAAAGCGACGATCAATGCCGGCTATCCGCTGCGGGACCGCAGTGGCAACATCATCGGCGTCGTCTATGCCGGCATCGACTTGGCCTGGTTGCATGGCGTCGCGGCCAAGACGCATCTGCCGTCGGGCACGACCGTGACGCTTGTCGATCGCAACGGCACTGTCTTCGTGCGCTATCCCGAGGCCGAAAATTGGATCGGCCAGACGATGCCCTCGGGTCCGCTCCGCGAGGCGATCCAGACGCAAAACGGCGAGGGGACGTTGGACGCGCGCGGCATGGACGGCGTCGAGCGGCTCTATGGTTTCATCCCCCTGCTCGATGGCGCCGCCACCGTCATCGTCGGAGTGCCGAAAGATTTGGTCTTCGCCGCGGCCGATCAAATCATGGCGCAAAGCCTCAGATGGATCGTCTTTGCCTCGCTGCTCGCGCTGATCAGCGCCTGGTGGGGCGGTAACTGGCTGATCGTTCGTCAGGTGAAAAATTTGACACAGGCATCGGAAAAGCTGGGTCGCGGCGATCTCGGCGCGCGCGTCCGGCTGCCCAACGTCGGCGGCGAGATGCAGCAGCTCGCCACGGCCTTCAACCGGATGGCCGAGGGACTAGAGCAGCGCGAGGCCGAAGCGCGGCGCGCGGAAGAAGAGCTTCGCCGCCATCTCGAAAAAAGCACGGCGCTCCGCGAGATGAATCTTGCTCTCACCTCGACGCTCGATCTTCAGACGGTGCTCAAAATGCTGCTCGAGAAGATCGGGCTGCTTTGGCCGGGGACAGCGGCGCTCGTGTGGCTTAAGAATCCGGAGACCAGGGCATGGGAGCGGACGGCTTGCTGGAACTTCGACGAAGCGGCGTGGAAAGGACGCGATCCGCACATGCTGCCGCCGGTCGTCAAGGCGGTGATCGAAAGCAGGAGCCCGATCGTCATTTCGGATGTCACAGTCGACCCGCGCATCCTCGACCGCGAATTCTATCGCCGCCAGGGACTGGTCTCGTATCTCGGTGTGCCGCTCGTCGTCAAAGGAGAAACTCTCGGGATCCTGTCTTTTCTGACGCATGAAGAGCATCTCTTCTCGGCGGAGGAGATCGATTTCTTATCGACGCTTGCCGGTCAGGCGGCGATGGCGATCCATAATTCGCAGCTCCACGCAGAGACGAAGGTGCAGACGCTGGAGCTGGAAAAGGCCAACCGCGATCTCAAGCGCAAAGAAGCGATTCAGGCGCTGCTCAAGGAACTCAACCAGGACATCGCCTCCGACGACATCGACACGCTGATCAAAAAGCTGACGGACAAAGTGCGCGAATTCTTCAAGGTCGACATCGCCGACGTGCGCGTTATCAACGACGCTTCTCGAATCCTGGGTATTTCCGGTATCGACGCGGAGCAGATGCGCGGCGGCAGCACCGGGAAAGGGGGAGGCTCGCGCTGGGTGATCGAAAATCGCCGGCCCCTGGTTCTGCCGAATATCAGTCTGGCGAAGGACCCGCCGATCGGTCAGACGGCGCGGCGGCTCGGCATACAAGGCTATCTGTCCGTGCCGTTGTTTTCGCGGCGCGGCGAGGTCGTCGGCGTCCTGCGGGCCCTCAGCTATCGGCCGCGCGAGTTTCACGCCGAGGAGATCGATCTGCTCCAGCAGATGAGCAACGGCGCTGCGGTCGCGCTCGAAAATGCGCATCTCCTGGAGCAGACGCGGCGCCAGGCCGAGGAACTCAGCCAGGCGAGCAAAGTCAAAAACGAATTTTTAGGTTTCGTCTCGCATGAACTCCGCACGCCGATCAACATTATCATGGGTTACGCCGCTCTGATGGAGGGCGGCTTCTGCGGGGAATCCAACCCCGAGCAGGCCAAGGTCATCGACAAGATCGTCGTCAACTCGCGCGCGCTGCTCAGCATGATCGACCAGCTGTTGGAAGCGACCAAGATCGAGGCCGGCGCGGTGAAGCCCGACCTCCAGCAGGTCTCGCTGACGGATTTCGTCGACGAGCTGCGATCGGTTTATTCGCTCCCGACGCAGAAAAACATCGAGCTCGTGTGGGACTACCCGCCAGACCTTCCGATCGTATCCACCGATCCCGAGAAGCTCCGGCATGTGCTCACAAACCTGCTCGGCAACGCCGTTAAATACACCGAGAGCGGCACTGTATCTTTGTCGGCCGTCCACCGGCCAGTGGAGGAAGTCGTCGAATTCCATGTTGCCGACACCGGTATCGGCATTGCGCCGGAAGAGCTGCCGCACATCTTCGAAATGTTTTCCCAGGTGCGCGCGGCGCGCGCCCGCGCTTCCGGCGGGGTGGGGCTCGGCCTTCACATCGTGAAGAAATTCACCGATCTTTTGGGCGGCGAGATCACCGTCGCAAGCGAGCAGGGCTCAGGCTCCACATTCACGCTGAAAATTCCCTGCCGCAATGGAAAAGGCGCCGGCGAGAGCGACACCAACGCCTATGTGTAGCGCCGCGGTCAGCTGAAAGGGTCCTATGGGTATGGATGCGCCCGGCAAATCTTGCCTAGCGGAAAGTTTTTCGCGCGGCGGGGGTTCCATCGAGCCGCGCGCCGCGAGCTGTTGCGCTATTGGGCACGGTCGTTCCCCATGGGGGCTGAAGACGTCTGGTATGCCCCTTGCTCACCGGATAGCTGGAGGTTCGGCCCAATGGGGGTCGAGTCCGGAGACGAAACATGCGAACCATGCAATTTAAAGACACGATCGCGGCGATGGCGGCGGCAGTGCGCGCGTTCGGGCGCGACTGGGTTTACCAGCGGACGGTTTTCGCGCTCACCCTGATTTTCAGTATCGCCGCGGCGGTGACCTTGTGGCATCTGTCGCACCTCTCCTCGCGTCTGGTGGAGACGGGAGCCCTCCAGGCCACCTCGATCTATTCGCAATCGATCACCGACCTGCGCACCTTCTATAATTCCGAAGTCGTCGAGCGGGTGCGTCCGAGCGGCGTCGAGGTCACGCACGATTACGCGGCGAAAAAGACGGCCATTCCGATCCCCGCGACCTTCACGATCGAATTCGGAAAGCATATTTCGGAGAAAAACTCCGGCATGCAGATCCGGCTCTACAGCGACTATCCCTTTCCGTTTCGCAAGGAAGGCGGCCCGCGCGACGCTTTCGAGCGCGACGCGCTGGCGGAGCTCCGCCGGCAGCCCGACAAGCCGTTTTACCGTTTCGAAGATTTCCAGGGACGACCCGTGCTCCGCTACGCGACCGCGGTGCCGCTGAAGGCCGGCTGCGTCGCCTGCCATAACAGCCACCCGGAAAGCCCAAAGACCGACTGGAAAGTCGGCGAGATTCGCGGCGTGCAGGAGATCATCCAGACGCTCGACGGCGCCGCCGCGCAGACCAAGGCCGGCCTCAAGGACACTTTCATGATGCTCGCGGCCATGGGGATTCTCGGCATCGGCGGCCTCGGCATCGTGATCGGCAGGATCCGGCGCACCTCAGTCGAGCTCGAACAGCGGATGAAGGAGCGCTCCGCGGCGGAGGCGCGGCTTGAAGCGCTTCACGAGATCAATCTGGCGAGCACTTCGACGCTGGATCTCCGCGCGGTGCTCGATATGCTGTTGCAGAAATCCGACGAGCTGCTTCCGTTCATAGCCGCGACGACGGTGCGCCTCCTGAACCGCCAGACCGGGGAGCTCGAGCCGGTCGCCTGCCGCAATCTCGACGAAGCCCAGTGGAAGGCCGAGACGACACGCGGCGAACACGGCCTCGACCGGCTGCTAGAGCAGAAAAATAAGCCG
>Ga0075425_100000532_pt1 | contig 35829 bp, 30 predicted proteins | sample SoiMethybrSBSTD4_FD_75300 | JGI IMG/M metagenome (GOLD analysis project Ga0075425, IMG submission 75300) | Bulk soil microbial communities from a Populus tree surrounding site in Tennessee, USA - Soil MetaG P. TD hybrid SBSTD4 | ecosystem: Environmental > Terrestrial > Soil > Tree plantation... | reverse complement strand
ATCGACGGTGTTCCGGCCGCGCAGATGCTCACCGAGTACGTCGAAGCCGCACTGAAGCGCGAGGCCTCGACGACAGTGCAGAGGTCCCGGCAATGATAAACGGCGCTCGCGTTCTGCGGACCTGCGTCACAGGCGCCCTCCTGGTCTGTGCGGCCGACAAGGCGTGGGCCCAGCTCGATGAACATTGCACGGTGAGCGTTCTCAATCGCTCCGTGACCGTGAATCATGACGGCTCCTGGGTTCTTCCGAACGTGCCCGCCAACTTCGGCCTGGTCCGCGCGCGGGCGACCTGCATCGTGAACGGTCAGACGATCTCGGGCGAATCGGATCTCTTCGCCGTGCCGCCAAATGGCGTCGTCAACCTGAAGCCCATCGTGTTCGGACGATCGACGCCGATTCCTGTTTCGCTGACCGTGACGGCGTCCGCGCAGACGCTCACGCAGGCCGGCGCCACTCTGCAGCTCGAGGCCTTTGCACGCTATCCGAATGGCACGCTGAAAGACGTCACTTCCGCCGCCGCCGGCACGGCGTACACGACGAGCAATCCGGCGATCGCCACTGTCTCGGGCGACGGGCTCGTGCGCGCGATTGCGAGCGGAACCGTGATTGTGCAGGCGACGCTGGAGGGAGCGTCCGGCCTGTTCTCGATCCGCGTCGTGCAAAGCAGTACTGACAGCGATGGCGACGGCGTTCCAGACGACTACGAGCTTGCACACGGAATGGATCCGAACAACCCGCTCGACGCCCAGGAGGATCCCGATCGCGATGGTCTGACGACGCTCCAGGAATTCCAGCTCGGCACCGATCCGAGAGTCGCGGATACCGACGGCGACGGCCTGCTCGACGGAGACGAGGTCAACGTCTATCACACGAATGCCCTGCTGGCCGATACCGACGGCGACGGCATTCCGGACGGCGTCGAGGTGGGGACCGCGAGCAATCCTCTGGATCGAAACAGCTACGACCTGAAGAAGGCCGCGGCCAGCTCGGTCGTCGCTCCGCCGTCGTTCGTACTGAACACGAGCACGTTATTCCCGAACGCTTCGCAGCTCCTGAACTGGAAAGTCACCCTGATCGACGGCAGGACGACCCTCGATCTGACGAGCGATCCGCGTACGAGCTATGCATCCAGCGCCCTGACCATCTGCAATTTCGGCTCGGAAAAAGGACGAATCTTCGCGGGGTCGCCGGGCACCTGCGTCATCACGATCACCAACAGCACATTGAGCGCCACCGCGTCCGGCACGGTACAAGCGTTTACGCCCACAGCGCTCTCATTCGTCGACGTATCAGGATTTGCCAACAACGTCGCCATCGCCGGCAACTACGCCTATGTGGCCGCCGGTTCCGCCGGACTGCAAGTGATCGACGTTTCCAATCGCACTGCCCCGTTCGTCGCGGCATCGCGAGCGCTCGCTGGAAATGCGAACGACGTGGTCGTGATGGCCAACTATGCGTACGTGGCCGCGGGCACCGCCGGGCTGCAGATCGTGAACATCGAGCATCCATTGGCTCCAACGGTCGCCGGTTCGGTCGGCACCGGCGGTGTCGCCTGGGACGTGGTCGTCGTGGGCAGCCGCGCATACGTGGCGAATGGCGCCAACGGACTGATCATTGTCGACGTGTCTTCGCCCTCCGCTCCCGTTGTCCTGGGCGCGCTCGGTTTATCCGGGACCACCAAGGGAGTGGACGTCGACGCCGCGCGTCAGGTCGCGGTCGTCGCGCGCGGCACAGCGGGCTTGAGCGTCATCAACGTCGCCGATCCGTCGGCGCCGTCACTCCTCGCCACGCTCGCGGGTGGAGACATCCGCGACGTGGCCATCGCGGGCAACTACGCATTCCTCGCGGATTTCTCGCGCAGCTTCACGTCGGTGGACATCAGCAACCCCGCATCGCCCGTGCTGCGTGCGTCGACGACGAGTGCCACCGGCGGTCTTCTGCAGGACGTCGCGGTCAACGGCACACTGGCGGCCGGCGCCGACGTCTTCTTCGTGAATGGCGTGCCGCTCGTCGATGTGAGCGCCCCGGCGAGTCCGCAGCCGCGCTCGATTCTCGATTTCAGTCGTTTCCGCGACGACAACGGAACCGGCATCGCGATGGACTCGACTTTCGTTTACTTGACCGCCGAGGCCGGCACGATTTCGGAAAACGGCGTCACCGGCACCACGCGACTGTACATCGGCCAGTACCGCAGCGTTCAGGACGACGCCGGTGTTCCACCGACGGTCCAGATCACCGCTCCGGCTGATGGAACGCAGGTCATTCAGGGCAGTACGGTCACCATCGCAGCGAACGCGGCGGACGACGTCGCCGTCGCGCAGGTCAACTTCTTCGTGAACGGCCAAATCGCGTTCACGACAACGTCCGCGCCGTACCGATATACGTTCACCGTTCCCGAGCCCACGGGTACGCTGACAATCGGCGCCGCCGCCGTGGACTTCGGCGGGAATGCCGGCGTTGCACCGAATGTCCGGTTGACCATGATCCCGGATCCACTGACGACGATCGCCGGCCGGGTCATCGATCACAACGGCGTGCCGGCGTCAGGCGCGACGGTTACGGTCCTCACCTTCACGACAACGACCGCAGCGGACGGGACGTTCACGATCGCCAACGTACCGACCGCGCGTGGCAGCCTCGTGGTGTCGGCGACGGCAATTGTCGGAGGACGGACCGTACGGGGCCGTTCCGCTCCAACCGTTCCGATCGCTGCAGGCACCACCAATGTGGGTGACATCAGGCTGCTGGGCGCGCGCATCCTGTTTGTCTGGGCCGACAACGACGCCACCGAGCCGCTGACGGTCATCCCGGCGGCGGCGGCAGCGGCCGGACTCTTCTCGGCTCAGGAGGTGGACTCGTTCAGCGTGTGGCACGTTGACGCGCCCACGCTGGCGCAGTTGCAGAACTACGCCGCAGTGCTGGTCTGGAGTAGCCAACCGTTCCACGGCCCCGCCGCACTCGGTAACGTGCTTGCGGATTACGTTGATTCGGGTGGTGGTGTGGTGACAGCCAGCTTCGCGCATTTCGACAACGACGGCTTTCACCTGGAAGGCCGTCTGCTGACTGGCGGCTATCTCGGGTTCGTACCGGGCGGTGGTGTGGGCTCGAACATACTCAGCCTCTCGAACTCGAACACGGGGCACCCGATTATGCAGGGGGTTACCGGAGACTTGAGCTTCGCTCGTACTGATTTCCACGGCTACAGTCTGACACCTGGCTCGACCGTCGTTGCTCGAGACACCGCGAATTATCCAAAGGTGGCAATCGGGCCGAATGCAGGGGGACACGTCGTCAGCATCGCCATCTACCCGGGCGCCGTACCGCCCTTGTTCCCGCAATTGTCGCCCGGCATCGCGCGGCTGTTCGCGAACGCGCTCGACTTCGTTCGATAACACTTCATGAGCGCGTGTGTTCGAAGTCAACGATAACCACGGTCGAGAAGTCTCCTGGCGGCCTTCTGATAATAACCCGTGACGACCGCGGGAATATCCCATCCCATCGCGTCGGCGAGGCGGTCGTATACGTTGAACAAGAACGCGACCTCCAGGGCGTCCTGAATCGCCTGCTTTGAAACGCCCGTCTTCATAACGCTTCGGACATCGTCAGGTCCGAGCGCGCTGTGGTGGAGCGTCATCTTCTCGAGCAAGTCGAGCGTCGCGCGAAGCTTCGCGTCGACGGGTGCCGTCCTGTGATCGTCCAGCACGTGCCGAGTCAGTTTGTCGGTTCCGAGTGCGGCCGCCGCGACCGCGGCGTGTGCGTTCGTTCAAAAACGACAGCGATTCAGATTCGAGACGAACGCCGCGAACAGCTCACGCTCACCAACGGACCACTCCGATGGTCCCCGCATGACGGCCTGTGTGTGAGCTGAATGCGGCCTGCCGAAAAAGTGCGGCCGGTATTTCAGGGTCCGAACGACATCCGGTGCACGAAAGCCGGAGACGGCGCGAATGAACAGAAAGAGCAGTTTCGCCGGCAAGCGATCGCCCCGAGCGACGCCTTTCAACCTCATGCCTGTTCGAGCGCTCGTGTTGCAGCCTCGAGGCGTTCGAGCGCGGCGCCAAGCGACGCGGCGACAATGATCTCGAACAGTTGATCCTCAGAATATCGACTTCTGAGTTCTTTGATGTCCCGATCGGTCACGGTGTGCGCGGCCGATCGGATCTTGTCGATGAGCACGGTGAGATCCGGCGGAGGACAACCACTCGTCACGGCTTGCCGCAGGTCGACGCTCGTCGCGCCTGGGCCCTCGAAAACGGCGGCCGATGTGGCGTTTCTAAGGGACTCAAAGCGGTTCTGCACGTCGTGCATTGTAGCGCCTTGTCGCGACGCACGACGGATTCGCGGTGCGCCTTTTGACCCGTGTCTATGCAATGACTACAATGTAGTTATGTCAGGAGGACCGCCACCGAGAATATCTGGCGGCCTGGCTTGGCCGCGGAGGAGACGAGTATGACCGATATCGATCCGCTGCTGTCCCATTCCAGCGCGCCGCCGTCGTGGGCACAGGAGCTGTTGACGTGGCTGGTCCCGCGGTCGAGCGAGGAAAGTATTCCAGGGGATCTGCTCGAAGAGTATCGCGAGGCAGTGCGTCCGTCGCACGGCCAGTGGCGCGCAAATCTCTGGTACGTCAGGCAGGTGGCCGGATTCCTGTGCCGTCTCGCATGGATGTTCGTCGCGCTCAATGCCGCGGCGCTCATCCTCAGGACGATCCTCGATACATTCGTGCCGCCCGGTTTCGCGCCGCATAGCTACCAATTGAGATCATCTGCGTCGACCTACTCGGCCGTGGGCACCTTTCTTCTGGCGGGCATCTACGGCGGATTTCAAATGGGGCGCGCGAATACCGGAACGCTGGTGGCCGTCACCGCATCGGCAGTCGGCCACGCGCTGGCGCTGGGCTTCGGGGTCGTCTTGTTCTATTTCGTCATTCGGCACGACCCCGCCAAACTCAACATCTTCTACGTCACCGGCGGCTGGGGCGAAGCCATCGGGATGCCTGTCGTCATCACGGTCATTGCGGCGCCGCTAGGGCTGCTGGGCGGCTTGTGCGGGGAATACGTGAGCCGGTTGACAGGCCGGCGCCGCGCGACCCGACCCTCCGCCTGATCGTCGGTGTGAGAGGACGAGGGTCGCCCGCGCTCTAAGTGCCGTCTGGGTGGTGGGCGCGTCGGGCCTGCGCCCACGTCCTACTCCTGGCGGAGGGCCGTGAACGGCTGAATGCGTGCGGCGCGGCGCGCGGGCAGGTAGGACGCGACCAGGGCGATGGCGCCCAGCAGCACAACGACGGTCGTGTACGTCGGGATGTCGTACGGCGTGACGCCGAAGAGCAGCGTGCCGAGCGACCGCAGGAGGAGCAGCGAGCCGGCGATGCCGATTGCGACGCCGATAGCGACGAGCGCGAGGCCGCCGGCGACGACCGATCCGGTGATGCGTGCCAGCCCCGCGCCAAGAGCGATGCGGATGCCGATGTCCTTCGTGCGTTCGGCGACGAGATAAGCCAGCAAACCGTATAGTCCGAGCGTCGCCAGTAGCAGACCGCCGACGCCGAAGCTCGTCGAGATGAGCGCGCTGATGCGTTCGCGCGCCAGGCTCTCGGCCAATGCGCTCTCGATCGTGCGAACGTTGGAGACCACCAGTGTCGGATCGAGGTCGTGCAACGCGGCGGTGACCGGCTTGACGAGCGACTCGGGTTGGCGTGCGCGCACGAAGAGCACCATCGTCGTCCACGGCATGCGGCCGTGACTGTAGAACACGGTCGGCTGCGGCGCGGCCCTCACGGAGCCTTCGCTGACGTCGCCGACCACGCCGATGATCGGCAGATTCGGATTCTCCGCCTGCATCCGGACGGAAATGGACGTCGCCAGCGGATCGCGTCCCGAGAGGTAGCGTGCGGCGAATGTTTCGTTCACGACGAATCCGGTCATCGGATTCGCGTTGTCCGCGTCGGTGAATTCGCGTCCACGCAGCACCGGAATGCGAAGCGTGCGGAAATATCCGGGCGCGACCATCCGCACGACGGTGGACGGCCGGTCGTTCGCCGGACGTTCGGGCGCGCCGAGCTCGTGGAACGTCGTTCCGCCGCGAGGACTGCCGATCATCGGCAGGCTTGCCGCCACGGCCGCGGATTCGATGCCCGGTAACGCGCGAAGCCGCGTCAGCGCCTCGCGATAGAAGTCGAGGGGGCGCTCGTCCGGATATCGCGCCGGCGAGATCGCCACCCTCATCGTGAGCACGTCGTGGGCGTCGAATCCCATGGGTGCGCGATCGAGCGCGATGAGCGTGCGAACGAGGACGCCGGCGCCGCAGAGCAGGATGACGGTCATGGCGACCTGCACGACGACGAGCGCCTGTCGCACTCGGGGAGCGTGACCGGCCTTCGAGCCGCGCGTCCGCAACGCGTCGGCCATCGATCGCCGCGCGAACAAGATCGTCGGTGCGAGTCCGGCGATCACGCCGTTTGCGAGGCACAGGCCGAATGCGTAGATCAGGACGCGTCGATCGATGAAGAGCTCGGACACGCCGAGCAGATTCGTGGGGGCTGCCGCGAGCAGCGCGTCGAGACTCCAGCGCGCGAACCCAAGGCCAAGCGCGCCGCCGGCGCCGGCGAGCAACAGGCTTTCGACCAGCACCGATCGCGCAATCGTCCAGCGCCCCGCCCCAAGTGACGCGCGAATGGCAAATTCGCGCTGGCGCGACGCCGATCGCGCCAGGAGCATGCTGGCAACGTTGAAGCAGGCAATCGCGAGCAGCACGCTCACGCCGGCGAATAGCGCGAGCACCGATGTCCGCACGCCGCCCGTGAGTACCTTTCGGAGAGGCGTTACTGTCACGCTCGTGCTCTTGTTGAACGCGTACGTCGCGGCGAGACGCCGAGCGATGCCCTCCATCTCCGATCGGGCCGTGCGGATCGCCGCGCCGTCGGCAAGGCGTCCGACGACGTGGATGAACCGTCCGTCGGTGGTGTCCCGCCACGGACGGCTCCGATCGAGTTGATAGGCGGTCCACAAGTCGACATCTTCCCGCACGAAGCGGAAGCCGGCGGGCATCACGCCGACGATCTCGTACGGGCGATCGTCGAGCTGAACCGTGCGGCCGATGGCGCGGCGATCGCCACCGAACTGGTCCTGCCAGGCGCGGTAGCCGAGCACGGCAACGCGCGGGCCGTTCGGACGGTCGTCCTCATCGGAGATCGTGCGGCCAAGGAGCGGTGCGACGCCCAGCAGCGGAAAGAATTCCGATGAGACCAGTTGCGCGTTCACACGGCGTGGCTCACCGGGCTCGCCAGCGCCGCTCAGCGTGAACGCCCACGGCTGCCAGGCGGCGAATCGTCGAAACGTGCGGCTCTGGCGCTGCCAATCGAGCCAGTTGGCGGGCGAGACGTCGGCGCGCGAGTTGAGACTACCGGTCGACTCTTCGACCATCACGAGCTGTTCGCCGTTGGGGTACGGGAGCGGCCGCAGCAGGAGCTGATCGACGACGGAGAAGACGGCGGTGTTTCCGCCGATCCCGAGCGCGATGGTCAGGACCGCGATGGCTGTGAATGCAGGGCTCTTGCGCAAGGTGCGGGCGGCATAACGGGCATCCTGCGCGATCTCGTCGAGCCAGCGTCGGGCCAACATTATTGACTCGGTCTTCGCGTCGGCGTCTGCTGAACGACTGCAGGCAGATTCGCGCGGCGCAGCATGTCGTTGAAGGCGGCAAGGTCCCGGTTCATCACGTCTCCGAGCTGGCCCTGCGACGCTTTCAACCGATCCTCGAGCTCTTTCTGCACGGCAAGCTGCTGGTTCGTCGGCTTGAAGTCCCCGTCCTGAAGGCCGCTCGCGAGGTAGTTGAACTTCTGCGCGAGCTTCGCCGCCCATCGAACGTTGTCCTGACCCCGCCCGGTCGCGCGCAGCTCGGCGAGCGCGCCTTCGGCCGTCATGAGTTTCTGTTCGAGCTCGTCGGCCGCGCGCCGCAGCTCGGCGTCCTGGATCAGATTCTTCAGATTCCGAATCTGCCCGCGCACCGTCTCGGTGTTGTTCACCGAATCGATTGCGGACTGTAGATCGCGCCGAATCTCCCTGAGCGTCGTCTGCTGAGCCGCGATGTCGGCCTCGGTCCCCGCCGAATGCGGATCCTTGCGAACGACGAGCTGCTGCGTATAGTCGCGGCCGCCGACCGAGAGCTTCACGGTGTAGGTGGCCGGCGGCTGCAGGATGGCGAACTCGGCCTGCCCGTCGCGCGTGCCGTCGGGACCGAGTGGAATCTCCTCGGCGTACTCCGGCGGCGTCCGGAACGTGATGCGTCTGGCCGCGGCGTCGCGAAGATCCCAGTACGCGCGGTTCAGCCCGGCGGCCCTCGGCGCGTCGTTGAGCGTCCGAACCGCCTGCCCGCGCGAGTCGCTGATCGTAATGGTCACGGGCCCCGGCGCCGCCGCTTTCAGGTAGTAATTGATGTCCGCGCCGTACGGCGCGTTCTGCCCGACGGTCGGGTCCTCGCCGCCCCCCGCCTCGCCGGTGATGGCGCGGAAGCGATAGGCCGGGCGTGGCGCGAACAGGTGCACGTCCGCGTTCAGCACCTGCGCGCTCATGTCGCGCAACGGCGTTACGTCGTCGAGAATCCAGAACCCGCGGCCGTACGTCGCGATGACGAGGTCATTGAACTGTTCCTGCACGACGAGCCAGTACACCGGCGCGCGCGGCAGGTTCATCTGCAGCGGCTGCCAGGTGTCGCCGTCGTCGAAGGAGATGTACGCGCCGTTCTCGGTTCCGGCATACAGCATCCCGCGCTTGACGGGATCTTCGCGAACGCAATGAACGTAGCTCAGCATGCTCGACGGAATGCCGTTCGTGATCTTCTTCCACGTCGCGCCGAAATCGGTCGTCTTGTAAATGAACGGATCGCGATTGTTCACCTGATGGAAGTCCGCTGATACGTAGGCCGTGCCCGCGTCGAAATGCGACGGCTCCACGTTCTCGAACGTCCCCCACGGCGGCAGGCCCGGCATGTTCTTCGTGACATTCGTCCACGTCTTGCCGCCGTCGCGCGTCACCTGTACGAGTCCGTCGTTGGTGCCGGCCCAGATCACTCCCGCCTGCTTCGGCGACTCCGCGATCGACATCACGACGCCCGCGTACTCGACGCCGATGTTGTCCGGCGTCAGACCGCCGGAACTTCCCTGCCGGCTCTTGTCGTTCAGCGTCAGGTCCGGACTGATCTCCTGCCAGCTCTGGCCGGCGTCCGAGGTCTGATGCACGTGCTGGCTGCCGACGTAGATCTTGTTGCGATCGTGCGGCGACATCGCGAGCGGCGCGTTCCAGACGAAGCGGTACTTCAATTCGCCCGCTGGACCGTTCGCGTCCTCGGGCCAGACCTCGACGTCTCGCAGCAGACGGCGATTCTCTTCGTAGCGCGTGACGATGCCGCCGACGCTGCCGGATCCGGACGCGCTCGACCAGACGATGTTGGCGTCGACGGGATCCGGCGTCGCGAAGCCGCTCTCTCCCCCGCCGACCGTGTGCCACATCGATCGCGGAATCGTGCCGCCGCGCCCGCCGCGCCCGCCCTCGTCCGTGCGGCTGTTGCTGGGCCCGCGGTACGACGGACCATCCTGTTTGTTGCCGTACACGAAGTACGGAATCTGGTTGTCGACGGTGACGTGATAGAGCTGCGCGATGGGCAGGCGGACGTGATTCCACGTGCGGCCGCGGTTGACCGAAATCGACACGCCCGCGTCGTTCGCCACGGCCATGCGTGACGCGTCCGTCGGATCGATCCACATGTCGTGGTTGTCGCCCCCGGGGCTCTCGAGGCCGCCCGGCTGCGTCAACGTCTGCCCGGCGTCGATCGACTTGCTGTAGGACGCGGTCAGGTAGTACGTCTCGTTCTCGTTGTCGGTCGCAACCGCCATGCGCGAGTAGTAATGCGCGCGCCCCATCGCATTGCGATCGGTGTTGACCATCCGCCAGTTCGCGCCGCCGTCCTCGCTGCGCCAGATCTGGCCCTTGTCGGTGTCCTTGCCGCCGTTCGGCACGCCGTCGCCCGTTTCGATCAGCGCATAGACGCGGCCTGGATTCGTCCGCGCGATGGCGACGGCGACCTTCCCGACCGGCTTCGCCGGAAGCCCGCGTCCGGCGAGGCGCGTCCATGTCGATCCACCGTCGCGCGACGTGAACAGACCGCTGCCGGGACCGCCGCTGTCTCGTCCCCACGTATGAATCTCGATCTGCCACATGCCGGCGAACAGAATCCGCGGGTTCTTCGGATCCATCGCCAGGTCCGAACATCCCGTATTCTCGTCGACGAACAGCACACGCTCCCAGTTGCGCCCGCCGTCGGTCGTGCGAAACACGCCGCGCTCGGGTTGCGGACCGTAGGCGTGGCCCAGCGCACATGCTAGAACGACGTTCGGATCGCCCGGATGCACGACGACGCGCGCGATGCGGCCGGTCTTCTCGAGTCCCATCCGCGTCCACGTCCTGCCGGCGTCTGTGGATTTGAAGATCCCCTCGCCGACGGAGATATGGCTGCGGATGAACGGCTCGCCCGTCCCGGCCCAGACGATGTTCGCATCCGATGGCGCGACGGCGAGCGATCCGATCGACGAAACCGCCTGCGAATCGAAGATCGGCTCCCAGTGGATGCCGCCGTCGGCCGTCTTCCAGATGCCGCCGGAGGCGGCGCCGGCGTAGAACGTCAGCGGATCGCCGGGCACGCCGGCGACGGCGTCGGTGCGATTGCCTTCAGGACCGATGTAGCGCCAGCGCAGCTGGCTGTAGACGTCAGGCGACGGACGCGCGCCCGGGCTCTGAGCAAAGAGCGCGGCGCCGACAGCGGGAGCGAGCAGGAGGGCGAACAGGAGCTTGCGCATGGCGCGTCACCTCCGGAGTGACGCGCACGCTACTGCCGCATTGCCGGCGAGTCAAGCCCGAAGGCTAACGGCGACGCGCGGCGATATCGACCCTATCGCGTTGTCTTGAATCGAACAGCGCGGCGGACCCTCTGGAGAAGATACTCACCTGAGAAGGGATTCCCATGTCGGACGTTCACAATCCGCCGGAGCAGCGCCGTCAGCAGGCCGAGGACCTCCGCGAGAAGGCGGAGGAATTCCGGCGATTGGCGGAGGAGGCGCGGGAACTCCGCGATCGGCACCGCGAGGCGCTCGAGACGGTACGCCAGGACCAGGAACGCTTGAGACAAGACGGAGAGAAGGCACGCCTCGCCGCCGAGGATGCGCGAGCCGCCGCCGAAGAGGCGCGTCACGCCACGATCGATTCCGTGCACGCGACCGCCGAAACGCTCCAGGCGACTCTCGAGCAGATGAAGGTCGTCGAGGAGATGCGGCGCACTCTTCGCGACATTCGGGACAGGCACAAGCTCGATCGCAACTAGGACTTACACTGGTAGCATGCATGTCTCTTGAAGATCCCAGCGAGCAATAAACTCGTCCTTCGGGTGAGCCTGGCCATCGCGCTTCTTGGAGCCGTCTGGGGCATCGCCCTCATGGCGCTCGGTTCTGGCATCGACTTCCATATCTTCGGCGTTCGCATCCGATCGAATTCGCCATTCAAGGTCTTTGTCGTCGCGTCCGGTGCCGCAGGAATCTTCCTTTTCGCCGGCGGACGTGCGGCGGTTCTGGACGTGTTGGATCGAGTTCGACAGTCCCCGCGATCCACGGCAACCGCGATCCAGCGCTGGCTGCCGTCCAGCCGCACCGTGGCGTGGTCGCTCGCAATCGCTACCGCGGCGACCGCGTATATCTATGGCACGAAGGCCGTGGGCGGCGCCGATTCGTACGGTTATCTCAGCGAGGCCGAAATGTTCTCGCACGGCCAGCTGCGGATCGAGCAGAGCTTTGTGAAGGAAATACCGTGGTCCGACAAGCTCTCGACGTTTTCGCCGCTCGGCTGGACTCCTGCTTGGGAGAGAGACACGTCCGCCATTGTCCCGACCTACCCGCCAGGACTGCCGATCGTCCTCGCCGCCGTCAGGCTCGTCGCCGGCTACCAGGCCATGTTCTTCGTCCTGCCGCTGTCAGTCGGTCTCCTGGTTTTCTCGACTTACGCGATCGGCGAACGCCTCGCGTCGCCCGCCGCGGGTTTGATTGGTGCGTGGCTCGTCGCGACGAGTCCGGCCGTACTCTTCATGATGATGACGACCATGACCGACGTGCCGGTAGCAGCGGCGTGGGCCGCCGCCTTCTGGCTCGTGTTCGGCCGCGGCGTGGTACGCGCGGCGGCGGCAGGGCTGGTCTCATCGATCGCGGTTCTCATTCGACCGAACCTCGTGCCGATCGCCGCGATCCTCCTTCTCTACTACGTGATCGAGTGGATCGTCGACCGCCCGAATCGTCGTCGCTCGTTGACGCGCGCCGCGCTCTTCGCGCTTGGCGTCGTGCCCGGCGCGCTTGCGGTCGCCTGGCTCAATCAGCGGTTCTACGGATCGCCGACGACGTCAGGCTACGGCCGGCTGTCGGGTCTGTTCGCGCTGGCTCATGTGCTGCCGAACCTGCGCCGCTACCTTGGCTGGCTCGCCGAGTCGCAGACGTCGGTCGCGCTCGCCGGCCTCGCGGCGCTGTTCCTGCCGGTTCGCTCGTTGTGGACCGGGCCGGAACGACGCTCGACAGTCCTGATCGGCACGCTCGTCGTGATCGTCGTGTGGGCCGTGTACTGCGCGTGGGAAGTCTTCGATGCGTGGTGGTACCTGCGGTTTCTGCTGACGTCCTGGCCCTTCATCATGATCGGCGTGGGCGTGCTTGCCGCGGCCGTCATGCGCTGGCATCCGCGCGTCACCGGGCCGATCATCACCGCCGGCGTGATCGGGCTCGGTTGCTTTCAGCTGCATTTCGCGGTGCGCCACAGCGTTTTCAACATGTGGGAAGGCGAGCGGCGGTTCGTCGTCGGCGCGCAAATGGTGCGCCGGCTGACCGATGGCAACAGCGTCATCCTGAGCGGCGCCCACAGCGGCACTCTTCGCTTCTACGGCGGCCGCATGACGATGCACTACGACAGGCTCGACAAACATCAACTCGATCGCGCGGTCGACTGGATGGCGTCGCATGGCGTGCATCCGTATTTCCTGCTCGAGCCCTGGGAAGTGGACGAGGCGCGCCAGCGCTTCGTCGACCAGCGCACGGTCGCGATCCTGGAGGAGACGCCGACGGCGATGTACCTCGAGCCGGGGAAGCTCTATCTCTGGGATCTGTCGCCGCCGCCCGCGCGGCGCGGACCGCCCGAAATCGTGACCGGTACGTCGCGAAGTCTGCTGGCGGCGAGGCCGGCCGCGCCGCCGCAGATCACGATCAAGTGAACCGGGGTGAATCCAGGTGACGACCGGGGGACAGCGAAAGTAGACTCCGCCAATGCGACTGCGCGGAATCCCGTGCCTGGTCGTTGTGCTGCTGGCCGCGGCTCCCGTGCACGCCGAGCGCCTTCCGATCAGGACCTACACGACTGCCGACGGTCTCGCCCACAACGAAATCCACCGAATCGTCCGCGATTCGCGCGGCTTTCTCTGGTTCTGCACGCGCGACGGCCTCTCCCGCTTCGACGGCTACGCCTTCACGAACTTTGGGATCGAGCAGGGGTTGCCCAGCGCGAACGTCAGCGATCTGCTCGAAACGCGGTCCGGGGAGTACTGGGTGGCGACGTCACGCGGCCTGGTCCGGTTCGATCCAGCCGCCTCGGCCATGTTCAGCGTCGTCGCTCCCGACGACGAGGATCCGCGAGCTCGGGCCGTGACGCGGATCCTCGAAGCTCGTGACGGAACGATCTGGTGCGCGACCGAGCGCGGTCTTCAGCGGCTCGAACACAGCGGTACCCGCACCTTTCTCCGGACCTTCGACATTGGCGCGCCAAGAGAGCGGCCGGAGCAGCGATACATCTACGATCTGATTCAGGCACGCGACGGTTCGTTCTGGCTGGCGGTGTCGAGCGGCGTTTACCATCGACTGGCTGACGGCACCACGCGACGTTACGTCATCGCTCCGATCATGCAGGGGACGCAGGCTGTGTTCGAGGATCGCGACGGCGGCCTGTGGGCCGCGACGCCGCTCGCCGGCTTCTACCGCTTCACGCTGGACGCAGAGCACGACCGACTCGTAGTCGCCACTCATTTCTCCACCGCAAGCGGCTTTCCGACAGACTGGATCTACGGTTTTCTCCAGCGCGCGGATGGCCGCATGTCGGTCGGTACGACGATGGGCCTCATCGAGTTCTCCGAGCCTCCGCGGGCGTCCGCCGCGAGCTTTCGTGTGTACACGAAACGGAACGGACTGAGCTGGCCGGAGATTGCGGCAATGGCCGAGGATCCGTCGGGCAATCTGTGGCTCGGGACGAACGAAGGCGGAGCGATGAAGGTGACGCGGGACGGCATCCTCACATATGACACTGCCGACGGTGTTCTGGAAGCGAATTCTCTGGCCGAGGATTCGACCGGCGCGCTCTGCCTGCGCGGCATTCTGCCGTCGTTCGACGTCATTGCCGGACAGCGGCGACTCGTCGATGACAACTCGACCTTCGTACCGCGGTATGCGCGGCTGGACGGCCGCGGCTTCGACTGGTTTCTGCCGCCGACGATTATTCGCGCCAACGATCTTGGCTGGGTTGCCGAGAACGTCGTCCTGCGATCCCGTCTGGGCGAATGGTGGCTCGGTACGGGCGCTGGGCTTCTGCGCTTTCCGGCGGTTTCGAACTGCTCAGAGATTCGCGGGACGCGCCCGATCGCGCGGTACGGCCTCGAATCGGGCCTCGCCGCGCTTCAGGTGTTCAGTCTGTTCGAAGATTCGCAGGGCGGGATGTGGGTGTCGACGACGGCCGTCGAGAAGTCCGGATTCTCGCGATGGGATCGCTCAACCGGCACGTGGCTCGACGTTGCGCGCGAGGCAGGCCTGCCGCAACTGCAGAACGATCTCGCTCGCTCCTTCGGGGAAGATCAAAGCGGCACTATCTGGATCGGATACGGCGACCGCCTGCTCAGGTACAGGAACGGCCATTTCGATTCATTTGGAGAAAAGAATGGTCTGTCGGTCGGAGCGGTGACGGCCATCGATATCGATCGGGTGGGCCATGTGTGGCTCGGGACGACGACGCGGGGTGTGATTCGCGTGGAGGAACAACAAGCCGAGTATCCGCGCTTCCGCGCATATACGATGAAAGAAGGGCTGTCCAGCAACAGCGCCGTGGTGCTTACGCACGATTTGCTCGGGCGCCTGTACGTTGGAACCGGCCGCGGGCTCGACCGCTTCGATCCTGCCACCGGCAGCGTCAAACATTTCACGACCGTCGACGGACTGGCCTCTGGACAGTTTCGTGCCGCGCTTCGTGATCACGACGGAGTTCTGTGGTTCGGCACCACCGGAGGACTCTCGCGCCTCGTTCCGGCCGCGGACCCGCCGACGATTCCTCCCAACGTCCTGTTGACGCATCTCTCCGTTGCAGGCTCGAACCGGCCGGTCTCTGCACTTGGAGAGCGGGAAATCACACTCGCGGATCTCCAGCCGGGCCAGGACAGCCTGGCCCTCCAATTCGTCGGCCTGGAGTTCGGTGCCGGTGAAGTTGTTCAATACTCGTACAAGCTCGACGGCGCCCCGAACGCCGACTGGAGTGCTCCGTCCGCCGATCGGTCGCTGACGCTGGGGCATCTCGCTCCCGCCGCCTACCGGCTTCAGGTCCGCGCCGTCAACTCGCAGGCCGTCGCAGGCGCGCCGGCCGTCATCAGTTTCACGATTCTGAAACCGATCTGGCTGCGGTGGTGGTTCATGCTGCTGGCCGCCACGGCCGTCGCACTGGCCGCGTGGTCGTGGCACCGCCAGCAGGTGATTCGCCAGGTCGAGCTCGCGAACGTCAGGGCGCGCATCGCGATGGATCTGCACGACGACCTTGGCGCGAACCTGACGAAGATCTCGATCCTGAGCGAAGTGGCCCGACGGCAGTACGAGGCGAAGGACGGACCGCCCGGAGCGCTCGCCGACATCGGCGTGATCGCGCGCGAGTCGGTCACGGCGATGGGCGACATCGTCTGGGCCATCAACCCGCAGCGCGAGATGCTGGATGATCTGGTGGGAAGGATGCGGCTGCATGCCGAAGAACTGTGCGCGTCGCATTCGCTGGCCCTCGTGTTTCGTGCTCCTGAGGACAGCGCCGCGATCAAGCTGACCGCCGACGTCCGCCGCGACCTGTTTCTGATCTACAAAGAAGCGCTCAACAACGTCGCGCGTCACGGAAGCAGCCGGTCCGTCGACGTCTCGCTGAGCGTCGACGATCAATCGCTGCGGCTGGTTGTGGCCGACGACGGCGTCGGCTTCGATCCGAACCGGCCGGACGAGGGCCATGGCCTCTTGAGCATGCGGCGGCGAGCGGAATCGAGGGGCGGTACGTGCCAGATTTTCTCGACGGTCGGCCGTGGGACAACCGTCGCGGTGGCGCTCCCGCTGGCGTGGGCCCGTCAATGAGGACGACGACGCCGGTTCGAGTGGTGATCGTCGAGGATCTGCGCGAGGTGCGTGAGGGACTTCAGGCGCTGATCGACGGCACTCCGGGATTCTCCTGTGCCGCGAGCTTCCGGACGATGGAGCAGGCGCTCGACGGCTTCGTCCGCGCCGACGCCGATCTCGTTCTGGTGGATCTCGGATTGCCCGGCATGTCCGGCGTCGACGGCATCCGCGCTCTCCACCACGCACATCCCGATCTGCCGCTGGTTGCGCTGACCGTCTTCGACGACGATGGCCGCGTGTTCGACGCGTTGTGCGCCGGCGCGTCGGGCTACCTGCTCAAGAATACGGCGCCGTCGCGTCTGATGGATCTGCTGACGGAGGCCGCCGGAGGCGGAGCGCCGATGTCGCCGCAGATCGCGCGCCGAGTGGTTCATCTGTTTCGCGAGCTGCGCCCGCAGCAGGCGTCGTGCCAGTTGACGCCGCAGGAGACACAACTGCTGAAGCTGCTCGTCGACGGACACCATTACAAGACGGCGGCGGCCGCCATGAACGTGTCGATCAACACGATTTCATTTCATCTCAAAAACATCTACGCCAAGCTGCAGGTTCATTCGAAGAGTGAAGCCGTCGTCAAAGCGCTGCGCCAGCGACTCGTGTAGTCGATCGTCGCCCTACCTGTTTACGTAGTTACGGTCCTTCCCGCCTTCCGGTAAAACCATCCCCGTTCACGTTCGAGCTGATCGCGACCGCGCGACCGCGCTCGTCGCCGAAAGGATCGATATGAAACAAGCCATCTCGCTGGCGATGGGCGCGTGTGTTCTCATGTTGGTGACGACGACACCAGTCCCCGTCAGCGGTCGTGGCAGGCAGCCGCCAAACCTGCGATCCGACAACCAGCGGATTCAGGAAGTGATCCGTTTCGCGCTCGCGCGGTCTGAGTCATTTGAGAATCTGGTTGCTGCGCTCGATCTCGTCGACCGCCTCGTCTACGTCGTGGAGGGATCGTGTCCGGGTTCCGGGCATCTCGCCTGTCTCTATCTGATGCCGGGCACACGGAACCTTGTCGTCCACATCGATCCGCGACTGCCGATTCAGACCGTTGCCGGCATGCTGGCGCACGAGCTCTACCACGCCGCCGAAATCGGGCGCGCACCGGAGGTTGTCGACAGCGAAAGCCTGAAGGCGCTCTACCAGCGGATCGGCGAACAGAGCTGTCGTGGGCAATCGCCTCAGGGCTGTTGGGAAACGCGTGCCGCCCAGGCGTTCCAGGAGCTCGTCATGCGCCAACTCAACCGCGACGCGAAGCATTCCGACAGGTGATGGCTGTCACGAGCGCCGCCTCCACGCGGGCCACAGGCCGAACGCCGACCCGCGCGGCCCGATAGTCACTTCGTCTTGCTTTGTTCGTCCCCCGAAATCGGCTCCCAGAGTTCGACTTTGTTTCCGTCGGGATCGAGAACCCATGCAAATTGTCCATGCCCGTCGGTTTCGGGGCCCTTCAAGATCTCGACGCCGTTGCGCTTCAGCTGCGCCAGCATTTCGGACATGTTGTCGATTCGGTAGTTGATCATGAAGCTGGACTGGCTGGGACTGAACCACTCGGTATTTTTCTCTGCGACATGCCAGGCGGTGGCGCCTCGGTCCGCAGACTTGTCGTCGGTCCATCTGAGGACCGCGCCACCCCAGGGCTCGAGCTGAATTCCGAGGTTTTGGCTGTACCACTGCGCAAGTGTCTTGTGATCTGCGGTGGACTTGAAAAACACACCGCCGATTCCGGTGACCTTCGCCATGAATCCTGCTCCTCTCAGCCTCAGTCCGTGCCGGCCCAGGCAATGGCGATCGCCTCGATCTCCACACGCGCTCCGGCAACCAGCCCGGCGGCCTGGAAGGTCGTGCGCGCCGGCGGCTCGTTCGGACAATATTTGCGGAAGACCTCGTTCATCGCCATCAGCTCCGCGAGATCGGCCATGTAGATGGTGACCTTGGCGACCCTGGACAGCGAGGAGCCGCCCGCTTCCAGCACCGCTTTCAAGTTCTCGCAGACCTGACGCGTCTCCGCCGTGATCCCGCCCTCGACGAGGCGCCCGGTCTTCGGATCCATTCCGAGCTGGCCAGACACGAAGATCCAGTCGCCGATCGCGATCGCCTGCAACGCCGTCGCGGCAATTCCCGACCGGCGCGTGCCTGCCGATGGCGCGGCGTCTCGCCTGGCTCGAATTCGCCCGCGCCGCCAACGCATGGGTTGTGGAGGATGACTACGATTCCGAATTCCGGTACGGCCGTCCAACCGTTCCGAGTCTGCACAGCCTCGACACCGCTCGCCGCGTGATCTACGTCGGGAGCATGAGCAAGGTCCTCGTCCCCTCCCTGCGGATCGGCTACGTGGTGCTGCCGCCGGCGCTCGTCGATCGTTTTGCGGCGCTCCGCTCGATCGTGGACGACCACGGTCCACTGATCGATCAAGCCGTGATGGCCGAATTCATCGATGGCGGGATGTTCTACTCGCACATCCGCCGATGCCGCCGCGCGTACGGTGAGCGACGCCAGGTGTTTCTCGACACGGCTGCGCGGGCAGGATTGCCGCTGACGCTGGCGCAGTCCGACGGCGGCATGAACGTGCTGGGTTGGCTGCCGCGTCGCAGCCGCGACGAACGGCTCTCGCAGGTCCTCCATGCCGCCGGCTTCGATGTGCCCAGCCTCTCGTCGTACTCCTTGAGCCGGTGCCCTCCGGGTCTCGTGCTCGGATACGCCGCGTTCGACACAAAGGCGCTGCGCACGCACGTTGTAAGCCTGGCGCGCGCTCTGGATCGGGAGCTTGCCGCCTGCTAGCCGCGTGAGCTATTCCATCGTCACGCGGAGTCCTTCTGCTTGAGGCACCGCAGCAGTGTCGCGGCGTACGTCCGGCTGCAGCGCAGGCGCCGGCCGGACGCGAGAACGACCGCGAACTCGCCGTGCAGGCCTGTTTTCAGCCCGGCGATCCGGTCGACGTTGACGATCGCCGAGCGGTGAATCCGGACGAACCGGGACGGATCGACGCGGCGCTCGATCGCCGACAGCGGCTCGCGAATCAAGTGGGCGCGATCCGCCGTCCGCAGCTCGACGTAGTGATCCGCGGATTCGATCGCTTCCACGTCTTCGACGCGGACGGCGTACGCGCCGCCCGACGTCTTCACGAGAAATCGCCGCAGCGGCTGCCCGGCACGGACGGTGTCCATCAGCGCGCGGAGCCGTCTGGCGTTGACAGTGCCCGCGAGGGCGGCCGCCCGCGCGATTGCGGTGGCCAGGCGTCCCCGTTCGAACGGCTTCAAGAGGTAGTCGGCGGCGCTGACGTCGAACGCGCGCATCGCGTATTGATCGTACGCGGTGATGAAGACGACGGCGGGACAGGCGTCCGGTTTCAACAACTCGATCACGTCGAAGCCGTCGAGGCCCGGCATCTGCACGTCGAGAAACATCACGTCGGGTTGCAGCCTGCGGACCGCGTCGAGCGCGGCGCCGCCGTCCTCGCACTCGGCGACGATCTCGACGCCCGGTTCCGCGTTCAGCAGCGTACGCAGCCGCCGCCTCGCGATCGGCTCGTCGTCCACGACGAGCGCGCGGAGCGTCATGGCGAAGACACCGTGCGCACCGGCAGGTCGAGGCGGCTGAGCGTGCCGCGGCCGTCCGGCCGGGACCGGACGACGAGCGAGCCGCCGCTGCGATAGAGCGCGCGGAGCCGCGAGCGCGTGTTGCGCAATCCGAGTCCTTCACGAATCGGCTGCGGCGCTCCCGGTCCCTCGTCCGCGACATCGATGCGCAGGGTGCCGGCGGTCTGCCGCGCCGTAATCGAGACACGGCCCGGCCCCGGCGTGACGCTGAAGCCGTGGCGAATGGCGTTCTCGACAATCGGCTGCAGGATCAGCGTCGGCACCAGCGTGCCGCGGCAATCGTCGGCGACGTCGATGGCGATCTGGAGCCGCGGTCCGAAACGCGTCTGCTGAATCGCCAGGTACGTGCGCAACCACTGCAGCTCCTCGGCCAGCGGCACTTCCGGCCGCCCTTCCGTCTCGAGCGTCGAGCGCAGAAGCTCGCCGAGCTGCGCGAGCATCACGTCCGCCGCTTCGACATCGTCGCGCATCAATCCGGAGATCGCATTGAGCGTGTTGAACAGAAAGTGCGGATTGAGCTGCATCCGCAGCGCGTCGATCTGTGCGCGCGCGAGCTCGGTTTCGAGTTGCGCCGCGCGGAGCTCCCGCTCCCGCGCCACCCGCCGCTGGTCCGCGTACCTGACGGCGGCGACGATGGCCCAGTAGATCAGAATCGTCAGATAGAGCTTGCCGACGGCATTCGGCAGACGTCCCGGGTTCACGAGGCTGCGGACGATCGCGGCTTCGGCGACCAGCTTTCCTGCGGCCATCATGATGCTCGCCGGAATGTGGACCGCGAGCGCCATCACCCGGCGGGGCGCCGACAGCGGAAGGCGGCCGGCCAGCAGCAGGACGACCGGCGACAGCAGCGTCCACAGCTCCCAGTCGATCAGCGAGATCGCGAGGACGGTCGGCCACGTCAACTGACGGCCGGTGTACCAGTAGTCGCCGCGCACCTGCGCCGTGAAGAGCAGCGCCGCCGCCGTAAAACAGCCCGCCGCGATCAGCCATCGCCGCACGGCCGCGAGCTTATACCGTGTCGACCGTCGCGGGAACGCCACGCGGTCCGGGTCGCCACCTGCGCGGCAGGCGGACGAGTCCAATCAGCGCCATCACCGAGATCCAGAAGAGCGGCGGAAACGGATGCTCGTTGTGCAGGACGAGCGTCCCGACAGCGCCGGCCATGATGCAGCCGAGAAGCGCCGCGGCGTAAGACGCCGTGGGCGGGAACGCCAGCAGCACTCCGCCGGCGACTTCGAGGGCGCCAATCAGCATGCGAAAACCGTCGGAGTATCCCCAGCGCGCGAATCCGGCGATCCAGAACCCGCTCCGGAACTTCGCGACGCCGATGTACACGAGCGCCAGACTTGCGAGAACCTGCAGCGCCCACATCGCGACGGTGCCGGCCGCTTTCAAGTACCGCATCGCTCCTCCTCTCTCGCCTGGAGGAAGACGCTATGTTCAATGCGCAGAATTCAACACGCTTTTGTCGCGAAGCGGCCGATAGACGACGCGAAGCGTCGATCGCCGATCGATCAGGCGCGTGTCCGCTTGACAGCATTCGAACCCGCCGATTAACGTATCGTCGCTCTACGGGGTGCGTCGGCGTCATCGCCGAAAGGGCCAGGCCCGCCCGCTGAAACCATCAGCAGGAGTGCACCTATGCCTTCGATCGAGACCTACCGCAAACACGCCAAGCTGCTCGTCCGCTGGCATCGCGAGCGCAACTATTCGGTCGGCGGGAAGGTGCGGCTGCTGCCGCGCTATCGCGACCTCACCGATGTCGAAGTCCTCGCGATGGCCATGCCTCTGACGCTCGCGCAGGAGATTGTGGCGGTGGAGGCCGGCTTCAAAGACTGGGCTGCGCTCAAGGCGGGCACTGACGGCCTTACGCGACCTTCACGCGTCGATACCAGTGAGCCGACGCTCGGCGGAGCCGTACCGATACTGTTCGTGCGGGACGTTGAAGCGGCAGCGGGCTTCTACAACGGGAAACTCGGTTTCCAGATTGATTTTCTTCACGGCAAGCCGCCGTTTTACGGCTCAGTGTCGCGCGATCGCGCGTGCCTGCACCTGCGGTTCGTCCATCAGAACAACTTCGTCGAGCTCGCGGCGCACGAAGGCGGGCTGATCCTGGCCACGATCGAAGTGGCAAACGTGAAGGCGCTCTTTCAGGAGTACGAAGCGCGCGGCGTGGAATGTCCGCAGCGGCTCGTCAGGCAGGCGTGGGGCGGCCTCGACTTCCACGTGCGCGATCCGGACGGGAACGTCATCTCATTCGTTCAGAACAGAGGAGCGCGCTGAGCGATCCTCACTCGCGCGCCTCGAACGGATTCAGGCACGCGACGCCCGTCCAGGCGACATCACGCGTGTTCCGGGTGACCAGGACCAGCTCGTGCACCATGGCGGTGGCGGCCATGAGCACGTCGACCGGCGAGCCGTTGCGTGCTGCCGAAAATCGACCCCACTGTTCCGCAACGCGCCGGCCGACGGGGAGGATCCGCTCGCCGTGTTCGCGCGTCAGGCGTTGCAGCCATCGCTCGAGCGCCGCGGCCTGGCCCGCGTCCTTCGTGCGGACGCGTTCGATGTCGCGCCGGAGCTCGCCCACGACGAGCACGCTCACATGCAGGTCGGTGTCGTCCACCGACTCGAACCACGCGCGCACGCGCGCATTGGCCCGTGCGCCTTTTCGCAGCTCCGAAACGACGTTGGTGTCGAGCAGCAGGCTCACAGATGGACCTTGCGGCCGCGGGCGCGCGGGCGGACGAAATCGCCGTCAGTGCCGACGTCGGGCATCGATTGCAGCAGCGTCTTCAGCGGCATGCCGCGACGAGAGGCGCCGAGTGCCGAGCGGAGGATCTCGCGATGCTCGGCCTCCATCGAGCGGCCTTTCTTCGCCGCGCGCTCGCGCAACGCTCTGACGACGCCATCTTCGAGGTTGCGCACGATCAGCTGCGCCATGCAACGGCCTCCAGTGCTATCAATGATGGCACCGCGCGGGTCACGCGCATCGCCGGTGCGGCTGCGCGAGGCGGCGGCCGCCGGGCTCGGCACCTGGCTTTGCCGCAGGACCAGGCTGAGCTAAGGCGGTGAGTACAATTGGGATGTGAATATCCTGCTCTGGCTCCTGCAGGTGCTGCTGGCGATCGCGTTCTTCGCCCACGGCTACATTCTTCTCGTTCCGCCCGCGGCGATCGTCGATCAGATGAACGCGTCGCTCCCGCGCTGGTTTCAGCTCTTTCTCGGTGTCGCCGAAGTGCTGGCGGCGGTCGGACTCACGCTTCCGGGACTCACGCGCATCCAGCCGTGGCTCGTCTCCGCGGCGGCGGCGGGCATCATGATCGTGATGATCTGCGCGACGGTCTTTCACGTGATGCGCGGCGAAATGAGCTCTGCCCTCGTCACCATCGTGCTGCTGGCGATGGCCACGTTCGTGGCGTTCATGCGCTCGCGTGTCGCGCCGATCCGGCCTCGCCGCCCCGCGTAGAATACGCCACAGGAATTGCAGTCAGTTTGAGGTCCAGCGGCGGCCAATGGCTCTCAGGAAACTCCCGAGGCGCCGCCGGGTCTCTCGATCCTTTTGGTTTTTCCAGACAATCGCGACACCAGCCGCTCCAAACGCGATCCCCATGCTCACGGTATCGGGCCACCAGGGCATGGATTCACTGGCGATCATGTGAAGGAAGATCGGGATGATTACTCCGCCGATCAGAAAAGCCTTCGCGTAAGTGTTCATCTCATGCCGAGTGCTGCTCCGCCCACAGGTTGCCGACAACGTTTTGAGCAGTCAGCTCATAGCTTGCGCCGCCACGTTACCTTTGGGCAAGGTCCTCGATCTCGAAGGAAATGAGGATTGTATGGCCACGCTCGTGTTCGGCATGAACCAGTCCCTGGACGGCTACGTCGACCACACGGCGTTTGCGCCCAGCCCCGCGCTCTTCCGCCACTTCATCGAGGAGGTTCAGCATCAGGCGGGCTGCGTGTACGGCCGCCAGATGTATGAGGTGATGCGGTACTGGGACGACGATCAGCCGGACTGGGATGCCGGGGAACGCGCCTTCGCGGCGGCATGGCGCAAGCAGCCGAAATGGGTCGTCTCGCGCTCGTTGAAGTCGGTCGGCCCCAACGCCACGCTCGTCGAGCAGGATCTGGCGGGCGCGATCCGCGCGCTGAAGGCCGGGCGCGAGGGAGAGATCGAAGTTGCGGGTCCGAGCCTGGCGCACAGCCTCACCGACCTTGGCCTGATCGACGAGTATCGAATCTACCTGCATCCCGTCGTGGTCGGTCGCGGCAAGCCGTATTTCGCCGGGCCCCGGCCGCGGCTCCGCCTGATGGGGAACGATCGGATTGCCGAGGATGTGATCAGGCTGGCCTACGTTCCTGCTTGATCTCGCGAGTCTGTTGTTCGTCCCGGCATAGAACTCCGGCGCGCGTGAGCCTACTGCGCGCCGGCTCCCACCGTCGGCTGTCGCGGCTGACCGTCGGGCAGCGCAAACCCGACGTACTGGCCCGGCACGTTCGGTCCGCTGATGGCGACGACGATGTACTGCTTGCCCTTCCACATGTAGGTCATCGGGCCTCCGGTCTGACGCGCGTCCATCAGCACTGTGCCGGCGTCCCCGCCGGTGCGCTTGTCGTACGCGCGCAGCAGCGCCCCGCGCGGATGGTTCGCAGTCGAGATGGCAGGCTCGCCGGCGATCACAAGGTCCTTTGTGACGATCGTGCCGATGTTCCCCGACTGGCCTGTGCGCGGAATGTTCAAGCCTCTGAGCGCCGGATGATTCCGGATGGCATCGGGTGTGTCGCCGTGCGGGATCGACCACACGACTTCGCCGCGATCGAGACTGATGGCGGAGATCACGCCGTAGGGCGGCCTGTTCAGCGGCAGACCATCGACGCTCGGCGACCCCAGGAAGCCTGCGCCCATGCCCGGCGGGACATCCTTATTACCTGGCGCAACCGGATGTTCCGGCGGGCGGCCGCCGTTCAGCCGGGGACCGTCGCCCGAATGCCCTTGCACGTCGCGCAGGCCCGCGAGCGCGTCGCCGCCAACGTAGTCGGCCTCGGAGAAGCGATGGTCGGTGACGGCCAGCAGCCCGAGACCGATCAGCTGCTGATTCGCGTGCGCGATAACCGTGTGCGTGTCCGGATCGTACGAGCCGCCTGTCCAATTCGTGCCGCCGAGCGGTCCCGACAGGTAGAGCGATTTGTACGGACCTTCCGGTTTGCTGAGCACGATCGGATCGAACAGCTTCGCGAGGACGAACTTCTTCGAGATCTCGATCGCCTTCGCGTGAAGCTCCGGTGTGAAGTCGACCAGCTCCTTCTCGTTGAAGTCCTGCCGCGCGTACGCCGGCGGCTTCGTCGGGAACGGCTGCGTCGGCGACGACTTCTCGCCCGGCACCGTGCTCACCGGCACCGGCCGTTCCTCAATGGGCCACACGGGCTGACCGGTCACGCGATCGAACACGTACAGGAACGACTGTTTGGTCGGCAGCGCCACCGCTTTGATCGCGCGTCCGTTCACGGTGATGTCGGCCAGGATCGGCGCCGACGACAAGTCGAAGTCCCACAGCGGGTGATGGACGATCTGATAGTGCCACTTGCGCTGACCGGTCCTCAGATCGAGCGCGACGAGACTCTCCGCGAACAGGTTGTCACCGGGCCGCGCGCCGCCGTAGTAATCGTTGGTCGGCGTTTCGACGGGCAGATAGACCATGTTCAGGTCTTCGTCGATCGCCATCTGCGTCCACACGCCGACGTGGCCGGTGCGCTCGCCCGATCCGTTCTCCCACGTGTTGAAGCCGAACTCGCCTCGATTCGGAATCGTGTGAAACGTCCACAAGCGCTTGCCGGTGCGCACGTCGAAGCCGCGCACGTAGCCTTTTACTTCGTCGAGACGGTAGGGCGTCGTCCCTTCGCGTCCGGCAGCGCCCACGACGATGACGTCCTTGCCGATCACCGGTGACGCATGCAGCCCGATGTCGGCCATCGTCAGGCCGTCGTTGCCGCCGCGCGCGAAGCGGCTCACGTCCTGATCGAAGTCTTTCTTCAGATCGACGACGCCGTTGTCGCCGAACGTGGAAATGAGGGCGCCGGTCTTCGCGTTGAGGGCCTTCAAGCGATAGCCGGTGGTGACGTAGTAGATCCGCTCCTCGCGGCCGTCGGTCCAGTACGTTACGCCGCGGCCGTCGCCGATGCGCGGCGCAAACTGCGCGCGGAGCCCTTCGTCTTCCGTGTGAATCCAGCGGAGCGCGGCAGTCGCCGCGTCGAAGGCGACAACCGAACGGCGCATGCCGCCGCCGGGCGCATAGACGACGCCGTTGACCGCTATCGGCGTCGCGGCCAGGTTGAAGTCGAGCGACGGCCCGAGGTTGTCGGTGCGGAAGCGCCAAGCGACCTGGAGACTGCTGAAGTTGGATGCGTTGATCTGATCGAACGGCATGTACCGCCAGTTGCGGGCGTCGCCGCCGTAGTAGACCCAGTCGTTCTTCTGGTTTGATGCCGGTCGCGCGGTCTGACCGCGGAGCGTCGCGAGCAGCCCGCCGGCCACCATCAACGGTGCCGCAAGTGGAATCAGCCAACGCGTCCGTCCGGTCATCATGTTGCCTCGAAAGGACAATAATGCAGGGCCAGGAGGAACGCCATGAAGAACACGGTCCTGACAGGATTGCTTGCGGCGGCGGTTCTAGTGTCGGTCGCGGTCTATGCGCAGCCCAGACCAGGGAACCCGACGACCGCAACCGTCATCACCAAGGCGGAGATCGACAAGATCAGCGCCACCGAACAGAATCAGACAACGCGTGATGAGAACGCCAGGGTCGTCGATATCGGCGATGGCTGGAGCATGGAGTTGGGTATCGTGCATCGCGCGAAGCAGCACGTGCTGACGGTCGCGGAGGCCCAGGCTGCCCGCGGCCGCGACAATGCCCAGGCTGGCGCCGGTCGTGGCAATGCCCCGGCCGCCCGCGGAGGCAATGCTCAGGCTGCGGCCCAGACGACTCCGTGTGGAGAACAAATGGCCAGTCCGCCAGCGGACGCACTTCAGGGCGCCATCACCCACGACAATCAGACCGAAGGCTATTACATCGTCTCCGGCGGCGGCACGGCGTTCATCGACGGCAAGGTCGTCAACGGCCGACGCAGCACGAACAACCCGGACGGCGGACCGAACGGTCCGGGCTGCGGCGGCGGCGTCGCGGTCGGCTCACGCAAAGTCGAGTTGAAGGTCGGTGACGTGCTGATCGTTCCGCCCGGCGTGATCCATGGCTGGTTCGACATTCCCGATCACGTGGACTATCTCAGCTTCCGCCCGTCGCATGGCGTGATGAAGAACGGCTGGGTGAATCCCACGATCGCTTCGAAGTAACGACGGACGGGCTACCGTTCCGTCTTTGTCTTGCACATCGCCGACGAGTCTTTGATCCAGGCGTCGCAGCCGGCCAGATCGATGCGCGGCTGGTACGGCACGATCGGTACTCGCCGCAGTTCCGCGAGCGGGATCGTGTTCACCTCGTCGACGATCTTCGCGTAGGCACGGGCCGCGGCCTCGAGCCCGGCCCCTGCGACGTTGTCGGGCGTATCGCCCGTCGTGTGCATGTACATGTAGTCGTTGGACTGCGCCACGACGCCAGGCAGGAATCCGACGAACGGGCCGATGTCGCCGCCCGGCGGCGTCTCGCTCGGCTGCGCCCAGATGGGCAGACTGAACTGGTGAAACGCGTCGCGAGCGATCTTCGCCAGCTGCGGTCTCGCTGACCCGCCCGCATACCACGCGTTGGGAATGATCGCTTCTGTCCATCCGCTTGCGGCGCCGCCGTGCGTGAGGATTTCGGACGGATGCTCCGCGTTGATCATCAGCGCCGTCCGGGCGAAGAACCTTTCGCGGTTCGCGAACAGCCACTCACGACCGTACCCGCCGGGGCTGATCTGGTGATGTCCATCGGTCCCGATGAAGATCATCGTCCTGCGTCGCTGACTCTGCGGAACCCTGGCGAAGTACTCCGCGAGCCCGAGCAGCGTCGCCACGCCGCTGGCGTTGTCGCCGGCGGCGTCGAACCAGCCGTCGCGGTGCGCGATCACATAAATCGTTTCGTCGGTGGCACCCGGCAGCGTGCCCCAGACCAGGAATGATTTCTGACCGGACACCCATCTGGCATCGAGCCGAATCCTGATGTGCGGCGGATCGCCGGACGCCGCTTTCGCAATCAGATCGCGAACGGCGAGCGCATCATCGGTCCCGAGGTTGAAGGACGGGAGCGTGGTGTTCGCACGGTACGCCTGGACGTTGAAGTTGCCGCCTCGGAGGTCGGAGACGAGGATGGCGGCCGCGCCGTGATCTTCCGCGCGCTTCAGCACGTCCGCCGGTCCGATGTTGTAGGTGAACTGGGATCGGATGAACAACACGGCTTTCCCGCGAACATCCCGCCCTGCGAAGTCGGCCTCGCTCCCGAGACCGACATACACCCCTGGCAGATCCAGAACCTTCCCATCGGTCGACACCGCTCCGTAAGGCGGCTGGGCCGATGTCAACGTCACCGTCTTGCCTGCGGCGGTCGCCGCGACTTCCCACGACTCAGGGGCCCACTGAGGATCGAAGAACGCTACGGCCTGGCTGTGCGTATCGGTCAAGCCGGCCTGCCGGTACTTGGCGAGCAGCCACTGCACGTCCTCGACATCGCCGGACGTGCCCGCGATGCGCCCCCAGAATTGCGGGTGACCCTGACCGCGGTACCGTTCCGCGATGTCCGCCTGCTCGCGGACGTACTGCCAGAGATGCTTGCCGTCGATCGTGGTGTACGGCGTCGGTGGCGCGGCGGTCTGATAGAGGCGACCTGACAGCGCAAGGGCGGCAAGCAATCCGACGCCAGTCGCTTTCATCGCTCGCGCCACCTCCCCGGAGTCGTGCAGCTTATCACTGCCCGTGCGTCGTAGAACGACGGTCGGACATTCACGGCTGCTTCGGGCGCTCGAGAAGATTCCAGCTTCGAACGTACGCGTCGACGTTGTCGGCGGTTACGACGTCGACACCCGAATCGATGATCGGCGACGGCGGCAGCTTCCCCGACTTGATCTCGGCAAGCAGGCGCACCGACTCGCTGCCCCAGCCGAAGTACTTCTGCCCGATCAGCAGCTGCACCCTGCCGGCCTTCAGCAGATCGGGCGCCGGCGGGATGGTGTCGAACGCCACCACTCTGGTCCGCGCCGGCACGACGTCGAGCGCGTTGCGCGTGAAGACCGGCCATCCGCCGACGGCAATCCACGCGCCGAGATCCGGGTACCGGTTCGTCCCCGATGCCATGATTTCGCTGCAGCGGACGGTGTCTTCCTTGATGTCGTACGTCTCGACGACTTCTATGCCCGGGTATTTCGCGACGGACTCACGGACGCCCCGCAGCCGCCGCTCGAGGTTCGTCGCGCCGTAGCTCGTGATGATCGCGACCTTTCCCTTCCCGCCGAGCAGGGCGGCCGCGTGCTCGCCGAGAATCCGCCCCGCGGCGAGGTCGTCGACGCCGTAGAACACGGTGCGCTTCGACTTCGGCGCGTCCGAGTCCCACGTGACGACGGGAATGCCCGCGTCCACGGCGCGGTCGATGATCGGCGTCAGGAAGTCGCCGTTCAGCGAGGAGATCGCGATGCCGTCCACGCGCTGCGTGATGAACGACTCGAGAATCTCCTTCTGCCGCAGTTGATCCGCGTTCTCCGGCCCGCGCCAGAGGACCTCGATGCCGCCGCGTCTGGCGGCCTCGCGTTCCGCTCCGATCTTCGCGTAGTTGAACACCGGAAGATCGAGCGACTTGGGGATGACCGCGAACCGCAGCTTCGCCGTCTTCGGTCCGCCGGCCGATCCGCCGCAGGCGATCGAGACCAGCATGGCAACGAGCGCGAAACGTTTCATAAGCCTCCGCATGGCGACGCGATCATAAAATGACCGGCATGCCGAAGCCAGCATCACCAGGGCCGCTCCGCGTGGGATTAATCGGTCTCGGCCGCCTGGGCCGCGTGTACGCGCGCGACCTGGCGAGGCTCATTCCGGAAACGCAGCTGACCGCCGTCGCGGACACGATTCCGGACCTTGCGTCGCGCGTCGCGGCGGAATTCGGCGTCCCGCATTCGTACGTCGACCCGTTCGCCCTGCTGGACGATCCCTCGGTGGATGCGGTGGTCGTCGTCACACCGACTCACACCCACGCCGAAGTCGTCGTCGCCGCGCTGGATCGCGGCAAACCGACGTTCTGCGAGAAGCCGCCCGCGCTCAATCTCGACGAAGCGCTGGCCATGCAGTCCGCGGCGTCGCGAACCGGCGTTCCGCTGCAGATCGGCTTCATGCGGCGTTTCGATGCGGGATACGCCGCCGCAAAGCGGCACATCGAGGACGGCGCCATCGGAAAGGTGGTCGTGTTCAAGTCCTCGTCGCGCGATCCGTTTCCGCCGAGCGTGGAGTACGCGAATCCGAGGAGCAGCGGCGGATTGATCGTCGACATGGGCATTCACGACATCGATCTGGCGCGCTGGTTCATGGGCGAGGTCCGCACCGCGCACGCGATCGGCGGCACGCTCGCCTATCCGGAGCTGGGGGCCGTTGGCGACATCGACAACGCCGTGGTGACCCTGCAGTTCGAGGACGGGCGCCTCGGGGTCGTCGATCTCACTCGGAACGGCATCTACGGATACGACATCACGACCGAGCTGCTCGGCACGGCGGGCACCCTCCGCGTCGGGTATCTCCGCGAAACGCCGCTGCTCGTCATGACCGCACGCGGCGTGACGCACGACACGGTGCCGTATTTCATGGAGCGCTTCGAGAAGGCGTACGTGACGCAGCTTCAGGACTTCGCGCGCGCCATTCTCGCCGGGCGCGCGCCGTCGGTGACGATTGACGACGGCATCAAGGCGTTGAACATCTGCCTCGCGGCGACCAGGAGTCGCGAATCGGGCAGGCCCGTCGACGTCGTCTCGCCTCAGGCCTCAGTTCACTGAGCCGGGCTGCGGACGTCGTTGCGCGGACGGCCGGGTTCCGTCCACCGGCGCGGGAACGTCCAGTGTTGTGGCCGGCGGCCACCGCCGAAGCTTGACATCGCCGTCCGCAGATGAAATCACGCGAGCAGTCGCGCGCGTCACGCCGTAGCACGGTTATGATCGCGACATGCCGCAGGAACGTTGGCCCGCCCTGCCGTACGACGCGTGGAAGGACACGTATGCGACGCTGCACATGTGGTCGCAGATTGTGGGCAAAATCGCGCTCGTGTCCGCCGCTCCCGTCAACCACAGCTGGAGCGTCGCGTTCGACGTAACCGCGCGCGGGTTGACGACGCGTACGCTCCCGCACGGCGACCGCTCTTTCCGGGTGGCGTTCGACTTCGTCGATCACCAGCTCGTGATCGAAACTTGCGACGGCGATCGGCGAACGCTGCCGCTTGCGCCGCGAACCGTCGCCGATTTCTACCGCGACGTGATGGCGACGCTCCGCGACATGGCAATTCCGGTGAAGATCTGGCCGATGCCCGTGGAGACTCCGCATCCAATCCGGTTCACCGAGGACACCGTCCACCGTTCGTACGACCCGTCGTTTGCGAACCGATTCTGGCGCATTGTCGTGAACATCCAGCAAACGCTGACGGTCGCTCGATGCGGCTTCACCGGCAAGTGCAGCCCGGTGCATTTCTTCTGGGGCGGCTTCGATCTCGCGGTGACACGCTTCTCCGGCCGGCTGGCCCCGCCGCGCGAGGGACCGGCGTTCATGCGCGAGGCCTATTCGCACGAGGTGATCAGTCACGGCTTCTGGCCTGGAAGCGCGCCGGTGCTGGAGCCGGCGTTTTACGCGTACGCCGTTCCAGAGCCGGAGGGCCTCAAGGACGCCCCGGTCCAACCGGACGGCGCGTACTACCACCGGGAGCTTGGCGAATTCATCCTGCCGTATGAAGCCGTCCGCACGGCGGCCTCGCCGGAGCGCGCGATCATGGAGTTCGTCGACAGCACGTACGCGAGGGCCGCAACACTTGCCCACTGGGATCGCGCCGCGCTGGAGACCATTCCAGCGCGCGAGACGTAAAATCCCTCCCGAAAGCCTCAGAACGTCGTTCTGACTCCGAGCTGCGCGACGCGCGCCGCCACATAGTTCGCCGGCTGCCCGAACAGCGAGGATCGGATGTCCGCCGACTGGAATCCGGTTGCGGCGGCATTGTTGAACAGATTGAACACGTCGGCGCTCAGATCGATCTTGTGACGTCCGCCGAGCGGCAGGCTCTTTTGAAAGCGCAAATTCACCAGGTGCGCATCGTCCGCCTTCAGCATGTTGACGTCGTTCCTGCGCGCCAGCGGGTAGGCGGTATTGAAGAACGGGTCGGACACGGACCGGCCGTTGGACAGGACGACGCGCGGCGCCGTCGCGTTGAGCGGAAAATCGCCGGTCATCACGTTCGACCGGCCGCCCTGGCTGTAGGTGTAGAACGCCGAGACGGTCACCTGGTAAGGAAGGTTGACGTAGGCCGAGAAGCGCGCGTGGTGGCGCGGCGACGTCAGCTCGGACGTCACGTCCTGCGGCGAAATGCCGTAGAACTGCAGCGTATCGCGCGTCGGATTCCACCGCGTGCGGTAGGTACCCGCGAAAATGTACGAGTAGTTCGCGTTCATGCCCCACTTGCCCGCGAACGCCTTGGTGTACAGCAGCTGCCACGACTTCTGCTGCTGCCACGTGTAGTTCGGATTGTAGGTGTTGATCACCGAGTCGTAATCCGGGAACGGACGATCGACGAGCGCGCCGGTCGTGGGATTGCGTGTCACGTTGTAGTCGTCGCCGCTCTGGTAATCCCAGAAGCGGCGCCAGACCAACACCGTGCTGATGGAACTGGTGTGCGGCAGCTGGTGTTCCCAGCCGCCTGAGAACTCGTTCTGGTACGTGCGGCCGTTCCGGATGCTGCCGTCCTTCGTGTCGCCGAAATTCACGCCGAGGGGAAATCCGCCCGGCAGCGACTGGTTCAGCGTCGGACTGGTGCGCGGATTCGCGCGCAGGACGTCGGTAGCGAGGACGTAGGGCGGATGCGATGTTCCGTCCCCACCCCCGAGATCGAGCCATTCGTAGCTGCGCTGCGCCGTCCCGCGGAAGATGCCCCAGCGGCCCGCGTCGACCGAGATGCCGAAGTTCGGCATCATCGTCTTCTGGTGGAATTCCTGATCGGCGGTGTTCGTCGGGAAATTCGCGGGCAGGAGCGGGCCCAGAACCTTCTGCCGATCCTCGGTGAAGATGCTGGTCGATTCGATGCGGATGCCCGCCTTGACCGCGACGCGCGTCGCCGGCTTCCACCGATCCTGAAAGTAGCCGGCGTAGTGATGTTCGTAGGCGTTGTTGGCGACCGTCGTTCCGCCGTCGAAGCCGCGCAGCGTGTCGCGCTCGAACAGACTGTCCGCGTTGCCGGTCGTGCCCGGCGGCCGGAAGTAGTACTCCACAGGCGCAAGATTGCTGCTCGTGCGGTTCTGAATGTTGGGATAGAGGTCGGCGCCGCCGCGGAATTCGTGGTGGCCGAGCCTGTCGTTGACGAAGAAGGTCATCGACGGCGACAGATAGAACATCGATCGATGCGACGTGTCCGTCCCGCCGAAGCCGCCCTCGATCGCACTCGTCGTCAGGCTCCCGAGGATGTTGCCGGCGGCATTCGTCTGAATGATCTTCGTGGGGATGATGGCCTGCCCGTCGTTCGGCTGCAGATCGTTCGGCTTGTTGATCATCAGGCTGCCGACGAGCTGAAAGACTTTCGTCGGCGTGACGACCCAGTTGTAGTTCATGCTGACAAGCGGTCCGCCTTTGACGAGCGTGCCGAACGCGGACGACGCGACGATTTGCGGAGTCGCGCTTCCAAGCCCGGTCGACGTCGAGCTCGTCAGGAGGCCGAGGTTGCGGTTCGGCGCGACGGTGCCGCGGAAGATAGCGTTGGCCTGGATCGTGCGGTCGTACTGCAGGCTCACCTGCACCCGGTGATCTCTCGCCATCTGCAACGTTCCCTTGACGAACCAGAGATTGCCGCGCCGCTGCACCGGGACGACGGTATTGTTGAACGTCTGATCGGTCTGCACGCGCCGGAACGCCGTGAAGAACCAGATCGAATCGCGCTTGATCGGCCCGCCGAGCGTGAGATCGGGCTGAAAGTCCTGCCGCTGATTGGCCGGAATCCCCTGAACGTTGCTGCCGTTGAAGGACTGCGCGATCGCGAAGAGCGCGGCGGATCCGTGGAACTCATTGCCGCCGCTCTTCGTGACGATGTTCATGTACTGGCCGACCATGCTGGAGCCGTCGGACGCCTCGGAGCCGAGCGCCTTGACCTCGACGTCCTGGATCGCGTCGTAGTTCAGATTGACGGCGAAGATGTCGCCGCCGTACGGATCCGTGACGTCGGCGCCGTCGAGACTGGTGCGGCGTTCGGACCCGGTCAGCTCCTGCGTCGCGGGGTTCACCGATACGCCCGGGACGACGAGCCACGCGTCCTGAAAGCGCCGGTTCGTCGTGACAGGCACCGTCGTCAGCGCCTGGTTGTTGATGTTGACCGACAGACCGGCCCGCTCCGAGTCGACGATCGGCGATTCCGCGGTGACCGTGACGGTCTCCGCCACCGAGCCGACGGACAAGGTGAAATCCGTCTCGGTGACCGCATTCAACCGGACCGGCGCCTTGCGGATGACCGTCTGGAAGCCGGAGAGCTCCGCGCGAATGTCGTACGTCGCCGGCGGCAGGTTCGTGACGCGATACACGCCGTCGTTGTCGGTGACGGCGGAGAAGGTGCCGAGCACTTCGGGACTCTGCAGCGTGACGCTGGCCCCGGGCAGCACGGCGCCGCTCGAATCGACGATGCGGCCCATCATCGTGCCGGTAGTCGTGCGCTGCGCCATGGACGGCGCAGCCGCGCACAAGAGGAGTACGAACGCCGGCATCAGACGCGCGTGCAGTCTCATCACGTCCTCCCGCAGCTTTCAAAAGCGAATCGTGTGCGATATCCGGATCACGCCGGGCGAAATCTCCGCGTGCGTCCGCGCGCTGCCCATCACGAGCACGGCGCCGAGCGCGCCGATTGCCACGCCGCTCCACAGCATCGGAAGATTCTTGGCCTTGAGCGCGTCGCAGTTGTTGGTGGCGTAGATCGGGTCGGCCTTCTGCGCGACGCATGCCTGATAGGTGCCGGGAGGCGCGTTGCCGGTGCTGCTGTCGGTGACGCGCGCGAACGTGACGGCAGCCACCGACGTGGCGACGCCGGCGACGCCGAGCGCGATGCCGGACCAGAACATCGGGCGATGGTCGGTCGGCGGAGATTGTTCGTCGGCAGCGAGGGCGGGCGCGGCGGTGAGAGCGAAAGCCAGGACCAGAGACAGCATTCTCATTCGGCCACCTCCAGAGCGTTCGCGAGCGCGCGACGTTCAGTGGCGCATCTTAGCGCTGATCCGGCGTTCCTGGAGTGGCTTTTGCGCCGCGGCTCAGCACGCGCCGGCTCGACGGCAATCCTGTTTCCCGATTTCTCAGCCGCAAACGTCGTCCACGTCGAAGCTGAGCCGTGGACGGGATTCGATCCTCTCACAGGTGTCGCCGTCTGTCTGTTAGACAAATGCAAGCGCGCGTCCTCGCAAAGCTGCGCAAGGTCGGCGTCCCCGAGCCGCGCGCCCGTACGTTGACACGTCGTATCCCGTCGCTTCGGCGATGGAAGGTGGACGAATGAATCGAGTTTCGCTGGGGATACTGCTCGGTATCACGGTCGGCGTCGTCGATGTATTGCTGATGCTGCCGCTCAAATTCCCGGATCGGACGGCTGC
>Ga0075425_100000531_pt1 | contig 35840 bp, 33 predicted proteins | sample SoiMethybrSBSTD4_FD_75300 | JGI IMG/M metagenome (GOLD analysis project Ga0075425, IMG submission 75300) | Bulk soil microbial communities from a Populus tree surrounding site in Tennessee, USA - Soil MetaG P. TD hybrid SBSTD4 | ecosystem: Environmental > Terrestrial > Soil > Tree plantation... | reverse complement strand
TCGGATTATTATCTCGCCTGCGTCGGCGCGGCGGCCGGAGGGCGTCCCGCCGTCGCGCTCAAGGCCGATGCGCTCGCCTGGGCGCGCGCGTGGCTCCGCGCGGAAGGCCTGGACACCAAGAGAATTTTGACCATCGCGCCCGGCAGCGGCGCGAGGGAAAAAAATTGGCCGCGCGAATACTTTCGCGCAGTGATCGATTGGTGGCGCCGGTCTTGTTGCGGTGAGGCTCTGGTCGTCCTGGGGCCCGCGGAAGATGCGGATGCTTCCCCCTGGACGCCGGTCGCGGCCGTGGCGCGCAATCAAAGCCTCGCGCGGCTCGCCGCGCTTTTATCGCTGTCCGAGGTTTATCTCGGCAACGACAGCGGCGTGACGCATCTCGCGGCCGCAGCGGGCGCCGAGACGCTCGCGCTTTTCGGCCCGACCGACGCGGCGGAATGGGCTCCGCGCGGACCGCGCGTCAGCCTTGTGAGCCGCGGCGTCGAATGCGCGCCGTGCGCGCGACCGATGATGAAGACTTGCCCGCATCGCAAATGCCTCAACACGCTGTATCCGCACGAGATTACGTCTGTACTGGCCGCGCTAATGGGCCGAAACAGCGGCGGTTTCGCTCTCCTTGACAAGGGGGTAGGCAGTCATTAAAGTTCAATCACCGTAGGTGTATAAAATGTCCAATTCGATTAAAACAGTGCTCCTTCTGGGCCTCATGACGGGCCTGATCCTCGCGATCGGAGATCTCTTCGGCGGGCCGCAGGGGATGGCGATCGCGTTGGTTTTTTCCCTCGTGATCAATTTCGCCAGCTACTGGTTCTCCGACAAGATCGTGCTTGCGATGTATCGCGCGCGCGAAGTGACCGAGGCCGAGGCGCCCGAATTATACTCCACCGTGCACAACGTGGCGCTCCGCGCCGGCATACCGATGCCGCGCGTTTATAGCATTCCCTCCGAGACGCCGAACGCCTTCGCCACGGGCAGAAACCCCGAGCACGCGGTTGTCGCGGTTACCGAGGGCATTCTACGCCTGATGAGCCGCGAAGAGCTCGAAGGCGTGCTCGCGCACGAGATCTCGCACGTGAAAAACCGCGACATCCTCATCAGCAGCGTCGCCGCCGCGCTGGCGGGCGTGGTGATGATGCTCGCCCACATGGCGCGCTGGGCGGCGTTTTTCGGCGGCGTCGGCGGCAGAGACCGCGACGACGAAGGCGGCGGCATCATCGGGCTGGTGCTCACGGCGATCCTCGCGCCGATCGCGGCGATGTTGATTCAAATGGCGATCTCGCGCTCGCGCGAGTACCAGGCGGATGCGAGCGGCGCAAAAACCATCGGCAATCCGCTCGGCCTCGCCTCGGCGCTCGCCAAGCTATCCCGCGCCAATGAAGTCGCGCCGATGGATGCGCGGCCCGAGACGGCGCATCTGTTCATCGTCAATCCTCTTTCCGGCCGGTCGCTCGCCAGCCTCTTCAGCACCCATCCGCCGATCGAGGAACGAATCGCCCGGCTCCGCGCAATGGCGCATTGACGGATTCACGAAAAGGAACGAATCCCGGCCGGAGCTGAGCGCTCCGGCTTTTTTTGTCGCGCGACTTTGATCCGGAGGCATCATGGCCGAAGAAGGAGAAAAGCAAGGTAAAGGTTTCAAGGTAGAGGACCGACGCAGGTTCTCGGAGAGCGGCGAGGCGCGCGAGACGACAAAGACCGACGAGCGCCCGTCGGACGAACCCGTGCGCCCATCGGGAGGCGAGGCGGGCGCGCGCCCGGCGGAGCGATCGTCCGAGGCGCTCCCTGAGATCAATTTTTCTACTTTCGTCATCAGTCTCAGCACGCAGGCGCTTATGCATTTGGGCGAGATCGCCGATCCGCTATCCGGAAAGGCGGAGACCGACCTTCCCGTGGCCAAGCAGATGATCGACATTCTCTCTCTGCTGCAGGTAAAAACGCGCGGCAACCTCGATTCCGGCGAGCAGCAGATGCTCGAGGACATTCTCTACGACCTCCGCTTGAGATACGTCGACGCCGTGAAGAAGAAGTAGGAGCTTCGATGCAAGGCAACGGTTTGTTGAACCGCCGGACTGCAACCCGGGTGCTCGGGGCCGCGGCGCTTGTGGCGCTGTTGATCGGCCTCGGCATGAGCGGCGCCTTCGAGCGGCTCATGCCGCCGAAGCTCGTAACCCTCTGGGGCGGCCAGTCCAGTTCCCAGATCGCCGCCCAGCCGCTGCTTACGCCAGAGGGATTGCCGGACTTCATCACCCTATCGAAAAGGTTGAAGCCGGTGGTGGTGAACGTCTCGACGACTCAAGTCAGCCAGGGCGAACAGGGCATGGAGAGTCCATTCGGCGGCGAGGATGATCCATTCGGTGATTTCTGGCGCAAGTTCTTCGGCGGGCCTTCGCCGCGCGGGCCGTTCCGGCAGAAGAGCCTCGGCTCGGGCTTTATTATCGATAAAGACGGCTCGATTCTCACCAACAACCACGTCGTCGACAACGCCTCGAAGATCATGGTCAAGCTCGCCGACGAGCGCGAATTCGAGGCCAAGGTGGTCGGCAGAGACGCCAAGACCGACATCGCCGTGATCAAAATCAACGCCAAAGAAAATTTGCCCGTGGCGCCTCTGGGCGATTCGGACCGTCTGGACGTAGGCGAATGGGTGATGGCGATCGGCAATCCCTTCGGTCTCGACAATACGGTCACCTCCGGTATCGTGAGCGCCAAGGGCAGGCACCTCCCGGGCGGCGGGCCTTACGATAGCTTTATCCAGACCGACGCCTCGATCAATCCGGGCAATTCAGGCGGTCCGCTGATCAATCTTCGCGGCGAAGTCGTCGGGATCAACTCGGCGATCTACAGCCGCTCCGGCGGCAACATCGGCATCGGCTTCGCGATCCCGATGAATCTCGTCAAGGAGCTGTTGCCGCAGCTCAAAGGCAAGGGCAGGGTGAGCCGCGGGTATCTCGGCGTGCTGATTCAAAAAGTGACGCCGGAGATCGCCGAATCGCTCGGGATGGATAAGCCTATAGGCGCGCTGGTCGCCGACGTGACCAAGGCCGGCCCTGCCGAAGCGGCCGGCGTCAAAGTCGGCGACGTCATTATTGAGTTCGACGGCAAGGAAATCCGCGATTCCGGCGATCTTCCCATCATCGTGGCGCGCACGCCGGTCGATAAAAAAGTCCGCATGAAGGTCTTGCGCGACAAAAAGGAAGTCCCGCTCACCGTCGCTGTCGGAGAAATGAAAGAGGAGGAAGTGGCCGCCTCCGCGCCTGAAAAAGGCGAATTGGGTCTGACGGTCCAGCAGGTAACGCCGCAGGTCGCCGAGAGCCTCGGCCTCAAACGGGCGGAAGGCGTCGTTATCACGGTCATCGACCCCGGCAGCGCGGCGGAGGACGCCGGTCTTCGCCGCGGCGATGTTATTCTCGAAGTCGACCGCAAGCCGGTGAAAAGCGTCGCCGACTACCGCAAGGCCGTCGGTGAGGTCAAAAAGGGCAAGGGTGTTCTGTTGCTCGTCCGCCGCGGCGACAGCACGCTGTTTTTGGCGCTCAAGCCGTCGCGATAAATTCCAGCAGACCGATCGAAGACGTCAAAAGGGCCGGGTTCACCATCCGGCCCTTTTTATTGTTTTTGAAAGAGGTTAAACTGAGAGGCAATTTAACTCAGAGGTCTCTTTGAAAAAGTTTCGCTGGCTCAAAAAGCTCCGTCTACCAAGCCTCAAAATCATCTTCCTGTCCCTCATTGTTTTTCTCGTTCTCTTCGGCGCGCTTGGCGCTTGGTACGTGAATTATCTGGAAGGCATCGTAACCGCCAAGTTCGAGGGGTCGAAGTGGCCTCATCCGTCGAAGATTTATTCCGACACGGCGCTCCTCTACGTCGGTATGAATCTCAGGAGAGAGGATCTTTCGGAAAAACTTCGCCGGCTCGGATACCGAGAAGCCCGAGGCCAACTCAATAAAGGAGAATATCGGTTCGCGAAAGCCGACACGGTGGAGATCTATCTCCACGACTTCGCCTACCCGATGGAGATGTTCAAAGGGATTCCGATCCGCATCGGTTTCCAGGGCGTCGCGGTCACGCGGATGGAAAATCTCGCCACCGGCGAGGATGTCTTCTCGCTCGAGCTCGAGCCGGAGCTTATCGCGGGGCTGTACGATCGCGTCTGGCAGGAGCGGCGCGTCGTAACCCTCGCGCAGGTGCCGCCGCTGCTCGTGCGCGCGGTGCTCGCGATCGAAGACGAGCGCTTCTACCGCCATCGCGGCATCGATCCGATCGGCGTGCTGCGCGCCATTTGGACGAATCTCCGCAGCGGCGGCGTGGTCCAGGGCGGCAGCACCCTCACCCAGCAGCTCATGAAGAATTTCTTCCTCACCGACGAGCGCACGCTTCACCGCAAATTGAAGGAAGCGATCATGGCGCTTATCACCGAGCGGAAGTACTCCAAGGAAGAGATCCTGGAAAATTATCTGAACCAGATCTATCTCGGGCAGCGCGGATCGCAAGGGATTTTCGGCGTATCGCAGGCGACGGAGTTTTATTTCGCCAAGGAGCTATCGCAGCTGAGCACCGGCGAGATCGCGCTCATGGCCGGACTCATCCGCGCGCCCGGCCGCTACTCTCCGTACCGCAGTGTCGAGGCGGCGCGCCAAAGAAGAAACGTCGTGCTGGGTAAAATGCTGGAGGAGAAGCTGATCAGCCGCCGCCAGTACGATGCGGCTTTGAAAGAGGTGATCGTGCGTCGCGAGCTGATCAAAGTCACCAACGACGCCCCTTACTACGTCGATTACTTGAGGCGAGAGCTGGCGGAGAATTATAAGCAGGAGCAGCTCACGAAGGAAGGGCTCGTTATCTTTACGAGCCTCGATCTCGCGATGCAGCGCATGGCGGAAAAATCGCTTGCCGACGGGTTAAAGAAGCTGGAAGAGACCTACCCGTATCTCAAAAAGCGCGGCGAAGACGATAATCTCGAAGGTTCGATCATCGTGCTGAAGCCGCAGACCGGCGAGATCAAGGCGATGGTCGGGGGCAGAGAATACGGAAAATCGCAATTCAACCGGATCTTTCAATCCAGACGGCAGCCCGGCTCGGTCTTCAAACCGTTCGTCTATCTCGCCGCCTTGATGTACGGCGGCGACAACGGCAAAAGGTTCACGCCGGCCACGATGGTCGACGATTCCCAGTTCACCTGGGATTACGAAGGACAATCCTGGCAGCCCGCGAATTACCGCGGCGAGTATTTCGGCACCGTGACGCTGCAGACGGCGCTCGAGCGGTCGCTCAACTCCGCGACCGCCCGCGTCGCGCGGGACGTTGGGATTCGGCATGTGCGCGACATCGCGTATCGCCTCGGCATTCAAAGTCCGCTGCCGGTGGTTCCATCCGTCGCGCTCGGTGCGGCGGAAGTGACGCCTTTAGAGGTTTCCGTCGCGTTCGCGGCGCTGGCAAACGGCGGCGTGCGCACGCAGCCGATCGCCGTCAAACAAGTGATCGATCAGGAAGCGCGCGTGCTGGAGAAGCGCGATATTCAGGTGGAGAAGGTGATCACGCCGCAGCTCGCCTTCCTGATGAATTACATGATGAAGGGCGTGCTCGACCGCGGGACGGCGCGGGCGGCGCGCCAGCTGGGATTTACCCGACCGGCGGCGGGCAAGACCGGAACGACCAACGATACCAAGGATGCGTGGTTCGTCGGCTACACTCCCGAGCTCCTCGCTGTCGTCTGGGTCGGATTCGACAACGGAACGAAGCTCGGCCTTTCCGGGGCGCAAGCGGCAGTGCCGATCTGGACGGATTTCATGAAAAAAGCGACCGCGGGCACAGCCGTGACGGATTTCGCCGCGCCGCCGGGCGTGAAGCTTATGGACATCGATCCGCTGAGCGGCGGCCGTGCGACGCCCAACTGCCCGACGGTGATTCAAGAGGCGTTTCTCGACGGCGAGGAGCCGACGGGCTACTGCCCGCTCCATCCCTATGGACTCCTCTCCGCGCCGGCCGATTTCATCAATCGCATGGTGGCGCCTCTCTTTGGGAGATAAACCGATGGGCCGGCGCATTGATCATCTTCTACTGCCCGCCGCGGCCTTGCTCGCCGCGCTCGGCGCCGCCTCGTGCGAGACCGGCAGCATCTATCGGGGCATTCCGCCGAGATCTTCGTCGCGCGAGCGGCCGCCGGATTATTATCCTCCGCCGCGCGAAGAATATCCGCCGCCACCCCAGCCGCAGGCGCGCGCGCCGCTCGAGCGCCCTCCGCTGCGCGAGGAAGATTTGAATGAGCCGCGCCCTTCGCCTCCCGCGACGCCGCGGCGCGGGGACATCCCGCCCGCTTCGCCTCCGACATCGGCGCCGCCGACGCCGATGCCCGCGCCGGCCGTGCCTGACGACAGCTCGCTGCTCGCGAAGATCACCCCTTCGACGCCGCCGCAGCGCGCCGTCTCTCTGCGCCTCACGGAGGAGGGGCGAAAGCTGCTCGAGGCGGGCGACCATTCGCGAGCGCTCTCGCGCCTTGAGAAGACCATCGCCGTCGATTCGACCAATCCTTACGGCTATTATTATCTCGCCAAGGCTCATTTCGCGCTCGGCCGCCACCAGGAATCGCTCAGGTTCCTCGACGTGGCGGAGCCGCTTTTCGGCAACAATCCCTACTGGCTCGCCGAGCTCTACGCATTGCGCGGCGAGGATTATCGGGCGCTCGGATCCTATTCGCGCGCGGAATCGAGTTATTCCGAGGCGCTGCGCTTCAATCCGGGAAACCGTACCGCCGCGGACGGGCTTGAGCGCATTCAGGGCGAGGGCGGAGCGGGTCCCCGCTGACATGTCGACGCTGGTCCTCGGCGTAGAATCCTCGTGCGACGACACGGCGGCGGCGGTGCTGGCGGACGGCCGCAAGATCGTCGCCAACGTCGTTTCCTCGCAGGACGCGATTCACAGTCCGTACGGCGGGGTCGTGCCCGAGCTCGCGTCGCGGCAGCATGTCAGAAATATCCTGCCGATCATCGATGCGGCGCTGAATCAGGCCGGTGCCGGGATCGGCGATTTGAGCGGCATCGCCGTGACGCGCGGACCCGGTCTCGTCGGCTCATTGCTCGTCGGACTGTCCGTCGTCAAAGGAATATCGTATCGCTGGGGCATCCCGTATGTCGGCGTCAATCACCTCGAGGCCCACTTGTTGGCGATTTTCCTTCACCGCGAGATCGAATTTCCCTATCTCGCCCTGCTCGCCTCCGGCGGCCATACGCTGCTCTATCTCGTGCGCGACTTCGGTGACTATCGTTACCTCGGCGGCACGCGCGACGATGCCGCGGGCGAGGCCTACGACAAGGTCGCGAAGATGATGGGTCTCGGTTATCCCGGCGGCCGCGTCATCGATCAGCTTTCCAAAAGCGGCAATCCCAAGGCGATTCATTTCCCGCGCGCGCGCATGAAGAAGGGCGCGCACGAGTTCAGCTTCAGCGGACTGAAAACCGCCGTATGGCATTACCTGAAAGAGCAGGGAGACGCGGGGCCGCCGCCGGCCGAAGTCGCGGCGAGCTTTCAGGAAGCGGTGGTCGATATGTTAGTCGGCCCGACGCTTCGAGCAGCCGTGGACCTGGATGTGAAGCGAATCGTGCTCGCCGGCGGCGTTGCGGCGAATAGCCGGCTGCGCCAGAAAATGAGCGAGGCCGCCGAAGCGGAAGGCTTCGAGCTGCACGTCCCGCCGCCCGCACTGTGCACCGACAACGGCGCGATGATCGCGCTCGCCGGCTATCACATGCTCGAGCGCGGTTTGCGCGACGATCTTCATCTCAACGCCGACGCCGATCTCACGCTCTAAGCCTATTCACCGGCAATGACATCGCTCTATCGAGAAGCCCGCGCCGCGCTAAAAGAGTCGGATTTCCGGCCCAAGAAAAGGCTGGGACAAAATTTTCTCGTTCACGAAGGGGTGCTTGATTCGATCATGCGCCTCGTCGAGGCCACGGCGGAGGACGAGATCCTCGAAATCGGTCCGGGTCTAGGCTCGCTCACTCGTCGATTGCTCGAGCGCGCGCGGCGCGTGTGGGCGGTCGAGGTCGACCCGAAGCTGATCGCAAATCTGCGGCAGGGAATATTGAGCTCGAATCCGGCATTGGAGCTCATCGAGGGCGATATCCTCGAGCTCCCGCTCGAAACGATCCTGCCGCCGCGACGAATCAAGCTGGTGGCGAACCTGCCCTACAGCATTTCCACGCCGGTGCTTTTTCGATTGTTCGAGTTGAGCGAGCGGTTTTCGTTCCTCGTCCTAATGGTCCAGCGCGAGGTCGCGGAGCGGATGGCGAGCGCACCCGGGACGAAGTCGTACGGCGCGCTCTCGGTATGGTGCCGGATCTACGGCCGCATCGCGGCGAAAGTCCGCGTCGCGCCGGAGGCGTTTTTCCCGCGTCCCAAAGTCCGGTCGATGGTGCTGAAAATCGAGCTCCATCCGAGCCCATTGGTGACGCCGGAGGAGCTTCCGGTTTTCCGCGGGCTCGTGCGCGCGGCTTTCGGCCAGCGGAGAAAGACGCTGCAAAATAACTTGACCGCCTGGCTCAAATGGCCGCGCGACGAAGTCGATCGCGTGCTGCGCGAACAAGGCATCGAGCCGCGTCGGCGCGGCGAGACGCTGAGCGTCGATGAATTCATCCGCCTGGCGCGCGCGCTGAAACATATTCAGGCGTAGCGCTGAGACCCCCGAGAATCTGCCATGCCGGAACTTCCCGAAGTCGAGACGATTTGCCGCGGCCTCCGCGCGCGCGCCGTGGGCCGCCGGATCGTGGAAGTCAAAGTGCTCGAGCCGCGCCTTAGGACAATGGTCGGCGCGGGATTCGCGGCGGCGCTCGCCGGAAGAGTCATGACCGACGTCAAGCGGCGCGCGAAATACATTTTGATCTTCCTCGACAACGACTCCGTGTGGCTCTCCCATCTCGGCATGTCGGGTAAGCTCATCTGGGTCGAAGCAGAGCGCGCCCGGCAGAAGCATGATCATATCGTCGTCCGGCTTGAAGGGGGCAGCGAGCTGCGCTATCACGACCCGCGCCGCTTCGGTCTCTCGCTCGTGACGACGCTGAGCGAATTGGATTCCCTGCCGCAGATGAAGGGGCTCGGACCGGAGCCGCTGGACGGCCGGTTCGACGCCGCATACCTTTACGCCGCCGCGCGCGGCTCGCGCCGCAGAATCCGCGATCTTTTGATCGATCAGACGACCGTCGCGGGCCTCGGCAACATTTACGCCAACGAGATTCTGTTTCGCGCCGGCGTCCGGCCGACGGCGCGCGCGTTGAAACTCGGACGGGCGAAGATCGGGCGCATCGCCGAGCTGACGCCGAAGATCCTGCGCGAGGCGATCCGCTGGTGCGGCACATCGTTCTCGGATTACCGCGACGTCGACGACCGATACGGCGAATTTCAAAAGCATCTGAGGGTCTACGACCGCGAGCGCGAGCGATGCCGGGTGTGCAGCGCCGCGATCAAGCGCGTCGCGATGGGGAACCGCAGCGCCTTTTACTGCCCGCAGTGCCAGAAATAGCGCGGCTCATCGCGAGCCGAGACTGCGGCGGGTTTTGGCAAAACCGAAGAGCTTGATGAATCCGCCGAAGACGCTGTCGCTCAGCTCCTTCAGCCGCTGGATATGAGCGGGAGTTCCGCGCCGTATCGTTTCCGGATCGATTTTGCCCCCCAGGCTCTCGATCTCTTGAACGTGCGTGGGTACGGTCAGCCAGCGCTCGATCATCGGCTCGTCGACTTCCAGATGAAACTGCAGCGCGTAGACGTTCTCGCCGTAGCGAAACGCCTGCTGCTCCGAGAGGGTAGAAGAGGCGAGATGAAGCGCGCCGCGCGGCAGATCGAACGTGTCGCCGTGCCATTGGAAGATCTTCTCGCTGGGTTCGAAATGGCGGATGAGCGGATCCGCGCCGGCATTCTTCGTCGGCGCGACGTCGTACCAGCCGATCTCTTTTTCCTTATTCGGGTAAACCTCGGCCCCCAGCGTCTTTGCGATCAGCTGAGCGCCGAGGCAAATGCCGAGGATCGGCAGCTCTTTTTGCAGCGCCTCCTCGATAAGGCGCATCTCGGTTTCGAGGTGCGAGTGCTCTGCGGTTTGATTGACGCTCATCGGACCGCCGAGTACGACCAGCCCCTGGTAGCCTTCCAGGCTCGGCTGAGCGTCGGGATGGCGGCCGAAATTGACATAGCGGATGCGAAAGCCGGCGCTTTTGAGCAGCGGGTTGAGAGTGCCTAGAATTTCATAAGGCACATGCTGGCAGACGAGCAGTCGTGGCATTTGGGCTATTCGGTCTTGGTCACCGTCCCGGCCGTGATCCGAATTTGCGTCGAAAGCTGATATTTGAGCCCGTCGATTTCGTAGTCCAGCTCGCCGAAAAACGCAAGATAGCCTTTTTCCGGAGCGCTCACCACGCCGGTCACGCGCCCGCCGGAAAACTCGAGCGGTCGTTCGCGCCACTCCGCTGTGCGGAAATCCTGGTTCGGCGCCTCGGCGACCCAGAGGCGCGCTCCCGAAGGCGCCGGCGACGCTTCCACCGTCAGCCGCAGCGTAGGGCCCGTTTGCTCCTGTGTCCAGTTCAATTCGGGCATTCGCTTGCCGCTCATCTGGTAGCGTGAAAAGGCCGCGAGGCCGTTCAGCAGGCGATTGAAGCTCTCCGGGTTGGGCCGGAGCAAATCGTGCCCCGTGTTGGGCACGTAAAGCACCCACTTGTCTCCCGGCAGATCTTTCCAATAGATATTCAGCGCATCGGTGACCCAATAAAAATCGTTGCTGCCGTTGACGATGAATTTCGGCATGGACAAACGGTCGCGATAGCTCCACGGGTCCACCATGCTCAAAAGCCGCTTGCCCTCGGCGCTTTGCGGAACCGGCAGCAGCCCGCGCTTCACGTACGGTTGAAGCCGCTCGCTGTAAGCGCCGAGCGCCTCGATTTGCTTGGGCATCTGCGCGCTCATGTTGAGGGTGTCGATGACCATCGGCGCGATCGCGGCGACTCTTTTATCCGCCGCCGCCGTGAGCCAGGTCGTCCAGCCGCGCTTCGACGCGCCGGAGACGATGAAGCGCTCGGGCGCCTGCTTCAACTGTTCCTTCCCAAAACTTTGGACAACGTCCATCGCCTTGACGACGCTTTTAACCATGGGGAAAAGCAGCGGCCAATTTTCATCTTTCGTTTTTAGATAGCGGACGAAGGTCTCGGCGACGAGATCGTCTTCGACGAGCTTTCCTTCGAGCAGCGGCTGATTCGGGATGTTGAAGAGAAAGGCGACCGGAGCGCCGATCTTCCGTGCGAGTTCCATGCCGATCAGCGCATGCGCCGGACGCGGCGAGCCGCCGGTGACCCACAGGAACATCGTCGCGTTCGGCGCCACATTTTTCGGTTGATAGACCTCGAGCTGATGACGCCAGGTGATCCCCTGCCAGGATTGCGAGACCAATTGGAGGTCGTAAGTCCGATCGCCGGCCTGGTCGTTTTTTTCTTTCAACGACCAGGCGAATTCAGGCTCGGGCTTGCGGATGTAGGCTTCGAGGTCGGCCCATGCCGAGGCGGGAATCCATAGCGAGATGAAAAGGGCAAAAGCGAGCAGCCCTTTGCGCAATGGCATGATTTATTGTCTAGGAGGAAACGGGCTTCTGCAATGATGTCGTCAGATCACTCCGGGGAGGCGTAAATTCGGCTTTGCGGCCGCGTGTCGTGCATCGGCCTTCCACATGGAGGAGCGATCAGCTGATAATCTTGTAATCCCCGGCCAGGTAGCTGCGGCACAAGGCCTGATAAGTCGCCGAGCCCATCTTGATCCAGTTGAGAGCCTCGCCGCCGATCTCCTTTTTCACCTTGGCCGGCGTGCCCGCGGCGAGCACATGCGGCGGGATCTTCGTATGCGGAACGACGACGCTGCCCGCCGCGATGAGCGACTCTTCGCCGATCTCGGTGTTCTCCAGGATCGTCGCGTTCATGCCGATGATCGCGCCGCGCCGGATGACGCAGCCCTCCATGATCGCGCCGTGCCCGACCGTGACATCGTCCTCGATGATCGTCGGCGCTTCGCCTTGATGGATGACGCAATTGTCCTGGACGCTTGTGCGCGCGCCGATCACGATCGGATAGGCGTTCTGGTCGGAGCGCAGCACCGCGCCGAACCAGATGCTCGAATCGTCGCCGACCGTCACATCGCCGATCAAGACGGCGGTCGGCGCGACAAACGCTTTCGGCGATATTTTCGGCCGGCGGCCCTTGTATTCGATGATCATGGAAAATACCTCCGATGAAAGTCGCTTCAAGCTATGGGAACGAAGGCGGGAAATCAATCCTGCAGGCCGAAGGCGGCGGCCGCGGCCGCGACGATGTTTTCTCCGATCGCGAGCGATGCGGTCGCGCCGGGCGAGGGGGCGTTCAGGACATGGATGGCGTTTGCGGTCTGCCGGATGACGAAATCGTCGAGCAAAGTTCCGTCGGCGGCGACCGCCTGCGCGCGCACGCCGGCGCCGCCCGGCTGCAGATCTTCCAGCGCAATCTCCGGCATCAAGCGCTGCAGCGCCCGCGTGAACGCGGGCTTGCTGAACGAGCGGTACTGTTCTTCGAGACCCATGCGCCAATACCGCCGGGCGACCGAGCGAAAACCGGAAAATGACAGCGTCTCCCACAGGTCGCGCAGATTGATATCTGATTTACGATAGCCCTCGCGCGCGAAGGCGAGCACCGCGTTGGGGCCGGCTTCGACGTAGCCATGGATCGATCGGGTAAAATGGACTCCCAAAAAAGGAAAGCGCGGGTCGGGCACAGGGTAAATAAGCCCGTTGATGAGCGCGCCTTTCTCGGGCGCGATCTTGTAATACTCGCCGCGGAAAGGAACGATGCGCACGTTCGTTGCGGAAGATCCGGCGCTCAGCATCCGCGCGATACGATCGGAAAAGAGCCCGGCGCAGTTGACGAGAAAGCGCCCGCGGAATTCCTCCCAGCCGGTGCTGACGATGAGCTCCGCGCCGTCAGGAGAAATCTTCTTCACCCGGCGCGAGGTCAGAATGTCGCCGCCCTGTTCACGCACCTGCTTCGCGTAGGCTTCGGCGACCTGCGTGAAATCGATGATGCCGGTCGCCGGCGAATAGATGGCGCGCAGGCCGCGCGCGTGCGGCTCGATTTCTCTCAGGCGCTCGGGGCCGATCATCTCGAGGCGCGGAACTTGGTTCGCCGTGCCGCGTCGGTAAAGCTCATCCAAACGCGGCAGCTCCTCCTCGTCGGTCGCGACGATGACTTTGCCGCAGAGGTCGTACGCGATGCCGTTGCGGTCGCAGAAATCGAGCAGCGCCTTTCGGCCGGAGACACAGTTAGTGGCTTTCAAGGAGCCGGGCTTGTAGTAGATGCCGCCGTGAATGACGCCGCTGTTGTGGCCGGTCTGATGGCGGGCGATTCGATCTTCTTTTTCCAGGACGAGGAGCCGCAGCTTCGGGAAGCGCTCGCCCAGCTTCATCGCCGTCGCGAGGCCGACGATGCCGCCGCCGATGAAGATCACATCGTACGTGTTGGCGGACATATTCCTCGTCCGACTCAAGGAGTCATGTGAATCACGCCGGCGCCGCGGATTTGTCCGCGCTTGAGCTTCGCGAGCGCCGTATTGATATCGGCCAGCGGGAAAACCTCGACTTCCGTTCGGAGCGGAATCTCGGCCGCCAGCGCGAGCAGCTCTTCGGCGTCACGCCGCGTCGCATTGGCGACGCTCGCGATCTTGCGCTCATGATAAAGGAGTTTGGGATAATCGATCGCGGGAATCGGCGTCATCGTGATGCCCGCCAACGCGACCGTGCCGCCGCGCTCCAGCGCGCGCAGCGCGTCGAGGGCGAGCGGCCCCGCGGGCGCGAAGATGATCGCCGCATCGATTTTATGGGGCGGCGTTTCCTCCGCGCGTCCGACCCAGGCGGCGCCCAGCTCGCGCGCGAGCCGCTGATGCTCCGCGCCGCGCGTAAAGACATAAACTTCGCAGCCGCGGTAACGGGCGATCTGAATGACGAGGTGCGCCGAGGCGCCGAAGCCGTAGAGGCCGAGCCGGCCACCGGGACGGATGCCGCTCACCTTCAGCGCGCGATAGCCGATCACGCCGGCGCAGAGGAGCGGTGCCGCCTGCAGATCTGTAAAACCAGCAGGAATCGCGTAGACGAACGCCTCGTCGGCGACGGCGAATTCCGCGTAGCCGCCGTCGGCGTGAAGGCCGGTGAATTCCGCGCGCTCGCAAAGGTTCTCACTGTCCTGACGGCAGAAGCGACATTGGCCGCAGGCGCGATGGAGCCAGGCCGCGCCGACGCGGTCGCCCGTCCTGAAACGCGGCGCGTCGCTGGAAACGGCTTCGACGCTGCCGATGATCTGATGGCCGGGCACAAGCGGCAGCCGGGGGAGCTCGATGTCTCCCTCGACCGTATGAAGATCCGTGTGACAGATGGCGCAGGCGCGAACGCGGATCAGGAGCTGCCGGGGGGCGGGATGCGGCTCGGGCAGCGGCGCGATTTTAAGAGGCGCTTTTTCGATCGGACCGGGAGCGTGGAGTTGCGCCGCGACCATGCGAAAGCATCGCGGGTCTATCGCTTATCCGTCACCGTTTTGTCCGTCGCCGTCTGAATCTGCTTGTCCTTCAGTTTGCGGACCAGCTCGTCGTAGGACTGATTGGCGATGACCCGATTGAACTGTGAACGGTAGTTGTTCACCAGACTGATATTCTCTACCACGACGTCGTAAACTTTCCACTCCTTGCCGACGAGACGGAGCCGGTAGTTGAGCTGGTACTCCTCGCCTTTCGCTGTCTGAATTTTGCTCTGCACATCGGCGTAATCCTGGTCGACCGTCTCCTTGACGTAGGTGAATTTCTCGTTGGTGTAAGATTCGATCTGGTCGATATAGGCGCGCTCCAGCAGGTCGGTGAAAAGGCGCGTGAATTCGTCCTGCTGCTGGGGGGTAAGCTTGCGCCAATAGGCGCCCAGCGAGCGCGCCGCCATCTCGTTGAAATCGAAGCGCGCGAAGATCGCGCGTCTCAACTGCTCGCGGCGGTCCTTGCGCCTGGCATCGTTCTTGAGGGCGGGATTCTTGAGTATCGACGTAATATTGTCGACCGTGGCGCGCACCTGATCCGTCGGCGCTCCGGCGGCGCTTTGGCGGGGTGCCGCCAGAGACAAAAAGAGCGCGATCGTCGCGGCGGATATCCAAATCCGTTTCCAGCTCATTTCTTCTCGCTCGCCTTCTCGGCAGGCTCTTTTTCGCCGCCGCTCTTGTCGCCCGCGCCGTTTTTCTGGCCGCCGCCCTTTCCAGTCAGGTCGCCCCCGATAACTTTGCCGATCAATTCTGTAATGTCAGGCGGCGATTCGGTCTCACGGATTTTTCCTCCGCTCTGGATCAGCTTGTCTGACGAGCCGGGGCTGATGAGAATGAATTTATCACCGATCAGTCCGCGTGAGCGGACGGAAGCTATGACATCCTCCTGGAGTTTGACGTCTGGGTTCATTCGAAAACCGAGCCGGGCTTGGTCGCCGGCTAGCTGTAGAGTCTCTACCCGTCCTACCTTGACGCCCGCGATCTCGACCGGGTCGCCCGGCTTGAGACCGGCCACAGAGGCGAAGTCGCCGTAGACCACGTAGCCCTTGTTGCCGATGACCTCGAGCTTCCCTAGCCGGATCGCGAGGTAGCCGAGACAGACGATCCCGATGAGCACGAAGATGCCGACGACGATTTCGGTGCGAGTATGATTCACGGGGGTTCTCCTACAAGACCTGTATGGGGCCTTCCGTTTCTCCGCGGATAAATTGCTGCACGATAGGATTCTTCGACGCCCGGAATTCGTTGGAAGGCTTCGCTTCTGCGATGACGCCGTTGGCGAGGATCGCCACGTAATCCGAAATATCGAAGACCTGGGGGATCGTGTGGCTCACGACCACGCCGGTGAAGCCGAAGGTCCGCTGCGTTCTCGCGATCAGCTGGTGAATGCTCGCGGCGAGAATCGGGTCGAGACCGGTGGTGGGCTCGTCGAACAGCACGATCTGCGGGTCGGTGACGAGCGCGCGCGCCAGGCCGGCGCGCTTTCTCATACCACCGGAGAGCTCCGCCGGGAATTTATAACCCATCCCTTCGAGGCCGACCTGCTCGATCCGCTCGTCGACCTTTTTCTTGATTTCGGTTTCGTTGAGGTCGGTTTTTTCGCGCAAAGGAAAGGCGACGTTGTCAAAAATCGTCATGGAGTCGAGCAGCGCCGCGCCCTGAAAGAGCACGCCGAAGCGGCCGCGTATCTCATAGAGCTCTCTTTGATTGAGCTTGGTAATATCGACCCCGTCGATGAGAATCTCGCCGCGGTCGGGCAGCAGCAGCGCGTTCAGGTGCTTTAACAGCACCGTTTTTCCGCAGCCGCTGGTGCCGACGATCGTCGTGATTTTGCCGGTGACGAATTCCAGATTCACGCCCCTGAGAACCTGCTGTTTCCCGAAACTCTTATGGAGATCGACGACGCGTATCATAAAGCAACGGTTAAAGCATGATCGAGGTCAGGAAATAATCCCACACCAGAACGAGGACGAACGAAAGCACGACCGATTCGGTCGTCGCGCGGCTTACGCCGGTGGCCATCGGCGGGGCATTGAAGCCCTTGTAGCAGCAGACCCACGTAATGATGAGCCCGAAGCTTACCGACTTGACGAAGCCGCTGAAGACGTCCTGGAAGACGACGCTGTTTTCCATGCCTGCGAAGTAGCTGCCGGAGCTGACGCCTAAAAGCCCGACGCCGATCAAATAGGCGCCGAAGATGCCGACCACGTCGAAAATCGCCGTTAGGAGCGGCATCGCGATGAGGCTCGCGATGATGCGCGGCGAAACGAGATATTTCACCGGATGGATCGCCATCGAATAGAGCGCGTCGATCTGCTCGGTGGCGCGCATCGTGCCGAGTTCGGCGGCCATCGCCGAGCCGGTTCTGCCGGTCACCATGAACGCCGCGAGCACCGGGCCCAATTCGCGCAACAGGCTCAGGGCGGCGGCCGATCCGAGCCAGCTTTCGGCGTTGAACTTCCTGAGGCTGTAATAGCCCTGGAAGCCCATGACCATTCCGGTAAAAAAGCCCGACAAGAGCACGACCGAGAGAGAGTCGACGCCGATCGTCTTCAAGTGATAGACAATAAGGCGAAGCTTCGCCGGGGGCCGAAACGCCAAGGCGAATGCAGATAAGAGGAAGAGAAATATCCTTCCCATTTCTGACAGCTGGCGCAGGGTAAAGCTGCCGATCTGACCAAAGAAGAAAAGCATGCTGAGCGGATTAACCTCACGCTAATATAAAAAAGCAGGACGATTTGCAAGCCTATGGCTAAATCAGGCACCTTCCCGCAGGTGGATGAGACGGTGGACAGTCTGTTCCGGGGCAAGCTCTCCGTGATTCAGCGGCGGACGGGATATCGTTTTTCCATCGACGCATTGCTGCTGGCCCATTTCATCGCGCCGAGAAAATATGATCACGTCATCGACCTCGGCGCCGGCAGCGGCGTCATCGCCCTCATACTCGCGGCGCGTTATCCCGCCATCGAGCTCTCGGGCGTTGAGCTGCAGGGTGAAATGGCCGCCAGGGCGCGAAGAAGCGCCGAGCTTAACGGCTTAAGCGATCGCGTGACAATTATTCAAGGCGACGTCCGCGCCATCGACCGCCTGTTTCCGCCGCAGAGCTTCGACATGGTAGTCGCCAATCCGCCGTATCGCCTCGCGGCGAGCGGGAGGATCAATCCCGATCCGGAGAAGCGGCTGGCGCGGCACGAGATCGAAGCGAAGCTGGCGGATTTTATCCGCGCCGCGGGTCACCTACTGCGGCGTAACGGCAAAGCCGCCTGGGTTTATCCTGCGACGCGTCTGGTGGATCTGCTTCACGCGATGCGCGGGCAAAGAATCGAGCCGAAACGGCTGAGGCTCGTCCACTCGCACAGGGGAGGCGAGGCGGCTCTGGCGCTCGTCGAAGGAACTAAAGAAGGGCGCGCCGAGCTGACGGTTCTCCCGCCGCTCATTATCTATACGCATAAACGGGAATACACGCCCGAGATCTCGGCGGTTCTGGCGGGAACCTCTCTAGCGAAAATTTAATCCCTGCGGCGGCGCGAATGGGCGGTAAATAGCCGTTGGAAGATGCGGCGGATATCCGGGTCTTTAATCGTGCTGAGCGTCTCTTCATCCAGAGTGGGTGGCGGCTCCGGTTCCGCTGCGGCCGGCGGCGGCTTCGTAGCGCTTTCGGAAACCGGCGGCGCGATCTCTCCGACATAGAAGAAAATATTTTTCACGGCCTCGCAGCCGAGCTTTTGGTTTAATTTATCCGCGATTGTGTCCTTCATGTACTGAAGCTGTTGCATCCAGACATGGCTGGAGACCTTTACGAACAGCGTTCCCTGACGGATCTTCTCGGGCTGGGCGTTGCGGGCGATAATGTCGCCCACCATGTCGTTCCATATCGGCCAAACGCTGTATTCAGCGAGGCGGCCTGAGGGGTCGATGCGCTTGAGCGACTTATCGAGGACGTTCCCGAGCCGCTCCATGACCGAATCGTGCTTCTCCATACCGATGAGCGATTATAACAAAATCGCTTGTTGCCGGCGAGAAAAAATACGCCGTATTGGCGCGTAAAAGCGGCCAATCGGCGCGGTCAAAGCGGCGAAAAACTCCGACCTTCCCTCGGAGAACGCGTCTCTACCGATCTGTCAAGAAAATTTTTTTTCTACCGTCAAAAAAATTTCTTGACAAACGTTTTTAAACATCCCATAAGAGCGTTTACACAACAATATATAGGGGTATATTAAAAGGGATGCCCACTACACCTAGGTGGGCCTTCGGAAAGGGAGCAGGGGGCAATGGCAAAAGCGGCACCGCAGGAAACCGAGGCAAGGCTGGAAAAAACCAGCGGAACAGGCTTGAAGCTGGAGCGCTATTTTACCCGCGCCGGCGTCAAGCCTTACGACGAATTGGAATGGGAGGCGCGCACCGCCACCATCCTCAACGAAAAGGGCAAGGTCGTCTTCGAACAGGCGAACGTCGAGATCCCCAAGGCCTGGTCGCTTATGGCCACCAACGTCGTCGTGTCGAAGTATTTCCGCGGCCCGCTCGGCAGCCCGCAGCGCGAGCATAGCGTCAAGCAGCTCATCGGACGGGTGGTCGACACCGTCACCGGTTGGGGCCGGAAAGACGGCTACTTCGCCAGCGAAGAAGACGCGCAGGCCTTCTCCGACGAGCTTACGTACATCCTCGTGCACCAGCTCGCCTGTTTCAACAGCCCGGTATGGTTCAACTGCGGGATCGAAGAGAAGCCCCAGTGCTCCGCCTGCTTCATCCTCTCCGTCGACGATACGATGGAGTCGATCCTCGACTGGTACCGCAAGGAAGGGATCATCTTCAAAGGCGGCTCCGGTTCCGGCGTCAACCTCTCGAGAATCCGCTCCGCCAGGGAGCAGATGACCGGCGGCGGCACCGCCTCGGGGCCGGTTTCCTTCATGAAGGCGGCCGACGCCTCGGCGGGCGTCATCAAGTCCGGGGGCAAAACGCGCCGGGCCGCCAAGATGGTGATTCTGAACGCCGATCATCCCGACATCGAGGAATTCGTCAAGTGCAAGGTCGAGGAGGAGAAAAAGGCCTGGGCGCTGATCGACGCCGGATACGACGCGAGCCTCGACGGCCCCGCCTACGGCAGCGTCTTCTTCCAGAACGCCAACAACTCCGTGCGTGCGACGGATGAGTTCATGCAGGCGGTGCTCGAAGACCGCGAGTGGCAGACGCACTATGTCAAGACCGGCGAGGTATGCGACACCTACAAGGCGCGCGATCTCCTCCGCATGATCGCCGACGGCACCTACCTCTGCGGCGACCCCGGCATGCAATTCGATTCGACTATCAACGACTGGCATACGTGCGCGAACACCGGCCGGATCAACGGCTCGAATCCGTGCTCGGAGTACATGCACCTCGACAACTCGGCGTGCAATCTGGCGTCGCTGAACCTGCTCAAATTTCTCCGCGACGACGGCGGCTTCGACGTCGAGGCCTTCCGGCGCACGGTAGACATCGTCATCCTGGCGCAGGACATCCTGGTCGACAATTCGTCGTACCCGACGCCGGAGATCACCGCGAACGCGCACGCGTTTCGCGAGCTCGGCATGGGCTACGCCAATCTAGGCGCGCTGCTCATGTCGCTGGGTCTTCCTTACGATTCCGACGGCGGGCGCAGCTATGCGGCGGCGATCACGGCGCTCATGTCGGGCGAGGGCTATCTGCAGTCCGCCCGCGTCGCCGCGAGCCTGGAGCCTTTCGAAGGCTTTCCGGCCAACCGCCCGCCGATGCTCCGGGTCTTGGGCAAGCACCGCGGCGCGGCGTATAAGATCTCGTCCTCCCAGGTGCCGCTCGATCTGCTCTCCGCGGCGCGCGACGTCTGGGACGAAGTCTGCAAAGAGGCCGAGGTGCACGGCGTCAAGAACTCGCAGATCTCGGTTCTGGCGCCCACAGGCACCATCGCCTTCATGATGGACTGCGATACGACCGGCGTCGAGCCGGATATCGCGCTGGTTAAGTATAAAAAACTGGTCGGCGGCGGGCTGCTGAAGATCGTCAATCATACGGTCCCGCGCGCGCTCAAGCGCCTCGGCTATGACGTCAAACAGATCCAGGACATCATGGAATACATCGAGGAGCACGAGACCATCGAGGGCGCGCCGCATCTGCGCGACGAGGACCTGCCGGTCTTCGATTGCGCCTTCAAGCCGCAGAATGGCAGCCGCACGATCCATTACATGGGCCATTTGAAGATGATGGGCGCCGTGCAGCCGTTCATCTCCGGGGCGATCTCGAAGACGATCAATATGCCGTCGGACGTGACGGTCGAAGAGATCATACAGGCCTATATCGAGGGATGGCGCCTCGGCGTGAAGGCGGTGGCGATCTACCGCGACGGCTCGAAACGAACGCAGCCGCTCAATACCTCGAAGGACGAGGTGAAGGCGGCGAAACTCGACGCTAAGGAATCGCGGCCGCTCCGGCGCAAGCTTCCCGACGAGCGCCGGTCGATCACGCACAAGTTCGACATCGCCGGCCACGAAGGCTACATCACGGCCGGCATGTACGAAGACGGCCAGCCCGGCGAGATCTTCATCGTCATGTCGAAGGAGGGCTCGACGATCTCCGGACTCATGGATTCGTTCGCGACGGCGATCTCCATCTCGCTGCAGTACGGCGTGCCGCTGAAGGCGTTGGTCGACAAGTTCAGCCACATGCGCTTCGAGCCCTCGGGATTCACGAAAAATCCCAACATCCCGATCGCCAAGTCGATCATGGACTACATCTTCCGCTGGCTCGCGACGAAGTTCATGGACGGCGACGCGCAGCAGGAGGCGGGCATCATCCGGGAGAGCGGCCCGGAAGAGAACGCCGACGTGAAAGAGCACAAGGCCGATCACAAAGTGGTGCCGCTCTCGGGTGCGGCGCCCCGCGGCGGCGCGCCGGTGGCGTCGATCAGCAGCGTGACGAGTCTCTATCAACAGGACGCGCCGCCGTGTCCCGATTGCGGCGCGATCATGATCCGCAGCGGCGCCTGCTATAAGTGCATGAATTGCGGCGCGGTGAGCGGCTGTTCATAATGCGCGGAGTTGGGTTGCTGGGATGGGAGAAATAAAGTCTTTCTGCACGAAAGCGCTGATCGCCGCCAAGCTCTGCACCTATTGCGGCCGGCGTCTCTCCGTGTTCGGCGGGCGGTTCGATACGAAGGTCAGAGACTATCTCGTGCCGCTGTCCAAGGGCGGCGAAGACAGCCCGGAGAACACGGTCGCCAGCTGTAAAGAGTGCCAGTTTTTGAAGGGCGATTACTTGAATTACGCGCTTCTTCCGATGAGCCGTACAAGGCTCCTGGGAGATGTCCGAAGGTATCTAGCCGAGATTCGGCAGCTCGTCGGCAGCCGTAACTCGCTGGTGGACCTGCCGGGCTCCCGGCGATAAGGGAAGCGGCTGCGCGAATCCGGGCGAAGAGTCCTGTCCGCTATTTTTTCTCTAAATTAAGCAGGCCGGCTCGGCTGTCGATGTCGAGGCGGAATTGGCTCAGGAAGTTCAGCCCGAGCAGCCCGGCGATCGCCGGATCGGGGAAGACGTCGTGGACCGCCACGGTCACGTTTTTGACCTCGAGTCCGCCGACTTCCATCGAGCCGACGCTCGCCAGCGGCGCCTGGATCATGCCGTTGGCCGTGTGAAACGACAGCACCTGGGGGTTGTCTCCCAGCTGTATCCCGGCTTCCCGCGCCGCCGCCTCGGAGATCGTCGTATAGCTCGCGCCGGTATCGACGACGAAGCTCGCCGGGAGTTTCCCGTTCAGCATCGCCTTGACGACGATCAGATCGCCGCGTTTTTGAAACTGTATCGACGCCTTGTCGGAGGGTGGCGGGGCGGGCCGCGCTTCGGCGCTGCGGATGAGCGTGGCGTACGGGCGAAACTGTTCCGGGATCTCCCTGAGGCCGTTGGTGAAATGGACGATGCCCTGGTCGTCGGTCCAGCGGTACATTTCCAGCACCTGGGCATGCGCCGAAGCGAGCCAGGCCAATGCCAATCCGGCGGCCAAGTAGAGCGGGCTTTTCACGAGGATCACCCTAGCATAAAGCGCGCCGGGATCGAAACCTCGGGGTGGCGCACTTTACAACCCTGAATGAGTGTGTTAAAAATGTATCAACTAAATCAAGAAAGAGAGATGATGAACGGAGGACAGATGGGAATTGCTCAACCGCAGAGAAAAGAACTCATTGAGCAGTTCAAACTCCATCAGAACGATACTGGCTCGCCAGAGGTTCAGGTCGCATTACTGAGCCAGCGCATCGAGCACCTCACGGGGCACTTCAAGGTCCACGTGAAGGATCACCATTCCCGCCGGGGTCTTCTTAAGCTAGTCGGACAGAGAAGACGGCTTCTCGATTATCTCAGGAAAAATAATTACGAGAGATACCGAAGCCTGATCCAACGGCTGGGCATTCGTAAGTAGTGCTCCTGGCGCGCATCCCGTCCCGTCCTGGTTTTCGATCTCCCTCCTGTTCATTCAAAAGGGCTCACCATGGTTAAAAAAATAGAAGTCGAATTTCACGGCCGTCCCTTATCTATCGAGGTCGGCCGCATGGCCAAGCAGGCCGACGGCGCGGCGCTCGTCCGGTACGGCGAGACGGTCGTGCTCGTCACCGCCGTCGCCGCCAAGGAGCTAAGGGCGGAAGCGGACTTTTTTCCACTGACCGTCGATTATCAGGAGCGCACCTTCGCCGCCGGAAAGATTCCCGGCGGTTTTTTTAAGCGCGAGGGCCGCCCTTCGGAAAAGGAAATCCTTACCTGCCGCCTGATCGACCGCTCGATCCGGCCGCTCTTCGCCGGCGGCCTCCGCTGCGAAACGCAAATCATCGCCACGGTTCTTTCCGCCGATCGCGAAAACGATCCGGATCTCGTCGCGATGCTCGGCACCTCCGTCGCGCTCGAAGTCTCGGACATCCCGTTTAACGGCCCCCTCGCAGGCGTGCGCATCGGGCGCGTCAATCGACAATGGGTGATCAATCCCACCCAGACCCAGCTGCAGGAAAGCGACGTCGATATTTTTCTATCCTGCAGCCGCGACGCGATTGTCATGGTCGAGGGCGGCGCGCGCATTGTGCCGGAAGACGAGATCCTCGAAGCTCTGTTCAAAGGCCACGAGGCGATCCAGCCGCTGCTCGACTACCAAGAAGAGATCAAGCGCGCGGTGGGCAAGAAAAAGCGCATCGTGCCGGTGATCGAGACCGATCACATGCTGCGCCAGCGCATCGAGGAGGCGGCCAAGCAGAACCTGCTCGAGGCGATCGCGATCGCCGAGAAGCTCGAGCGCTACAAGCGGCTCGACGAGGTCAAGAAGGTCGCCATCGCCGAGGTGCTGATGGAAGAGCCCGAGCGGGAAAGGGAGATCAAGACCACCTTCGACGAGCTCAAAAAAACTTATTTCCGCCAGCAGATCGTCAAGGAAGGCCGCCGCATCGACGGCCGCGGCCTGAAGGACATCCGCCCGATCACCTGCGAGGTCGATATCCTGCCGCGGACGCACGGCTCGGCGCTTTTCACCCGCGGCGAGACCCAGGCGCTCGTCATCACGACGCTCGGCACCACCTCCGACGAGCAGAAGATCGACGCGCTCATCGGCGAGCACTACAAAAAATTCATGCTGCATTACAATTTTCCGCCGTTCAGCGTCGGCGAGGTCAAATTCCTGCGCGGCCCCAGCCGGCGCGATATCGGCCACGGCAACTTGGCCGAGCGCGCGTTGATCCCGGTGCTGCCGCCGGAGGAGGACTTTCCTTATACGATCCGCATCGTTTCCGAGGTGCTCGAATCGAACGGCTCGACCTCGATGGCGACCGTTTGCGGCGGCTCGCTCTCGCTCATGCACGCGGGCGTGCCGACCCGCGCCCCGGTCGCCGGCATCGCGATGGGACTCATAAAAGAAGGCGATCAGGTCCGCGTGCTGTCCGACATCCTCGGGGACGAGGACCATCTGGGCGACATGGACTTCAAGGTCGCCGGCACGCACGAAGGCGTCACGTCGCTGCAGATGGACATCAAAATCGCCGGCGTGACGCGCGAGGTCATGCGCGACGCGCTCTATCAGGCGAAAGAGGGGCGCGAGCACATTCTCAACATCATGAACCAGACGATCTCCGAGCCGCGCCGCGAGATGTCGAGCCATGCGCCGAGAATCATCACGCTGAAAGTCCGGCCCGAGAAGATCCGCGAGATCATCGGCCCCGGAGGCAAGGTCATCCGCGGCATCGTCGAGGAGACCGGCGTCAAAATCGACGTCGAGGACGACGGCACGGTCATGATCGCCTCCAACGACGAGGCGGCGAGCCGCCGCGCCGTGGAGATGATCCAGCTCATCACCGCCGAGGCGGAGGTCGGGAAGATTTATCGCGGCACGGTGCGCAAGGTCGTCGACTTCGGCGCCTTCGTCGAGATTCTCCCCGGCACCGACGGTCTGCTGCACATCTCGCAGCTCTCCCCCGAGCGCGTCCGCCGCGTCACCGACGTGGTCAACGAAGGGGACGAGGTGATGGTGAAAGTGCTGGAAATCGACAAGCAGGGGAAGATCAGGCTCAGCCGCAAAGAGGCTCTCGAAGAGGCGAACGCGAAGTAAGCGGCGCCTTCGATTCGACGCGGCCTACCCGTGTTTAACAAGACCGTTCTCGACAACGGCATCCGCGTTGTCTCCCGCGAGATGCCCGATACGCGTTCCGTCAGCCTCGGCATATGGGTCGAGAACGGCTCGCGCCACGAGACGCGCCCGCAAAACGGCATCTCCCATTTCATCGAACATCTATTCTTCAAGGGCACCGAGCGGCGAAGCGCCGCGCGCATCGCCGAGGAGATGGACTCCGTCGGCGGCGTGCTGAACGCCTTCACGGCCAAAGAATACACCTGCTACTACGCGAAGGTTTTGGACGAAAATCTGCCGCTCGCCGTCGATCTCTTGTCCGATATCTTTCTCCATTCCGTTTTCGACCCCGACGAGATCGAGCGCGAGCGCCAGGTGATCCTTCAGGAGATCTCGCAATCCGAGGACACGCCCGACGATTACGTCCACGACCTGTTTAATCTCGATATTTTTCCCGATCACCCTCTCGGCCGGCCGATCTGCGGCGACGCTGCAACGGTCAACGGCCTCGGCCGCAACGACATCGTCGGCTTCATCCAGGATCATTATCAACCGGGACGGGTCGTCGTCGCGGCGGCCGGGCACTTGAAGCACGACTATCTCGTGCGCGAGATCGGGACGCGGCTCGGCGCGATCTCTACCAACGGCTCGCAGGATTTCGAGGGCATTCGCCCGCGATTGCAAGGCGGAACGTTTCAGCACGGCAAGCCGCTGGAGCAGGCCCATCTCTGTTTCGGCGTTGCCGCCGTAAACCAGTCCGATCCGCGGCGTTACGTCGCCTACGTTCTCAATACCTTGCTGGGAGGCGGGATGAGCTCGCGCCTGTTTCAGGAGATCCGCGAGAAGCGCGGCAGGGTTTACTCGGTCTATTCTTTTCTTTCCTCTTACCGCGATGTGGGGTATCTCGGCGTCTATGGCGGAACGAGTTTGGAATGGGCCGAAGAGGTGGTGGAGCTGATCGTCAAGGAGCTCAAGAAGCTCGCCGCCGGCGAGATCGGCATCGAAGAGATCGAGCGCACGAAGAATCAGCTCGTCGGCAACATGATTTTGGGGCTCGAGAGCTCGGACTCTTGGATGAGCCACATCGCCAAGGACGAGATCTACTTCGGCCGCGCCATTTCGCTCGAAGACATCATCCGCGACGTCCGCGCCGTGACGCTCCCGGAGGTCGTGGAACTTGCCGCCGCGATTTTTCGGCCCGACACGATGGCGCTCACGCTGCTCGCCGACATAGAGAAAAAAAAGCTGGACCTCGACCTCCGATCTGGAGTATGAATTTCTCATTCCCGTTCGAGGTTTCAGCCCTGAAACTTCGAGCCGGCAGCGAGAAATTCTTTTTTTTCATGGAAGAAGTCCGAATTCAGATCCGGCGGGTGCGCGACAAGGCGCGCGAGCTTCCGCTGCCCGAATACATGACTGCGGGCTCCGCGGGGATGGATCTCGCGGCGGACCTCGACGAAGACTTGCGTCTCCAGCCGCTCGAGCGGGCGCTCATTCCGACCGGGGTCGCCATCGCGCTGCCGCACGGAGTGGAAGCGCAGATCAGGCCGCGGAGCGGTCTGGCGCTCCGGGACGGCCTGACCCTGGTGAACAGCCCCGGAACGATCGATGCCGATTACCGCGGCGAGATCCGGCTGATCGCCATCAATCTAGGCCGGGAGCCGGTCGTTATTCACCGCGGCCAGCGCGTCGCGCAGATGGTCGTCCAGCGCGTCTGCAAAGCACAGTGGCAGGAGGTCGAAGATCTCCCCGCTTCCGAGCGGCAGGAGGGCGGCTTCGGGCACACGGACAAAAAAAGCTAGGAAGCTCTCAGCCGTCAGCTTTCAGCTCCGGATTTGAGCCGACCGCTGATAGCTGATCACACAGCGCTATGATTGCACGATATACCCGTCCCGAAATGGGGCGCATCTGGACCGAGGAGAATCAGTTCCAGAAATGGCTGGAAGTCGAGATCCTCGCGACCGAGGCGCTCGGTCGATTGGGCGTCGTTCCGAAAGGGGCGGGGGCGCGCATCCGAAAGAAAGCGCGCTTCGATGTGAAGCGCATCCGCGAGATCGAGCGCGAGGTCAAGCATGAGACGATCGCCTTTTTGAGCTCGGTCGCGGAATATGTTGGCGACGACGCGCGCCACATCCACGTCGGCATGACCTCATCCGACGTCATGGACACCGCGTTCGCACTGCAGCTCAAGGAGGCCTCAGCGCTCTTGATCGAAGACGTGAAAGAGATGATCCGGACGCTTCGAAGCCAGGCGTTGAAATACAAAAATACCCCGATGATCGGCCGTACGCACGGTGTGCACGCCGAGCCGATCACCTTCGGCTTGAAGTTCGCTCTATGGCACGAGGAAATGCGGCGCAATCTCGAGCGTCTCGAGAAGGCGGCTGCCGACGTGGCCGTCGGCAAGATCTCCGGCGCTGTCGGCACGTTCGCGCAGATTTCGCCCAGGGTGGAAGCTTACGTTTGTAAAAAAGCCGGCCTCAAGCCGGCGGCGGTTTCCAACCAGATCATTCAGCGCGACCGGCACGCGTTTTTCTTCGCGACGCTCGCGGTGATTGCGAGCTCGCTCGAGAAATTCGCCGTCGAGGTGCGCCACCTCCAGCGCACCGAGGTGCAGGAGGCCGAAGAGCCTTTCACCGCCGGCCAGAAGGGCTCGTCGGCGATGCCGCACAAGCGCAACCCGATCCTCTCGGAAAACGTCGCGGGCCTCGCGCGCCTCATGCGCTCGTACGCCCTGGCGGCGATGGAGAACGTGGCGCTCTGGCACGAGCGCGACATCAGCCATTCCTCGGTCGAGCGTGTGATCGCGCCGGACGCCACGATCCTGCTCGATTTCATGCTGCGGCGGCTCACCTACGTGCTCGGCAACCTCGCCGTGTATCCCGAGAACATGCGGCGGAATATCGAGAAGAGCGGCGGCGCGATCTTCTCCGAGCGCATTCTTTTAAAGCTTGTCGAGAAAGGCGTCGCGCGCGACCAGGCCTATCGCATGGTCCAGCGCCACGCGCTAAAGGTCGGCAAGGGGGGCGGCGAGCTCAAAAGCGAGCTCTTGGGCGACCCCGAGATCCGCCGCTATCTCGCGCCGGCCGACATCGAGGATGCCCTGGATTTGAAGCATTATCTCAAAAACGTCGATGCCATCTTCAAGCGGGTCTTTCATTGAGCGATTATGCGCGCTAAAATTTTTATTTCCTTCAAGAACGGCGTGTTGGATCCCCAGGGCAAGGCGGTCGAGCGATCGCTGCACACGCTCGGCTATCAGGAAGTCCGGGACGTGCGAATGGGGAAATACCTGGAAGTCGAGCTCGAGGCCTCCTCGCGGGAGTCGGCCGAGGCGCGTCTTCGCGAAATGTGCGACAAACTGCTCGCCAACCCCGTGATCGAGGATTACCGATTCGAGATCGAGTAGAAACAATGGAGCATTCAATAAGCCGGCAGAGGACGTTATGCGCTGGGGCGTAATTGTTTTTCCCGGCTCCTGCGACGACCACGACGTCTACGATTGCCTCAAGCGCGTGCTGAAGCAGAAGGTCGAGTTCCTGTGGCACAAGGACCGCCTTCCCGCGAATATCGATTGCGTCGTGCTTCCCGGCGGCTTCTCCTACGGCGATTATCTCCGCTGCGGCGCCATGGGGCGCTTCTCGCCGATCATGCAGGACGTCATTGAGTTCGCCAGTCGCGGCGGCCTTGTGCTGGGCATCTGCAACGGTTTTCAGATCCTCTGCGAGTCGGGATTACTCCCGGGAGCGCTGGTGCGAAACGGCTCGCTTCAGTTCGTCTGCAAGCCGGTTTACCTTCGGGTGGAAGAAACCGATACGCCGTTTACCTCATCGGCGAAAAAGGGGCAGCTCCTGAGGCTGCCGGTGAAGCACGGCGAAGGATGTTACTTCGCCGATCCCGCAACGCTCGAGCGGCTGAAGGAGAACCGCCAGATTCTGCTGCGCTATGTCGATTCCAAGGGACGGCCGACGCCGGCGGCGAACCCCAACGGTTCGCTCGATAATATCGCCGGGGTCTGCAACGAGGCGCGAAACGTCTTCGGCCTGATGCCTCATCCCGAAGATGCGAGCGAGAAAATCCTCGGCAGCGAGGATGGGCTCAAGATATTCTCGTCGTTGATCGAGTCCTCGCCCAGGCAGGAGAAAAAGGCATGGGCGGGCTAGGCGCGCAAAAGATCATCTCCGAGCCGGCGATCACGCCCGAGATCGTCGCCGCGCATGGGCTCAGCGACGACGAGTATCGTAAGATCGTCCAGCTTCTCGGGCGCGAGCCCAACTATACCGAGTTGGGCGTCTTTTCGGTCATGTGGTCGGAGCACTGCAGCTACAAGAGCTCGCGGCCGCACTTGAAGCGCCTGCCGACGAAGGGCAAGGCGGTCATCCAGGGTCCCGGCGAGAATGCCGGGGTCGTCGACATCGGCGGCGGTCTGGCGGCGGTCTTCAAGATGGAGAGCCACAACCACCCGTCGTTTATCGAACCTTATCAAGGCGCCGCGACCGGCGTCGGCGGGATTCTCCGCGATGTTTTTACGATGGGGGCGCGGCCCGTGGCGTCGCTCAACTCGCTGCGCTTCGGCGCGATCGACCACCCGCGCACGCGCTATCTTCTCTCGGGCGTGGTCGCCGGCATCGGCGGCTACGGCAACTGCATCGGCGTGCCGACGGTCGGCGGCGAGATCTATTTCGACGAATCCTACAACGCGAACATTCTCGTCAACGCTTTTACGCTCGGCATCGCGGAGACTCGCCGCATCTTCAAAGGCCGGGCCGAAGGCGCCGGCAATCCGGTTATCTACGTCGGCGCCAAGACCGGCCGCGACGGCATTCACGGCGCGACGATGGCCTCGGAGTCGTTCTCCGACGAGTCGGAGAAAAAACGCCCGACCGTCCAGGTCGGCGATCCGTTCACGGAAAAACTTCTGCTCGAAGCGTGTCTCGCGCTCATGAAGACCGATTTGATCGTCGGGATTCAGGACATGGGCGCCGCCGGGCTCACCAGCTCCTCGGTCGAGATGGCCGACCGCGGCGGCGCCGGCATCGAGCTCGAGCTGTCGCGCGTGCCGCTGCGCGAGACGGGCATGACGCCGTACGAGATTCTCCTTTCGGAGTCGCAGGAGCGCATGCTGCTGGTCGCCAAGAGCGGCCGCGAAGACGAGGTCAAGAAAATCTTCGAGCGCTGGGACCTCGACGCGGTGGTCATCGGCAGGGTGACCGACGACCGCATGTATCGCGCGCTCTACAACGGCGTCGAAGTCGTGCGCATCCCGGTCGCCGCGCTCACCTCCGAAGCGCCCGTGTACCAGCGGCCGGCCGAGCGCCCGGCGTCAATGGACGAGCTGCAAAGGCTCGACATGGACAGCATTCCCGCGCCGGCCGATCTCACGACCGCCCTAAAGCTGCTGCTCGACTCGCCCAACATCGCATCGAAAGAGTGGGTTTACCGCCAATACGATCATCTCGTCCGGAGCAACACCGTGGTCGGTCCGTCCGCCGATGCGGCGGTGATCCGCATCAAAGGATTGAAGCAGGGGCTCGCGCTGACCGTCGACGGCAACGGCCGCTATTGTTATCTCGATCCGTATGTCGGCGGCATTCTGGCCGTCGTCGAGGCGGCGCGGAATCTGGCGTGCGTCGGCGCGCGCCCGCTCGGTTTGAGCGACTGCCTCAATTTCGGCAGTCCCGAGCGGGCGGAAGTGATGTGGCAGTTTTCTCAAGTGATCGACGGCATGCGCGACGCCTGCGTCACGCTGGAGATTCCGGTTGTGAGCGGCAACGTAAGCTTCTATAATGAGACTGACGGTGTCCCGATCTTTCCGACCCCCACCATTGCGATGGTGGGGCTTCTCCCCCGAGCCGAGCGCTATGTGACTCCGTGGTTCAAGGCCGAGGGGGACCTCGTGGTGCTTTTGGGGCGGACGCGGGAAGAGCTCGGCGGCAGCGAATATCTCAAGATCGTTCATGGATTAGTCAAAGGGACGCCCCCCTGGATCGACCTGCGGCTGGAGCGTGCTGTGCAGCAGACGTGTCTCAAGGCGGCGGGAAAAGGGTTGCTGCGGTCGGCGCACGACGTCTCCGACGGCGGCCTCGCCGTGGCGCTGGCCGAATGCTGTGTCGGCGGATCCGACAAGCCGATCGGCGCGCGCATCGAGCTGCGCGACATGATCCGCGGCGATGCGCTGCTTTTCGGCGAGTCGCAATCGCGGATCGTCGTCACCGTCAAGCCGACTGATGTCGGCCGCCTGCAGCAGATCGCCGACAAAGAGGCGGCGCCGATGCAGGTCATCGGCGAGGTCGGCGGCTCGCGCTTGTCGCTGCAGCCGTTCGCGCAGATATCCGTCGAAGAAGCGCGCTCGATATGGGCGCAGGGCCTCGAGCGGCGCATCAAAGGGACTTGAAGGCGTAAACGCCGATGTTCGATAAGTTCAAAGAAGAATGCGCGGTGATGGGCGTCTACGGGCACCCCGAGGCGGCCAACCTCGTTTATCTGGGACTGTATGCGCTCCAGCATCGCGGACAGGAGTCCTCCGGCATCGTCTCCTCCGACGGCAAGATTTTGATCTCGCACCGGCAGATGGGTCTCGTCGCCGACATTTTCAAGGAAGATGTCATCAAACGGCTCGAAGGATCGAGCGCGATCGGCCACAATCGCTACTCGACGACGGGTCACAGCCACTTGCGAAACGCGCAGCCTTTCGTAGTCGAGTATTCCCAGGGGCCGATCGCGATCTCGCACAACGGCAATCTGGTCAACGCTCAGGTCCTGCGCAGCGAATTGGAGGAGTCGGGCTCGATTTTTCAGTCGACCTCGGACACGGAGGTGATCATCCACCTGATCGCCACCTCGAAAGAGCCGAATCTGATGGGACGCGTCGTCGAGGCGCTCTCGCGCGTCCGCGGCGCCTATTCGCTGCTGTTTCTTACCCCGGACCGGATGATCGCCGCGCGCGATCCCAGCGGCTTCCGGCCGCTCGTGCTCGGGCGTCTCCGCTCCCGTCGCAGCGGCTATGTCGTCGCTTCGGAGACCTGCGCGCTCGATCTGATCGAGGCGGATTATTTAAGAGAGGTCGAGCCGGGCGAGATCGTCACTTTCGGGCCGCGCGGCATGGAGTCCTTGAAGCCGTTTCCGCCGGCGCCGCATGCAAAGTGCATCTTCGAATATATTTACTTCTCGCGCCCCGACAGCAATCTGTTCGGGCACAACGTCTATCAGGTGAGAAAAGAGCTCGGGCGGCAGCTCGCCCGCGAGCATCCCATCGAGGCCGACCTCGTGACGCCGGTGCCCGACTCCGGCGTGCCCGCGGCGATCGGCTACGCCGAAGAGTCGGGCATTCCGCTTGAATTCGGCCTCATCCGCAACCACTACGTCGGCCGGACTTTCATCGAGCCACAGCAGTCGATCCGCCACTTCGGCGTCAAGATCAAGCTCAACGCGCAGCGCGAGGTGCTCGAAGGAAAGCGCGTCGTGGTCGTCGACGATTCAATCGTGCGCGGCACGACGAGCCGGAAGATCATCCGTATGCTCCGCGACGCGGGCGCTAAGGAAGTGCACATGCGGATCAGCTCTCCGCCGACGATCAGCCCGTGCTATTACGGCATCGACACGCCGACGCGCACCGAGCTCATCGCGTCGAACAATTCCGTCGAGGACATCCGCCGCTTCATCGAGGCAGATACGCTCGGCTACCTGACCCGCGAAGGGCTTTACGCGTTTTTGAACGGCGAGAAGCAGGGTTTCTGCGACGCCTGCTTCAGCGGCGATTATCCGGTGCATTTCGACGACGAAGGCCACACCCGCCAGCTTCACCTATTCGACGCGCTGCAGCAGCGATAATTTCTCCGATAGATCCTTTCGCTTCGTTGACAAAGTCCGGCCTCGGCGATATTTCCCCGTGCGATGGAAGTCCGCGCCGTCGGCCTGGCGATATTGACTCTGGCCGTACTTTCGTGCCCCGTTCACGCGCAAATCATCGATGCCGAGCCCGCGCTCGCCCGGGTCAACGCCCTGGCGCCGCAAGAGCGGCTGGAGACCCTCGTCGCGGGAGCGCGCAGCGAAGCCGTTCTCGAATGGTACGGGTCGCTGCAGGCCGCGGACGTCAGAGATCTCATCGAGCGATTTAGGAAAAAATATCCCTTCATCGATGTGCGTTACACGCGCGGCGGCGGCACGAACGTCGTCGGGCGCGTGCTGACCGAGCGCAAGGCCGGCGCCGATCGCGCCGATGTGATCGGCGGCCGCGGCAACTTCCACGACACGCTCATGAAGTCTGGGCTCGTGACGAAAAATCTCGCGCCGTTCAGAAAAGAGCTGCGCGAAGGCTTCATGGACGCCCGCGGGTATTTTCTCGGGCCGTTCACCTACAGCCTTGTGCTGGGCTACAACAACCGCGATGTCGCGGCCGGTCAGGCCCCGGCGTCATATCGAGACTTGCTGGCGCCGGCATGGAAAAACCAAATGGCCATGGATTACGAGGCCTACGATTGGTTAGCCGGCATACTCGATCTGATGGGGGAGGCGAAGGGCCTGGAGTTCGCCCGTGCGGTGGCGCGGCACGGGGTTAGACTTCAGCGCGGGCATACGCTGCTCACGCAGCTCATGGCCGCGGGAGAATTCAAGGTCAGCATCGACGCTTACAGCTACCAGCTGCGCAGCTTTAAAGAGCGGGGCGCGCCGGTCGATTATGCCGTTCCCGACCCGATGATCTTGAAGGAGCCGAGCGGTATTTGGATTCTCAAGCGAGCCCCGCACCCGCACGCGGCGGCGCTGCTGGTCGATTTTCTCTTTTCACGCGAGGGACAGCAGGTCTACGCCGAGCAAAACCGTCTGGTCGCCCGAAAAGACATGGAATGGGACTTCGGCGGAAAGAAGGTCGGCAAGGTGCACGTGCTCTCGGTCGAGCAGTGGGGGCCGAAGTACGATCGGCTCGTCAAGCGGTTCGGCGAGATCTTTCGCTCCGGCGGCTGATACCTGCAGCAGTAATGCAGTCAGGCGTATAAGACACACCATGACCCCAAGGCGTGGCGTCTTTGAATTTCGAATATGCGACGAGCCCGCCAGCCAGGGCAAACGAGAGCTTGCCCTGGCCGGCTCATGAAGCTGCGGAAGAAGTCTATTTCAGGTGACGGTTGACCAGCTTGGTCATCTCGAACATCGTGACCTGTTTTTTGCCGCCGAACACGGATTTCAGCGCGTCGTCGGCGTTGATCATCGTGCGTTTTTTCTTGTCCTGAAGCCCTTTGCGCTTAATGTAGGCCCAAAGTTTCTTCGTCACTTCTGTGCGCGGCAGAGCCTTGCTTCCCACCACCTCCGCCAAAGCCGCGGACGGCTGCATCGGCTTCATGAATGCAGCATTCGGTTTGCGTTTCGCCATTTGCTCCTCCTTGAAGTTAAGGGTTTTACTGTTCGAGCTTATAGCAAAGGAGAATTTTTTTTACCAGCTTTTTTTTCGCGATTTTCGCAGGGCGGAGGTCGCTTCTTCGTCGATGCGCCAGCCCGTTTCGGCGGCTTCAACGGCGACGCCGTATAGGTCGCCGGCGCATTCGGCCGATACGTAGCCCTGGCGCACGTCCTCGAGGACTTTCTCCGGCGCTCGGTTAAACGGGTCTCCCAGACCCCCGCCGCCGGGACGCTCCAGCGTTAGGAGATCCTCCCGATGGAGAATATAGTCGCCGAAGCGCGACGGCAGCCGCTTTTCACGGGTAGAACCCTCGTTGATCGCGCAGGCGCCGGTGCGGCCGTTCCTGCCGCCCTCGACGCCGACCGCCGGGATGTCGTGCTTATCGGTGCGCATCGAGAAGCGAACCTCGTCTCCGAGTATCCTGCATTCCCTGACGAACCCGAGCCCGCCGCGAAATTCGCCCGCGCCGCCGGAGTCCCGAATCAGCTCGAAGCGCTCGACGCGGGCGGGAAATTCCGACTCGATGATCTCGATCGGGGCGGTTCGGCAGTTGCTCAAATGAAAGGCCATCGCAGAGACCCCGTCTTTGCCCGATCTCGCTCCGGTGCCGCCGCTGAATATCTCGTAGTGCACATAGCCACGGTCGCCGCTGCGCCCGCCGAGGACCATCGCTCCGCTGCCCGAGCAGCCGGCGACGTTTTTCTCCGGGACGAAGCGGGCCAGCGCCCGAAACAGCGCTTCGACGACGGCGAGCGCCGTCGGCATGTAGGTGTTCACTGCTCCGGGAAAGCGCGGGTCGAGCACGCTGCCTTTGCGAAAAGTCGTTGCGATCGAGGAGGCGATCCCCTGGTTCACCGGTAAATAGGGATCGATGAGCGATACGAGCGCGTAGGCGCAGCAGGCGTTCACGAGCGGCGGACGTATATTCGCCGGGCCGCCGGTCTGGTCGCTCGATCCGGTGAAGTCGAAGTGAATATGCTCCCCCCTTTTTTCGATTTTCACGTGAATGCGGATGGGCTTATTGAGTTCGATACCGTCGTGATCGACGAAGCTCTCTCCCTCCACGGAGCCGTCCGGCCACGAGGCGAGCGCCTGCTTGACGCGCGCTTCGGTATAGGAGGAAAGCAGCGCCGTGGCGTCCAGAATGGCGTCCTTCCCGTAGCGCTCCATCAACTCCGCGACGCGCTTTTCGCCGACACGGCAGGCGCCCACCTGGCCGCGGATGTCGCCGATAACGAGCGCCGGCGTACGGCTGTTGGCCGCGATCACCGCGGCGATCTCTTCAACGTTTTTATAGCGC
>Ga0075425_100000529_pt1 | contig 35888 bp, 29 predicted proteins | sample SoiMethybrSBSTD4_FD_75300 | JGI IMG/M metagenome (GOLD analysis project Ga0075425, IMG submission 75300) | Bulk soil microbial communities from a Populus tree surrounding site in Tennessee, USA - Soil MetaG P. TD hybrid SBSTD4 | ecosystem: Environmental > Terrestrial > Soil > Tree plantation... | reverse complement strand
GGATACGTATCCGGGTAGAGGTAGCCCTCCAGCCGGTCCGACGGCACGCCGAGGGTGGCCGCGAAGGAGGAATCCCGCGTCAGCGCCATGAAGCGCGAGGGATCGATCTTGGACTGGGTCGCGAGAATGCGGGCGATCTCGTCGGTCCGGAGCCCCTCGGGGATCGTGACCATGTCGTTCTTGGCCATTCCCGACGAGAGCTGGCGCAGGATGCGATAGATGCTCGCCCCCACGGGAATCGTGTACCGGCCCGCCTTGAGATTGCGGTCGTGCCCCAGCACGCGCGCCGCGAGCACGAACAGGGTCGGGCTCTTCACGAGGTCGTTGGCCTTCAGGATTCCGGCGATCGTCTCGACGCTGGCGCCGCGCGGGATCAGGACCTCGCGCGTCTGGTAGTTCCGGGTGACCGAGGCGGGAAAGAAGAGGATCCCCGAAAGCAGGACCACGCCAATGATCCCGCCGAGAACCAGGGTACGGCGAATGCGATGGCGTCTCTTCATGGCTTCGCCCCCTTACGCGGCCGGTCGAGCCAGCGCTGGAGGATGAGGGCGGCGGCGTTCGCGTGGAGCGAAGGATCGCGGTCGTCGCGCCCCGCCTCGCGGGCCCGCTCCCCCGCTTCGCGGCTGGTCAGGCTCTCGTCCACCAGGAAGACCGTGAGTCCCGATTCCTGGCGCAGGGCCCGCGCGAAGCGCTCGACCCGGCGGACTTCCTCGCGGCGCTCCTCCCCCTCCAGACCGAGCGGCACCCCGACCACCACGGTGTCCGCGCCGGCCTGGGACGCGGCTCCGGCGACCGCCCGAGGCGCCTCGCGAACGGAAGCGACTTCGAGCACCCGAAGGGGCGTCGCGAGGGTCCCGCTCTCGTCGCTGACCGCGATCCCGAGGCGCCTCAGCCCGAAATCCACGCCTAGGACCCGCACTGAAGGGCCTGGAGGACCGCCTCGAAATCCGGCGGGACGGGAGCCGTGAGCTCCATCGTCTCGCCCGATTCCGGATGGCGGAAGCTCAGGCGCTCGGCATGGAGCGCCTGATGGTCCAGCTCGGAGAGAAGGAGCGCCGCCTGGGCGCGCTGCGCCGGCGGGAGCCGGAGCAAGGGCCCGCGCCGGCCGCCGTACTCCGGATCGGCGAACACCGGATGCCCCAGATGGGCGAGATGGACCCGGATCTGGTGCGTCCGGCCGGTTTCCAGCGTGAGCGAAAGCTCGGAGAGGTACTCGTAGGCGCGCTCCACGCGGTAGCGGGTCGCCGCGAAGCGGCCGCCGCGCGCGACGACGGTGAATTTCTTCCGGTCCCGGGCGCTCCGGCCCAGCGAGGCCTCGATGCGGCCCTCCTTCCGCGCCGGACGCCCCCAGACGAGCGCGCGATAGACGCGACGGACCTCGCGCGCCTCGAGCTGCCGAGACAGCTCACGGTGGGCCGTCTCGGTCCGCGCGACGAGCAGGAGCCCGGACGTGCCCTTGTCGATGCGGTGCACGATCCCGGCGCGCTCGAGCCCGGCGGAGCTGGGGAGGGCGCCGTAGCGGTGGAGAAGCGCGTGCACCAGGGTGCCGGTGCGGTGCCCCACCGCCGGGTGCACCACCATGCCCGCGGGCTTGGCGATCACCGCGAGCGACTCGTCCTCGTAGACGACGCTCAGGGGGATGTCTTCCGGGAGGAGGCGGGTGGGAACGCGCCGGGGGCGGGTGACCTCGATCTGATCCCCCACCTTGACGCGCCGGCTGGCGCGCGCGGGGGCGCCGTTCACCCGCACGCATCCCGCGTCGATCAGGTGCTGGATGGCGGAGCGCGAGAGCGAGCGCTCCACTTCGGTCAGGAAGCGATCCAGCCGCTCACCCGCGCGCGAAGTCGGAACCGGGTGGACTTTCGAGATCGGAGTCGGTGCGACCGGATCGGGCGAGATTCCAGGCAAGGAGGATCACCCCCAAGGTGACGGCTGAGTCCGCGACGTTGAAGACGGGCCACCGGACCGAGCCGAGACCCACGTCGATGAAATCGACGACCCTTCCCCATCGGATGCGATCCAGAAGATTGCCGAGCGCGCCGCCCAGGATGCATCCGAGCAAGACGCGGTTGAAGAGGCTGCGATAAGCGTCCCGGGCGAAGAGATACAGCACCACCGCGATCGCCAGGACGGAGACCAGGATGAAGGGGAGCCGGCTCCCGGGAAAGAGGCCGAACGCCGCTCCCGTGTTGTGCACGAGCGTCATGCGCAGCACCTGGCCGAGGAGAGGCACCGGCTCTCCGGGCACGAGCAGCGACGAGGCGATCGCCTTCGTCAGCTGATCGAGGAAGAGGACGGCCGCGGCGCACGCGAGGAAGGTCCCGATCCGGGAGGTCATCCGCGCGCGTTGTTCGACGCCTTTTCCTGCTTCTCCTGGCAGTTCACGCAGAGATTGGCCTGGGGCATGGCGTCGAGCCTCTGCTTGCCGATCTCCTTGCCGCACGACTCGCACGTGCCGTACTCGTTGCGGTACAGACGGCGGAGCGCCTCGTCCACGCTCATGAGCTGCCGTCCTTCCGCCGACGCGAACAGGAACGCCTTCTCGCGCTCCATGGCGTCCGTGCCCATGTCCGCCATGTGGAACGAATAGGCGGAGAGGTCGCCCGAGGAATCGCGCTGCGTCTGCCCCATCGCCTTCTCGAGATAGCCAAGCTGGCTCAGGAGACGCTTCCGTTCCTGGATCAGCCGGTCTTCGAAATGTTTGAGATCCTTCTTGGTCAGCAACCGCTCACCCTCCTTTGTGGACGCGCTCGATCCCGACACGAGCCCGCTCGCCGTCGAAAGTCCACTCCTCCGAGGAGCCGCCGCCCGGTACGCGGGAGACGACTTCCTCTGCCAGAACCTCATCCCGGATGAATTGCTCGTGCCGCTCCGCCGCCGCCTGGAGCCCGGGACTCAGGTCCCAGTAGAGACGGATGCGATCGGTCACGTCGAACTCGGCGTTCTTGCGCAGCGTCTGGATGCGATGCGCAAACTCCCGTACCAATCCCTCGGCGCGAAGTTCCGGGTCGAGGGTCGTGTCCACCGCGACGGCCATCCCGGCGTCACCCTGCGCCACCCACGGCGCCCGGGAGGACTCCTGGACGGAGACGTCCTCGGCCACCAGGGTGAACCGCTGTCCGGCGGCCTCGACGCTCCAGCCGCCGGCCGCGATCCCGGCCCGGATCTCCGTCGGGGAGGCGGACTGGACCTTAGACGCGAGTTCTTTCATGGCGGGTCCTGCCTTCTTGCCCAGCACCGCATAGTTCGGCTTGACCGCCACTTGGAGCACCTCTCCTCGATCGGCAGGAAAGATCACTTCCCGCACATTCAATTCGTCCTGGATCAGCTCCGCCACCGACCCGGCCAGCTCGCGCTCCTTCTCCCCCAGCCCGGCCACGGCCAGCCTCCGGAGGGGCTGCCGGACCCGCAGGGAAGAGGCGTTCCGGGCCGCCCGGCCCAGGTTCACGATCCGGAGCGCCAGCTCCATGGCTCGCTCCAGCCGTTCGTCCCGGGCCGCCCGGTCGGGCTCCGGGTAGTCGCACCAGTGCACGCTCTTCGGGGCCTCGGGACGGGCCGGCCTCACGAGGCTCTGGTGGAGCTCCTCGGAGACGAACGGCGTGTACGGGGCCAGAAGCCTCGCCACCGTCTCGAGGCAGCAGAACAGTGTATCGTATGCGGCCCTCTTGTCGGCGCGGTCACCGGACTTCCAGAACCGGCGCCGCGACCGCCGCACGTACCAGTTCGAGAGCTCCTCGACCACGAAGTCCTGGATCGCCCGGGCCCCCCGCGTGAGGTCGTAGGCGTCCAGGGACTCCCGGCACGTCGCGACCAGCGTGTGGAGGCGCGAGAGAACCCAGCGGTCGAGCAGCGCCGGCTGGGACTTCTCCTTGGCGCCGGGGTCGTAGCCGTCGATGTTCGCGTAGAGCGCGAAGAACTGGGCCGTATTCTTCAGCGTCCCGATCAGTTTCTTGGTGACCTCGGTCACACCCTCCGGGTCGAAGCGAGTGGCGGTCCACGGCGGGCTGGTGGAGATCAGGTAGAAGCGAAGCGCGTCCGCGCCGCGGGAGCTCAGGATCGCGTCGGGGTCCACGGTGTTGTTCCGGGACTTGCTCATCTTCTTGCCTTCTTTGTCGAGGATGAGCTCGTTCACCAGCACGTGCTTGTAGGGGGCGCGCCCCTTCGCGAAGACCCCGATCGACATGAGCGTGTAGAACCAGCCGCGCGTCTGGTCCATGCCCTCGGAGATGTAGTCGGCGGGGTAGCGCTTCTCGAAGAGCTCCTGGTTCTCGAACGGATAGTGCCACTGGGCGAACGGCATCGCGCCGGAGTCGAACCAGACGTCGATCACCTCGGGCACGCGCCGCGCGGTTCCTCCGCAGGCGTCGCAGCGGAACGTGACCTGGTCGACGTGAGGGCGGTGGAGATCCAGGGGCTCCGGCACGCCCTGCCCCTGGCGCAGCTCCTCGATGCTTCCCACGCAGCGGTCGTGGCCGCACTTCCCGCAGCGCCAGATCGGGAGCGGCGTCCCCCAGTAGCGGTTCCGCGAGAGCGCCCAGTCCACGTTGTTCTCGAGCCAGTTCTCGAACCGGTGCGCCCCGATCTCCCGGGGATGCCAGGCCACCGTCCGGTTGGCCTCGAGCATCTTGTCCCGGTAGCGGGTCGTCGCGATGTACCAGGTCTTCCAGGCGTAGTAGAGGAGCGGCGAGTCGCACCGCCAGCAGAAGGGATAGCTGTGCGTCGTCATCTCCTCGCGGTAGAGGAGGCCGTGGCTCCTCAGCCAGGCGATGATCTCCGGCTCCACTTCTTTCACGCCGCGTCCCGCCCAGGGCTTCACCTCGGCGGTGAAGCGCCCCTGCGGATCGACGGTGTGCCGCTGCGGCAGGTCGAGCTTGAGGCCCAACTGGTAGTCGTCCTCGCCGTACATCACGGCCGTGTGGACGACGCCGGTTCCGTCCTCGGTCGTGACGAAATCGGCGAGGCAGACGTAGTAGGCCTTCTTTCCGGTGAGCTTCCCGAGGTCGATGAAGTCGAAGAGCGGGCGATAGCGACGGCCGTCAAGCTCCCGACCCTTCAACTCCTTCTCGATCTCGTAGGGGCCGACGATCTGGCTGAGCCTTTCCTTGGCCAGGTAGTAGCGCTGCTCGCGCACGTCGCCCTGGACGACGCGCACGTAGTCGACGTCCGGCCCGACCGCCAGCGCCACGTTTCCGGGCAGGGTCCAGGGCGTGGTCGTCCACGCGAGGACGTACGCGTCCGGCTCGTCCTCGAGGGCGAACTTCACCGTGACGGAGGGCTCGGTCACCTCGTCGTAGCCCTGGCTCACCTCGTGGCTGCTGAGCGGCGTGCCGCACCGCGGGCAGTACGGGACGATCTTGTGCCCCTGGTACAGGTAGCCCTGATCCCAGTACTGGCGCAGGAGCCACCAGACGGTTTCCATGTAGCTATTGTCGAAGGTGAAATAGGGATGGTCCATGTCCAGCCAGTAGCCGATCCGCTCGGTCATTCGCCGCCAGTCGGACTCGTAGCGCAGGACGCTCTCGCGGCAGCGCCGGTTGAACTCGGCGATCCCGAACGTCTCGATCTGATCCTTGCCGCTGATCCCCAGCTCGCGCTCGACCGCGATCTCCACGGGGAGGCCGTGCGTGTCCCAGCCTCCCTTGCGCGGGACGTAGAACCCGCACATCGATTTGTAGCGGCACACGATGTCCTTCAGCATCCGCGAGAGCACGTGGTGGACCCCCGGAAGCCCGTTCGCGGTCGGCGGCCCCTCGTAGAAGACGAAGGGGGGCGATCCCTCGCGGCGCTTCAAGCCCTCCTCGAACGCCCGGATCTCACGCCAGAGCTCGAGCACTCTCGCCTCGGTCTGGGGCAGGTCGAGCTTCGTCGAGACGGGAAGGAACATGTCGGACTGGACGCTCAAAGCACCCTCTCGGGGGCGGGGGGCAGTCGCTTCACGATCCGCGTCACGAGCTTCGTCAAGACCGGCTCCGCCTTCGCCGCGTTGGCGAGGATCCTCGCGATGTCCACCGCCTCCAGGGCGTCGGGGAGACAGAGATCGGTGATCACGGAGATGGAGAGGACGCGCATTCCCGCGTGCACGGCGGTGATGGTCTCGGGCACGACCGACATCCCCACGAGGTCGGCGCCGGCCCAGCGAAGGAATCGATACTCGGCTCTTGTCTCGAGATTCGGGCCGGCCACGCCGACGAAGACGCCTTCGCGGAGCGGGACCTTGTCCTCCCGGGCCGTATCGCGCGCGAGGGCGATCAGCTCCTGGCTGTAGGGCTCCGACATGTCCGGAAAGCGAGGGCCGAGCGAGTCCTCGTTCGGTCCGATGAGCGGGTTGTCGCCCATGAGGTTGATGTGGTCCACGACCAGGACCAGGTCCGCGGCCTGGTACAGAGGATTCAAGCCTCCGGCCGCGCTCGTGATCACCAGCGTGCGGACGCCGAGCGCGCGGAGGACGCGCACCGGGAACGCGACATCCTTCATCGAGTGCCCTTCGTAGTAGTGCGCGCGTCCGTTCAGGAGGACGGTCGGGCGGCCGGAGAGCGATCCCGCCACGAGCGTGCCGGCGTGGGTCTCGACCGACGTGACCGGAAAATTCGGAATCTCCCCGTACGGGATCGTCACCACGCTCTTCATGGACGAGGCGAACGAGCCCAGCCCCGTCCCCAGGATGATGCCCACCTCGGGAGCCTGCCCGCCAAGCTTGGGCAGAAGGAACTCCCGCGCTTCCTCGATTGCCTTGAGCTGCCCTGTGGTCCGGTTCATCGTCACGCTCATGTCTCACCCCGTGCCAGCCGTCGCCGCAATTCCGCGGCATCGATTCCGTCGACCTCGACCCATTTCTCGCGCGAGGCCGCTCCGCCCTTGAGCCGGACCGAGCCTCGGGGTAGCCCGAGCGCCCGGGTCAGCAGCCTCAGCACCGCCTCGTTCGCCTTGCCGTCCGTCGGGGCGGCGGCAACGCGAACGTGAAGCGCGCCGTCCTCGCGCATGCCCACGATCTCGTCCGCGCGGCTCTTCGGCGTCACGCGGAGCTTGACTCTCACCGGGGTCGGCCGCCGAAGAGTGCTACCCCGAGTCGCACGATCGTCGCGCCTTCCTCGATCGCGATCTCGAAGTCGTCCGACATGCCCATGGAGAGATCCGCGTCTTCCCTGAGGAGTCCCGCCCGCGCCGCGTCCTTCCGGATCGACGCGAGGTCGCGAAACGCTCGCCGCGCTCCTTCGGCGCCGCCGGTCAGGGGCCCGAGGGTCATGAGCCCACGGATCTCGATCGCCCCGAGGTCGGTCACGCCCCGCAGAAGCGAAAGCGCTCCTTCCGGATGAACCCCGAACTTGGTCTCATCCCCCGAGGTGTTCACTTCGACGAGGCACGCGAGGCGCTTCTTCAGATCCGCGGCCCGTCGCGACACCTCCCCCGCGATCTCCGGAGAATCGAGGGAGTGGATCCACTCGAAGAGCCGGACCGCCCGCTTGGCCTTGTTGCGCTGCAGGTGCCCGATCAGGTGCCAGCGCGGCCCGGGCTCCACGGCGGGGATCTTTCCTTCCGCCTCCTGGACGCGGTTCTCCCCGAAATCCCGGATCCCGAGCGCCATGGCTTCGCGAATCGTCTCGGCCGGGAATCCTTTCGTCACCGCGAGGAGCCGGACCGAACCCGGGTCCCGGCCCGATCGGGCAGAGGCCCGTGCGATTCTTTCCCTTACGGATTCCAGCCGATCCGCGAGACCCTGGACGTCATCCATGGAATTCCCTGGAAAAATCCAAGCCGTGCAGTATATCGGTCGATCGTTCGGGGCAACAAGCTCAAAGGGGATGGAAGGGGGTAGCGGCGATGCTATGCGTGAACTGCGGGAAGGAGCTCCAGGAACGGGGCTGCAAGGTCCGGTGCCCCAGATGCGGCTACTTCGAAGACTGCTCGGACCCGGCCGCGCCGGGTGAATGGCGCTCTGTCGGGAGCGATGGTTCTCCCGAGGACTGTTGTCCTTTGCCTTCCAGTCCGAGGGAGAAGCCATCGCTCCCGGCGGAAGGCCGATCTGCTGACACGAAGGGATCCGATCGCTAGCGAGCCTCCTTGAATTCGGATTCCGTCCTGCTGAGGTAGCCGGTGCAGCCGCGGTTGCGGCAAGGGACGCGCTCGGGAGCCGCGACGAGGTCGGCTTCCTTTTCCCCTGTGTGTGACGCCTGGAGTTGAGCGAGGGCTAGGAACTGCTGCGGCGTGTACATGTAGCCGCACTTCACGCAGCGATACCAAAATTCTTGCACTGGGTCACTCCTGTAGCTTCCCACAGGAAATAACCCCTGCGATCCGTCCGGAGAAGGCGGTCAGGCAAAAGCGTTTCGACGGAGACGCGGGCGAACGCGCCACGCTTCGAGAGCGAAGCGTGCCGGGACCCTACGCCACCCGAGTCGACCTGACAAGCGGAAATTCGCGTGGTACCATCAGATCGGCTTACTCGAAGCGTCCGGTCCACCAAACGGGGGCGCGATCCATGGCCAAGGCAATCCTTCATCTCCTCCTGAATGCCGCCATATTCCTGATCCTCTCCAAGATCCTGCCCGGCTTCTACGTCACAGGCTGGGGAGCCGCAATCCTTGCTTCTCTGGTCCTGGGGCTCGTCAACGCGACGGTCGGTCTGATCCTCAAGATCATCACGTTCCCCCTGATCCTGATAACGCTCGGGCTGTTTCTCTTCGTGGTGAACGCGATCGTGATCCTTCTCGTGGCCTTCGTGGTTCCGGGGCTCAGCATCAACGGGTTCTGGCCGGCGCTGATCGCCGCGGTCATCATCTCGGCCGTGAACCTGTTCTGGAAAATGGCCACCTCGGAGCGAGTGGCGACGGTGGATTGACCGATCCGGTGCGCCGGATGCCGAACCGACGCTTCCCAGCGGAATTCACCCCGAACGAGATCACCGGTCTGCTCGAGCGGAAGAAGCGGAGCGGCGCGCGGATTCTCGATCTCACCGAAACGAATCCGACGCGCGTCGGCCTCGGCGGGGCAGGGCCGGCGGAGCTCCGCGCTCTGGCATGCGAGCGCGGCGCGCGATACGAGCCCGATCCTCGCGGGAATCGCTCGGCACGCGAGGCGGTCGCCCGGTACTACGAGGAGCGGGGAGACCTCGTCTCGCCCGACGATGTGCTGCTCGTCGCCAGCACGAGCGAGGCGTACGCGCATCTGCTCCGCGCCCTCTGCGAGCCCGGCGACGAGATCCTGGTGCCGCGGCCGAGCTACCCCTTGTTCGAGCCGCTCGCCGCGCTCGAGGACGTGCGGGTCGAGCCCTACCGCCTCGCCTACCATCAAGGGTGGCGGCTGGACATCGACTCGGTCGAGGGAGCGATCACGCCGCGCGCCCGCGCCCTGGTGGCCGTCCAGCCCAACAATCCAACCGGCTCCTGCCTCGCGCCGGCGGAAATCGGAGCCCTGGATACCCTGTGCGCCGACCGCGCGCTCGCGATCATCTCCGACGAGGTCTTCGGCGATTTCCCGTGGCCCCCGGCGACGACGCCGCTTCGAAGCCTCGTCGGTGAGAGGAAGGCGCTGACGTTCGTCTTGAGCGGCCTCTCCAAGGTTTGCGGCATGCCGCAGATGAAGCTGGGGTGGATCGTCGCCGCCGGTCCCGCGGGCTCTAGCGAAGAGGCGATGCGTCGCCTCGAATGGATCGCGGACCTCTTTCTTTCGGTGTCGGGACCGGTCCAGCAGGCGTTGCCCGCGCTCCTCGACGCGCGACGCCCGTTCCAAGCCGCGGTTCATGGGAGGATCGATCGCAACCTGGCGCGCCTCCGGAATGCCGGCCCGTCCTTTCGGGTACTGGAGGCGGAGGGGGGATGGAGCGCGGTGCTCGCGACGCCTCCCCGGATCGCCGATTTCGCGCTGCGGGCGCTCTCCGAGGCGGACGTCCTCGTCCACCCGGGGCATTTCTATGACGTCGCCGAGGACGCCTGTGTGGTCGTAAGCTTGCTCCCCGAGCCTCCGGTCTTCGACGAGGCCGTGGCCAGGATGCAGCGCATCGCTACGGAAGGGGGAAAGGACTGATGCCAAGGACGGTCCGCGCTCTCCGCATGGCCGGGCTCGTGGCGACGGCTGGACTCCTGATCGCCGCGGAGAGCTCGAAATCCCTCCCTCCCCCGGACCTGGAATCGTTGCGCCGCGCGCTTCGCCAGGCGGCCGCCCTCCTTCCCGCTCCCGAGAGGCCCTACGCCCATCGACAGGAAGAGGCAAAGCTCGAGATCGGAGCGAGCGTCCCGTGGGACCCGAAGGCCAAGGTGTGGCTCGCGCCCGCCGTGGCGAGGGCGACGCTCGAGTACGATGTGCCGCAGGGCGCCGGGGGGGTCTCCGCCGAGACGCGCGATCTCCTCGCGCCGATCGAGATACGCCTGGAGCTGAATGGCGAGGTTCGGTTCGCCGATCTGGCGTCGGAGGGGGATAGTCCCTCGCTTTTCACGGTACGGGACGGAACCGCCGTCGAGGTTTCCTTGATCGCTCCCGGCGCGGTGCAGGGACGGGTAGCCGCCATGACGCCCCGGCAGGCGGAGTACCGTCTGACCGCTCTCACGCTCTTCATCGGGGATCCGGCGCTGGAGGCGTCCGTCCGAAGCGCCGTCAAGAGAGGCACGACCACGCGCGCGCGTCTCTTGTCGACGAGCGAGCCGGCGGAGGTCCATCTCATCGCGGTCCAGCTCCGAGGTCCACGGAAGCCCGTGGAGTCGCTCGCCCGACGCATCCCGGCCTCGTCTCTCCGGCAGCTACTCGAGCGCTAACGTCCTGCCGGGAGCGGCATTCGGCCACTGGCGAATCCGCCGAAAATTCTGCTGGAAATGCGTCCGCCACGGTGTAACCTCAGCCTCCGCCGCTGTTTCTCACCTACAACGCTCAAGGGGGTCCTGGTATGAAGACTCGTATCGTTCTGCTCGTTCTCGTTCTCACCTGTTGCGTTTTCGCGGGCGCTCTGATGGCCGCGGAAAAGGCGGAAAAAGCCGGGAAGGCGACCGCAGCCAAGCCCTGGGCCATGAACGCGACGATCATCGAAGCGTGCAGCTGCCCGATGTTCTGCCAGTGCTACTTCAGCACCGCGCCGGCGTCGCACTCGATGGCGGGCATGGAGGGCCACGAGGAGACGTACTGCAAGTTCAACAACGCGTTCCGCGTGAACCGCGGCACCTACAACGGCGTGAGCCTCGCCGGCGCGAAGTTCTGGGTCGCGGGCGATCTGGGCGCGAGCTTCGGTGACGGCGAGGCCGACTGGGCCGTGCTCACGTTCGATCCTTCCGTCACGCCGGCGCAGCGCGAAGGCATCGGCATGATTCTCGGGAAGGTCTACCCGGTCAAGTGGACCAACTTCTCCATGGGCGCCGACGCACCGGTCATGTGGGAGCACAAGCCGGGCTCCGACGTCGCGCACGCGACGCTCGACGGCGGGAAGGCGGCCGAGGTGGAGCTCAAGAGCTCGGTGAACAAGAACGCCGCCGGGCCGGTGGTCATCAAGAACCTCAAGTATTTCGGCGCTCCGCGGAACGACGGATTCGTGCTCATGCCGAACACGGTCGAGGCGTATCACCTGGGTGACAAGGCCTACGAGTTCAAGGGCACGAACGGATTCATGATCACGCTCGACATCACGTCGAGGGACGTCCCCAAGGAAGCCGCGAACTAAGCAGAGTCGTTTCGAAATCGCGAGGCACCTTCGGCGTCACGCCGGAGGTGCCTTGGCGTCTCTGCACGACACGAGGAGGAGGAATCATGAACAAGGCATTGCTGGGACCCTACTGGGATCACTTTCGAGCCGTGAACGGCATCACCCTTCGGGGGATCAAGGCGCTCCCGTCCGACAAGATCGACGCCCAGGCGTGCAAGGACATGCGCACCCCCAAGGAGCTGGTCGCGCACATGTACAACGCGATGCGCACGATCGCCGACGGGATCACGAAGGGCGAGATCAAGTGGTCCGAGGAGGACGACAAGAAGGCGGCCCTGGGGATCCACTCCCACGACGAGCTGCAGCGCTTCGCGCTCGATTCCTGGAACGCCACGGATCGCGCGATTCAGTCCCTGACCGACGAGAAGCTCTCCCAACTCGTGAAGACGCCGTGGGGAGAGAGCTTCCCCGGCTTCGTCTGCGTCTCGATCATCTACGACGAGCACCTGCATCATCGCGGCCAGCTCTACGCCTTCCTCCGCCAGCTCGGCGTCGAGCCTCCGTTCCTGTGGGACTTCGAGCACAACGCACCGGAGTTCCAGCCTCGGACGGCCGCCACGCAGGCCTGATCCTCTGACGGACCCGCCAAGCACGAGGGGGTCGGGCGCGCCCAGCGCCGGGCCCCCGATCGTTTTTCTCTGGGTCGCGCAGTTCTTCTCGCAGTTCGGCGACTCGGTCTTCCAGCTCGCGTTCATCTGGCTCATCCTCGATCTCACCGGTTCGAAGTCCGCGACCGGGGTCGCCGCGACGGTCTCGTACCTTCCCTCGCTCCTGTTCGGGGTCGCGGCCGGGCTCCTCGTGGACCGCTGGAACCGGCGGCTCGTCATGGTCGGGGCGGACGCCGCCCGCGCGATCCTGCTCGGCGTCTCGTCGCTCCTCTTCGTCGCGGGCGCGCTCACGCCTCCGCTCCTGACCGCGATCGCGTTCGGGGTCGCGAGCGCGGCCGTCCTCTTCTATCCGGCGCGGGACGCCATGCTCCCCGAGCTCGTGCCCCACGACCGGCTGAACCAGGCGAACGCGTTCGTGCAGCTCTCGCAGCAAGGGGCGTTCTTCGCGGGGCCTATGGTGGCGGGCTGGCTCATCAAGCGCTACGGCGTCGGGTCCGCGTTTCCCACGGGCGTCGTGTTCTTCGCGGCCTCCCTGACGGCCCTTCTCTTCCTTCGGGGAGCGGGCGCCGGCCACCGCGGCGAGCGCGCGGAGATGGGGCTGGCCCAGGATTTCCGCTCGGGCCTCAGGGCGATCGCGTCCGATCGGGCGCTGGTGCTGCTCCTCACGCTGACCGCGCTCGACAACCTCTTCATCATGGGACCGGCCATCGTGGGGACCGCCGTCCTGGTGCGCGACACGCTGCACGCGGACGCCGCGGCGTACGCGATGGCGGAGGCCACGTACGGCATCTCCATGATCCTCGGCAGCCTGACGGTGGGGCGGCTTGGCTCGCGCATCGGGTACGGGCGGCTTCTTCTGCTCGGGATCTTCGTGGACGGGATCACCTACGTCCCCCTGCTCTGGTGCCGCTCCCTGACCTTCCTGATCGGGGTCACCTTCGTGCACGCGCTCGCGATTCCCATGATCACGATTCCGCGCACGACGCTGGTCCAGCACATCGTCACGCCGCGCCTCCGCGGCCGGGTCTTCGCGCTCGTGAACGTGGTCGTGCTGGGCACGACGGCGATCTCGTCGGGGCTCGCGGGCCTCGCCCTGGACCGGCTGACGGCGCCGGCGCTCTTCGGCTGGATCGGATGCCTGGCGGGCGCGACCGGACTACTGGGGTTTGCTTCCGGACGGCTGCGCCGCCTCTAGCTCCGCGACCTTGCGCCGGGCGAAGTCGTCTCCGGGCTCGAGCGTAAGCGCCCGTCGGAAGAGCGCGAGCGCCTCGGCGCGGTCCCCCGCCCGTTCGCGGAGGATGCCCAGGTTCGTGAGCGCGAGATCGTTCTCAGGATCTTCCTCAAGCCCGGTCCGGAAATCGCGCTCGGCCTCGGCGGTACGGCCGGCCGTCGCCCGCAGGACGCCCAGGTTCACCCAGGCCTCGCCATAATGAGGATTCTGGGCCAGCGCGGACTCGAAGAGCCTCGAGGCGTCGTCAGGCCTTCCCTTCAACGCGTACCTCACCCCCAGGCTGTACTCGGCGTCCGCGTTCATCGTCCGGGCCATGGGCCCCTGCCCCACGTTCACCGCGAGGTAGAGGAGCAGGATCGCGCCCGCCGCCGCGGCCCTCGGCGCGGGGCGGTCCTCCTCGAGAAACCACAGCACTCCCTCCGCCGCGAACACGAGGAGGAAGGGAACGAGCGGGACGCGATAGCGGGCGGTGATGAAGAACGCGAGGATCGCCATGGCGTACGCCCCCACGATCGCGGCGGGGAGCGGCGCGCGTCTCGAACCCACGGCAAGGCCCAGAACCGCGAGAGGCAGAAGCAGTCCGAAGGGGAACGCGAGCCCGGGCACCTTCCAGAGGAGCACGCGAAGCACCGGTGAATAGGCGCGTGCGGGATAGATCTCCTGGTTTCGGGGGATCTCGTTGCCGGCGATCAGGAGATAGAGCTTCTTCCCCTGCAGGCGAAGGAATCCGAGCGGATCCGAAGCCGCGTACCGGAGCACCTTCGCGACGAAGTACCCCGAGGCGGCCCCGGCGCCGTGCACGCCCGCCCGTCTGGGCTCCAGGACGAAGCGCTTCCAGTGGAGATCGGGCCGGATGGCGACCGTCTCGTCGTACCGAGGATTGTTTCCAATGTAGAGGTTGATCCCGGCGTTCCACGAGATCGGCACCAGCTCGTGGCCGCGCTGGAGATTGCGCCACGTGACCGGCGCGATCGCGATCGCCGCTCCCAGCGCCACGGCCCAGGCTCTTCGTCCGGCCGCCACCGCGAGCACGGCGCCCATCACGAGGGAGGGCGCGGTCACGACCGAAGCGAGGCCGATGAGGACTCCCGACCCGACCCAGAGGGCGAGGCTCCGTCGCTCCCGCGCCAGGACCGCGGCCGTGACGGCCGCGAGCTGGAGCGCGATCGTCAGCGTGGGGGTGAGGAGCTCCCCGTCGTAGTAGATGAGGAGCCCGTAGAGCGCCGCCGCGTAGCCGGCGATAAGACCGACCCGGCGTCCGAAGAACCGCGCGCCGATCCAAGCGGTCAGGACCACGCTCGCCGCGCCGAGGAAGGCCTGCACGATGCGGGGCGCCAGGTAGCCCATTCCGGCCAGGGTGTAGATGAGGGAGAGGAAATACGCGTAGCCGGGCGGCTGCCAGAAGACCACGTCCGGATGACCGTGACCGGTCGCGATCGATCGCGCGGCATCGTCGTAGGTCGCCGCGTCGATGACCGGGTTCTCGAAGTAGGGACTCGCGCGCATCGCGAGCACGTGGAGGAGGCGGAGGAGGAGCGCCACGGCGAAGAGCAGGAGGAGCGTACGGCCGGAGAGCGAGGGGGCGGCGCCGCGAGGGCGCGGGCCCCGTTTGCCGCGAGGGGTCAATCCCGGCCGCGCGTCCAGAAGAACGAAAACGGGAATCCCAGCGCCGCGACCATCACGCCCGCGGCCGCCCGCCATCCGCTCGAGCTCAGGTCGCTCACCACGATGGCGACCGTGACGAGAATGAAGAGGAGCGGCGTGAGGGGAAAGAGCGGCGTGCGATAGGTGGGGCGCTCGATCCGCCCGGCCCGCTCCTTCCGGCGATACACGAAGAGGCCCGCGACCGTCACGCCGTAGAAGAGCCAGGAGGTCGTGACGAACCAGCCGGAGACGTCCTCGAATCCGCCCGCGCACCAGAGCCAGATCGTCGCGAGCGCACCCTGGATCCCGAGCGCCACGTCCGGCGTGCCGCGGGCCACGCTCACGTGCGCCGCGCGCTTCCAGAAGAGCCCGTCGGCCGCCATGGCCAGCGTGACGCGCGGTCCGGTGAGGATCGAGGCGTTCACGGTGCCGAACGTGGAGACCGCGACCAGCACGGCCAGCGCGCGACCGCCCCACTCGCCCAGGATGCGCCTCATGGTCTCGGCGCCCACCGCCTCGTGGGCCGCGATCTCGGAGGGGCTAAGCACGGAGAAGTAGGCGAGGTTCGTGAGCACGTAGATCGCCACGACGAGGAGCGTTCCACCCAGGATCGCGATCGGGAAGTTCCGGGCGGGGTTCACGATCTCGCCGCCGACGTAGGTCGAATCGGTCCAGCCGTCGTAGGCGAAGAAGATCGGGATCATCGCGAAGGCGAAGGCGAGAAGGAACGGATGGCCCCGGTGCGGCTCGGCGACGGTCTGCCCCGCCGGGGCCCCCGCGTGCGCCAGCAGGAAGGCGGCCAGGCAGAGCCCCAGGATGCCCGCGACCTTGAGGGTGGTCAGCACGGTCTGGGTTCGCGTGCCCTCCTTCACGCCGAGGAGGTTCACGAAGGTGAGGAGCGCGATGGCCGCGAAGCCGGCGGCGAACTCGGCATCTTTCCCCAGGCCGACCGCCTGGCAGAAATAGGTAGCGAACACGCTCGCGATCGAAGCGATGACGGTGGGCTTGATGACCCAGAGGCTGGCCCAGCCGAAGATGAACGCCAGCCGGTCCCCGAAGCTCTCACGGATGAAGACGTACAGCCCGCCGGTGCGGGGGTGGGTGACCGCCATCTCCGCGAGCGCGAGGGAGCCGCAGAGGGAGAGGACGCCGCCCAGCACCCACGCCATCAGGGCCCAGCCCGGAGTGGTCAGCTCCTGAGCGACCGAATGGGGAGAGCGGAAGATGCCGGAGCCGATGATGCTCCCCACCGTGATCGCGGTCGCGGCATAGAGGCCGATCTGGCGCTTGAGGAGTGGCGTGTCTCCCGGGGGTTCGTTCGGGCCGCCCATGGCGCGTGACCCTACTCGCTTGCGCGCACGGTGTCCACGTCGACCCGTGGGAACGCTATACTGAGCCGATGGCGACGCAAGGCAGAGGGCCGGCGCGTAGGTTTCTCATCGTTCTGCTCCTCGTTTCGGTCGTGCTGGTCGCCCTCATCGTTCGGCCCTTCGCGGGGGCGTTGTTCCTGGCGGCGGTGCTCGCGGTCACGTTCCACCCGTTGTACTCCCGACTCGTGGTGAAGCTCCGCGGCCGTCGCACCCTCGCCGCCGTGATCATCACCCTCGGCCTTCTTCTCGCCCTCGTGCTGCCGATCGGCGCGCTCGGCTGGATCGCGGCGCGCGAAGCCGCGGACAGCTTCGACTACATGCACCAGATCCTGGCCGAGGAGGGCGTCGATGGCCTGATCCGACAGATTCCGCCGCCGGTCCAGGGATGGGTGGACGCCATCTGGAAGCAGACGCCGAGTCGCGATCGGAATGTCGGGTTCGTGTACGACCTCGAGCGCCGCGCGGCGGGCTCGATTCCGAGGCTCGTGACCAACGTGGGCCAGGTGGCGGGACAGACCGCGCTCATGATCGTCGCGCTGTTCTTCCTGCTTACCGATGGACGAAAGCTGATCGAGTGGCTCGACGTCGTGTCGCCGCTCCAGCGAAGGCAGATGAGGGAGCTTTTCTCGGAATTCAGGCGGGTCTCGGCGACGGTCCTACTCGGCTCGGTCGTCACGGCGGCGGCGCAGGCGATCGCCGCGTATGCGGGCTACCTCATCGCGCGAGCCGAGAATGCCGCTTTCCTGGCACTGGTCACCTTCTTCCTCGGCCTCGTCCCCATCATTGGCGCGGGCGGATTCTCCTTCGGGGTCTCTGTCTTTCTCTATCTCACGGGACACCAGGCGGCGGGCCTCTTCCTCGCGGCCTGGAGCGCGCTCGTGGTGGGGATGGTCGACAACGTGATCAAGCCACTGGTGATCAAGGGAGGAATGGAGCTCCCCGGCGCGGTTGTGTTCTTCGCCTTGATCGGGGGGTTCATGGCATTCGGGCTCGTCGGCCTCGTGCTCGGTCCCTTGAGCGTGAGCCTGCTCCTGGCCGTGCTCCGCATCTATCAGCGCGATTTCGGCGACGCGGAGGCGACGGGTGCTCCCCTGCCCTAGAGTTCAGCGCAGCAGCGCGAGCCGGGACCGGATCACCGTGCCCTCGGCCTCGAGCGTCACGAAATAGATTCCCGTCGCGGCCCTCCTGCCTCGATCGTCGATGCCATCCCATCCGACCGCGTGGTAGCCGGCCGATAGCGACCCCGAAACGATCCGCCGCACGAGGCGCCCCTGGAGGTCGGAGATCGTGAGGCGAACCGTGGAGACTCGAGGCAGCGTGAACGAGAACTCGATCGAGCGGTCGAAGGGGTTGGGTCTCGGGCGACGCAGCGAGAGCGGGGTCGGACCGAGCGCGGTCGCCTGGACGGAGCCCAGGCGCGTCCCGCGTCCGGAGGCGTCCACGGCCGCGATCGTGTAGAAGTAGGTCCAGCCGGGCTCCACGTCGCGGTCGAGATAGCTGTATTCGGGACCGCCCAGGATCGGCTCTCCCTGGTGGAGCGGCCGGGTCTCGCTCCCCGCCGAGGTTCCCCGGTACAGCCGGAATCCCTGGGCCGGAGCTTCGGACGCGCGCCAGCGAAGCCGGATCCCCTGCTCCTCGCTCGTGGCGGCGAAGCTCTCGATCTCCACGGCGGTGACCCCGCTCTTCTGGATCGAGAAGGAATCGAACACGGTCCCGTCCGGCAGGACCGCTCGCACGAAGATCGAATTCCCCACGACGTCCACCGCTACGGTGTGGAACACGCTGAAGGCGGACCGGATCAAAGGATCGCTCCCTGTGAATGCGTAGAGCGACCGCCCTCCGCCGCCGGCGACGATATAGATGGGGCCGCCTGGATCCTGGTAGCTCGAACCCTGCGCCGTGTCGACCGCGACTCCGTTGGCGATCGGGTACGAGCGGCACCAGTTGTGATTGTGTCCCTGGAAGACCACGTCCACCTGCCGAGCCATGAAGATGGGCTCCAGATTGGTGCGCAGGGTGAGGTCGCTCGTGTGCACACTCGGCTGCGTGTACATGGGCTGATGGAAATACACGAACTTCCAGGGCTTGGCGGTGGCGGCCAGGTCGGCGTCCACCCAGTCGTACATGGCCCCGTTGAACACCTGGTTCCCGTCGATCGCGACGAAGTGCGCGTTGCCGTAGTCGAACGAATAGTACTTCTCGGTCCCGTCCACGCTGTTCGTCGGCAGGTAGAACGCGTCCAGAAAGGGCTGCCCGTTCGCCGTCAGGATGTCGTGATTCCCGACGACCGGATACCAGACGCTCCGACGGAGGAGGGGACGGTAGGGCGTGAAATAGCGCGGCGTGAAATTCGCCGCTTCGCCCGCTTCATAGATGACGTCCCCGAGGACGAGCGCGAGGTCCGGATTCAGCGAATCGATCCGGGCGGCCACCGCGACCTGGTTCGCATCGCCGGTCCCACAGTCCCCGAACGCGACGAAGCGGAAGGGATTCGGACCGGATGGCGCGGTATGGAAGGTGTCGTTCCCCGGCGTCAGGGAATCTGTGTCGGAGACGATCTGGTAGTAGTACTTCGTGGCGTGTTCGAGGCCGGTCAAGCTCACGGCGTGGTCGGTCGTGGTAAGCCCGTCGGTCGCTTCACTGCCGAGCAAGGCCGTCGTTCCGTAGAGAACCTTGCCGGGCGCGGCCGTGTCCGTTTGCCAGGCGATGAGGATGGAGCTCGGGGTCACGAGCCAGAGAGAGGGGTCCCGCGTGAGGGTCAACGCCCAGGAGAGGCGAGGCGCCAGCACGGACGGGAGGACAAGAAGGAGGAGAGCCAGGAGAGCTGGTCTTCTCATGGCCGGAATCCTGGAACAGGAGCGCGAGCCGGTCAACTCGGGAAGAACACTTGTTCTTGGCCGCCCTCAGGCTATCCTAGCCGCCCCATGGCCCCCCCGCTCCGAATCGATTCCCTGGCCAAATCCTACGGGAACCGTCCCGCGCTCGCCGGCGTTTCCCTGGAGGTGGCGGAGGGCGAGATCCTGGGCCTTCTGGGCCCGAACGGCGCCGGCAAGACGACGATGATCCGCTGCGTCGTGGGGCGCGTCGTCCCCAGCGCGGGCACGATCCAAGTCTTCGGCGATCCGGTCGGGAGTGGCGCGGCCCGCGCGCGCATCGGCTACATCCCGCAAGAAATCGCCCTCTACGGACGCCTGACCGCCGCGGAGAACCTGGGCGTCTTCGGCCGCTACAACGGCCTCTCGGGAGAGGCCCTCGACACCGCCATGCAGAGCTGCCTCGAGTGGGCGGGCCTCCAGGAGCGCGCCCGCGAGCCGGTGATGTCCTTCTCGGGCGGCATGAAGCGGCGGCTCAACATGGCCGCGGGGCTCCTCCACCGGCCGCGCCTCATCCTGCTCGACGAGCCCACGACCGGCGTGGATCCACAATCGCGGCAGCGGATCTACGCCATGGTGGAAGAGCTTCGCGCGCAGGGCGTGTCGGTCATCTACACGACCCACTACATGGAAGAAGCGGAGCGGCTCTGTGATCGCGTGGCCATCATCGATCACGGGAAGATCATCGCGATGGGAGCGCAGGCCGACCTGGTGCGTCAGAGCTTCGGTACGCGCAGCGAGCTCACGGTGTACTGCGATGACGCGGCCGATTGGGCCGCCTCGATGGGCGGCGCGCCCTCGGCGGGCGGCGGGTCCTACCGCTTCACGGTCACCGATCCGGCGCTCGAGATCGCGAAGATCTTGGAGTCCGCGCGCGCGAAGTCGATCCGGGTTCGCGACCTCACGTTCAAGGCGCCCAATCTGGAATCCGTATTCCTCCACCTGACCGGACGGGAGCTGCGCGAATGATCCTGGACATCATCCGCACCGGATTCATGAACCTCCGTAGAGACCGCGGTGCCCTGATGCTCAGCTTCATCGTGCCGATCGCCTTCTTCTCGATCTTCGCGGGAATCTTCGGCAGCCGAAAGGGCGGAACGGATCCCATCCACATGGTCGTGGTGGATGAGGATCGTTCCGAGTTCTCGAGGCGGTTCGTGAACGCCCTGAAGGGGGAGGCCGGGCTTCGGGTCGAAACCGTGCGACAGGACCCCGCATCCGCCGAGCAGGCGGTCAAGGCGGGCGACGTATCGGTCGCCGTGATCCTACCGAAGGGATTCGGAGCCGCCCCGATCTCCTTCAGCCACGAAACCGTCGGCGCGCGGCTTCAGATCCTGAACGACAGCTCGGATCCCATCGCGGCCCAGGTGGTGTTCGGCCTGATCCAGAAAGCGGCGATGATCTCGATGCCGGACGCCATGGCGACCGAGGGCACGCGGATGCTCGACCGCTACAGCGGAGGGCTCACGCCCGTACAGCGGGCCCGAATCGATAGCTCGATGGCCGCGCTCCGGAGCCATCTCGACGCGCCGCGGGATTCCGAGAGGACGGACCCCGCAGGCGGGCTCTCCGGGGGCCTCATCGCGGCCGACATCCGCGACGTGGTGGGCGAGAACAAGAAAAACCCGCTCGTGGCGTTCTACGCCGCGGGTATCGGGGTCATGTTCCTCCTCTTCAGCGCCTCCGCCGCGGGCGGCGCCATGCTGGACGAAGCGGACAACGGCACCCTGGACCGGATCCTCTCCTCGCGGGTGACCATGACCACGCTCCTCCTGGGCAAGCTGGGCTACGCGGCGCTCCTCGGTTTCCTGCAGCTCACGGTCATGTTCCTCTGGGGCGCCTTCGCCTTCCGGGTGGAGCTCTTCCGCCACCTGGACGGCTTCCTGGTCATGGCCATCGTGACCTCGCTCGCCTCGGCAAGTCTGGGGCTCTGCCTGGCGGCGAGCTGCAAGACCCGGGCTCAGCTCTCCTCACTGACCACGCTCGTGGTGCTGGTCATGTCGGCGCTGGGCGGGAGCATGGTCCCGCGGTTCATCATGCCGGAGTTCCTCCAGAAGATCGGGTTCGTGACCTTCAACGCCTGGGCCATCGACGGCTTCACGAAGATCTTCTGGAGGGAGGAGCCGGTCACCCACGTCTGGCTGCAGGTGGTGGTCCTGCTCGGGGCGGCGGTCGTCTTCTTCGCGGTGGCCCGGAGGCTGGCCCGGCGGTGGGAGGTGGCCTGAGGAAAAGGGGACGGCCGACGGGGCTGACGCCGGCCGGGGGAAAATGGTGGAGGCGGAGGGAATTGAACCCTCGTCCGAAAGCAGATCCAGAAGGAGCACTACGCGCGTAGTCCGCTATTCAGCCTTCGCGACGCCTGACGCCAGCGAACGAGGTCTGGGCGCCGCTAGCTCGATGTGATCTCGCCCTCCCGCCTCGAGCGGAACGTGAGGGCCAGCCTACCTAAATGACGCCCAATCCAGCCTCGGCAGGCTCAGACCGGTTGGACGTGGCAGCTAAGCCGCCAGAGCCAATTCAGAATTGGCTTTTGATCTTTGCCCGTGGTTTTACGAGGCCTACGGGCACCTCGGCGCGCGTTCCTAAATTCACTACTCCGTCGAATCCGTTCGCCCCCAATGGTTTACCGTCTCACTTCAGATGCCGCTTGACCCTCCCTGGATTCTACCAAGAGCCTATCGGCAGGTCACCCGATTATCCCTTCACGCCCCGGTCGGGGGGGTTACACTCCCGCGGCCTTTCGACGGAGGCTAAGGATGAGAATCGGCATCACGAGGCTCCTCGCAGTGGTAGCCCTGGCCGGGCTTGCGCTCCCTTCCTCGATCGAGGTCACCAGGGCTCAATCGAATCGGCCGATCCTACGCCTGGCACAGCCAGGGGTTCTTGGAGCGGTGCGAAAGCCCAGGGTGCCGATCCAGTTCGAATCCCCGGGAGCGGTAGGAGCGCTCATGGGACCGAGCTTGAACGGATCCATGAAGGCGCGGCGAGACGCAGCATGGACCACAATGAAACGGATCTGGAAGCCCGTGCAGGTCGAGGGGGGTGTGATACCCCTTTGGATGACGTGGTACGAGCGCCAGGATCTCGAGGATTTGTTTCGTGAGATGCGGCGCCGGCCCTCAACTGCACTCTCGAAGGCGGAAAGGACGGTGCGCGCTCGGGCGGTGCTCCAGGCGCGTAGCACGAAGGATCTTCAGAGATCGCTGAGCGCCGCACGCTTCGGGACGGTCTTGCGCCAATTCACCTTTCCGGAGTTCCTCGAATTGGGACCGCATACAGAGCCAGGTACCGGTTCGATCTACTTCAATCCGAGCTATGTCCAACATCTTCTGGAGAACGCGGAGAGCATCGCCAACTACAACGCGAGCGCTTTCTCCAAGACGCCAGGCGGCACGGGAAGCTCGGGCACGAGCCTCGAAGCCAAGCCGAGCGACGAAGCCAAAGCAACCCTGGCTCCGAACACGGCCAACCTCTACGCGCTGAGCATGGACAGTGAGATGCCCTCGGACGCCATCATGATCAAGGTGACGTGGAGCCAGGTCTACAACGCGCCCAGCAACACGCCGCAAGGTTTCGATTACATCAAGCAGAACTACGTCGATGTGAGCGCCGTTATGGGTCCGAAATTGAACGAGGGCCCCGCCGGCCAGTGGGTCAAGCTCCCGGGCTTCGGGGCCGGCGGTTTTCCAGGAGGCTCGATGGAAGGCGACGCCGCCGGCTTTCACGTTACCGACGACCAGGGCAGGGAGTGGGCCCTGATGGGCATGCACGTCGCGTCCAAGAGCTTGCGGACCTGGCAATGGATCACCTTCTTTCCGGCTCCGTCGTATAGCTGGCGCGCGGACAAGCCGGACCTTGGACCATGGCAGCTCTATCACTATCAAATGGCCACCGTTTCCGATTTCCAGGAGCAGGACCCCAAGCCGTGGTCGGCATACGAAGGAACGGGCTCCGCGCACTACGATGCTCAGGCGGCGGCGATCAAGGCGGTCGCACAGGCTATGAACGGCGTGCAGTGGTGCGCCAACCCCTATATCGAGACGAATATGGCGCGGACGAACTGCATTGGATGCCATCAGGGCAGTCCGCGGGACTTTCTGGCAACAACGCTCACGAAGCAACGCTCGAGGAATGTCGGGGATTTCTCGTTTTCCATCGCGACGACGAGATCTGAGTTTCTCAAAGTGATGCAGGAGAATGTCAGAAGGCTAAGGTGAGGGGCGAAGCGGACATCGGCAGGTCACCCGATTATCCCTTTACCCCCTAGCGAGACGTAGGTAGACTTCCTCGGCTTTACGGATGGGCTCTCAGGACGTGCCCGCCCGCGACGGTAACTTTTCTGGCAACACAGAGCAGTTAACCCGAACGTGGAGGTTCCATGAGGTCCCGGAAGAGCCTGGCTTTCGTAACGGCGGTTCTGCTCCTCGTCCCCGCGGCGGCCTTCGCCAACGGCGGTTGGACGGTCGACGCCCGCGCGGGCGTTGGACTCCCCATGGGTGATTTTGGCAACGACTTCAAGTCGGGTCTGCTGATGAGCGTCGAAGCCTCGAGAATGATGAGCACGAATTTCGCCCTCGGCGCGGAAGGCAGCTACGTCAAGAACAACCCGAGCGACGACAACCAGGCAGCCCTCGACGCGTTCTTCGGAGGCCCCACGGATGCCGAGGCCAAGCTGATGCACTACGGCATCCACGGCAAGTACATGCTGGGCCAACCCTCGAGCAAGGTGATGCCGTACATGGTCGCCGGCGCGGGACTGTACAACGTCAAGCTCCAGGTCACCCCTCCGGGCGGACCCGACATCAGCAACTCCGATAACAAGTTCGGTCTTCGTGGCGGACTCGGGATGAACCTGATGGTCGGACCCAAGTGGGGCATCGGGCTGCAGGCCGACTACAACGACGTCTTCACGGATCCGTCCTCGCAGTACATCGGGATCTCGGGTGGTCTGCATTTCATCCTGAGCCCGGGCAGCGCGAGCAGCACGCACTAAACGAAAAGGAGCGGAGCCCACCGGCCACGCCGGTGACATCGGAACCGGCCGGGGAGAGATCCCCGGCCGGATTTTTCTTGGGCTTGCCTCACGTTGAGGCACAAGAGGTTACAGAGCTTCGGAAAACGCGCACCATAGTCGGGCCCACTGCCGATACACCCGCATATGCGCTCCGCAAGACTGGGTTGGGTCGGCATCATCCTCGTCCCGTTTGTCCTCTCGGGGCGTCCCGCCCTCGCCCTCGATCCCTCGCGCGCCATGACTCAGTACTGCCTCCAGACCTGGTACGCGAAGGACGGCCTCCCCCAGAACTCGGTCGCCGCCATCTACCAGAGCCCGGACGGGTACCTCTGGTTCGGCACCGAGGAAGGCCTGGCGCGCTTCGACGGAGCCCAGTTCACTACCTTCAACCGGCAGAACGGATCGCTCCGGCACAACTACGTGGTCTCGCTCTCCCCGTCGCGCGACGGCGGGTTCTGGGTGGGTTCACTGAACGGCGGGCTCGCGCACTGGAAGGACGGCACGTTCACGCAATACGGGCAGAAGCTGGGGGCTGTGAACAACACCATCGGGCCCGTCTACGAGGACGGCCGTGGGAATCTCTGGGTCGGAACGATCGGAGGCGGGCTCACGTGCCTGCGCGACGGAAAGGCAACGACGTACACGCAGGCCAACGGTCTTCCGAGCAACGTGATCCGGAGCATCCTGGACGATGAGGAGGGAGGTCTCTGGGTCGGCACGCCCGAGGGCCTGGTCCGGTTCCGGAACGGAGTCTCGACGGTCTACACCACGAAGCAAGGGCTCCCTGACAACTCGGTCGGGAAGGTGTACCGCGATCGAAGAGGCGTTCTGTGGATCGCGACCATGGGCGGGCTGAGCCGGTGCGAGGGCGGCAAGTTCACGAACTACCGCCGCTCCGAAGGTCTGCCGAGCAACGCCATCACCACGCTCCGCGAGGACCGCGACGGAAATCTCTGGATCGGCACCGAAGATGGCCTCTGCCGAATGAGCCGCGGCCGCTTCGCGACGCTCACCGTGAAGGACGGCCTCTCCGGAAACACGGTTCGAGCCATCTTCGAGGACCGTGAGGGCAGCCTCTGGATCGGTATGTTCGGCGGCGGGCTCACGCGTCTCATGGACGGCAAGTTCACGACCTTCACCACGCGCGAAGGACTGGGGGGCAACGCGGTGGGCCCGATCCTCCAGGACAGCCGAGGCGCGATCTGGATCGGGACCATGGGAGGGGGTCTGAGCTGCCTCGAGAAAGGAGCGATCCGAACCTACGGCAGCAGGAGCGGTCTTCCCAACAACTACGTCAACGCCCTGGCCGAGGATCACACTGGCGCGCTCTGGGTCGGAACCAGCGGCGGGCTATGCCGCTACCGGAACGGGAAGTTCACGACGTTCACGCGCAAGAACGGTCTGAGCGGCGAGGTGGTGATGACGGTGCGCGAGGATCGCCAGGGTGCGCTCTGGATCGGCTACAGCGCGGGGGGCCTGGACCGCTGGAAAGACGGGGTCGTGAAGCACTACGCCGCCCAGAACGGGCTCGTCCACGACCAGGTGCGTTCGATCTTCGAGGACAAGGACGGCGTACTCTGGGTCGGGACCTTCGGCGGAATCAGCCGCTTCGAAAACGGCACCATCACGAACTTCTCCACCCGGAACGACCTCCCGCACGACGTGATCGGAAAGATCTACCAGGACGTGCGCGGGACCTTCTGGATCGGTACGATCGGGGGCGGAGTGATCCGTTACCGGGACGGGGTCTTCAAATCCATCCTCGCGAAGGATGGGCTCTTCGACGATACGGCGTACGCCCTGCTGGAGGACAACCAGGGCTACTTCTGGATGAGCAGCAACAACGGCATTTCCCGCGTGAGCCACTTCGATCTGGATCAGTTCGCGGAGGGGAAAATCCCGGCGCTGCACGCCCTCGCCTTCGGCGAGGAAGACGGGATGCTCAATCGTGAGTGCAACGGATCCTCTCCTCCGGGCTTGAAATCGCGGGACGGAAAGCTCTGGTTCGCCACCCTGGCCGGCGTCGCGATGATCGATCCGGCTCACATCCCGTTCAACCGCATTCCGCCCACGGTCCGCATCGAACGCGCGCTGGGGGACCAGAAGCCCCTCCCGGCGGGAGATGGCGTGCAGGTACCGCCCGGCAAGGGTGGGCTGGAGTTTCACTACGCGGCGCTGACCTACATCGCCCCGGATCGCGTTCGCTTCCGCTACCGCCTCGAGGGATTCGACAAGCAGTGGGTGGAAGCGGGATCGCGACGGGTCGCCTACTACACGAACATCCCCCCGGGGCACTACACGTTCCGCGTGACGGCCTGCAACAGCGACGGGGTGTGGAACCGGGAAGGCGCGACCTACGCCCTGCGAATCCAGCCTCACTTCTATCAGACCTGGCTCTTCTTGGGATTCTGCGCGGGGATCCTCGGTCTCCTCGGCATGTGGCTCCATCGATCCCGCGTCCGCCGGCTCGAGGAGCGGACGCGTGAGCTGCGCCAGCTGGTCGAGGAGCGCACCCGCGCGCAGGAGGCGCTGGGCGAGAGCAACCTCCGGCTGGAGCAGGCGCTCGAGGATCTGCATCGGGCGCAGCAGAAGCTCGTCCAGCAGGAACGGCTCCGCGCTCTGGGCCAGATGGCGAGCGGCGTGACGCACGACTTCAACAATGCCCTCACGCCCATCCTGGGCTTCACCGACTTCCTCCTCGCCCGGCCTCAGATCCTGGATGACCGGGAGAAGACGCTGGCCTACCTCGCCAACGTGAACACCGCCGCCAAGGACGCCTCCCAGGTCGTGAAGCGGCTGCGCGAGTTCTACCGCCCGCGCGACGAGGCCGAGCTGTTCCCCCTCGTCGCGATCGACGCGATCATCCGCCAGGCGGTCTCGCTGACCCAGCCGAAGTGGAAGGACCAGGCTCAGGCGCGCGGCGTCTCGGTGGATGTGGAGACGGTGCTCGGCACGACCCCGCTCCTTCCGGGCAGCGAGTCGGCGCTCCGCGAGATGCTGACCAACATGATCTTCAATTCGGTCGACGCCATGCCCCACGGGGGGACGATCACGCTCCGCTCCAGCACGGACAACGGCCACGTGGTGCTCGAAGTCTCCGACACCGGAACGGGGATGACCGAGGAGGTGCGAAACCGCTGCCTGGAGCCGTTCTTCACCACGAAGGGCGAGGAGGGGACGGGGCTGGGCTTGCCGATGGTCTACGGAATCGCGAGCCGGCACGGGGGCTCGGTCGAGATCGAGAGCGCCCCCGGCCAGGGGACCACGCTTCGCGTCCGGCTTCCCCTGGACACCTCCGCGGTCCCGAGCGAGGAAGTGATGATCGGCAGCCGCCCCACGGCGGTGGGACCGCTCCGGGTGCTCGTCGTGGACGACGAGCCTCGGATCCGGAGCCTCGTCTGCGAGTATCTCGCGACCGACCACCATAAGGTCGAGACCGCGGGGGACGGGGTCGAAGCGCTGGAGAAGCTCCGCTTGAACCGCTTCGACCTCATCGTCACGGACCGCTCCATGCCTCGGATGAGCGGCGAGCAGCTCGCGACCGCGGCGAAGCGCCAGTGCCCCAGCACGCCGGTCCTGCTCCTCACGGGTTTTGGCGAGATGATGGCCGATCAGAACGAGCGGCCCGAGGGCGTGGACCTCATCGTCACGAAGCCGGTGACCATGGATGCCCTGCGGGACGCCATCGTGAAGCTGATGGCGGACCCTGCGGCTGCCTTGACGCGGCGAGCCGGCGAACGATCGTAACGGAGCCCGAGAGCTACTTCGCCCCCGTGATCCTCATGCCGTAGAACGACCGCCACACGAACCCCACCGAGATCAGGAAGAAGACCGCGGCGAGAAAGCTGGTCAGCGTCGGCCCCTGCTGGCGCGCCAGCGAGACCGCCAGCTCCACCGCCAGGAGCCCGAACAGCGTCGTGAACTTGATGACCGGGTTCATGGCCACCGAGGACGTGTCCTTGAAGGGATCGCCGACCGTGTCGCCGACGACCGTGGCGGCATGGAGCTCGGTTCCCTTCTCCTTCAAATTCACTTCGACGACCTTCTTCGCGTTGTCCCAGGCTCCGCCCGCGTTGGCCATGAAGATCGCCTGGAAGAGTCCGAAGAGCGCGATCGAGACCAGGTAACCGATGAAGAAGAACGGCTCGATGAACGCGAACGCCAGCGTCCCGAAGAAGACCGCGAGGAAGATGTTGAACATTCCCTTCTGCGCGTACTGGGTGCAGATCTCCACGACCTTCTTCGAATCGGAGACGGAGGCCTTGGCGGCGCCCTCGAGCTTCATGTTCCGCTTGATGAATTCCACCGCGCGGTAGGCGCCCGCCGTGACGGCCTGCGTGGAGGCGCCGGTGAACCAGTAGATCATCGCGCCGCCGGCGATCAGGCCCAGCAAGAAAGGCGCGTGGAGGAGCGAGAGGTTGGCCACGTACTCCGGCTTCAGGCCCTCCGTCAGCGCCACGATGATCGAGAAGATCATCGTGGTCGCGCCCACGACGGCCGTGCCGATCAGCACCGGCTTGGCCGTCGCCTTGAAGGTGTTCCCCGCCCCGTCGTTCTCTTCCAGATTGTGCTTTGCCTTTTCGAAATCGGGCGTGAATCCGAACTGGGACTTCACCTGCTCGCGGATGCCCGGGATCGTCTCGATGAGCGAGAGCTCGTAGATCGACTGGGCGTTGTCGGTCACCGGACCGTACGAATCCACCGCGATCGTCACCGGTCCCATGCCCAGGAACCCGAACGCCACGAGGCCGAAGGCGAACACGGCCGGCGCGATCATCAGGCTCGCCAGCCCCATCGTGCTGACCCCGTACGCGAGCGCCATGAGGAGCAGGATCGCCATACCCAGCCAGTACGCGCTGAAATTGCCCGCGACGAGGCCGGAGAGGATGTTGAGCGAGGCCCCGCCCTCTTTCGAGGAGGTCACCACCTCGGCAACGTGCTTCGAGTTCATCGAGGTGAACACCTTGACCAGCTCGGGGATGACGGCGCCCGCCAGCGTGCCGCACGTGATCACGCTCGAGAGCTTCCACCAGGTCGACCCGTCTCCGAGGCCGCGGATCAGGACGTACGAGGCGGCGTAGGTAAGCGCGATGGACACGAACGAGGTGAGCCACACGAGGCGCGTGAGCGGATGCTCGAAGTCCATCTTGTCCGCGTTCTCGTACTGGGCCTTGCTGACCGCCTCGTTGACCTGATACGAGAGCCCGCTGGCCACCATCATCATCACGCGCATCACGAAGATCCAGACCAGGAGTTGAACCTGGACGATCGGCTCGCGGACCGCCAGCAGGATGAAGGTGATGAGCGCCACCCCCGTCACGCCGTAGGTCTCGAAGCCGTCGGCCGAGGGACCCACGGAGTCCCCCGCGTTGTCGCCGGTGCAGTCCGCGATCACGCCGGGGTTCCGGGCGTCGTCCTCCTTCACCTTGAACACGATCTTCATCAAGTCCGAGCCGATGTCGGCGATCTTGGTGAAGATCCCGCCCGCGATTCGAAGCGCGGCCGCGCCCAGCGATTCACCGATCGCGAAGCCGATGAAGCACGGACCCGCCATGTCCCGTGGAACGAAGAGGAGGATGATGAGCATGATCAGGAGCTCGACCGAGATGAGCGCCATGCCGATGCTCATGCCGGCGCGCAGCGGAATGGCGTAGCAGGAATAGGGCTTGCCGGTCAGGGCGGAGAAGGCCGTCCGTGAATTGGCGAGCGTGTTGATGCGGATGCCGAACCAGGCGACGCTGTAGCTCCCGGCCATCCCCACGAGGCTGAAGAAGAGGATCACGGCCACCTTGAAGAGCGGAAATCCGCGCGTGATGTTCCCCGCCGCATCGACTCCGGTCACCGCGAGGGAGCCGAAGTAGACGGTCACGATCGTCCCGATGAAGACCCAGAGCAGGAGCAGGAACTTGCCCTGCTGGAGGAGATACGTCTTGCAGGTCTCGTAGATCAGATCCGAGATCTCGGCCATGGATTGATGGACCGGGAGGCCTCGAATCCGAGAGTAGGAGGCGATTCCGAACACCATCGCGAGGGCGCAGACGAGAAGTCCGAAGAGGAGAAGGGTGTGGCCGTTCAGGCCCCCCACGAAGGTCACCGATTTGAGGTCGGGCAGGGACAGGTTCGCTTCCCCGCCGTGGTGGGAGCTCTCCTGGGCGAAAACCGTCGTGGCGGGCGCGATCACGGCCAGCGCCGCGAGCGCCACCAGCGCAAGCACCGCCAGCGTCGTCCGTCCTCTGGTCCTGATTCCCAGCATCGTTTCTCCTCGATTCGTTTGTCGTGGGAGGGGTTGGCCGCCTGCGACCGCAAGCGCTTCATCGCCCGGCGATGGAACGTAAGGCTGCGCGAGAACAAAGGTTTATAGCAGAAGGAACGGAGCTTGTCGAGCGCCTTTGATTTCCACGCGCGCGAACACTATCCTGGGACCCATGAAACCGATCACGGCCCCGCCGGCCGGAGCCACGGCGGTCGACGATCTTCGGAAGACCTTCCGCGGCGAGGTCTTCGCGCCGGGCAGCCCCGATTACGAGAAGCACCGGCGGGTGTGGAACGGCTCGATCGACCGCCGCCCTGCGATCGTGGCGCGATGCTCCGGGGTCGCCGACGTTCTCGCCGCGGTCCGTTTCGCGCGCGAGCGCGGGCTCCTGGTCGCGGTGCGCGGTGGCGGCCACAGCTTCCCCGGATTGTCCACCTGCGACGACGGTATCCTCATCGACCTCGCGCCCATGAAGGGGATCCGCGTCGATCCGGCGAAGAGAACCGCGCGGGTCCAGGCGGGCGTGCTCCTGGGCGAGCTGGATCGGGAGACTCAGGCGTTCGGGCTGGCGGTCCCCGCGGGGATCGTGACGCACACCGGTCTCGCCGGCCTCACGCTGGGGGGCGGCATCGGCTGGATCATGAGGAAGTTCGGACTGACGATCGACAACCTCCTCTCGGTCGACCTCGTCGCGGCGAACGGTGAATTCGTGACCGCGAGCGAGCACGAGAACGCGGACCTCTTCTGGGGCGTGCGCGGGGGCGGCGGGAATTTCGGCATCGTGACCGAGTTCGAGTTCCGCCTCCACCCACTCGGTCCTCAGGTCATGGCGGGCCCCGTCTTCTGGCTGATGTCGGATGCGGACAAGGTGCTCCGCTTCTACCGGGACTGGATCGCCGGCGTGCCCGACGAGGTGATGACGATCGTGGTGCAGCGCCGTGCTCCCGCGCTCCCGGTCGTTCCTCCGGATCTCGTGGGCAAGCACGTCATCGCCGTCGCCGCGTGCTACGCGGGTCCGGTGGAGGACGGAGAGCGAATCCTGCGTCCCCTCAAGGAATTCGGATCGCCGGTCCTCGACCTGTGCCAGCCCAAGCCTTTCCTCGCGCACCAGAGCATGTTCGATCCTTCGTTCCGCCACGGCTGCTGGTACTACGTCCGATCCTGCGATGTCGCCGGTCTCGAGGATGGCGTCATCGACGCGATCGTGGAGCACGGCCGCCGCATCGTCTCGCCGATCACGAGCCTCGCGCTGTGGCAGATGGGAGGGGCCGTGGCGAGGTTCGGAGACGAGGAGACGGCGTTCCACGGCCGGACGGCCGGTTTCACCTTCAACATCAACGGCAACAGCGAGACCAGCGAGGGATTCGAATCGGAACGGGAATGGGCGCGCGCCTACTGGAGCGCGCTTCAGCCTTACCACACCAGCGTGTACGTCAATTTCCTGATGGAAGAAGGAGAGGATCGGGTCCGCCAGGCCTACGGTGGCGCGAAATACGACCGGCTCCAGGCGCTCAAGCGGAAGTATGACCCCACGAATTTCTACAGAATGAACCAGAACATCCGCCCCTAGCGGGCGATGGCAGCGGGCGAAGGAGGGGCATGGGGTTGCGGCTCAGTAATACCCGCCAGGCCTCCTGAAGAGCCCGAGCAGCGCTTCGAGATCCACTCCTTCCATCTCGTACGACCCGTGGCGAAGCAGGACCGCCGACTTCCCATCTCCCGTCGGGCCGAGCGCTTCGCCCGGGAACTCAACGACGATCTCGCCGGTTCGGGCGTCGACGATCGCCGTCTTGCACGTGGGGCTCGGGCCGTAGACGTGGTCGCAGCCCGAGACGACCATGAAGTGATCCGAGCCTTCGCCGCGCATCCAGAACGCCGAGCGAATCTCACCGAGGCCTCTCTGCGTCATCGGACCGAAGAGCCGGATCGTGACGTCGTAGCCGGTCTCCTCCTCGAAGACCTTCGTGTTCTGTCCGTTCTCACCGGGCCAGAGCGCATACAACCCGTCGGTGGACACGATGGTGCCGTGATGCCCTGTTCCGGAGCGGTTCCCGGTCCGGGGATCGATGACGTCCACGGCATTCCCCAACTGCAGCAGGAGAGAGTCTTCGCTCGCCCAGCCCACGTGCGAAGGAGCCGCGTCGAACATCCGGACGGAGCCGGTGCGTCTGTTCCAGAGGGCAAGGCGACGATCGGTGGGACCGCCACCCTTCCCCCACTTGGAGAGAACGACCGCGAGCCAGCGGCCGTCGGGGCTCCAGGACAGCGCTTCGCCGCATTCGATCCATTCGACGATCGTGCCGTCCCGGTCGACCACGCCGACGCCTCGTCCCGGCCCGCCGATCGTGGACGGGAACTCACCGTAAAACGCGGTCAGGTCCCCCTGGGGTGACAGCTTGGCGTCGTACGCCCAGTACTCCTTCGGCTTCGGTATGGGTCGACCCGCATCCCTCGCGCTCGTCGATGGATGGAACACGTAGATCGTCCCGCGCGAGGTTCCCAGTCGCGTGGTAATCCCGTCGCCGCGGGCCCACACCGCCTGCGGCACGTAGGCGCACGCCTGCCCCTGAGCGCTGCCGCGCGATGCCGCCTCGATCGAAGGAACGTGGAAGGCAGTGACGGTACCGGACAGGGCGAGGACGAGGAGGGGGACGAACCGGTTCGAGGATCGGACGCGCAAGGGTGCCATCGGTTCATCTCGTGCCGGCGTTCTGGGTGCTGGGGGGAGTCGAGGGCCAGTATACCACGGGTCGCCGATCCCTTCACGTTGGTGCTATGGTCCCTTCGTCACGGGCTGACGCCGACCCCCGAGCATGGCAGAGGTTGGACGTGCCTCCATTCGAGCACGGACGTTCCCCAGAGCGACGTTCGGACGTGCGGTGGCAGTGCGCGGCCCTCGGTCTTGCGGTGCTCGCCTGCTCCGCGTGGTATCTGTTCGCGGAGAAGTTGATCGCCGGGGAGTGGGGATTTTCCCTCGACGATTCGTGGATCTACGCGGTCTTCGCCCGGAACATCGCGACCGGCCACGGCTATTCGTTCAATGCCGGAGAGCACATCGCCGGAGCCACCGGGCCGCTCTACGCGCTGATCCTGGCCCTCTTCTATGCGCTCTTCGGGGACGTGGTCCTCGCCGCCAAGGTACTCGGCATCGCGTGCCTCCTCGCTTCCAGCATTCTCATGTACTTCGCGGCGAAGGCGCTCGACCCCCGAAGCAGGATCAAGCCGGTGCTGGTCGGGCTCCTGGTCGGAATCTCCCCGTCGCTTCTCTGGAGCTCCGTCTCGGGGATGGAGATCCCGCTCTACGTGGGCCTCGCCTCCCTGGGCATCCTCTTCTACGTCCGGTCGCGCTGGACGCTCGCGGCGCTCTGCTGGGCCCTGGGCGTTTGGGTGCGTCCGGATGGGATTCTGCTCGCGCTGGCCGGGGTTTTCCTGCGTCCCAGGCTCGGTCTGCGGTCCATCACAGCCTCGCTTCTCGTCGTGGCCCCGATCCTCGCCGCCTACTTCACCTTCAACTACGTCGTGGGCGGCACGCTCTTCCCGAACTCGGTTCTCGTGAAAGCCCATCCCGGGCAGAACCCGGGTGGTGGGATCTGGGAAATGGCGCAACAGTGGGTCCCGATGTGGGGCCTGTCCATGAGGCGATGGGATTTTTCCACCCATTCCATCCTGCTCCTGCCCGCGGTCGTGACGGGTGGAGTCCTGTTGCTGCGGCGCCTTCCCGCCATCGTGGCCTACGCTCTCGGCTTCCCGATCGCCCTTGCCCTCGCGGGCGCCGGGGGAGGAGCCCACGGCCGATACCTGATGCCCACGATACCCTTCGCCATGTTGCTCGCCTCCGCGGGCCTGGACCGGGTCGCGCGACGGATTCAACCGCGACGCCACGAGCCGATCCTCATTGTCCTCGCGGTCCTGTGCCTGGGATGGCAGGTCCTCGCGACCGATCGGATGGGCCGAACCCATGGGCGGAACGTGGAGAACATCAATCACATGCAACGTCTCCTCGGCCGGACCCTGCGCGAGAACACCAGCGTGGGCGACACGATCGCGGTGAACGACGTGGGAGCCATCGGTTATTTCAGCCGGTGCTACGTCGTGGATCTCGTGGGCCTGGTGTCTCCGCGCCGATCCTTTCCCGAGAACCTGAAAGTGTACCGACCGAAGTACCTCGTCATCTTCCCGGACTGGTACCAGGAGTACTTCACGACCGAGAACGGGCGGAGCGTGTTCTACGACCCCGATTCCCTGTACCACTACGTGCCCATCGTGGAAGCCGGGCTCCGCTTCAACACCATCAGCGCACGAGACCAGATGTTCGTGTTCGGCCGGTTCCCGCGCGGCGAGGAAGGGCCCGACAGGGTCAAGATGGTATGGAACTAGAGGCGGCCTCAGCCTAGACATCCCTCTTGATGCGGACTCCATACCGCGTATGCAGCAGCTCGGCGAATGCGGCGACGCTCATGGGAAGTTGGACCCCGGAGACGTTCACCGGCGCGCACCCGAGTCGCAGATTCAGCTCGATCACAGACCTCCGAAGGGTGTTCTGGCGGCTCAGGAAGCCTTCGAGGTCGCGCGGGACGATGCCGAGCAGCCACTGCCGGTGGAACTTGTAGATGTACGCGTGATCGATATCCTCCCAGAAGACCCGCCCAACCCCGACCGCGCTGCCCGTATCGATGATCCCCATCGAGTCCATCTCGAACGACGGTCGATGGTGGACCAATCGGTAGGCCGCATACAGTCCGCAAGCCCCGAAGAATGGAACACCGATACACGCGGCGATGACGGCGTCCCAGAAGCCGGTCGTGGCGGCCCAGAGGCAGACCGCCACGAAGGCAATCGAGCCCAGGAGCACGAGCGCCATCTTGACTCGGCTCGGGTAGATCACCAGGCGACCCGTCGCGACACTCGAGTCCGGCTTCATTTCCGGGTGCAGGGTACGTCATGCCCGATTGGAATGCGGATCGTTTTCGCGTCACATCGTGGGACAGGAATAGTAAGGAAATCAGCGGCGTGTAACTCGCGTCGGATCATGTCCTACACACCACGAAGGAGTAACGCCATGAGACTCGGACAACGATCGATTCCCTCCTTTGTTATCGTGTCGCTCGTTCTCGTGCTCGTCGTGATCTTCTGCGGCGCGTGCTCGCATTCCGGCGCCATGAATCCAACGACCGCGCCGCAGATCGGCGCGCCCCGCGCCGGCGCGGCCGCCCTG
>Ga0075425_100000528_pt1 | contig 35888 bp, 25 predicted proteins | sample SoiMethybrSBSTD4_FD_75300 | JGI IMG/M metagenome (GOLD analysis project Ga0075425, IMG submission 75300) | Bulk soil microbial communities from a Populus tree surrounding site in Tennessee, USA - Soil MetaG P. TD hybrid SBSTD4 | ecosystem: Environmental > Terrestrial > Soil > Tree plantation... | reverse complement strand
GTCCGCGAGATCCCGCGATCGGGAAAGCCCGAAGAACTGCTCGACCGCTTCGGCATTTCGTCAGCGCATATCGTCAATGCGGTGACGTCGCTCGTGGGTGCGGTCGCCGCGCGGTAAGGTCGGGCAGGTTTAGACCCGCTCGACCTGCCAGTCCTACCGCCGGCCGCGCCGTTCGCCGTTCTTCATGCGCGTCTGCAGGTCTTTCAGCTGCGCCTTCTGATCGGCAGTGAGGATCTGCACCACCTCGGCGTGCACATGCGCGCGGGCGACGGCCGCGTCGGCTTCGACCGCCGCCACCTCGGCGCTCTTCTGACGAACCAGGGTGTCGTTGACGGTGTCGGCGATGATCGCCGCGTTCAACGCTTCGCGCGCCGTTCGCTCGCGATCGACGATGGCCTTCCACTCGTCCTTGTGCGCATCGGCGATCGCCTTCACCTGGTCCTTCTGCGCATCGGTCAGGTTGATCTCGCGGCCGAGCATCGGCAGCAGGCCCATCGGTCCGCCGGGTCCGCCCATCCGGCCCGGGCCGCCGTGGAACGGCCGATCCGGCCGCTGCGCGTTCTGATCCTGCGCGTGCACGTAGGCGCCGGCGCCGAGTCCCAGGGCGAGCAGACCCGCCACCGCGCCGAGAGTGATACGTTTCACGGTTGACATCATGTGACTTCCTCCAGGGATGCAACCGGCGGCGTGCGCAAGGCGTTGCGCGGTTCGTCGCCGTTGCTACATATGATTGAACGGCGGGCGAGTGAACCGCCGATGGCCGAATCGTGAAAAAACCGTGACGACCTCTCCGCGCGTGCTCGTCGTCGAAGACGAGCGGAACATTCGCGAGCTCGTGTGCCTCCACCTCGGTCTCGAGGGCTACGCCTGCGAGGGGCTCGCCAACGGCCAGGAGGCGCTGGCGCGCGCCGAGCGCGAGCGCTTCGATCTCCTCGTCCTCGACCTGATGATTCCGGGACTCGACGGTGTGTCGTTGTGCCGCGCGCTGCGGCGCGGCGGCCCGAACCAGGACGTGCCGATCCTGATGCTCACCGCGCGCCGCGACGAGAGCGACAAGGTGCTCGGGCTCGAAAGCGGCGCCGACGACTACCTGACAAAACCCTTCGGGGTCCGCGAACTTGTCGCGCGTGCGCGTGCGTTGCTGCGCCGGCCGCGGCAGACCAGCGCCGCGTCTGACGAGCCGGTCGATCCGCCGGTCACGATCCACGGGATCGAGATTGATCCGGCGCGCCGCCGCGTCCGCGTCGAAGGCCGCGAGGTCGAACTGACGGATCAGGAGTTCCGGTTGCTGCACCTGCTCGCGACGCACGCCGGCATCGTCTTCAGCCGTGAAGCGCTGCTGTCGAAAATCTGGCGCGGCGATACCTACGTCACCGTGCGCAGCGTCGACACGCTCGTGAAGCGCCTGCGGCGACGCATCGAAGTCGACCCCGCGAATCCGACGTTTTTGCTGACCGTGTGGGGCGTCGGCTACAAATTCGCCGACGTATAGCGCCGCGCGCTTCGCGCGCGGCGTGGGTCAGGCGGGTCGGGCAGGTCGGACATCGAGTAACTCGAATGACTGGGGGTAAACCCGATCGGGTTAACCCACTCCATTGGATGGGCGTGGCGGTCCGACCCGCCAGACCCGCCCGACGTGCCAGACCTGGGCGGCCGCCGGTCCTCAGTCGTGATCGGGACCGGTGGCAGCGCCGCCGTGGGGGTCCGACCCACCTGGCCCACCCGGCCTATCCGTCCCACGCTCCCGCCGCTGCTCAGGCTTCATCAGGCAGCGGCGGGAGCGCCCGTTTGTGTTCGCTGCTTCGAATGAGGCGCTCGATGCGCATGGCCAGCGCCGGCGACACGCCTTGCGGGCCGTCTTCGAGATAGCGTTCGAGCTCGGCGTAGGTGAAGCCCATCTCCTCTTCGTCACTCTGTCCCATCCACAACCCGGCGCTTGGCGTCCGCTCGATGATCGCGTCCGGCACTTTCAGCTCGCGCGCGAGCGCGCGGACTTCGCTCTTTACCAGATGCCCGAGCGGAAGAAGATCCGCACCGCCGTCACCGTACTTCGTGAAGTAGCCGATCGCGAGTTCTGATCTGTTGCCGGCGCCGGCGACCAGGTAGTTGAGGCTGTTGCCGAAGAAGTAGAGCGCGGACATGCGCAGCCGCGGCTTGACGTTGGCGAGCGGAAGGCGGTTGCGCAGCGGATCGGCCGGCCGCGCCGCACGCAGCTGCTCCGGTAGATCGTTGAGCGCGCGCTGCGCGCCGCGAACGAGCGCATCGTAGGTGTCGGCGAGATCGACTGATACCGTCGGCAGCGAGAAGTGCGCGGCCACCATTGCCGCGTCGCGTTCGTCGGCGGGATCGCTGTGGCAGGGCAGGATCGCGGCGACGACGTTGCCTGGCGCTGCGAGCTGCGCGAGGCGCGCGACCACCGCCGAATCGATCCCGCCGCTCAGTCCGACGACGAAACCACGGGCTCCGGCCGCGGCGAGCTGACGGCGCATCCATCCGGCGATTCGTTCGACGCTCGGCATAGCCGGACATTGTAGGCGCGGCGCGCCGCGCGGGTCAGGCAGGTCTGGCGAGTCAGGCAGGACGCGGCCACACTGTCCGCCGATTTTCGAACTATCCCGCTTTCCGACCCGCCTGACCTGCCTGGCCCGCCTGGCCCGCCTGACCTGCCCGGCCAACGCGCGACGCGAGAGCGGCGCGCAGGCGCACGGCGTCGCGCGGTGCGTGGCCGCCGGTGTCGTTGTTGAAGTACGCGTAGATCGGGAGGCCGGTGCGATGCCGATCGGCGAGCCAGTCGGCCCACTCGTCGAGCGCGCGCTCGCTGTAGCTGCCGGTGTACTTCTGCGTGCCGTGAAAACGCACGTAAACGAACGGACCGATCGCGAGCCTCCCGGACGCCGAGCCGGCCATATCGTGCAGGCATAGTGCCACCTTGTGGTGTTCGAGCCGCGCGAACACCTCGTCGCAGTACCAACTCGGCTCGCGAAATTCGATCGTGTGGCGGCGCGTGCGCGGCAGCGCCCGCAGAAAGGTTTCGAGACGGTCCAGGTTCACCGGCCACCGCGGCGGCAGTTGATAGAGCACCGGACCGAATGCGTGTTCGAGCCGCTTCGCGCGCGTGAAGAACAGACCGATCGGGTCGTCGGGTTCCTTCAGCTTCTTCATGTGCGTGAGATAGCGGCTCGCCTTGACGGCGTAGACGAACCCGCGGGGTGCGCGGCGGCCCCACGACGCGAAGGTAGCAGCCTCAGGCAACCGATAGAATGTGTTGTTGATCTCGACTGTATCGAACCGCTGAGCGTAGTAAGCCAGCCACTCCTGTTGCGGGAGCTCGGCCGGATAAAAATCCCCGCGCCAGTGCTTATATTGCCAGCCCGAGCAACCGATACGTATGTTAGGATTTAAGAACATTTCCGCGTCCCCAGCGCGGAAGTTCCTTTTCCAATCAGTGCGTTGCCGTACCGGCCCTGGCCGGGCATTACAGAAGTCGTAGTGTCCGCCGCCCGGTGAAGCGTCCACGCACGTGAAACGGAGCCCCTTGTGTTTGGTCGCAAGTTTTCTCGCCGGTTCATCCTCATCACCGCTGCGGTCGTCATGCTCGCGATCGCCATCGGCGCCCTGACGCTGCTGCGCACCCGCAGCACCGTCGCCGTTGCGCAGGTCCCGTTCTCCGATCTGCTGCGTCACCTCGACGGCTCGTCGGTGAAGGAGATCGTGGTGAACGGCGATACGCTCGAGTTCAAGCTCGCGAGCGGCCAGACGTTCCGCACCGTTGCGCCCATGAACTACGTCACGGCGAATGCCGCATTCGTGCCGGAGTTGGCGAAGAAGGGCGTCCGCATCGACGTCCAGACCGTGACCGAACAGTCGACCTACAGCTACGGCGCGCTCCTGCTCGGCCTGGGCTTCGTGGGCCTGCTTGGCTTCGCGATGTACCGCGTCACCTCCGGCCGCATTCCGGCGCTCGAGAGCAAGGCGCGCGAGGCCGGGTCAGAGGCGACGACCGTGACGTTCGCCGACGTGGCCGGCGTTGACGAAGCGAAAGAGGAAGTGAAGGAGATCGTCGACTTCCTGCGCGAGCCGAGCCGATTTGCGGCAATCGGCGGCCGCATTCCGAAGGGTGTGCTGCTTGTCGGGCCGCCCGGCACCGGCAAGACGCTGCTGGCGCGATCGATCGCCGGCGAAGCGAAGGTGCCGTTCCTGTTCGCCAGCGGATCCGATTTCGTCGAGATGTACGCCGGCGTCGGCGCGTCGCGGATCCGTAAGCTGTTCAAGGATGCGCGCCGTCACCCCTCGTGCATCATCTTCATCGACGAACTCGACGCCGTCGGCCGCAGCCGCGGCGGCAATTCGCTCAGCCACGAAGAGCGCGAGCAGACGCTGAATCAGCTGCTCGTCGAGATGGACGGCTTCGCGCCGAACCAGGGCATCGTCGTCGTCGCGGCGACCAACCGTCCCGACATTCTCGATCCGGCGCTACTGCGCCCGGGCCGTTTCGATCGCCAGGTCACCGTCGGCGCGCCCGACGTCAAGGGCCGCGAGCAGATCCTCCGCATCCACGCGCGCAAGGTCAACGTCGATCACGAGGTCGATCTGCGGCAGATCGCCCGCGGCACGCCGGGCTTCTCAGGCGCCGAGCTCGCGAACCTGGTCAACGAAGCGGCGCTGTTCGCCGTCCGCTGCGGTCGCCAGATCGTCACCAACCACGATTTCGACCAGGCGCGCGACAAGGTGCTGATGGGCGCCGAGCGCAAGTCTCTCACGATGAGCGATCACGAGCGCGTCACCTGCGCGTATCACGAGTCGGGCCACGCGGTCGTGGCGGCGCTGCTGCCGCACGCCGATCCGTTGCACAAGGTGACGATCATCCCGCGCGGGCGCGCGCTCGGCGTCACGATGCAGCTGCCCGAAGGCGATCGCCACACCCATACGCGTGAGTTCCTCGAGGCGCAGATCGCCATCCTGATGGGCGGCCGCATCGCCGAGGAGCTGTTCCTCCGCCAGATGACGAGCGGCGCGGGCAACGATATCGAGCGGGCAACCGAGATCGCGCGCCGCATGGTGTGCGAGTTCGGCATGTCGGCGGCGCTCGGTCCGCTGGCGTATCGCACCCCAGGCAATCCGTGGGAGACCGACAAGGGCGCCGGCATCAGCGAATCGATGGCGCAGCAGGTCGACTCGGAAATCAAAGAGCTGGTGATGAAGGGCTACGAGACAGCGCGCCAGATCATCGCGAAGAATCGCGGCGCGGTGCGCGCGATGGCCGAAGAGCTCCTCGTCGTCGAATCGCTGGACGCCGACGGCATCAAAGCGGTGATGGCCTCGGCGGCATAGCGCCGTAGGGGGCGCGCTTTCAGACCGCCCGCGGAAGGCTGAAAGTCTGCCCCAACGTGAATACGTGCTTCGCTGCATCTTCTTCGCGTTGACCGCCGCGACGGCGCTCGCCGCGCCGTCCACCGTGGCCGTTGTCGTCGGCACCGGCACCGCCGGATACTCCGATTCGCAGGTCAACAATCCCTACGGTCTCGTCGTCGGTCCGGACGGCGGCTTGTACTTCTGCGACCTCGATAACCAGCGCGTTCGCCGCCTCGACCTCCGGACTCGACAGCTCACGACAATCGCCGGAAGCGGCGAGCGCGGCTATCGTGGCGACGGCGGCGCGGCCGTGAACGCCTCACTCAACATGCCGCACGAGCTGCGCTTCGACCGGCGCGGCGATCTCTTCGTCGTCGAACGCGACAGCCACGTGGTGCGGAAGATCGACATGCGCACGCATGCGATCACCACTATCGCCGGGACCGGGACACCGGGATTCAGCGGCGACGGCGGCCCCGCGACCGCGGCGCAATTGCGCCAGCCGCACAGCATCGCTTTCGACCGCGACGGCGCGCTTCTCATCTGCGACATCGGTAACCATCGCATTCGCCGCGTCGACATGCCCAGCGGCATCATCTCCACCTTTGCCGGCACTGGCGAAACGACCGCAACGCCCGACGGCGCTCCGCTTGCCGGCACGCCGCTACGTGCCCCTCGAACGATTGCGGTGGCGCCGTCCGGAGACTTGTACATCGCGCTGCGCGAAGGCAACGCGATCTACCGTCTCGACGGGCGCACGCGGACGCTTCATCACGTCGCCGGCACGGGCGAGACAGGGTACACGGGCGATGGCGGGCCCGCGCGCCTCGCGACGCTCGGTGGTCCGAAAGGCTTGGCGCTCGCACGCGACGGGTCGCTCTACGTCGCCGACACCGAGAATCACGCGATCCGACGCATCGATCTCGCCCGCGGGACGATCGATACCGTGCTCGGCACCGGCGCACGCGGCACATCGTTCGACAAGGACGCGAAGAAGGTGCAATTGTCCCGTCCGCACGGGGTATTCGCCGAAGGCGATACGGTCTACGTCGCCGACAGCGAATCGCATCGCATCCTCGTCCTGCGGTAGTGTCCGGCTTTCGGCCTACGCTCCGCGTGATCTCGGCGGAGCTACGCCGGACCGTCCGAAGCGCGCAGCGCGAAGGCGGGTAGCCGGACCGTAACCCGTCGGCACGTACGTTGCGACGCAAAGCGCGCGGAGGAACTATGCAACTTCAACGATTGGTGATCGGCACGTCAGCCGCTGCAGCGCTCGGGCTCGGCCTCCTGGTAGCTCAGCCTGCCGCACAGGCACGACCGGACAATGCGACCGCGCGCTGCACCGACGGCACGTACAGCACAGCGGCAGCCCGGCGCGACGCGTGCGAGGGACACGGCGGCGTGCAGACGTGGTATGCCGACGAGAAGACGAAGACGGCCGCGAAGGAAGCCAAGGAAGACACAAAGGACGCGGCCAAGTCGACCAAGAACGCAGCGAAGCATGCGGGCGAGGCGACCAAGGATGCGGCCAAGGACGTTGGCGGCAAGTCGAAGGACGCCGGCAAGGACGTCGCGAAGGGAACCAAGGGCGTCGCCAAGGACGTCGCGAAGGGCACGAAGAACGCTGCCAAGGACGTGAAGGCTGACATCGAGCGGCCGTCCAGCGCGCCCGCCGACGCGACCGGCAAGTGCAAAGACGGCACGTTCAGCACCGATAAAACGCGCTCTGCCGCATGTGCGAACCACGGCGGCGTGGCTGACTGGTACAGGTAGTATGCCGTAGCGCGACGGCTTCAGCCGAGCGATGGCAGACCTGCGGGTCGCTCGGCTAAAGCCTTCGCGCTACTTCTCATTGCGATTTGCCGCGCGCGGAGATCGGCCACACCGCAGCCACGCGATCGTCCTTGATCGCGTACATCTGGTCGTACTCGTTCACGACCGGGTCGCAGTGCGGCACGATCAGTTCCAGCTTGTCACCCACTTTGTACGACCGCTGCGCCGTCTCGTAGCTGATGACCCCGAATTCGTCCGAGCCCGCGTTGTAGCGGAAGTCCTTCTCGCCGATTACCCACGGCCCCGGCTTGTTCAGCGTCAAGGCCTTTGCGCCGGCGTCGGTCGTGATCGATTTCGGGAAATACGTATTCAGCACCGTCGACAGCACGGTCAGCGACGATTCGAAGTCGGTGAAGACCTCGTCGTTCGACTCGCCGCCGATATCGAGATACTGGCAGTCCATGAAGATGTAGCTGCCGACCTGCAGATCCGTGAGATGGCCGGCGCGCGGCAGGATGTTGTAGGTGCCGGTGCCGCCGCCGCTGAAAATCTCCGTGTTCAAACCCGCTTTCTGGAAACGACCATAGGTCTCCATCGACGGTGCGAAGCGGTTCAGCGTCTGATCGAGGCGGGTTTTGAAGCCCTTGATGTGCTGGGCGCCGCCGTCGTAGCTGATGATGCCGCGCAGCCGCAAGTTGTGCAGCGTGTCGACCAGTTGCCCGAGCGCGACCGCGCGTTCGTCGGCCGGCACGCCGCTGCGCGTGCCGACCGCGACATCGATCACCACGTCGGCGACGATGCCGGCTGCCTTCGCCGCGGCGTCGAGATCGCGCGCGTTGTCCGGGTGATCGACCGCCTGCACGAACTGCGGGTGGCTCTTGCGCAGCGCCATCGCGCGGCGAATTTTCGACGGCGACACGTTCGACGTCGTCATCAGGATCGGTTCGATGCCGTTGGCCGCGAACACTTCGGCTTCACCGAGCTTGGCCGTGCAGATGCCCACCGATCCGCTGGCCAGCTGCATCTTGGCGATCGTCGGACACTTGTGCGTCTTCGCGTGCGGCCGGCTGGCCACCTTCATCGGCGCGAGCTTCGCCTGCATCGTCGAGAGGTTGCGGGTGAGCTTGTCGACGTCGACGCAGAGCGCCGGCGTCTCGAGATCCCACTTCGAGATCCCGACAAGCGAATCGTCCGCGGCGCGCGCGCGCATCTCTGCTCCCGTGTATCCGCCGGCATTTCCCGAGACGCACAACGCCGCCGCGCCGGTTCCCGAAGTCACGAGGAAGTTCCGCCGCGACACGTGAGCAGTCATGACGCCTCCTTAGAAAGCGATTCTTCCACCGATCCGGACCAGCCGGCCCATCACGATTGCCGACGGACGTCCGAGCGAGCCACCGACGTTCGCGACCGCGTTGGTGATCGCATCGTCGTTGAACAGGTTGAACACGTCGAGGGTTGGCTCGATCCGCAGGTTGCCGGCCCTCACCACCTTGACCAACCGGATGTCGACGAGGTTTTGCCATGGATAACGGAAGTCGCCGCGCGGCACAACCTGGACGTTCTGCGTCACCTGCGTGAGCCCCGGCACGACCGACTGGGTCACCGTGTAGATGCGCGACTGCGGCAGCCCGGTCGCTTCGCGAATCGATCCCGAGAACTGCACGTCGTAGGGCAGGCGGTAGGTCCAGCCGCCTCGAATCTGATACGTCGAGTCGTAGCCGATCGCGCCGCGGTTGTTGATCAAATTGTTCGGGTTGTTGAAATCAGTGCCGCAGCCGGTGCAGGAGCTCGCGGTGTCCTGGTCGCCGTAGTCGCGGCCGATCGTCAGGCCGCCGAACAGCGTCGCCCGCGCCAGGCGCGTGTTCACCTGGAACTCGACGCCGTTGTAGGTCTGCGTGAGATCGGGCACGGTGGTGAGCACCTGCCGGACCGAGGTGCGCGTCGCCGGATCCTGGTTGTAGACGGTCATCGGCTGACCGGTCAAGGGGTTCGCGATCGTCACCGGCGTGTACGCCGACGGCGGCGCGGCGGCGTTCAGCGTTGTGTAGAGGTCGCCGAATCGCCGGCCGTAGTAGCCCAGGCTGACCGACGTCGACGCGCCGACCTGGCGCTGCACCATCGCCGTGTACTCCCACTGGTGCGGCCGCTGCAGGTTCGCATCGACGTTGCCAAGGGTCGGCTGCAGCGACCCGGTGCAACGGTCGCGGGCGATCTCGCCGAGCTGCGCGCGCAGGTCGTTGTTCGAGTCGGCCCACGGGCACACCTGGAAGGCGATGTTCCGCTGGTTCAGCGGCTGGATGATCGTGATTCCCTCGAGCCGATCGTAGCGGCTCACGCCGCCCTTCAGCGCGGTGCGGCCGTTACCGGTCACATCCCACGACGCACCGAGGCGGGGCGAAATGGTGTTCCAGTTCACGATCCCGTCCTGCGCCGCGAAGTCGCGCGCCGCTACCCAGGTGCCGGCAGGTGCGCCCTGCGCCGGAATCGACATCACGAACCGCTCGTAGCGGAGACCCGGGTTCAGCGTCACGCGGCTGAGACGCCACGAGTCCTGGACGTAGAGCGCGCTGTTGATCCCTTCTTCCTTGTGGCCGCTCGGTGTGTTGACCAGCCGCACCGAGTTCGGCACGTTGTTGCTGGTGATCTGCAGGATGTCGCCGCGCATCGTGAACAGCTCCTGCGACCATCCGGTGCGAATCTGGGTGCCGACCTTCAGGCTGTGCGAACCGGTGACGTAGGACAGGTTGCCGGCATAGGTGAACATCCGCGCCGAGTTGGTGTCCATGCGCGGCGAGACGCCGCTGATCACCGATCGCACCTGGTCGAACGTCGCCACCGCGTCGTCGGCCGCGTCCGGCTCGAAGCCGAGCGTGTAGTTGACCGGCAGGGTGAACATCGCCGCCTCGGCGAGGAGCCGGCCGCCGATCGGCGCCGACCATTTGATCTCGCCGATGTAATTGAGCTGCGTCGTCTGCACGACGTCGGAGATCGGATCGTTGATGCTGGCGCTCAGCCAGTTGTTGGGCCGGTGGCCGCGCCACTTGATGCTGCGGTCGTAGTGAAACGACAGCTTGTTGCTCTTGCTCGCCTGCCAGGTGAGCCGGATGGTCGCGTCGGTGAGATGCTGATCGTCGATGGCCTGCTCGCCGGTCGAGGTGAACGTGTTGCCGAGGAAGTTGTTCGCCGCCCATCGCCGCGCCGTGCCGAAGAACCAGAGACGATCGCGCCGAATCGGGCCGCCGAGCGTCGCATTGAGATCGTAGACCGTGTCGACGCGGTTCTGCGCGCTGAAGCCGAGATCGGTGAGTTCCTGCGACAGGTTATCGGCCTGCATGCTCGAGTTCGCGCCGGTGGAGAAAACGGTGCCGTGAAACGCGTTGCCGCCGTCGTGCGGAATCATGTTGATCTGCACGCCGCCGACCGGCGCTTCGGCGGGCAGCGAGCTGGTCTGATAGCTGATTTCTTCCATCAAACCGTCGTTGAAGTAGAAGCCGGTCTGGTTGCCGCCGAAGCCGATGTGCTGGATCTGCACGCTGTCGACCATGAACACGTTGTCGTTGTTCGATGAGCCGTGGACCTGCAGCGTCGGCTGCTGCATCACCTGCGTGCCGCCGACGTCGGGCGTGGCGGTGGTGACGCCGGCAATCAGCTGGCCGACGGCGAACGGATCCTTGCCGGTCGGCAGCGTGTCGAGCTTCTCGCGCGTCATCACCGACTGCGACACCGAGCCGCGCACGTCGACGAGCGGCGATTCACCCGTGACGACGATCGATTCTTCGAGCTGGCCGAGCGACAGTTCGGTGTTCACCTGTGCGGTGAAGGAAGTCGGCAGCACGATGCCCTCGCGCCGCACCGTGCGGAATCCGGTCAGTGAGAAGGTGACGACGTACTCGCCAGGCCGCAGGTTCTCGATTCGGTATCCGCCCGCGGCGTCGGTGACGACGCTCCGCGAACCTTCGATCAGCACTGGGCTCGCCGCTTCAACCGACACGCCCGGCAGCACCGCGCCCGAGGCGTCGCGAACCACGCCGGCGATCGCGCTCTGCGCGCTCGCCGTAGAGATGAACGTCAGGAAGAGCAGCGCCGCGGCGCCTGAGGTCCGCGCCATTCGTGCCGCAGCCCGAAACGAAACCAGGTTCATCGGTTCCCCCTGCCGCGGGAGCTTAGCGCAAATCCGCCGTCTTCGCGCGAAACGTCAACGACTGATCGCTTTGCTAAAGCCGTCGCGCTCAAATCGTCAACGGTGTTACATCATGTCAGCCGCCGGCGACTCGGGCCACACGACTGCCGGACGCGCGACGTAGCCCGCGTGCGCGAGGCGGCTTTGAAACAGCGCCGCCTCGGACGCCCAGAACGCCAGCTTCACCGCCAGCCTCGCGACAATGTACAGCTGACCGATCGCAAAGCCGAGCCACATTGTTGCGCCGGCGCCGCCGGCGCCAGGCGCGATCAAGGCGTAGGCGGCGACGACGAGCACAAACAGCAGGACATCGAACAGGAACAACGTCGCGGCCGCCGCATAGTTGCGCGAGATGAACCCGATCGCGGCATTGATTGCGCCGAGCATGCTGCGACGATCCTCGACGACGGCGCGGACCTTCGCGTAATCGAAGATCACCGAACAGGCGGCGACGAGGACGCCGAACACGACGTATAGCGCCACTCGTGCGAAGAAGGCGGTCCGCTCCACCGAGACTTCGTGAATCATTCGCGGATACAGCCGATCGAACAGCCACGCGTGCATCGAGCCGAACAGGAACGCGTAGACGATCCACTGGGCCGCGGCGAGCCGGAGAAATCGGAAGAAGAAGACGCCGCAGGCCGCGAAGAATCCGTGCGCGCGAGTCGGGCGATCGCGCGCGAGCCGATCGATGATCCCGCCGGCAACGAACAGCCAGCCGAGGATGTAGATCGACGCGGCGGCGACGACGACAAGCGGTCGCGAGACGTCGTCGACGAATGCGCTCAGGTTGTCGAGGACGGCGGCGAAGCCGATCACCGTCGGCCTGAAGGTCACGCCGACGCCGCCGGCCTGCTCGGCGAATTCCTGCATCCAGTCGTAGTTCACGCCGGACGCGGCACTGTCGGCGGCAAGGCTGCTGCCCAGGTGCTGCGCCAGCATGCTGCGCAACACAATCGCGAGCGGCACGCTCACCAGCAACGTGAGCGCCCACCCGCCGGCGACAAGTGCCGGGGCGCGACCGACACGACGGACGCCGTCGCGAAATGCCGTCGACGCGCTCATACCAGCGCCGCCCACGACAACAGGCAGTCCTGCAGCCACACCAGCCATTTCAGCGACCACTTCGTCGCCGCGGCGCCGCCGCGCGGCGCGAGCGTCCGCGAGTTGTTCGTGTAGTTCACGTCGAGCAGCACGACGCGCCGCGGATCGACTTCCGCCGAGACGGCTTGCGCGGGACGGTCGTAGGTGTGTGCCTTCCAGCGTTCCTCGTCCGCCCAGCGCTCGACCTCGATGATTTCTTCGCCGTTCCGGAACTTCACGACCACCGGGATCACATCGGGCCAGCGCGCCTCGCCGCGCCGGCGGACGACGACCGTCGTGCGGTAGCGATCGCCATCGCGCACGCTCCTGAGATCGTCGACGGCGTAGTCGAAGACGTTCGAACTGCGATAGACCTCGTCGAAAAACGGCGTCAGATCCCGTCCGGCCACCTCGTTCGCGATCGTGAAGAAGTCGTCCGGCTTCGGGTGCTTGAACTGCCAGCGTGTGAAGTAGGTCGACATCGTCCGCTGCAGCATCGGCCATCCGAGCCAGCGCTCGAGCGTATTCAGCCAGAGCGCGGTCTTGTTATAGGTGATGCTGCCGCCGGTCGCCGGAAAGTAGCGGTACGACGCCGTCGATTGCGTGTCGCTCCTCGCGTCGCGGCGATAGCCGGCGAGGCGGTTGCCTTCGGTCTCGCGCCCGAGCGCGATGTCGCGCACCACCCACGGCACGAAGCCGCCGAAATAGCGCAGCGCGAGGAAATTCGGATCGTAGACCTGCGCCATCGCGCGCGCTGTGGAGAACGTGTTGAAGCCTTCGTCCATCCACGCGTCCTCGAACTCGTTGGTGCCGACGATCCCGTACCAGAACTGGTGGCCGGCCTCGTGGACCGTGACGCCCTCCGGCGTCGTGACGCGCGGCGGCGCCAGCCACCGCGTTCCCGCCGTGAAGAGCGTCGGGTACTCCATGCCACCGGCGCCGCTCTGAAACGCCGGATCGACGATGGTGATGTGGCCGTACGGGTACGGGCCGAACCACTCACCGTAGTACTTCAGCGTCGTCCGTGTCGCGTCGAAATGCCGTTCGGCCTGCTGCGCGTGCTCCGGCTGGAGCAGCAACCGCATCTCGACTGGCGGCAACGTCGAGTGCTCGAAGCGCGCCGTGCGCACGAGCAGGTCCGGGCTGGTCGTCCAGGCGAAGTCGTGGACGTCTTCCTGGTAGAAACGGTGAACGGTCTGGTTGCCGTCGTTGCGTGTTTCGCGCTCGACGCCGGTCGCGCCGACGGCCCACCCGGCCGGGATCGTCAAGGAGACGTCGTAGACACCGTAGTCGGAGAAGAATTCCGTGCCAGCGTGGAACTGATGGCAGTTCCAGCCGGTGTCCTGCAGCACGCCGAGCTTCGGGAACCACTGGGCGATGAAGAAGTAGTTGCCGATCGCGCCGGTGCGCGCGAAGGTCCGCGGGACATGCGCGGTCCAGGCGACGGTGATCGTCGCGGTTGACGCCGGAGCGATCGGCGTCGCCAGCGGCACATCCATCACCGTCTCGTCGTCGGCGTTCTCGTCGTCGGGCGCGACGAACCGCCGCGATGCGGTGCGGTCGACGCCGCCGACGATCACGCTGCCAACGTCGATGCGGGCCCATTCGTTCGGCGAACGCGCCGGGCCGCTTTCGAAGCCGGCGAGCGCCTGCTCCCGCATGAACGTCGAGCGCGGGTTTTTCCAGGCGTTCCAGTAGAGATGAAATTGCAGGTCGGCAGTCGGCTTCGCCGTGATATTGCGCCAGGTGATCACCTCGGTGCCGGTGATCGTGCGCGTTGCGGGATCGAGCCGCGCGGTGATCGTGTAGTCGGCGTTGCGCGGTGAGCGCGGAGGGTTCAGCGAGCCGTCGGTGCCAGGTTGCGCCGACGCCGCAGCGGACAAAACGATCGACGCTGCAACCGCTGGCCACGTGTGCCGCATGCGCGGCATGCTACCACCCTGACCGATTGCTGAGGGCTGAGGGCTGAATGATGATTTACGACGAGAGCGCAGCGGTCAATTCTCAATAAATCAGCAATCAGCAATCCGCCTTCAGCAATCGTCTTCAGATGCCGCCGGAGTTCGCTCGTGTCGCCTGCTTGCGCGGATTGGATCGACGACATACGTGCGACACGTGCGCACGCCCATGTTCGCCAGGTAGTGCGAGGATGTCGCTCGTGAGTATAATCCGCGGGTTATGCCCAACATCAAAGTGATGCACTTCGGGCTCGGACCGATTGGCGCTGCGATCGTGAAACAGGTGGCGTCGCGTCCCGGCTTCAAAATCGTCGGCGCGGTCGATATCGATCCCGCCAAAGTTGGTCGCGACATCGGCGATATCGTCGGGCTGCCGCGGCGTATCGGCGCGAAAGTATCGGGCGACGCTGCCAAGGCATTGAAGTCCGCCAAGCCAGACGTCGTCGTGCTGTGCACCAGTTCGTCGCTCAAGAAAACGCTGCCGCAGATCGAGACGATTCTCAGCTACAAGAAGCCGATCGTCTCGACGACCGAGGAACTGTCGTACCCTGGGTACACGCACATCCGCCAGGCCAAGCGGATTCACGAGCTCGCCAAGAAGGCCAAGGTCGCGGTCCTTGGCACCGGCGTCAACCCGGGGTTCGCGATGGACGCGTTGCCGATTGCTCTCACCGCCGTGTGCGAACGCGTCGATCGCGTCGTCGTCAACCGCATCCAGGACGCGCGCATCCGTCGGCTGCCGTTCCAGCAGAAGATCGGCGCCGGCCTGACCACCGAGCAGTTTCAAAAGAAGGTCGACGATGGCTCGGTGCGCCATGTCGGCTTGACCGAGTCGATCGCGATGATTGCCGACGCGCTCGGCTGGACGCTCGATCGGATCACCGACGAGATCCAGCCGAAGCTCGCCAGCGTGACGATCTCGAGCGAATACCTCGCCGTCGATCCCGGCTATGTGTCCGGCATCGTCCAGGACGGTGTCGGCTATCGCAAAGGCGAGCCGGTCATCAAGCTGCACATGGAGGCGTATCTCGGCTCGCCCGAGACCTTCGACTCGGTGGAGATTGAAGGATCGCCGAACCTGTCGATGAAGGTGGCGGGCGGCATTCACGGCGACGTCGCGACCGCGTCGATCGTCGTCAATTCGATTCCGCGCGTGCTCGCGGCGGCGCCCGGACTCCACACGATGCGCGACCTGCCGCTGCCGTCGTTCTTCCCCGGCCGCTGAGCGGCTGAGCAAACCTTTTCCTGCGGCCGCCGTCTAATCGCTCCGGTAGATGATCTAGTGGAGTATGATCGCGAGACCATGCCGAAGCGGGGAAATGCGCCTATTCAGGGAGAAATGCTCCAAGGGACGCTCGACCTGTTGATTCTGAAGACCTTGGCGATCGGCCCGGCCCACGGCCACAGCGTCGCCTACGCGATCGAACGTCAATCGGATGAGGTGCTCCAGGTCGAACACGGATCGCTCTACCCGGCCCTGCACCGGCTCGAGGATCGCGGCTGGATCGCGTCGTTCTGGGGCACATCGGAGAACAACCGGCGCGCCCGCTACTACCGGCTCACACCGGCCGGTCGCAAACAACTCGCCGCCCAGACCAACCGGTGGGACGAGATCGTCCGGGCGGTCAACCGCATCCTGCGACCGGCGTGAGCCTGATCCGTTTCTTGCGGCGGAGCGCCTGGGACCAAGAGCGCGCGCGCGAACTCGAGTCGTATCTCGCCATCGAGACCGACGAGAACATTGCCCGCGGGATGACGCCCGCCGAGGCGCGCGACGCCGCGCGGCGCAAGCTGGGCAACGCCACGCTGGTCCGCGAGGAGATCTATCAGATGAACACCGTCAGGCTCGTCGACAGCGCGTGGCGCGACTTGAAGTACGGCGCGCGCTTGCTTCGGTTCAACCCTGCGTTCGCGATCGTGGCGATCCTGTCGCTCGCGCTCGGCATTGGCGCCAATACGGCGATCTTTCAGTTGCTCGACGCCATCCGCATTCGCACGCTGCCGGTCAAGAATCCCGGCGAGCTCCTGGAGCTGCGGATCGCCGAGCCGGTTGGCGGACGCACCGGGCAGTTCTCGGGGCGGCGGCCGAGCCTCACCAACGCGTTGTGGGAGCAGATTCGCACTCGTCAGCAGGTGTTCTCCGACGTGTTCGCGTGGAGCGGCGTCGGCTTCGATCTGACGACGAGCGGCGAGGCACGAACGGCACAGGGCCTGTGGGTCAGCGGCGACTTCTTCAACGGCCTTGGCGTCCCGGCACTGATCGGCCGCACCCTCACCCGAGACGACGATCGTCGCGGCTGCGCCGCGCCGGCGGCAGTGCTCGGCTACGGATTCTGGCAGCGTGAGTACGGCGGCGATCCGTCGGTCGTCGGCCGCTCGATCACCCTCGACGGCCATCCCTTCCCGATTGTCGGTGTCGCCCCGGCCTCGTTCTTCGGCGTCGAAGTCGGGCGCGCGTTCGACGTCGCCGTGCCGCTGTGCGCCGAGCCGATCTCGCGCGGCACGCGGAGCGCGCTCGACAAGCGCGCGGTGTGGTTTCTCGGCGCGATGGGCCGGTTGAAGCCGGGGCTGTCGGTGGACCAGGCGCGCGCGCAGCTCGCCTCGATCTCAGCGCCGATCTTCAAGGAGACGCTGCCCGACTACCGCGCTGAAGACGCGAAGCACTACCTCGAGTTCAAGATCGGCGCCTACCCGGCGGGCACCGGCATCTCGCAGTTGCGCCGCCAGTACGAGTCGCCGTTGTGGCTGCTGCTCGCGACGACGACGCTCGTGCTGCTGATCGCGTGCGCCAACCTCGCCAACCTGATGCTGGCGCGCGCTACCGCGCGCGAGCGCGAGATCGCGGTACGGCTGGCGATCGGCGCGTCGCGCGGACGGATCGTACGGCAGCTGCTCGCCGAGAGCCTGTTGATTGCGGCAGTCGGCGCCGCCACCGGCGCGTTGCTCGCGCAGTGGCTGAGCCGCTTCCTCGTCAACTTCCTCACGACCGACAACAACCGCGTCTTCGTCGCGCTGTCGCTCGACTGGCGGATCTTCGCCTTCACCGCGGCGCTCGCCGTCGTGACCTGCCTGATTTTCGGACTGGCGCCGGCGATGCGCGCCACCGGCACCGCGCCGGCGGCGGCGATGAAAACCGGCAGCCGCGGCTCGACCGACGGTCGCGAGCGGTTCGGCATCCGCCGTGCGCTGGTCGTCGCGCAGGTCGCGCTGTCGCTGGTGCTGGTGGTGGGCGCGGTGCTGTTCGTCCGCAGCCTGCGCAACCTGCTCACACTCGACGCCGGTTTCCAGCAGAACGGCATTCTCGTGGTGAACATGGATCTCCGGCGCGTCGGCCTTCCCGAAGAACGCCGCCGCGCGGTCTTCGCCGACATCACCGCGAAGTTGGCGGCAATCCCCGGCGTCTCGTCCGCCGCGCAGGCGCTCATCGTGCCGGTCAGCGGCAGCGGTTGGAACAACAACATCGTCATCAACGGCAAGAAATATCCCGATCCGGTCAATTTCAACGAGGTCAGCGCCGGATATTTCCGGACCATGGGCACACCGATCCTCGCTGGCCGCGACTTCGACGAGCGCGACACGCCCGGCGGCGAGAAGGTCGTGATCGTGACCCAGTTGTTCACGCAGAAGTACTTCGCCGGTCAGAATCCGATCGGACAGACCTTTCAGATCGACGAGGCACCAGGGCAGCCGCGGCCGCTCTGCCGGATCATCGGCGTCGTCAAGGACACGAAATACACCGACCTGAGGGAAGAGTTCGTGCCGATCGGCTACTTCACCTCGTCGCAGGCGGAGAAGCCCGATCCGTTCCTCCAGGTGGCGCTGCGATCGAACGCGCCGTTGACGTCGATCACGCCGGCGGTGACCGCAGTGCTCGGCCAGGTGAACAGCAACATCATCGTGCAGTTCCAGACGCTGCCGGCGATGGTGCGCGACTCGCTGATGCGCGAACGCCTGATGGCGACGCTGTCCGGTTTCTTCGGCGCGCTCGCGGCGCTCATCGCCACGATCGGTCTCTACGGCGTGATGTCCTACATGGTGGCGCGACGCAGGAACGAGATCGGTATTCGCATCGCGCTCGGTGCCGATCGCCGCGCTGTCGTCGGGATGGTGATGCGCGAGGCCGGCCTGCTTCTCGCCGCCGGCGTCGTCGTCGGCACGGCGCTCGCCGTTGCCGCCGCGCGGACCGCAGCCACGCTGCTGTTCGGCCTGCGGCCAGGCGATCCGGCGACGCTCGCGATGGCCGCGATCGGACTCGGTACCGTCGCCATGCTGGCGAGCTATCTGCCGGCGCTGCGCGCCGCGCGGTTGCAGCCGACCGAAGCACTGCGCGAAGAGTAAAGCGTCGGTCGGCGCTTCGTCGTGTCCCGCTTTCGCCGGACTGTCGCGCGCCCGCGCGGCCGCGCCGAAAGCGTGGCCCTGCATGTACGATAGGACGCATGCGATTGTTCGTCGCATGTGCCGTCGCCGCTGCTGCTCTCGCCGAGCCACGATCGAACGTTGCGGAGCGCGTCATGCAGCTCACGCGCGAGTCGATCTGGAAGCCGGCCGGTTCGATCCAGGTCCAGTTCCGAACCTGGCACCCGCAGGGTCTCGTCAAGATCGCCGACGCGTTCTTCGTCTCGTCCGTCGAGGTGCGCTCGCGCGAGCGCGGCGAAGGCGTCGGGCACCTGTTCAAGATCGACAAGACCGGCCGATTGCTCGCCGATCTCACGCTCGGCGAAGGCGCGATCTACCATCCAGGCGGCATCGACTACGACGGAACGAACATCTGGGTGCCGGCCGCTGAGTACCGGCCCGACAGCCGCTCGATCGTCTATCGCGTCGATCCTGCGTCGATGAAAGCGACCGAGGTGTTCCGCTTCGGCGATCACCTCGGCGCGATCGTCCACGACACCGCCGACGACACGCTTCACGCCGTCAGCTGGGGATCGCGACACCTGTATGCATGGAAAGTGGGAGACGAGCGCGCCGCACCAGTGCGGACGACAAACTGGTCGCACTACGTCGATTACCAGGACTGCAAATCCGCCGGCGGGCAGCGGATGCTGTGCACAGGCGTCACCGAGATGAAGCAGACGCCGCAGTTGCCGCCGTTCCGCCTCGGCGGCATGGAGATCGTCGATCTGGCCAGCGGACGGGCCGTGTTTCAGGTGCCGGTCCTGCTCTGGACCGCCGGCGGCCTCGCGATGACGCAGAATCCAGTGTGGCTCGAGGAAACCGCGACGGGGCTTCGCGGCTACTTCATGCCGGAAGACGACACCTCGACGATCTACATCTACGACGTGGAGACGGATTAGGTGGACGTGCTGGCGAAGTGTCCGAAATGCGATGCCGGATTGCCGGTGCACGCTGCCGACGCGCCGGCGGCGATCAAATGCGGCCGGTGCGGCCGCCAGATCCCGCTTCACGTCACCGAAGCGGTACGTGAGGATCGTGCCGTCGATCGCTGCCCGGTCTGTGGCGGCGCTGAGTTTTACATCCGCAAGGATTTCGACCCGAAGCTGGGGCTGACGGTCGTCATCATCGGCGCGCTGATCAGCGGCACGTTCTACTGGTACGGCCGCGATCTGATCGCCTACAGCATCCTCGCATCCGCAGCGCTCATCGACCTCGTCGTCTACGGACGGCTGAAGGACATCACGGTCTGCTATCGCTGCCACTCGGAGTTTCGCGGCGGCTATGAACGGACCGCGTCAGCCTTCGATCTGCACACGGCCGACGTCCTCGAAGTCGAGTACGAGCGCCGCATCGGCCGGCGGTAGAAGACGGTGGCAAGGCACCGCTTCCTGCCTTCCTGCCTTTCACGCGTCAGAACATCGTGACCGTTACCAACGTGCCTTGTTCAATGACGTTCTGGTCGGCGGGGATCTCGATGTAGCCGTCGGCGCGCGACAGGCTGGTGATGTCGCCGGAGCCTTTGAACGCCGGCTGTGCGACGCCGTCGCGAACCGTCACCGTGTAGAACTGGTGCCGGTTCACCGCGGAGGCGATACGCCGCCCGAGTGGAATCATCAGCGTGCGCGGCGCGTGCGGCGGCAGGCGCGCGAGCGCGCGCAGGAACGGCACGAGCAGAATGTAGGCGTTCGAGAGGCAGGAGGTCGGATTGCCGGGCATGCCGAAGAACGGCACGGCACCCACGCGCGCAAACGCGGTCGGCTTGCCTGGCCTGACGGCGATGCCGTGAAAGATCATCTCGCCGCGCGCCGCGATCGCGTCGACGACGAGATCGCGGTCGCCGACCGAGCTGCCGCCGGAAAACACGATCAGGTCGGCGTCTGCGGCCGCGTCGAGCGCGGCGATGAGCGCGTCCACCGTGTCTTCGGTCGCGCGCCGTGGATCCGCGATCCCGCCGTGCGCCTCGACGATCGCGCCGAGCGTGAAGCGATTGACATCGTAGATGTGGCCGGGCGGCAGCGGCTGGCCGGGCTCGACGACCTCGTTGCCGGTGGACAGGATCGCGACGCGAGGCCTCGCGAACACGTCGACGTCGGCGGCGCCGACGGCCGCGATCGCGCCAACGCGGCTCGGCGTCAGCACGTCGCCGTCGCCAATCACGGCGTCGCCGGCCATGATGTCGCCGCCGCGCCGGCCGATGTTCTGCCCCGAGTGCACGACTGACAACACGTCCACCGCGCCGTCGCCGCCGCGCGCCGTCTCCTCGACCATCACGACCGCGTCGGCGCCGGCCGGCAACGGCGCACCGGTCGCGATCTCGGCGCACGCGCCGCGGCCGACGGTCACCGTCGAGACCTGCGCCGTAAAGATTCGATCGACGAGGCGAAGGCGAGCCGGCGTCTCCTTCGACGCGGCAACGGTGTCAGCCGCGATCACCGCGTAGCCGTCCATCGCGGAGCGCGCAAACGGCGGTACGTCGATCGTCGCCACGACCGGCGCCGCGGCCACCCGCCCTGCGGCGGCGGCGAGCGCCACGCGCTCACGCCGTTCGATCGGACGCACCGCCGCATCGAGCCGCCGGCGTGCCTCCTCGAGCGAGATCGTCGAGGCGAAGGGTCTCATGACACCGTCGCGCGCGAAGGCTTCAGCCGAGCGATCACCGTCGCGCCTGCTGCACCATGTGGCCGAGTTCCGGAATGATCAGCCGTTCCATCGCCAGCCGCACGGCCGCTTCCGACCCGGGCAGCGAGACCACGATTCGTCCGGCAGCGAGGCCGGCGCAGGCGCGGCTCATCATCGCCGCGGCGCCGATCTGCTCGAAGCTGAGCATCCGGAACAGTTCGCCGAAGCCGTCCAGCCGCTTGTGGAGGAGACCGCTGATCGCTTCGTAGGTGCTGTCGCGCGACGTGATGCCGGTGCCGCCGGTGGTGATGATCACGTCGACGTCGGGCGCGGCAAGCTGGCGTTCGACCGTACTCCGCACCAGGTCGGGGTCGTCTTTCACCAGCGTGCGGCCCGCGACCTGGTGGCCGGCCGCCGTGAGTTGATCGGCGATGGCGCGTCCAGCAGTGTCGGTCTCTTCCGTGCGCGTGTCGCTGATCGTGACGATGACGCAGCGGACCGATCGCGGCGCCGCCGCGCGATGATCGGCGTGGCTCATCGCGGTGATTGTAATAGGATTCCTGAGTGCCTAGGTGGCCGACCCGGATCGCCGCTGTGCTGCTGGTCGTCGCGGCGGCGGCCCTCGTCGCGGCGCCGCGCGATCCGTTCACGCTCGATCGCGACGCCGAGCGGTGGGTCGACGACACGTTCAAGAAGCTGACCGCCGACGAAAAGATCGGCCAGCTGATCGTGCCGTCCTTTGAATCGAATTTTCTCAGTACCGACAGCGACACGTTCGACACGCTGTCGAAGCTGGTGCGCGAGTATCACGTCGGCGGCTTCCATGTCTTCGGCGCCTCGATGCCCGCGCCCTCGGTGCTGCTGAACGCCGGCTACGGGACGGTGATCCTCGGCCAGCCGTTCTCGGCCGCTTTTCTGATCAACCGCCTGCAGGCGCTGTCCACTGTGCCGCTGCTCAACACCGCCGACTTCGAGACCGGTGTCGGGTTCCGGATCTTCGGCGCAACATCGTTCCCGCGGCAGATGGCGATGGGCGCGATTGCCGGCGCCGACGCCGCGCGCCTGGTCCGCGAGGAAGCGCGGATTACGGCGATCGAGTCGCGCGCGATTGGTGTGCAGGTGAACTTCGCGCCGAGCGCCGACGTCAACAACAACCCGCGTAACCCGGTGATCAACATCCGCTCGTACGGCGAGGATCCGGCGCGCGTCGCCGCGCTGGTCGGCGCCTACGTCGACGGCGCGAAGGACGGCGGGATGATCGCGACCGTGAAGCATTTCCCCGGCCACGGCGACACCGACGTCGACAGTCACCTCGGCCTGCCGGTCATCACCCACGATCGCGCGCGGCTGCGCGACGTCGAGCTCGTGCCGTTTCGCCGTGGCGTCGAGCAGGGCGCTGAAGCGGTGATGGCCGCGCACATCGAGCTGCCGGCCCTCGATCCGGCGCCGCAGACGCCGGCGACCTTCAGCCGGCCGATCCTGCACGACCTGTTGCGGCAGGAGCTCGGCTTCGGCGGCCTCGTCTACACCGACTCGATGTCGATGGACGCGGTGGCGAAGATGGTGACGCCCGATGAGGGGGCGGCGCGCGCGTTTGCTGCCGGTGCCGACCAGATCCTCCACTCGCCCGATCCGATCGCCGCGTTCAACGGCATCAAGCGTGCGGTTGCATCGGGCCGCCTGGCGCAGTCGCAGATCGACGAGTCGGTGCGTCGCGTACTGCGCGCGAAGGCGTCGGTCGGGCTGCACCGGTCGCGGGCGATCGACCTCGAGGCGGTGCCGTCGAAAGTTGGCGGGCGCGCCCACGACGCAATCGCCGAAGAGGCATTCGCGCGCGCGATCACGCTGGTCAAGGACGACCGCCGCCAGGTCCCGCTCACGGCGCCGCGCGATGCGCCGATTCTCTATTTGTCGGTGCTCGATTATCCGTCGGGATGGCAGATCGCGGCGCCGAGTCGCACCTTCATCCCCGAGCTGAAGAAACGCTGGCCGCAGGTGACCTCGATTGAAGTGTCCGACCACACGCCGATATCAGAGCTCGATCTCGTCCGCGCCGTCGCGCCGCGCTACGCCGCCGTGATTGCGTCGGTGTTCGTGCGATCCACGTCCGGCAGCGGTCGGTTGGATCTCGCCGCCGAGCTCGTGCGGCTGCTGAAGGATCTGTCGCGGATCACCGACCGCGCGAACGTGCCGCTGGTTACGGTGTTCTTCGGCAACCCGTACACGGCGTCGTTCGTACCGGAGCTGCCGGCGATGCTCGTCACGTACGACTTCTACGATCAGGCCGAACGCGCCGCCGTGCGCGCGATCGCCGGTGAAGCCAGGCTCTCCGGCCGCCTGCCGGTCACCTTGTCGCCCCAGCTGCGCGCCGGGTTCGGGCTGGACCGCGCCGGCAAACCGTAGCGTGACGCGGAGCGCGAGCTTTTCCGCCATGGAGCGTGAAAGCTTTAGCTGAGCGAACAGACACAAAGATGTCATCCCTGCTGCGTGACAAGCTGCTGACGCGGCTCGCCGAGATGGGCGCGGCGCCGGATCACCAGCGCCTGGCCAGCGAAGTTCTCGGCATCCGCGGCGCACCGCCCGAGCTCGCGCGCCGGCTGGTCGCGCAGGCGCTCGTCGTCGAGGATCGCCGCGAGGCGTGGCGCCGCGTCGGCGAACGGATTTGCCGCGACGCGCCCAACAGGCCCGGGGTCTACGTGCTGCAGGACGCCGCTGACCGTGCACTGTATGTCGGCAAGGCGGTCAACCTTCGGCGCCGCCTGCGCGCGCATTTCGCGGAACGGCGCTGGCGCCGCCTGCCGCCGGAGCTCGCGCGCGCCGCGGGCGCCGAGTGGAGCGAAGTCGGTTCCGATCTCGAAGCGCTGCTGCGCGAAGCGATGCTGATCGAGGAGCTGCAGCCGAGCGTCAACGTCCAGACCGGCGCGCCGGCGCTCGACACGCGCGCGATTCCGAAGGCGCTGGTTCGCGACGTCGTCGTCCTGCTGCCGTCAATTGAAGACGACTCCGTCGAGCTCGTCGCCGCCGCCGTCGACGGCCGGACGATGCTGCAACGCACCCGGCGCAGCGGCGACGATCTGGTCGTCCACGCGCAGCGGATCATGCGGTTCTTCTGCAGCCCGCTGGCGCGCGGCCGCGACAGCGGAGTGCGCGCCGCATCGGCGCCAATCGTCTTCTCGTGGCTGGCGCAGTGCGGCGAGCGCGCGACCCGCGTCGATCCGCACGACGTCCGCTCCGCGCGCGAGCTGCGCGCCCGCCTCGCCGCGCTATTCAGGGACGACCGGCTCTTCCACGAGCGCTTACATCAATGTTAGGATCGGAGTTTCTGACCGCCGGGGCCCATAGCTCAGTTGGATAGAGCGTCTGGCTACGAACCAGGAGGTCGCAGGTTCGAGTCCTGCTGGGCCCGCTTCATTTCAAGCCTCAACGATCAGCCCTGACTGAGATCGGGTAGACGATCCCGCGCCTTGTTGCGGCGTTGTCGCGCACCAGGACGAATAGCGCGACGGCGGCAGCGAGAGGGATCGCGCTCGCCACGATGAGCACCGGACGGAACGAGTAGCGATCGGCCACGATTCCGGTCAGGTACGTCGCGACGACCGTACCGATCCCGGCACCGGTGCCGCTCAGGCCGCTGACCGACGCGACTGACTCGCGCGGATAGATGTCGGCGGGCAGATTGAGGATCATCGTCGAGAGCCCGGCATACGCAAACGTCGCGATGGCCAGGCATGCCGTCAGCGCGGCGAGCGACGTCACGTACGCCGCAGGGATCAACAGCGTCATCGCCGCGGCCGACACGGCAATCACGAGGTTGCGCGCCGATCGCACCGGCCACCCGCGCGCGATCAGCGCGCTCGAGCAGCCGCCGCCGGCAAAATTCCCGAGATCGGCGGCGAGAAACGGCACCCAGAATGCCAGCAGGCTGTCTTCGAGGCGGAAGCCGCGCGACACGAGGTAGATCGCAAACCAGTCGGTGATGAAGAACCACACCGGATCGGTGAGCGCTTTGCCAATGACAATGCCCCAGGTCTGCGGGAGACCGAGGATGGTGCGGTAGCTCAGGGCCGGCGGCCCCTGGGTGCTGCTCGAAGCGGAATGCGTCGCGCGTCCCTCGACGATCAGCGCACGTTCTTCCGGGCCGAGTCGCGAGTGTTGTTCCGGCGAACGATAAGCGGCGTAAAACAGAGCGACCCACAGGAACCCCAGCGCGCCGGTGACGATGAATGCCGGACGCCAGCTTCCGGTAAGTCGAACCACTGCCAGGACGAGCGCCGGAGCGATGGCGCCGCCGATCGACGAGCCGCTGTCGAACAGCGCGACCGCCCATCCGCTCTCGCGCCGCGGAAACCATTCGGCGACCGCCTTGGTCGCACCCGGCCAATTCGCCGACTCCGCCGCGCCGAGCAGGAAGCGGAACGCCGCAAAGCTGCGCAGCCCGGCGGCCAGCGACGTCAGCATCGCGATCGTCGAATAGCAGGCGACGGTCAGCGCAAGCCCTGCCCGCGCCCCGATCCGATCGAGCAATCGTCCGGAGAACATCTGACCGCCGCCGTACGCGACGCGGAAGGCGATCACGATCCACGCGAAGTCGGCGTTGGTCCAGCCGAATTCGATCTTCAGGCGCGGCGCCAGCACGTTCAGCGTCTGGCGATCGATGTAGTTGACGACGGTCGACAGAAACAGGAGCGTCGCGATCCACCAGCGCAGCCGGCCCCTCGTTGCTGGTCGGCTCACTGGTGTGCGAGCAGATGCTCGGGCGTCAGCAGCGATGCCGACTCGGCGTCGAGAAACAACGTCGTGTTCGCGTGGGTGCGCAGGATCGACGCCGGCCTCATCGGCGACACTTCAGCATCGAGGCACGCGCGGACGGCGGCCGCCTTGCGCAATTCGGGCACGACCGCGACGATGGCGCGCGCTTTCAGAATCTGGCGAATCGACATCGAGATCGCCTGGTCGGGCACCGCGTCGATCGCCGCGAACCAGCCTTCGCCAACCTGCTGGCGCCGGCATGCCTCGTCGAGGCGCACGACAATGTACGGGCGCTCGGTGTCGAAATCGGCCGGCGGATCGTTGAACGCCAGATGTCCGTTCTCGCCGATCCCGACAAACGCCACGTCGACCGGCCGCGCCGCCAGCGCACGTCCAACCTCCTCGCAGGCTATGTCCGGGTCGTTGCCGCCGTCGATCAAGTGGATGGTGACGATTCCGGTTGGGTCAATCAGGTGTTCGCGCAGGTACTTCCGGAAACTCGCCGGATGACCCGCCGGCAGCCCGACGTACTCGTCGAGGTGAAACAGCTCGACCTTCGACCAGTCCAGATGGGGTTCGCGGATCAACCGATCGAGGAACGCCAACTGCGACCTTCCGGTGGCGGCGACGATCCGTGCGCGCCCGTGCCTGGCGATCGCAGCGCGGATGCCTGAAGCCGCCTCATCGGCCGCCGCGTGGGCAAGAGCGAGCGGATCGGGAAAAACGGCAACGCGCATACGCGGTCGGCCGCGGGCCGCAGCGACCTTAGGTCCCCATGGGCTGAATGTCAATTGAGGTCACCCATGAGGTCACCCGTGACTCGGGCGCCGCCGAGGCGTAATATTTGCCGGGAGTTAGAGGGCCCGAGCGATGCCAGTGCGATGCGTGCGCGGCGTGTGGCTCGCCGCGGTGGTGTGCCTGTGCAGCCTTGGCGCCGCCGGCACCGACGCGCCCGTCGCCGACGCGGCGCAACACGGTGACGGCCGGACCTTGGCGGCGCTGCTGAAGCAGCGCGCCGATGTCAACGCGCCGCAGCGCGACGGCGCGACAGCCTTGCACTGGTCAGCCTACCGCGACGACGCGGAGACGACGGCGCTGCTGATTCGTGCCGGCGCCCGAGCGGACGCGCGGAACAACTACGGTGTCACGCCACTGTCGCTTGCCGCAGCCAACGGCAACGCGGCGATCGTCGATCAGTTACTGAAGGCCGGCGCCGATCCGAACGGCGCCGTGCGCGCCGGAGAAACTCCGCTCATGCTCGCCGCGCGCGCCGGCAGCGCCGAAGCGGTCAAAGTGCTGCTGAACGCGGGCGCGCGCGTCAACGCCACAGAAACCTGGAACGGACAAACGGCGTTGATGTGGGCGGCGGCGGCCGGCCACGGCGCCGTCGTGCATGCGCTGATCGAACGCGGCGCCGATATCCGCGCACGCTCGAACGCCCGTACGACGCCGCTCATGTTCGCCGTCCGGCGCGGCGACGTCGCTGCCTCGCGCGCGCTGCTCGCGGCGGGCGCCGACGTCAAGGAGCAGCGACCCGACGGCGCGACGCCGCTGCTCATTGCCGTGATCAACGGTCACGCCGATCTCGTCGACCTCCTGCTCGACAGCGGCGCCGATCCCGACGTCGAGGGTGGATCCACCGAATTGACGGTGCAGGGCGTGCACGCGCGCCCGATGGAGCTCACCTACCGGAAGCTGACGAACAACGAGCGCGATTCCGAAGGCGTGACGAAAGGCAATATCTTCGGCAGGCCGCTGCAGGCCGCCGTTCACGTCGCCAACTGGCACACCAGCGACCAGTTCATCGCCGTGCGCATGGACAAGATGCGGATCATCAAGTCGCTGCTGGACCACGGCGCGGACGTCAACGGGCGCAACACGATGGAGGAGCCCCGATGGTCGGGGGCGAGGTACCGACGGCACCTTGCCGGGGCGACGGCGTTTCTCCTCGCGGCGAAGTCGGCGGACGTCGAGGTGATGCGTCTCCTGCTCGCCTACGGCGCCGACCCCGGCATCGGCACCGAAGAAAACATCACGCCGCTGATGGCGGCCGCAGGGATCGCGTGGGCATCGAATCAAGACCGCGCCTCCGAGAGCGAGGTGCTCGCAGCGGTCAAACTTCTCGTCGACGAGCTCGGCGCGGACGTCAACGCCGTCAGCGAGCTCGGTGAAACCGCGATGCACGCGGCCGCCTATCGAGGGGCCAACAGCGTCGTCCAGTACCTGTTCGACAAGGGCGCGAACCTCGACGTCGTGGCAGTCGACGGACGCACGCCGCTGATCGTCGCCGACGGCGTCGAGTACGGGAATTCATTCGCCGCGCAGCCGCAGACCGCGGTGCTGCTGCGGAAGCTGGGCGCAAAGGAACGGACGTGTCCGCCGCCGTGTGCGGCGGCGATTCCGGAGAAGAACAAGCGATGAGGCGCGCGCTGATCGCCGCCGCGTTGTGCATCGCCGCGCCGGTCGCGTCGAGGGTTCAGGGTCGCGGCGCGCAGGCTCCTCCAGCCACGGCCGTCGCGCAACAGCCGGCTGCCGCGACGCCGGCCGCCGCCACCGGTGGACCTCGCGCCGTGCTCGACAAGTACTGCGTCACCTGCCACAACCAGCGGGTGAAGACTGCCGGACTGATGCTCGACACATTGGATCCGGCGCGGATCGGCGAACGGGCGGAGGTGTGGGAAAAAGTCGTGCGGAAGATTCGAACCGGGGCGATGCCTCCGGCCGGACGACCGCGGCCCGACAAAGCGCTGGCCGACAACGTCGCGGCGTCTCTCGAGGAGAGCCTCGACCGCGTCGCCGCCGAGCATCCCGACCCGGGCCGGCCGACGCTCCATCGTCTGAACCGCATCGAGTACGCAAACGCGATTCGCGACCTGCTCGCGCTCGAAATCGACCCGGCGTCGCTGCTGCCGGCAGATAACGCCGCATACGGATTCGACAACAACGCCGACGCGCTGTCGCTGTCGCCGGCGCTGGCCGAGCGCTACCTCGGCGCGGCCGCGAAGATCAGCGAGATGGCTGTGGGACGCGTCCGAGGATCGTCAGCGCCCGAAACCATCTTCGTCCCGACCGATCGCAATCAGGGAACCCGCTTCAGCGAGGACCTGCCGTGGGGATCGCGCGGCGGACTGGCGATTCGCTACGAGTTTCCAGTCGATGGTGAATATCTGTTCCAGCTGCGGTTGAACGAGAGCGGCGCCGACGGCGGCATCATGGGCGTGACGGCCGAACCGCAGACCCTCGACGTCAGTCTGGATCGGGCGCGTGTCTGGACGACGACCGTCGGCGGGCCCGAGGCCGTGAAGGAGCGCGGCGAAGAGCGCACGAAGAAAATCCTCGATGCGCTGCAGTTCCGCGCCCCCGTAAAGGCCGGATCTCACCTGGTGCAGGCGTACTTCACGCAGAGGACGTCGGCGTTCCTCGAAGACCTCTTCGATCCGTACCTGCGGCGAGATCCGTACCGGGCGGGCAATGGCGAGCCTGGCATTTCGAGCATCAGCATCACCGCGCCTGCGCCGGGCGTCAGCGCGGCAGCCGAGAAGGCGTCCGGTGCTGCGGCGCCGAATGATTCGCCGAGCCGCCGGCGACTCTTCATCTGTGAGCCGAGGTCAGCCGCCGACCAGGACGGCTGCGCCCGGAAAATCGTCGCGACGCTCGCCCAGCGCGCCTATCGGCGGCCGGTAACCGACGACGACCTTCAGATCCCGCTCGACCGTTATCGCGACGGCGCTAGCGGCGGTTTCGATTCGGGTATCGAGCTCGCGGTCCGCAGCATTCTGGTCAGCCCGAACTTTCTTTTCCGGTTCGAACGGCAGCCGGAGAATGCGGCGCCGAACACGCCGTACCGGATCAGCGACGTCGAACTGGCGTCGCGTCTGTCGTTCTTCCTCTGGAGCAGCATTCCGGACGACGAGCTGCTGCGCGTCGCGGAGACCGATACGCTGCACAAACCGGTTGTGCTCGAGAGTCAGGTGAAGCGGATGCTCGCCGACCCGCGCTCCGAAGCGCTGGTGGCCGATTTCGCCGGCCAGTGGCTGCACATCCGCAACGTGTCGGGGTTTCAGCCGAGTCCGGAGCTGCTGTTTCACTTCGACGACAACCTGCGGCACGCCTTCGCGCGCGAGACGGAGCTGTTCTTCGACAGCATCATCCGCGAGAATCGCAGCGTCCTCGACATGCTGGATGCCGACTACACCTTCCTGAACGAGCGTCTCGCGAAGCACTACGGCATTCCGGGCGTCCATGGTGAGCGGTTCAGGCGCGTGTCGCTGCCCTCCGACAGCGTGCGCCGCGGGCTGATCGGACAGGGCTCGATACTGACGGATACATCCCGGCCGAACCGCACCTCTCCCGTCATTCGCGGCAAATGGATCCTCGAGAATATCTTCGGCACGCCGCCGCCGCCGCCGCTCCCCAACGTGCCGCAGCTGAAGGAAGAGAGAGACCCGGCGAAGATTCTGTCGATGCGCGAGCAGATGGCGCAGCATCGAGCCAATCCGGTGTGTGCGAGCTGCCATGCGCAGATGGACGAGCTCGGCTTCGCACTGGAGAATTTCGACGCGATCGGCGAGTGGCGCGACGTGGACGCGGCCGGCCGGCCGATCGACGCGGCGGCGAAGCTGCCGGACGGCACGACGTTCACAGGTCCGGTCGGGCTTCGCAAGGTTCTGCTGAAACATTCGGACGATTTTCTGACGACGGTGACCGAGAAGTTGTTGACCTACGCGCTCGGGCGCGGACTCGAAGCCGCCGATGCGCCGGCGGTACGACGGATCAAGAGAGAAGCGGCGCCGACCAATTTCCGCTTCGCGTCGCTCGTGCAGGGCATCGTTTCGAGCACGCCGTTTCAGATGCGGATGGCGCACGCGTCGAACTGACAGCGTAGTGTCCGGCTCGAGCCGGACGGTCGGGAGAGAAGGTGTCGAATGGTGATTAGAAAGATCGCCTTGCCGCGCCGGACGTTCATTCGCGGCATGGGAGCGACGCTGGCGCTGCCGCTACTCGACGCGATGGTGCCGGCGATGTCGGCGATCTCGAGGGCGGCGCCTCGATTCGCCGCGATCTACGTCGGCAACGGCGCCAACATGAACGACTGGACTCCTCCGACCGACGGCGACAATTTCGCCTTTTCGCCGATTCTGAAGCCGCTCGAGGCCTTTCGCGACAAGACGGTGGTGTTCACCGGCCTCGACAACTTCCCGGCGACCGACCAGGGCGACTCCGGCGGCCAGCATCCGCGCGCCGCGCCGGCGTTCATGAGCTGCGTGCATCCGAAGCAGACCGAAGGCGCCGACGTCCGCGCCGGCACCACGATCGATCAGATGATCGCCGAGCACATCGGCGGCGATTCCCGTCTTGCGTCGCTCGAGCTCGCCGTCGACCACAACGACGTCGTCGGCGCCTGCGATCACGGCTACGCCTGCGCATACATGAACTCGATGTCGTGGAAGACGCCGACGATGCCGCTGCCGGCGGAAACGAGTCCCAGGTTCGCCTTCGAGCGGCTGTTCGGCAGCGGAGACACGGCAGAAGCGCGCGCCGCTCGCAGCAGGGAAGACCGCAGCATTCTCGACGGCGTCACGCAGGAGATCATGCGGCTGCGGCGGACGCTCGGCCGCCGCGACGGACTCAAGCTCACCGAATATCTCGACGCCATTCGCGAAGTGGAACAGCGGATCGCCAGGAGCGAATCGTCGAACGCCGGCCTCGCCGTACCGCCGCGGCCCGCCGGCGAGCCGCAGACCTTCAGGGAATACGCCGAGCTGATGTTCGATCTGCAGGTGCTGGCGTTCCAGGCGGACATCACTCGCGTCACCTCGTTTCTGATGGCGCGGGAGAACGTCAATCGTGCCTACGGCGAGATCGGCCTGCCCGAGGCGCACCATTCGATGTCGCACCACAGCAACGACCCCGGGAAGATGGCCGCGTTCTCGAAGTTGAATACCTATCACGTCGACACGCTGGCCTACTTCGTCAGGAAGCTGCAGGCCATTCCCGACGGCGACGGCACGCTGCTGGACCACACGATCGTCCTCTACGGCAGCGGCATGAGCGACGGCAACACCCACAACAACTACAACGTTCCCGTGGTCGTCGTCGGCGGGCGCGATCAGCACCTGAAGGGGAATCGGCACCTCACCTACGCGAAGGGCACGCCGCTGGCGAACCTGTCGTTGAGCCTGATGGACAAGTTCGGCGTCAACGTCGAGGCGTTCGGCGACAGTACCGGCAAGCTCGATCTGTTGTCTGGCGTGTAGCGCGGCTGCGACCGGTTATGACGCGCGGGTCCGGAGCAACTCGCGCGCCCGGCGCAAGTCGGCCGTCTCGAAACCATCGACGAACGATCCGTGAACGGCCTGGACGACGGCGTGGGCTTCGTTGGACCGGCCTTCACGCGCCAGCGCATTCGAGAGGGACAGCGCCGTCTTGAGCTCGTGCGCCCGCGACGATTGCTGCCGCGCACGTTCGAGCGCACGTCGATACCAGGACTCGGCCTCGCCGGTGTGTCCGTCGGCGAATGCAATCTCTCCGCGCACACGCAGGAGCTCGGGCTCGAAGTACCGGTGGCCGTGCGATTCGGCAAACGCGAGACCCTCCTCGACCGCCGCGAGCGCGTCGGTCGTCCGGCCCGCGAACAACAGCGCTTCCGCGAGATAGGCGGGCAACGCCGTCCCGACGAACATGCCGAGGCCGACGGCATTGAACAGCGCCTGGCAACTCCGGATCTGGTTCACGCCTTCGAGCGGCGCCCCGGTGGCCGCCAGCGCCCAGCCATGCAAAAGGTTGGCGCAGTGGAGCTCCAGCACGAGGCCGTATTTCCCGCCGAGTGCCACGCCGATCGCGGCCGTCTCCGGAATCGCGTCGGCACTGCCGAGGAGCTGGTGACAGACGCACGCCGCCACGACCAGGTCGCAGCGGCTCCGCGGGTCGAAATCATCGCGATGTACCCAGTCGAGAAGCTGGGCGAGCTCCCTGTGACATTGTGCCGGCTGCCCGAGAAATCCAAGCGCACGAGCGTGCTGTCCGAACGCCGATAGCACCGGATCGACCATGAATCGTTGCAGACGCGCCCGATGGCCGTCCGGTTCAGCGAAGACGCGGATCACTTCCGCACTGTGCTCCAGCACCGACGCGTGGTTTCCTTCGAGCTCGCTGACGACGCCAAGCGCGTAGTGCGCGGCGGCCAGCAGATCTCGGTCCTGTGTGGCGGTCGCCAGGCGAAGCATCTGTTCGCTCAAGCCGCGTGCGCCCGCACAGTCGGCCGTTGCGCAGGAGAAAAACCACTGGCCCCAGATGGCCGAGAAGAGCGGCACCGAGTCGCCGGCGGCCTGGGTCAACTCGCGCGCGCGGGCGAAGCACGACTTCACTTCGGCGTGTGCATACCCGCTGCTGAGGGCGATCGATCCCCCGAGCATCATCTGCAGCGGCAATTCGAGCATCGCCCGCTCGGACACCGGCGGCAACATGAGAGCCATCGCCAGACCACGCCGCGCCAGGAGCGCCGCCTCGCTGTATGCGAACAGCGTGGACGCGTTCTGGCTCGCCGTGAAGTAGAACTGCGCCGCGTTCGAATGATCGCGCGCCCGTTCGAACAGCTCAGCGAGCTCACCGGCGATCTCCGTGCGGCGATCGCCCCAGGCGTGCGCGAGCGTCCGCGCCACGGCGGCATTGAGCGCAACGCGTCTGGTCGGCCGCAGCCTGGCGTACAGCGCCGCCGGGTACAGCGCATGCGAGAACCGGTAGCGGCACGAGAGCGTCCGGTCCGGCAGCTCGCGTTCCTCGACGAGCCGTATCAGCGCGTGCGTCCGTTCGACGCGCTCCAGCGTCTCCTCGATCGTCAGCGCGTCGATCTCCGTGCTCGCCGCGACGACCGCGGAATCGAATTCCACGCCCTGCACGCTGGCGGCAATCAGAATCGGCAGATCCGCCTCGGACAGCTGCGAGATCTTCAACTCGACCATGCTCTCGACCGACTGCGGGAGCCGGCTCTCCAGGGCGGCGAACCGCGGCGTCACGGTCCACGCGCCGTTCTCCTGTGCCACCGCACGGTTGTCACGGAGATAACGAAGCAGATCGGCCACGAAGAGCGGATGGCCCTCGGTCCGCGCGTGGAGGCGCGCGGCGAAATCGGCAGGGAACCTGCTGCCCGGAAACTGCAGCGAGACGTACCGTTCGACGTCGCTCTGACTGAGATAATCGAGCCGCAGCTCGCGGCACAGACCACGTGCCGTGAGATCGAGCTTGAGTTTCAGGAACGGGTGACGCGACACCTGCATGTCGGAGTCGCGGTAGGTCGTCATCAGCAGCACGCCGAGCTCGCGCAACTGGCCCGCCAGTTGCGCGACGACATCGACCGTGGACACGTCCGCCCAGTGCAGGTCCTCGATGCACAGCACGAGCGGCCGCTCCTGCGCCAGCTTCTGAAACAGCGTGATCAGTTCGAAGCGCAGGCGATCCTGGTTGATGGCCACGCGGTCGATCGCGTCCCTGGCGGAGCCGGTATCCGACGTGATCTGCAGCAGCCAGCTCGGGGCCAGCGTGCGCATCGCACTCTCGATCCGGCGCGTGGAATCGAACCGCCTGAGGTTCTCGAGGACCTCGATGACCGGAAGGTAGGCGCCGGCGCCGGCAAGCCGCTCCACGCATGCGCCGCGGCCGACGACGCACGATTCGTGCGACTGCTCGAGCGTCTCGAGAAACTCGTCGACGAGCGCGGTCTTGCCGAGGCCCGGTTCACCGGGGACGCAGAGCAGCATGCCCTGGCCCGCCGCTGCAGAACGGAACGCCTCCATCAGTTCTCCGAGCTGTCGCTCGCGTCCGACGAACCGGCGCGGTGCGCGGCCGGCGACGCGCGTCCGCGGCGCGGTTTGAGGGCCGTGGCGCCACGCCGTCAGCGCGTCGACGACCTCGGTCGCAGTCGGCCGCAGCCCCGGATCTTTCTGCAGCATCTTGCCGACGAGCGTGTCGATCTCCGGCGGCACCGCGGGATTGAACCGCGACGGCGGAGCCGCGGTCTCGATCGCAATCGCATCGAAGACCGCCCGAGGGGACGGCGAGGCGAACGGATGGCGCCCGGTGAGCAGCTCGTAGAACACCAGCCCGAGCGAGAAGATGTCGCTGCGCAGATCCACGTCCAGTCCGGCGCCCTGCTCCGGCGACATGTACTGCAGCGTTCCCACGACCACGCCGATCGCGGTCTGCGTCGCCTCGTTCGTCTCGGCGGAACTGAGCCGCGCCAGACCGAAGTCGAGCACCTTCACGTAGCCGTCCGGCCGGACCATGACGTTTTCCGGTTTCAGGTCGCGATGAACAATCTTGGCAGCGTGAGCAACCGCGATCGCCTGCGCCGCCTGAATCGCCAGATCGATCGCCTCCGTGACCGACCGGGTCGCGCGGATCAGCGGCCGCAGCGTCGTGCCTTCCACGAACTCCATCGCGATGTACCGACCGTAAGCGGAGTCGCCGGTCTCGTACACAGTGACGATGTTCGGATGATTGAGAGCCGAGACCGTGCGCGCTTCGAGGAGGAACCGTTCGAGCCGCTCGCTGTATGCGCTGGCGGGCTTGCTCAGGAGCTTGAGCGCGACCTTGCGTCCGAGCCGGCCGTCGGTGGCGAGATAGACGTGGCCAACACCGCCCGCGCCGAGCGCCGAGATCACCTCGTAGTGCGCGATCCGTGAACCGCTCCGGATCGATCGAGAGTCGTCGGGCAGGCGCGTCGTGTTGTCCATGAACGCGTCCGTTACGTGTCCGGTCCGCCGACGCTGGCCGGCGGA
>Ga0075425_100000527_pt1 | contig 35900 bp, 37 predicted proteins | sample SoiMethybrSBSTD4_FD_75300 | JGI IMG/M metagenome (GOLD analysis project Ga0075425, IMG submission 75300) | Bulk soil microbial communities from a Populus tree surrounding site in Tennessee, USA - Soil MetaG P. TD hybrid SBSTD4 | ecosystem: Environmental > Terrestrial > Soil > Tree plantation... | reverse complement strand
CGCGGGCTGCGCTCGATCCTGCGCCACGACCCCGACCGCATCATGGTCGGCGAGATCCGCGACCCGGAGACTGCCGAGATCGCGGTGCAGTCGGCGCTCACCGGCCACCTGGTCTACACCACGGTGCACGCCAACAACGCGATCGACGTGCTCGGGCGCTTCCAGCACATGGGCGTCGACGCCTACAACCTGGTTTCCGCATTGAACGGCGTGCTGGCCCAGCGGCTGGTGCGCGTGTTTTGCACCGCTTGCAAGGGCAAGGGATGTGGCAGCTGCCGGGGCACCGGCTTCCGCGGCCGCAAGGCGATCGGCGAGCTGCTGGTGCTGAACGACGAGCTCAGGGAGCTGATCGCCGCGCGCGCGCCGGCGAGAAGGCTGAAGGAAGCGGCGCGCGCCGCCGGCACGATACCGCTCAGGGATGCCGCCCTGCGGCTTGTGGAGGCCGGCGAAACAACACTCGAGGAGATCAACCGTGTCACTTTCGTGGCGTAGCAAACCGGTGCGCATCGGGCTCGGCCCGGACCGCATCTTCATCAGCGGCGCAAAGACCATGGAGCTCGCCGCCAACGACGGCAGCTGGAATACCGCGGTGGACGCCCTGCCGGAGGTTTTCTCCGGGAATGGCGAAGCGCAGATCGTCATTGCCGACCAGTTCGTGCGCTATGCGCTGCTGCCCTGGAACGAGACGCTGAAGACGCCCGACCAGTGGCTCGCGCTCGCCAAGCATCGCTTCATCGCGCTGCACGGCCCGCGCGCCGCGGAGTGGGATGTGAAGGTCACCGAGACCGCGCCGCAAGGCCCGCGCCTCGCGTGCGCCGTCGACCGCGCGCTGATCGAGAAGCTCGCCGACAACGCGGTGGCCTCCAACGTGCGCCTGATCTCGGTGCAGCCGTTCCTGGTGGCGGCGTTCAACCGCATCCGCCGCCACATCGGCAACGGCAACTGCTGGATCGTGGTCGAGGAGCCCGGCCGCCTGACGCTCGCGCTGATCCAGCGCGGCGCCTGGGTGGCGATCCGCAGCCGGCGCTCCGACCGCAACTGGCGCCAGGTGCTGCCCGAGATCCTCGAGCGCGAAGCCGCGTTCCTCGGGCTTTCGCAGCCGGTGACCCGCGTCATCGTCTGCGCGCAGGACGACCAGCCGCTCGAGGCGAACGACGCCTGGCGCGCCGAGTCGATCGATTACCGCACGATCGCGCTCGCTTCCGAATAAGGGACTGATGCAAAGACTCGATCTCGATTTTGTCGCCTCGCGCAGGGGCGGTCGCCGCGCAGGCTACGTGCTGCTCGCGCTCGCCATTGCGGTGACCGGAGACATGGCGTTCCGGTTTGCCCAGCTGAGGAATTCGGTGGAAAAGGCCGAGCATATCGTCGCCCGTTCTTCGCCGCGCCGCGGCGCGCCGGGCGTCGGCGCCGACGAGCTCGCGCTCGCGCGCGACACCCTCTCGCGCCTGGCGATGCCGTGGACGCGCCTTTTCGGCGCGCTGGAAGGCGCGGCCAGCGACGACGTTGCGCTGCTCTCGATCGAGCCCGACCCGAAGAGCGGCACGGTGAAGATCTCCGGCGACAGCAAGGACTACCTCGCGGCGCTCACCTACGTCATGAACCTGAGCCGCTCGGACGCGCTCTCGCACGTGCAGCTGGTGCGCCACGAGACGCGCCAGGATGCGGTCGCCTTCCAGATCGTGGCGGCGTGGAACGAGGCGAAGCAGTGAAGGCGAAGCTCCTCAGGCTGCGCAGCGAGCTCGGCCCCGCCGGCATGGCGGGCGTCGTGCTGCTCGCCGCCGCGGCGCTCTTCATGCTGCTGGTGCTGCATCCGCTCGAGGATCGCGCGCGCGACGTGCAGGCGCGCGCCGCCGGCCGTCCCGCCGTCGCCTCCCAGGCCGGCAACGCCGGCGAGAAGGTCGGCGCGCTCTACCGCTACCTCGACAAGCCCGAAGAGACCACCGACTGGCTCGCCAAGCTCTACGCGATCGGCAAGGCGACCGGCGTCGAGCTGCAATCGGCCAATTACAAGCTGCAGCAGCCCGGCAGCCGCGTCGAGCGCTACGAGATCGTGCTGCCGCTCACCGGCAGCTACGGCCAGATGCGCGACTTCCTGAAGCGTGCGCTCGCCGAGATCCCGGTGCTGTCGCTCGACCAGATCTCGCTCAAGCGCGAGTCGCGCAAGGAAGGCGCGGTGCGCGCCGAGCTTCGCATGACCCTCCACAAGGTGAAGTCATGAGACCTCTCTTCAAGCAGACCCTTGCCGGGCTCGCCGTGGTGTCCGCTCTCGCGTCGGTGGTCGCGGGCCGCGAGGCGCCGACGCTCGACGTCGTGCAGCCGGTGGCGCGACCCCAGGCTGCCGTGGACATGGATATCAGCAGGCTTGAGCACCGCACGGACGAAGGCCCAGCCGCCGACCCGTTCTCGCCCAAGAGCTTCGCCCCGGCGCCGCAGGCGCCGGCGGCGGCCGCGCCCGAGAAGGCCGGCCCGCCGCCGCTGCCCTTCCGCTATCTCGGCAAGATGATCGAGGACGGGAAACTGGCGGTGTTCCTCGCGCAGGGCGACGAGAGCCTGAGCGTCAAGGCCGGCGACCGCATCGGCGACTACCGCGTCGACGCGGTCACCGAGACGGAAGTGCGCTTCACCTATCTACCGATGAAAACGAAAATGAGCCTGCCGCTATGAAGAAGATCCTGACCCTGCTCGCCCTCGCCGCGCTGCTCGCGGCCTGCGCCGGCACGAGCGAAAACTTCCGCAAGGCGAAGATCGAGGTCGAGGCCGGCAACGAGGAGCAGGGCCTCGCCCAGCTCGAGGCCGAGCTGAAGCGCGACCCGAAGGACACCGAGCTGCGCAATTACTACCAGAACGCCAAGGCGCTGGCCGTGCAGCGCTACCTCGCGCTCGCCGACAACGCGCGCCGCGCCGGCGCGTCGGACCGCGCCGAGCAGGCGTACGGGCGCGCGCTGCAATTCGACCCGGAGAACGACCGCGCCAAGGCGGGCCTCGACTTCGTGCGCAAGGACCGCGAGCACCGCGCGCTGTTCACCGAGGCCGACGCCGCCTACAAGAGCGGCAACATCGCCGACGCGCAGGCCAAGCTGCGCCAGATCCTGGTCGAGAACCCCTCGCACCGCGAGGCGCGCGCGCTGCAGCGGCGCATCGACGAGCAGGCGGCGCGCGACAGCGCCACGCCGAAGCTGAACGCCGCCCTGCAGAAGCCGGTGACCATGGAGTTCCGCGACGCGCCGCTGAAGAGCGTGTTCGAGCTGATCTCGAAGCAGACCGGGCTGAATTTCGTCTTCGACCGCGACGTGCAGCCCGACCTGAAGGCCACCGTGTTCGTGCGCGACACCTCGATCGACGAGGTGATCCGCCTGGTGCTGGTCACCAACCAGCTCGAGCGCAAGGTGCTGAACGACAACACGGTGCTCGTCTACCCGAACACCGCCGCCAAGACGCGCGACTACAAGGACCTGGTGGTGAAGAGCTTCTACCTCGGCAACGCCGACGCGAAGCAGACCGCCAACATGCTGCGCAGCCTGGTGAAGACTCGCGACCTGTTCGTGGACGAGAAGCTCAACCTGCTGGTGATGCGCGACACGCCCGAGGCGGTCCGCGTCGCCGAGAAGCTGGTCGCCAACCAGGACAAGAGCGAGCCCGAGGTGATGCTGGAGGTGCAGGTGCTCGAAGTCGGCCACACCGACTTCACCGCGCTCGGCATCCAGTGGCCGGGCCAGGTCGCGCTCGGCATCAAGGGCGCGGCGGGCATCCCCGGCCAGGCCAAGGTCAACGAGCTCGGCAGCGGCGTGCTCGGCCTGACGGTGAGCGATCCCCTGTTCGCGCTCAACATGCGCCAGCAGGTGGGCCGCAGCAACATCCTCGCCAACCCGCGCATCCGCATCAAGAACCGCGAGAAGGCGCGCATCCACATCGGCGACAAGGTGCCGGTGATCACCACCACCGCGGGCGCGACCGGCTTCGTCTCCGAGTCGGTGAACTACCTCGACGTGGGCCTCAAGCTCGAGGTCGAGCCGCAGGTATTCCTCGACGACGACGTCGGCATCAAGGTCGGCCTGGAAGTGAGCAGCGTCGGCGACCAGGTGAAGACCACCTCCGGCACCATCGCCTACAAGGTGTCGACGCGCAACACCGCGTCGGTGCTGCGCCTGCGCGACGGCGAGACCGAGGTCCTCGCCGGCCTGATCAACAACGAGGACCGGCGCAACTCCTCGCAGGTGCCTGGCCTCGCCAACCTGCCGGTGGCGGGCCGCCTCTTCCAGAGCAAGGAGGACACGGTCAACAAGACCGAGGTGGTGCTGCTCATCACGCCGCACGTGATCCGCAACATCGAGCGGCCTGAAGTGAAGCTCGAGGAGTTCAGCTCGGGCACCGAGGCCGAGCTCGGCGGCGGCGGGCCCGCGCCGTCCGTTCCCCTGGGCCCGGTGGAAAGGCCTGCGATTCCCCAGCCGACGCCGCAGCCGCCGATCCCCTCCACCCTCGGCAGCCCGGCGCCCGCGGCCGGCCCGCAGAACACGACGCCGTACGCGCCGCGATGAAGCTCCTCCTCGCCCTGCTCGTGCTCGCGCCGCTCGCGGCGGCCGGCCAGGTGAAGACGCGTCCCGCCACCGAGGCCGACTTCACCGGCTACTGGCGGATCGTGCTGATCCCCGACGAGGTCCACAAAAGCCGCTTCACCAACAAGCAGGTGGGCTACACCGACCGCTGCCAGTACATCGTGCAGCGCCCCGACCACGCCTGGTACAACGTGACGCTCGACGGCCAGTGCCCGGCCCGGCGCTCGGCGCTCGAGCAGGGCACCGCGCTGATGTACACGCCGTTCAAGTGGGAACGCGTCGCGGGCGAGGACGGCCTGTTCTTCATCCGCAGCGCCAATGACGCCATGGTCTGGAAGGCCGACTACGTCCTGGAGGACATGGATGGCGATGTTCTCCTGCTGCGCGGCGACCTGGTGATGCAGCTCACCGAGAAGACCGGCCCGGGCACCGTCGCGCCCGTGTGGCCGATGGTGCTGCGCCCCCTCCAGAAATGAAAGCCATGAAAGGCTTCACGCTCATCGAGCTGCTGATCACGGTGACGATCCTCGCGCTGCTCGCGACGGTCGCGGCGCCGCTCGCCGAGCTGGCGGTGACGCGCGGCAAGGAGACCGAGCTGCGCCAGACGCTGCGCCAGGTGCGCGAGGCGATCGACGCCTACAAGCGCGCCGCCGACGAAGGCTCGATCGAGCGCGCGGCCGATGCCACCGGCTACCCGCCGAGCCTCGCCGTGCTGGCCGAGGGCGTCCCCGACAAGCGCAAGACCGACGGCTCCAGGCTCTACTTCCTGCGCCGCGTGCCGAAGGACCCGGTGGGCGGCGAGGACTGGGGCCTGCGCAGCTACGCGAGCTCGGCCGACTCGCCGCAGCCGGGCAAGGACGTCTACGACATCTACTCCAGGAGCGACGCGACCGGCCTCAACGGGATCCCGTACCGCCAATGGTGAGAGCGAACAAATCACGAGGCTTCACGCTGGTCGAGCTGATGGTGGTGCTGACCATCATCGCGCTCCTCCTCTCGATCGTGGTGCCCGACTACATCGGCCGGGCGCGCCGCGCCGAGGAGGCGGTGCTGCAGGAGAACCTCGCGGTAATGCGCGACGCGCTCGACAAGCACTACGCCGACGCCGGCCGCTACCCCGGCTCGCTCGACGAGCTGGTGTCCAAGCGCTACCTGCGCTCGATCCCGAAGGACCCGTTCACGCACTCGGCGAGCACCTGGGTGCCGGTCGCGCCCGGCGACGCGAGCCGCGGCGCGGTGTTCGACGTGCGCAGCGGCGCGAAGGGCTATGAAAAGTACTGACGTCAATCGCATCGCGAACCCGGCATTCTTCCGCCGGCCGCCCTCGCCGATCGCGCGGCAGAAGGGCTTCACCTACCTCGGCGTGATGATCATCGTCATGGTGATGGGCGCGGGACTCGCCGCGACCGGCACCTTCTGGTCGACCACCGCGCAGCGCGAGAAGGAGCGCGAGCTGCTCTTCGTCGGCGAGCAGTTCCGCTCGGCGATCGAGAGCTACTACCGGCGCTCGCCGGGCGCAGCCGTCTATCCGAAGTCGCTCGCCGAGCTGCTCGACGACAAGCGCTTCCCCATGCCGCAGCACCACCTGCGGCGCATCTACGCCGACCCGATCACGGGCAAGGCCGACTGGGGCCTGGTCGAGGCGCCCGGCGGCGCCGGCATCATGGGCGTGCACAGCCTCTCCACCCAGGCACCCCTCAAGACCGGCAACTGGCGCGCGAAGGACGAGCAGTTCGAAGGCGCCGACCAGTACGCCAAATGGGCCTTCGTCTACACGCCGCCCGCCGCGCCGCGGCGCTAGCCCTGCTCGGCGCCGCGGCCGCCGCGCACGCGGACCCGGCGTGGGACCGCGAGGCGAACGTCAAGGCCGCCGGCGCGCACATCGCCGCGATCCACAAGGAGAAGGGCTTCTTCGGCGGCTTCGACGAAGTGAAGCGCTGCTACGCCGCGGCGCTGCCGGCGAAGGCCTACACGCGCGCGCTCGAGTTCTGCATGGCGCAGGACTACATCGGCGCGCACGTCGCGGCGTCGACCTACCGGCAGGTCACGCCCGAGACCCGCGCCCGCACCGGCTCGCCCGAGCCCGACGCCGTGCTCAAGGCGATGGCGGCACGGATCGAGAATGCCTTCGACTCGCTGTGGGTGCCCGCGGCGGACGCGAACGCGTTCGCGGAACTGGTCAGGCGCGACGGCCTCACCGCCTACAAGGGATCGCGCTAATCCGCCGCGGAAGCGGGCTTCGGCGGCGTGCTCGCGCCGGCCGCGGTCTGCGTCTTGTCCGGGGGGTTCATGTGGCCCCAGCGGTCGTGCCAGTTGCCGTCGAAGCAGTGCATCAGCTCGTGGCCGAGCGTGGCGAAGCGCTGCAGGTCGCGCTCGTCGCGCGGCGCCGGTGCGTAGATCGAGCACACGCGCGCGCCGTTGGCGCGCTGGTCCTTCCAGTTCGAGCAGCCGAGGATCCTGAAGAGCTCCTTGCGCCCCGAAAGGCCTTCGCACACGCGTTGCGGGTTGTCGACGCGGTTCCAGACGACGGTGATGTCGGTCGACTCCGGCTTTTGCGCCGGGGCGGCGCACCCCGCCAGGAACAGGAGAACGATGAACCTCACGCGAGCAGCATCCGGCCCACTTCGAGCCCTTCGGCGTACGCGACGCCGACCATGCGGCCGTTGAGGCGCGCCATGTCGCGGTAGATGCCGGTGTCGATGCCGCGGCAGCCGAACTGGCTGGCGTGCGCCTCGATGGCGCGCATCTTGGTGTCGATGGTCGGGCTGACGTCGACGTACAGGCGCGGGTGGAACTCGACCGGCACCGGCCGGCAGAAGCACGGCTGGTAGGTGAAGAAGTCGAAGTAGCGCAGCCGCTGCGTCGCCACCACCGCCTCGTGCACCATGCGGTGGTCGCGGTGGATCTCGGTCGCGCCGTGCGACAGCACCATCGCCGGCGAGAGCTCCCTCACCTCGCGGTCGAGGAGCGAGACCAGCTCGTAGTTCTTGTAGTCCTCGATGCGCTTGCCCGGCTCGTCGAGCAGCACGCGCAGCTCGCCGCCGAGGATGTCGGCGCCGCGCTCGGCTTCCTTGCGCCGCGTGGCGTGGTCGCCCGGGATCGACACCACCGCGAGCACCACGCGCGCGCCGGCGCGGCGCAGCCGCGCGAGCGTGCCGCCCACCGCGACCTCGAGGTCGTCGGGATGCGCGCCGATGGCGAGCACGGTGCGGCCGGCGTAGGCGTCGAGCTCAGGCCGCAAGCCGCATCTCCCCTGTCTGCTCCCGCGGCCCGGCCGCGAGCATGCGGCGCGCGTGCTGCGCCCCGCAGTTCAGCAAGGCGTCGATCGCCGACAGGCCCGGCACGAACGGCGCCGTGCCGCACTGGCGATAGACAGGGTGTACGAAATCTTGAAAGACCATCTTGATGCCGGCGCGGGCGAAGGCCGCGCGCTCGAGATAGCGACGCGACGCGCCCAGGCCGACGAGCAGCGCGCTCGCGCCGACGCGGCGGCAGATGTCGAGCACCATCTCGCTCTTCGTGCCCTCGGGGGCGAGCTGCGAGCTGCGCACCAGCGGCGTGCGGATGGCGAAGGCCTCGCGCAGGAATTCCGTACTGGCGATGTCGAGGTCGACGAGCTTTTCAAAGCGTGTCGCGTACAGGCCGCCCAGGTCAAAGGCGTCGCGGTATCTCGCTTCCCGATAGGCGTGATGCAGCGTCAGCGAATGAATGCGCTGCCATGCGCGCTGCCCCTCGAGGCGGTTGTCGACCCGCTTCTCGACCAGGCTTTCGTCCCGCGAATGCTGCTCCACCGGCACGGTGAGCCAGCGGCTCTCGCCGCCGATGCGGATGCCCGCGCGGTTCTGGTAGTTGCGCCGCTCGAACTGCACGTGGTCGAGCAGCACGAACAGATCGGCGCGCGCCATGCGGTGCAGGTAGCCGAGCCACGGCAGGTAATGCGGCTGATGGATCGCGACGAGCAGGATTTGCCTCCCTGTTGGAACGACAGCGTAGGCGCCAGGCGACGCCCCATCGACCTTCGGGCTTGGCCCGTATAGCGCGTCCGCTCGAGGCGACATGGCGCTGCCGGACTATGGCTTTCACCGCAGGCGCGAAGCGCTGCCCCGTAAGAATCCCAGCCTGTGATTCCCGGCTCGACGCACGCCTATCGGCCCGACGTGGACGGCCTGCGCGCCGTCGCCGTCCTGGCGGTGCTGGGCTACCACGCGTTCCCGGGCGCGATGCCCGGCGGCTTCGCCGGCGTCGACGTGTTCTTCGTCATCTCCGGCTTCCTCATCACCGGCATCATCCTCGACGAGCTGAAGGCCGGCCGCTTCACGCTCACCGGCTTCTACTGGCGGCGCATCCGCCGCATCTTCCCGGCGCTGATCCTGGTCCTCGCCGCCTGCCTGCTGCTCGGCTGGCAGCTGCTCCTGCCCGACGAGTTCCGCGCGCTCGGCAAGCACGTCGCCGCGGGCGCCGGCTTCGTCTCCAACATCGCCCTGTGGCGCGAGGCGGGCTACTTCGACGCCGCGGCCGAGATGAAGCCGCTCCTGCACCTCTGGTCGCTGGGGATCGAGGAGCAGTACTACCTGCTCTGGCCGCTCGCCCTGCTCTTCTTCTTCCGGCGCTCGATCCTGTGGCTGATCCTGGGCGTCGCCGCGGTCTCGTTCGCGCTCAATGTCACCATCGTCGATGGCCACGCCAAGGCGGCCTTCTTCCTGCCGGTGACGCGCTTCTGGGAGCTGCTCGCCGGCGCCCTGCTCGCGTACGTGCCCCTGTCGAAGCCTTCGCACCTGCGCGGGTGGCTGGGCGCCGGGCTCGTGTCAGCGGGGTTTGTATTGCTGAACGGCGAGCGCGCCTTCCCCGGCTGGTGGGCGCTGCTGCCGGTCGCAGGCACCGCCCTCCTCGTCTCCGCCGGGCCGTCCTCATGGGTCAACCGGGCCATCCTGTCGCGCCGCGCAGTGGTCTACGTGGGCCTGATCAGCTACCCGCTCTACCTGTGGCACTGGCCGCTGCTCTCGTACGCGCGCATCGTCCACGACGGCGAGGCGCCCTGGACACTGCGCTGCGCCCTGCTCGGCCTCGCCACCGTGCTCGCGGCCCTCACCTTCGAGCTGGTCGAGAAGCCGATCCGGCGGGGCCGCGCCGGCGCGATGGCGCGCCGCGTGGTCGTGCCGGGCCTGGCGGCGTCGATGGGCGCGCTGCTCGCGGCAGGCGTCCTCGCCCAGGGCGAGCGCGTCCTGCCGCACTCCGCCGCGATCCCGCTCGCCACCGAGATCGCGCGCGCCTCCTCCGACTGGGGCTACCGCACCGACCGGATGATCCGCGGCGACTCGCCGCGCGCCGTGCTCTTCTTCGGCGACAGCCACATGCAGCACTACCTGCCGCGCATCGAGCAGCTTGTCGCGGAGCACCGCGCGCCGGTGCGCACCGTGATCTTCAAGACCGAGGGCGGCTGCGCCCCGGTGCCGGGCGTGGAGCGCAAGCGCTCGCGCTGCGCCGAATTCGTCGACGAGGGCCTGAAGCTCGCCCACGACCCCTCGGTCGACACCGTCGTCATCGCCGCGTCCTGGGTCGGCTTCATCAGCCGCAGCGACTATTACAAGGCGGGCAGCCCGGAGTATGGCGAGCCGCTGAAGATGCTCACCCCGGCCACCGACTGGGTGCTGAAGGGCTTCGAGGCCTCCCTTGCTTCGCTCACCCGGGAAGGCAAGCGCGTGGTGCTGGTGCTGTCCTCGCCACGCGGCCCGTCGTTCGCGCCCAAGTCGATCGTCCACCGCGACTGGACCGCGCTGCGCATCGAGCGCTTCGCGCCCGTGACGCGCAAGGCGCTCTCCGAGGTCACCAACCCGATCGACCAGCGCCTGCGCGCCATCGCAGCGCGCGTCGGCGCGACCCTGATCGATCCCACCGAGTTCCTGTGCGGCCCGTCGGTCTGCCCGGCGGTCGACGAGAAGGGCCGCCCGCTCTACATGGACGAGTCGCACATCCGCGCGAGCGTCGCCCGCTCGCGCATCAAGGCGCTGGACGACTTCGTCTACCTGCAGAAGCCGCGGACCTAGTTTTTCTTCGCCAGGCTGTCGAGCAGGTCGATGACCCGCAGCAGGATGGCGTCGTTGACGCGGCGCTCGCCCCTGCGGAAGGCGTCCAGGCTTGCCGGGGGCAGCTGCAATTTGAGCGCGACCGCCTCCAGGCCGATGCGCTCGATGGCCTCGCGTAGCAGGCGGTTCCCCATTGTCGGCATGCGCCCTTCCCCTAAAGGGCGGCTGATTATGCGCCTGCCCGCCTTGCTTGTGCCTGTCATGGCGCCGGCGGGCGGCGCGGGCAGAGTTGCTGCGCGGCCGCTTCGGCGAGCGCGGCGTGGCCCTCGGCGCTCCAGGTGTCCAGCAAGCGGACGACGTTGGCTTGCGCAAAGGTGCCCAGGCGGCGCTCGGCGTAGCCGGGGGCCTTGAGCGCCGGGGCCGGCACGACGACGAAGCGCGCGCCGTTGCGCACGGCGAAGTCGCGCATCTGCAGCAGGATCGCTTCGGTGATCTGCCAGGCGGCTTCCCATTGCACGTCGGCGGGCGCTTGCAGCGCCTTCGCGTCGGCCTCGTCGGGGAACGGGCGCGCGCCGAGGTATTGCCACGCGACCTGGAACACGCGCGAGTGGTCGAGGATCTCCTCACCCAGGCGCCAGCGGGTCTGCATGCGCCGGTCGAAGTCGGGCAGCACGACGAACGTCTCGTCGATGCGCACGCCGCCCTTCGGGTCGAGGCGGTAGAACGGCCGCTCGCGATCGGGCGCGAGCTTGATCGAGTTCTGCACCACGTCGTCGCGGCCCGAGAACTGCACCAGCACGAGATCCGGCCGGTAGCGCATCGCGGTGGTCTCGAGGAGCACGCTCTCCTGGGCCGTGCCGAAGCCGCGCACGGCGAAGTTCAGGGTTTCGACTTTCGTGCCGAGGCACGATTCGAGCTCGCGCCCCAGGCGCCACCACCACGTCTGCTGCCGCGGCAGCGCCATCGCCTCGGAATATTCGTCGCCCAGCACCGCGACGCGGAAGGTGCCCTCGGGCTTGTTCAGCGTATGCAGCTCGTCGCGGAAGCCGGCGCGGTTGATGCTGACCCAGCTGCGCTTGCCGTCTTCGCGGTACCAGCCCGACTTGTTCGGCCGCAGGCTCCAGCCGGTCTGCGAGTCGATGCGATACCAGAGCGGCGCGCCGTAGCCGCCGATGCGCAGCGCGGCCTCCACCAGGAGAAGCGGAATGGCCGCCAGCGCGGCGATTTTCCACAGCTTCATATCGCCGGCCGCTCCCTGGCCGCGGGCTTCGCCCACAACGCTTCGTAGGCGGCGAGCAGCTTCGGCAGCTCGTGGCGCCACTCGAGCTCCTCGAGCACGCGGCGGCGGCCGGCCGCGCCCATGGCGCGGCGGCGCTGCGGGTCGTCGATCAGCTCGACGAGCTTCGCCGCGAGGTCGACCGCGTCGTTGCGCCGCGCGTAGAGCGACGCGCCTTGAGCGGAGTAGCGGCCCTCGGCGAGGTCGAACTGCACCATCGGCTTGCCGAGCGCCATGTACTCCATCACCTTGTTCATGGTCGAGATGTCGTTCATCTCGCTCGCGATGTCCGGGTTCACGCAGACGTCGGCGGTGTTGAGCATCGCCAGCATCTCGGCATCGGGCACGCGTCCGGTGAAGGTCACGTAGTCGGCGACGCCCAGCTCGCGCGCCAGCGCCTTCATCTCCTCGAGCGACGTACCGCCGCCCACCAGGCCGAAGTGGATATCTTCCCTACGCAAATCGAAAACCAGGTGGCGTACCGCGTGCAGCAGGTAGTCCAGGCCCTCCTGGCGCCCCATGACGCCGACGTAGCCGACCAGGTAGCGGCGGCCACGCTTCAGCTCGGGCTGGGCGGGAACGATGCGCATGCGCTCCAGGCTCGGTCCGGAGCGCACGACGAACACGCGGCCCGGATCCATGCCGCCGCGCTCGAGCGCGATGCGCCGGTAGGAGTGGTTGGTGGCGATCGAGACGTCGGCCGTCCTGAAGGTCCAGCGCTCCAGGAAAAGCATGGCGCGGTAGAGGAAATCCTTGCGCCCGAACTTGGCGACGTAGAGCTCGGGGTTGGCGTCGTGGTGATCGAAGAGGAACTTCTTGCCGAAGAGCTTCCAGAACCCGCCGACCAGGAAGAAGAGGTCGGGCGGGTTGCAGGCGTGGATCACGTCGAAGCGGATCCTGAGCGAGAGGGCGAAGCTCCAGAAGAGCGCGACCGAGTACTCGATCAGGTAGCCGAGCGCGCCTTCGGCTTCCACCGGCAGGTCGTAGCGCCAGATATCGATGCCGTCGATCGCCTCGAACTTCTTCTCGTAGCCGCGCCCGGTGGGGCAGACGATCGAGACGCCGTAGCCGGCGTCGCGCAGCGCGCACGCCTCCTGCCACACGCGCCGGTCGAACGGGCTCGGCAGGTTCTCCACCAGCATGAGCACGCGCCGCGACACGGCTAGCTGCGGGCGATCAGGAAGACGCCGACGATGATGACGCCGATGCCGGCGATGCGCGCCGGGTTGAGCGCCTCGCCGAACAGCGCCCAGGCGCCGAGCGCGCCGACCACGTAGCCGAGCGAGAGCAGCGGGTAGGCGACGCTCACCTCGACGCGCGACAGGCCCATGATCCACACCACCAGGCTGACGGCGTAGCAGGTCATGCCGGCGACGATGTGCGGCTCGATCGCGACGCGCGTCGCGACCGGGACGATGTTGTTGCTGGCGAACTCGAAGTGGCCCACCGCGTTGGTGCCCGCCTTGAGCAGGAGCTGCGCGGTGGCGTTGAGCAGCACGCCGAAGAGGATCAGCGAGTAGCCGGCGGTCATGAGATCAGGAGGAGCGTGGCGGCGAACCAGCCGACGATCGTGACCAGCGTGTGGCGGTCGGTGACGAGCTCGCGCGAGGCGTCGGCGCCGGCGGTCTTGGCGTGCAGCAGGTAGAGGTAGCGGAAGATGCCGTAGGCGACGAACGGGATGGTGTAGATCAGGTTCTCGGTGCCGTGGATGCGCGCGGTGGCCGGGCTCACGGTGTAGAGGCTGTAGCTCATCAGCGCGAGGCCGGCGCAGATGCCGATCAGCTTGTCGAGCAGCGCCGGGTTGTAGTGCAGCAGCGCCTTGCGGTGGATCATGAAGTCCTCGCCCGCCGCGGCGAGCTCCGAGCGCCGCTTGGTGAAGCCGAGGAAGAGCGTCAGGAACAGGCTGCACACCAGCAGCCACTGCGAGGGCGGGATGCCGATGCCGAGCGTGCCGGCGAGGATGCGCAGGATGAAGCCGGCGGAGATCACGTAGACGTCGAGGATCACCACGTTCTTCAGGCGGAAGCTGTAGGCGAGGTTCATCGCGCCGTAGGCCGCGACGATCAGCGCCACGACCGGGCTCGCGATCAACCCCAGGGCGATGCCTCCCGCTGCGAGCAATGCGGCGAGGGCGAGCGCCGCGCGCCCGCCGATGCGGCCCGAGGCGAGCGGCCGCAGGCGCTTTTTCGGATGCGCGCGGTCGCGCTCGCGGTCGGCGTAGTCGTTGACGATGTACACCGCGCTCGCCGCGAGCGAGAAGGCAGCGAAGGCGAGGCACGCCGCGAGCACCATGTGCGGCACGTTCCAGGCGTGGCCGAAGACCAGGCCGACGAAGACGAACGCGTTCTTCGCCCACTGGTGCGGGCGCATCACGCGCACGTAGTCGAGCGGCGTCGAGGTGCGGAACGGCCGGTAGTGCGCCTCGCCGCAGCGGTCGAGGAACGCGCGGTCGGCGCGGCTGTCGCCGTAGCCGAAGAGCTCCAGCGCCGAGAGCTCGCCGAGCAGCTCTTCCAGCCTGCGCAGCTTCTCCCCGCCGCGGCAGTTGGCGCCGGCGATGCGTCCCGTCGCGCGGCCGGCGGCGTCGAACTCGAGCCGCGTCGCCACCACGTCGTCGAAGCCCGCGGCGCGCGCCCAGGCCTCCACGTAGACGTCGGGCGAGGCGGTGGCGAGCACGCAGCGGTGGCCGCGCGACTGGTGCCACAGCAGCCGCGCCCTCGCCTGCGGGCGCAGCATCTGCGGCAGGCGCTCGCGCGCAAAGCTCTCGCCGCGCAGCATGACCTCTTCTCGCGTGCGCCCGCGCAGGAAGAGCGAGAGCACGAGCTCCTTGGCGCGCTCCCGCCCGAGAATGCGGAGGCTCATGAGAAACAGGATCGGCACGACCAGCGGCAGGCGCAGGTAGAACCCCCGGCGCCCCGCCAGGTAGCGCAGGAACGGGAAGAGCGTGTCGCGCGAGGTGAGCGTGCCATCGAGGTCGAAGACCGCGACGCGCTTCTGCGCGGACTCGCGCGAGAGGACCGCCGGGCTAGCGGACACGGGTCCTCCCCCAGCCTGCGACGGCGAGGAGGCACAGCGCGAACTCGGCCGGCGCGCGGTGGCGCGACTGCGCCGCGTCGACGAGCTGCGCCGTGGCGGCGATATAGAGGACGAACGCGCCCAGCACCAGCGCCGCGCGGCGGTGGCGCAGCACGAAGAAGCCGCGCAGCGCGAGGGCCATGAGGATCACGAACAGCGCCGAGCCGATGAGGGACGAGGCCATCAGCCCGGGCTGCGCGCGCACGAGCTCGACGAGGGTGGCGAGCGCGCCGCGGCTTTCGACGTTGGCGCGCCAGCCGGCGGCGGGGTTCTGCAGCGCCTCCCGCGCCTGCGGGAAAAGGTCGAGGTAGTCGAGCGTCAGCCGCTCGATCCCGGATTTGACGCCCAGCGTGACGAGATCGCGGGCGCCATGGGCCGCGGCGGCGGCGGGATGCGCGGCGGCGAAGCGCAGGTACTCGACGACGCCGGCGCGCCGCTCGCCTTCTCCCCGCACCGGCGCGTCCTGCGGCGCCATGCGGTGCATGCGGTAGTAGAGGTTCGAGCCGAGGTCGTGCCCCGAGCGGCCCATCGAGAACTCGCCCGTGGCGTAGTGCACGTACGCGACCCAGACGATGAGCGGCACCGCGGCGAGCGCGAGGAACGCCGCGCGCTGCCGGAAGGGGGCTCTGCCGAGGAAGACCTGCGCGAGCGGCCACAGCGCCACGACCGGGCGCACCAGGGTCGCGAAGCCGAGCGCGAGGCCGCCGGCCCCGCCGCTGCCCAGGCGGAAGGCGAGCACGACGAGCGGCACGAAGATCGCTTCGCTCGCGAGCTGGTGCGGGTAGACGAGCGTATGCGGCAGCAGCGCGTAGACGAGCGCCGCGGCGGAGGCGCGCCGCTCGCTGAAGCCGATGCGCAGGCCGATGTCGCGCACCCAGAGCACCGAGGCGAGCGCGAGGATCACCTGCACCGCGATCACGAACAGCTGCCCGCCGGCGTGCCAGAGGAGCGCCTGCGGCAGCCAGTCGCCGGCGATGCCGTGGGCCGCGACCTGGCGCCAGTTCTCGATCGCGCTCATGCGCTCGAGCGCGCGGTCGGCGTGCAGGAAGCGCTCGGGGTGCGCGACGTCGTAGGCGAACATCGCCGCGTGCACCGCGGCGAGCGGTGCGATCAGGCGCCACGCCGCCGTCGCGCTACTTGACGGCAGCGATGCGGAAAGGGTCGTCGAGGAGGAGTGCAAGCAGGTAGGGCACGCGGATCGCGCCGACGTAGAAGCGCACTTGCGAGAAGCCGGCGTCGAGGAAAGCGGCGCGCAGGTCCGCCGCCGGGCCGGCCGCGCGCGTCAGGTACACGCCGCCGTCGCGCAGCGCGCGCACGATGCCGGGCAGCTGCGAGATGACGAGCGAGCGGCCGAAGGCGACGTCGACCGCCGCCTCGGGCACCGGGATGCGCACGCCGTCGTGCACCACGCGCACCAGGTTGAGCGGCCCGGCGAGGCGGCCCATCGCGTCCTCGGACACGTCGAGCGCATAGGCGCGCTCGACCTCGCCGGCGACGCGGCGCGCGAGCGCGCAGTCGCCCGCGCCGATCTCGAGGAACACCGAGGTGAGCGACAGGTGCCCGCGCAGGCTCTTCAGCTCGCGCTCGGCGTCGCGCGAGCGCCGGTCGAGGTAGGCGGCGTCGAGCCTGAGCCTGCCGGCGACGCGGCCTACCAGCACAGGCCCTCGTACACGCCGGCGACCGAGCGCGCGTCGCTGACGCGCACGAAGTCGATGATCGTCTGGCCTTCGCGGATGCGGCGCGGCACGTCGGCGAACTCGGGCGCGCCGTTGCCGATCACCAGCGTCTCGGCATGCTCGAGCACCTCGTCGATCGAGGGCACCATCAGGCGCGAGATGTGCGGGATCTTGTTGAGGATGTAGTCGCGGTTCGCGCCGTGCAGGCAGGCGAGGCTCACGTTGCGGTCGTAGACCCGCAGGTCGTAGCCCTTGCCGATCAGCCGCTCGGTGAGCTCGACCATCGGGCTCTCGCGCAGGTCGTCGGTGCCGGCCTTGAACGAGAAGCCGAGGATGCCGATTTTCCGGTTGCCTTTCTCGACCACGGCCTGCACGCCGCGCTCGATCTGCAGCTGGTTCGAGGGCAGCACCGAAGCGAGGATCGGCAGGCTCACGTCCAGCGTCTTCGCCTTGTAGAGCAGCGCGCGCAGGTCCTTAGGCAGGCACGAGCCGCCGAAGGCGAAGCCGGGCTTGAGGTAATAGGGCGAGAGGTTCAGCTTCTGGTCCTGGCAGAAGATCTCCATCACCTTGTGCGCGTCGACTTCCAGCGCCTTGCACAGGCTGCCGACCTCGTTGGCGAAGCCGACCTTAAGCGCGTGCCAGCCGTTGTCGGCGTACTTCACCATCTCCGCGGTCTCGATGTCGGTGCGGATCAGCGGGCCGGGGATCTTCGAGTAGAGCGTGGCGAGCAGGTTGCCGCTCGCCTTGTTCACCTCGCCGATCACGGTCTTCGGCGGGTGGTAGTAGTCGTGCACCGCGGTGCCTTCGCGCAGAAACTCGGGGTTGATGCAGACGCCGAATTCCTCGCCGGCCCGCTTGCCGGAATGCTTCTCCAGGAGGGGGATGACGACGTCGCGCATCGTGCCCGGCAGCATGGTGCTGCGCATCACGATCACCGGCGCGCCGCCGTGCGTCGCGAGCACCTTGCCGATCTGCTCGCAGACGCGCTTCACGTAGCGCAGGTCGATGCCGCCGTTCGGCTGGCTCGGCGTGCCGACGCACACCAGCGCGAGGTCGGTGTGGCGCACCGCGTCCTCGAGCGCGGTCGCGGCGTGCAGCCGTCCCGCGCGCACCTGCTCGAGCATGATCTCGCCGAGGTCCTTCTCGATGATCGGCGAGCGTCCTTCGTTGATGAGATCGACCTTGGAGCGCTCCGGGTCGACGCCGATGACTTCGTGGCCGTCCCTTGCAAGCAGCGCCGCGGATACGGCCCCGACGTATCCGAGCCCCAACACGCAGATTTTCATAGGCGGACAGCATGCGTGAACTTCTTTGAGCGCCGCACCGGCGCGGGAGCCCGACAGATAGTCCGCACGGGATGACGCGAATACCCGACTAGGGGCGCGCGCTTGAATCGACACATAGGGGGGGTAGAGTCGCTCCGCATGGCCGATTCGGTCTATACGCGGCTGCTGACCCGGGCGCTGGCGCTCGAGAGCGCGGACGCGCTCGCGCAGACGCTGCGCGTGCCGCGGGCGACGCTCGATCGCTGGGTCGCCGGCAAGGCGCCGATGCCGGTGCAGGCGTTCCTCAGGCTGATTGCGCTGGTCACCGAGCGCGAAGGCGTCCTCAACAGCGGCCCCGCGGGCGCGGACGTGCTCACCTTCCCCATGGGGCGGCTGCTCGCGCGCTGCGCGCGCTGCGACGGCACGGGCTTCGTGCCGGTCGAGCCGCACGCGCAGCTGCGCATGACGAGCGAGCTCGCCTGCGCCGCGTGCGGCGAGAAGGTGGTGCACGGCGACCTCGTCGCCCGGCTGGGCGCCGCGGCGGTGGCGCGGGCGAAGCGCGCTGCCGGTTCCGGCCCCGGCGCGCCCAAACCGCGCCGGCTGGTCCGCTAGGCCTCCCCGGAAGCGCTTGCTCTTACATGTACCGGGCGTATCCTCGCCCGGGGGGATTCGAGATGGCCGACGGGGTCGACGACCTGAAAGCGCTCTGGCACGAGCTGAATGCGCACGTCGAGCAGCTGGCGAGCGAGCGCCAGCACTACCTCGAAATTTTCGAGCGCGCCGAGGAGGCGTACCTCGTGACCGACCGCCACGGGATCATCGAGCAGGCGAACGGCGCGGCCGTCGACCTTCTGCAGCGCCGGCGGCGCAACCTGCGCGGCAAGCCCCTCGCGGTCCTGGTCTCGCCCGGCGAGCGGCGCGAGTTCCGCGCCCGCATGCACGGCCTGGTCAACGGCCCGGCAGCGGTGGCGACCTGGCGCACCTCCTTCGGCGAGCCGGCCGAGGGCGAAGTCACCGTCAGCGCGCGAGTCATGGGCCGGGCGGAGCGCGGCATTGGCTGGGTGATCAGGGGGCAACGGTGAAGGAGGCCCTCGTGGCCGGCGCCACGCCCGAGTGGCTGCTCACCACGGTCGGCGCCGTCCGCGAGCTGATGCTGCGGCGGCTGGAAGCCGACTCGCTCGGCGCCGACGCCAAGCGCGACATGGAAATGGCGCTGGAAGAGCTGGACGTCATGTGGGACGAGCTGCAGGGGCAGGCCGCCCTCCTCACGCGCGAGAACGAGCGTTACTCGCAGTTCTTCGAGTTCGCGCCCGACGCCTACCTCGTCACCGACGCGGGCGGCAACATTCGCGAGGCGAACCAGGCCGCGCTCGAGCTGCTCGGCGCCGGCCGCGGCTCGCTCCTCGGGCGGGCGCTCTCGGAGCTCGTCGCGCCGGAGGAGCGCGTCGGCTTCCTCGCCCGCTCGGTCGGCATGACGCTGGCCGGCGCGCCCAGGTCCGCCAGCTGGCGCACGCAGCTCCAGCCGCTCGCCGGCGAGGCGTTCGCCGCCGACTTCACCGTGCGTGCCATCCCGCTCAAGAAGAGCGGTGTCGGAGGCCTCTGCTGGCTCGTGCGGGCGGCAGGCTAGGGTTCGACGTCGTCGCGCTGGCGGCCTCGGCGGGAGGCCTGAACGCGCTTACCCACGTGCTCGCCGCGCTGCCCGCCCACTTCCCGGCGGCCCTCGTGGTCGTCCAGCACCTCGACCCGCGCCACCGCAGCCTGATGGCCGACATCCTCGCCAAGCGCACGGCGCTGGAGGTCAAGCAAGCGGCCGAGGGCGACCGGCTCGAGCCCGGGCGCGCCTACGTCGCGCCGCCCAACCGCCACCTGCTGATCAACCCCGGCGGCCGGGTGTCGCTCACGCAGACCGAGCTGGTGCACTTCGTTCGCCCCTCGGCCGACCTGCTGTTCGAATCGACCGCCGCGAGCTTCAAGGAGCGCGCCATCGCTGTGGTACTTTCGGGCAGCGGCAGCGACGGCGCGATGGGCGTGCGGGCGATCAAGAAGATGGGCGGCACGGTGATCCTGCAGAATGCGCGCAACGCCGAGTTCCCGGGAATGCCCGAGGCGGCGCACGCGACCGGCGCCGCCGACTTCGTGCTCGACCTCGACGAGATCGCGCCCGCGCTGCAGAAGCTGTGCACCACGACCGATGAGTGATTCCGACGAGCCGCGCTTCGAGGCGCTGCTGCTGTTCCTGCAGCAGGTACGCGGCTTCGACTTCACCGGCTACAAGCGCGAGAGCCTGATGCGCCGCTTCGAGCGGCGCATGCAGGCGCTGGGGGTCGCGGGCTTCGCCGAGTACCAGGACTACCTGCAGGTGCACCCCGAGGAGTTCGGCCGGCTGTTCAACACCATCCTCATCAACGTCACCGCCTTTTTCCGCGATCCCCCGGCGTGGCATTTCCTGCGCGACAAGGTGCTGCCGCCGATGCTCGCCGCCAAGCGGCCCCACGATCCGGTGCGCATCTGGTCGGCGGGCTGCGCCTCCGGCCAGGAGGCCTACAGCCTGGCGATCCTGTTCGCCGAGGCAATGGGCTTGGACGCGTTCAAGGAGCGGGTCAAGGTGTATGCCACCGACGCCGACGAGGAGGCGCTGATGCAGGCGCGCGCGGCGAGTTACACGCCCAAGGAGATGGAGGATCTGGAGCCGGGCCTGCGCGAGCGCTACTTCGAGCGCGCCAACAGCCGCCACGTGTTTCGCAACGAGCTGCGCCGCTCGGTGATCTTCGGCCGCCACGACCTGGTGTCGGATGCGCCGATCTCGCGCCTCGACCTGCTGGTGTGCCGCAACACGCTGATGTACTTCAACGCCGAGACCCAGGCGCAGGTGCTCGCGCGCTTCCACTTCGCGCTCAATGGAGAGACGAGCGGCTCGGGCGCGGCTGAAAGCTATCTTTTCCTCGGCCGGGCTGAGATGATGCTCGCGCACGCGAGCCTGTTCGCGCCGCTCGACCTGAAGTGCCGCATCTTCGTCAAGATTTCGCCGCCCGGCGCGCGGCCGCGCAACCCGCCACCGGCCGCGGCCGAGCCGGCGCTCGTGAACGGAGGCAGCACGCCGGGAAATCAGCACCTGCTGGAGCAGGCCGCGGAGGAGTCGCCGATCGCGCGCATCGTGATCGACGCCGACGGCGTGCTCGCGCTCGCCAACCAGCGCGCGCGCGTGCTCTTCGGCCTCAACCTGAAGGATGTCGGCCGCCCGCTGCAGGACCTCGAGCTGTCCTACCGGCCGGTCGAGCTGCGCTCGATGATCGAGCAGGCCTACGCCAGGCGGCGCGCCGTGACGCAGAGCAACGTCGAGCGGCGCCTGCCCGACGGCGAGGTGCAGTACGTCGACGTCGTGGTCTCGCCGGTCTTCGACCGGTCGAACAAGCCGCTCGGCGCCGCGGTCTCGTTCGCCGACGTGACGCGCGCGGTCAGGCTGCAGGACGACCTGCGCCGCTCGCAGGAGGAGATCCAGACCGCCAACGAGGAGCTGCAGTCCTCCAACGAGGAGCTCGAGACCACCAACGAGGAGCTGCAGTCGACCAACGAGGAGCTCGAGACGATGAACGAGGAGCTCCAGTCGACCAACGAGGAGCTGCAGACGGTGAACGCCGAGCTCCACCAGCGCACCGAGGAGATGAACCAGCTCAACGCGTTCCTCGAGTCGGTGCTGGGCAGCCTCTCGTCGGCGGCGGTGGTGGTCAACCAGGAGTTCGACGTCCTGATGTGGAACCACCGCGCCGAGGACCTGTGGGGCCTGCGCGCCGACGAGGTGCAGGGGCGCTCCTTCCTCAACCTCGACATCGGCCTGCCGGTGGGCGAGCTGCGCGGCACGATGCGCTCGGTGCTGAGCGGCGATGCCGCCAGGAAGGAAGTGACGCTCGAGGCGGTCAACCGCCGCGGCAGGCACATCCGCTGCCAGGTCTCGGTCACGCCGCTCGCGACGGGCAAGAAGCGCGAGGGCGTGATCCTGCTGATGGAGGAGGAGGCGGCGCGCTAGCCCGCGGCGCTGCGCAGCAGCTTCTTCACCGCCGGGCGGTGGATGACGAAGGGCTCCTTGCCGAGGCTGGTGCGCTCGAGCGCCTCGACGCGCTCGAGGTCGACGCGCATCGAGGCGGGCAGCTTGCGCCGGATGTTCATCATCAGCGCCTGCGCGTCGGCCTCGCCGAACGCGGGCTGGCCGAGCACCAGCACGCGCACCTCGGTGAGGCTTTCCTGGATCACCTGGATGCGCCGCAGGTTCCTTATCTCGCGCTGGAAGTGGTCGATGCCGGTGAGGCGCACGCCGTCGGGGGAGACGAGGATGTCGGTGTCGCGGCCAAGAACTCCCGCGAAGCTCCGGCTGCCCAGCGCGACGTCCATCGCAGCCGATTCGCTCGGCAGCTGCACCAGGTCTCCGGTGCGGTAGCGAACCAGCGGCATGGCGTGGTTCCAGAGCGCGGTGCCGACGATCTCGTAGCAGCCGTTGCCCGCCGGGATCAGCTCGACGTGGGCGTAGCCGGGCAGGAAGCGGTATTCGCGCGGCGCGGCGGCCCAGGCGAAGCCGACCCGCTCGGCCTGGCCGTAGTAGTCGACCAGGCGGCAGCCGAGCACGCGCTCGGCGTTGCGCCAGACGTGCGGGTGCAGCACCTCGGATGAGGTCAGCACGCGCGGCAGGCTGAGCTCGACGCCGGCGCGCTCGAGGAACGCGCAGAGCGACTCGAGCGACGTGGGATAGGCCCAGAGCAGGTCGGGATTGAAGCTGCGCAGCGCCTCGGCGTAGGTGCCGACGGTGGCGGCGTTGAGGTGGTTGGAGGACATCACCATGCGCCGGCCGCCGGCGACGAGCTTCCAGTACGGCGGGCGGAAGTCGGTCGGGTCCTTGACGTTGTCGCCGCGCAGCACGGCGACGCGCGCCTCGCCCGGGCGCACGCCGAGCGTCTCGATCATGCGGTCGATCGCCGCCTGCTCGAGAACCACCGAGCGCAGGCTGCGAACGAGCGGCAGCGGCGCGCCGGAGGTGCCGCCGGTGCTCGCCTTCGAGGTGAGGAACTGCGCGCCGGCGAGGAACGCGGCAGGGTCGGCGCGCACCGTCTCCTTGTCGAGCAGCGGCCAGGAGGCGATGTCGTCCGAGCCGCGCAGGCGCCTGCCGTAGGCGGTGCGCCGCGCCGCCCACAGGATGCGCGCGAGCTGGCGCGGGTCGGGCGAGTCGAGCTGGTGCCGCGCCCAGGCATAGAAGAGCGGGTTGCGCCGGATGGCGAGGTCGCCCAGGCGCAGGGTCTTCAGCTTCAGGGCGAGCTTTTGCATGCCACGGCCTCGTAGAGTTGGGTCAGCTTGCGCGCGTAGTGCTCGATGGCGAGCGGCTCGACGCGCTTGCGCGCCGCCGCGCCGAGGCGCGTGCGCAGGCCGCGGTCGAGCGTGATGCGCTCGAGGGCGCGCGCGAGCGCGCCGATGTCGCGCGGCGCGGCGAGCATTCCGCTCGTGCCATGCTCGATCAGCTCCGGGATCGCGCCGACCGGCGTCGCCACCGGCGCGAGGCCCCAGGCCATCGCCTCCAGGAGCGCCATCGGCAGGCCCTCGGCGTGCGAGGGCAGCACGAACGCCTCGGCCGAGGCGAGCAGCGCATCGCGCCGCTCGGGGTCGAGCCAGCCCTGCACCTGCACGCAGCCCGCGACGCGATGGCGCGCGATTCTGCGCTTGAGCTCGGCGTGCTCGCCGTTGCCCGCGAGGATCACGCGGATGCGCGAGCGCACCGGAAGCGAAAGCCGGCCGACCGCCTCGACCAGGTCGAAGCTGCCCTTCGACTCGGCGATCAGCCCGAGGCAGACGAATGTCACCGCGCCGCTGCCGATGCGCTGCGGCGGCGCGACCGGCAGCGTCACCGGGTTGGGCATCACCACGATGCGCTCATCCGGCACGCCCGCCTGCTCGAAGAACTTGCGCCAGGCTTCGCCCAGGACGATCAGCGCATCTACGTTTTTCAGAACCTGAAGAATGCGTTTCTGCCGGGAGGCGGAAAGCGTCTTCCAGTACTCCGGATAACCGCCGCCGTGCGCGTGCATCACCACCTTGCAGCCGCGCGCGAGCGCGAGGCGCGCGAGCCACATCTTGCGCACGCTGCTCGCGCGGCTGGCGAAGTGGATGTGGACGACGTCGGCCTCCTTCATGCGCGACCACGCGGCGCCGAGCGCGCGCGCGAAGATCAGCGCCTTCGAGAGCTTCGAGCCCTCGTCCATGGTGGCGAGGTGGCTTGCCGCGATGTGGGGCGGGAGGGCGCCGAGCAGCAGCCGCTCGACTGCCGAGATCCCGCCGCGCACGCCGAGCGCGGGCCCCAGCATCAGCACGCGCAGCGCTTTGGGGGAAAGTTGTTCCTGGAAGACCGGCAGGGGCTGGGCGAGGCTCATGCGACGACCCTGATCTCGCTGCGCAGCAGCGTCGGTGCGAACTGGCGCGTGCGCCAGACGATGGTGCTCGAAGGCAGGCGGCGGTCGAAGGCGCGCGACACCCAGCCGCCGATCGGCGCGAGGCTGCCGCGCAGCACTTCACTCGGTCCTTCGGGCAGGATCAATTCGATGGCCGCGCCTTCGCGCTCGACGCGGTAGCCGCCCGCAACGGGGCTCACCGTGCAGTCCTCGGCGCAGTGGAAGAAGAGCTCGATCTCGTGCTCGCTCGCCATCTCGAGGCTGTCCTCGATGCGCAGGCGCCGCGCGCGCTTGTCGAGCTCGACCAGGCGGCGGTGCTTCACCGGGTCCTCGAGCCGCGAATAGCCGTCGTGCCAGCCCTCGAAGCTGTCGCGCTCGGCCGAGGAAAGCCACAGGCTGCAGCCGGCGCGCGCGTGGCGCAGCCACATGAAGTTGCCGCCGCTCTGCGACTGGTCGCAGCCGTCGATGCGCACCGTGTTGTGCGCACCGGTGCCTTTGAAGTACGCGCGCCAGCGCTCCTGCGTGTGGTAGGCGCAGGTGCCGGGATCGACCAAGAGCTCGTGCCCGCCCACCGAGAGCGTGAAGGAGAGCGCGTCGGCGTGGCCGTGCGCGGCGATGCGCGTGTAGCCGAGCGGGCCGGCGTCGACCACGGCGCGGATCTCGCGCGGCGTCTCGAAGTCGCAGCCCAGCACGTAGTAGCCGCCTTCGGGGAATGCCTGCCGCGGAGGCAGGCAGTGGTTCGTATCCAGGGAAGAGAAGCCCGCGTCGGCCGCGTCGCCGAACAGCCAGCGCGCGCGCTCATCGAGCTTGCGCGCCTTGCGCTTGAAGTCGCCGCGACCGAAGACGAGCGCCCCCGCGGCGAGCGCCGAGCGGAAGGGCGAAGGCGGCCCGGGCTCGAACTTCGCGACCAGGCCGTCGTCGGCGTCGCCGAGCATCGGCACGTGGCCGCCCGCGTCCATGGTCGAGGCGATGAAGTCGAGCATCGCCTCCAGGCGCGCGCGGTACGCGGCCGGGAACGGCTGGCCGTTCGCCTGCCCGGCGAACATGGCGTAGAGCAGGAAGTCGAGCACGAACTGCTGGTACCAGAGCGCCTGCTCGCGGTTCACGCCGTCGGCGGCATTCTGGGCCAAGGCCTCCCTCTCGAGAATCCGCCGGGAAGCGGCGTTCCATTCCGCGGATTCCTTCCAGCAGGGCCAGGTGAGCGAGGCGATGTAGAGGCCGGCGGCCTCTCCGATCAGGTGGTTGTTGGCCGAGGAGTGCGCCGAGAACCAGTGGCGGATGAACCGGCAGTGGCGGTAGACGGACTCGAGCCAGCGCACGCGGAAGTCGGGCTCGATCGCGCCGCGCGCGGCCACGAGCTGCCAGGCGAGCGACCAGTTGATCAGGCGGATCGCCGCCTCGAGCGCGCTCGACCAGTTCGGCCCGGCGCCCTCGGGGCAGGCGAGGAACCAGCTGTCGAGCTGCTCGAGCAGCGCGTCGAGGTGCTTGCGCCGCCCGGTGAGCGCATAGGCCTGCGCGAGCGTGACGAGCTGCAGGTGGCGGTTGGGCTCCCACAGGTACTTGATGTCGCCGACGCGGTCCTGGTCGCGGTAGTCGAGCGTCTTGCCGAAGGCGAGCGGCGCCTCGATCCCGGTCTTGGGATCGCGGTTCCAGCGCGGCGGCACGCCGAGGTCGGCATCGCGCAGCGCGAACACGTCCATGCGACCGTCGGCGATGCGCTCGGCGGCGGCGACATAGCGCGCGGCGCTCACCCCGGCGGGCCGCGCGTGGATCCACGGCTTGCCCTGGCGCAGCACGTCGGGCGCGGGCACGGCGCGCGGCCGCCCGAGCGCGCGGCGCTCGGCGCGCGCCTGCAGCGCGCGCAGCACGCGGTGCGCCACCTCGAACGGCGTCATGCAGCGCAGGCGGTTCAGCCGCCAGCGCAGCTTTTCGCTCAGCCGCGCGCGGCCGAGTGCGTTCGCTGCCAGATTTCTAGATTCAGAAGCGTCCAAAGAAGGTTCCCGTGGTTGCGCTTCGAGGCGAGATGCTCGTCGAGCACGCGGTCGAGCACGGCTGCGTCGTAGTAGGCGCGCGTCTGCGCTCCCGCGCCGCGCAGGTGATCCAGCAGCAGCTCGCGGCCCTCGCCGCGCAGGAGCTCGCCCACCGGAATGCGGAAGCCGGCCTTGCGCGGCTGCGACTTCAGGCCGGCGAGCAGGCGCCGGTCGGCCTGGCGCAGGATCCACTTGGTCGACAGGCCGCGCACCCGGAGCGCGTCGGGCAGGCGCGAGACATACTCGGCGAGCCGATGGTCGAGGTAAGGCGCGCGCACCTCGAGCGACGCCGACATCGACATCCGGTCGGTGCGCTCGAGCAGGTTGTCGGGCAGCCAGGTGCTCTGCTCGTAATAGAGGATCTGGCGCAGCTCGCGCGGGCCGGCCGACGGGGTTTCGACCGGGATGACATAGAGGCCCTCGACGCGCCGGGGCGCGGGCGCGAAGCCGCGCAGGAAGGTATGGCGGCGGTAGCCGCCGAGGATCTCGTCGCCGCCGTCGCCCGAGAGGGCGACGCCGACCGAGCGCGCGACCTGCGCGGCGAAAAGGTACAGCGCGACGTCAGCCGGGCGCGAGAACGGCGCATCGCGCCGTGCCACCAGCTCGGGCAGGCGCGTCACCACGTCGCGCTGCGCGAGCACGACCTCCTGGTGCGTGGTGCCGAGGTGCGCGGCGATGCGCGCGGCGCGCGCCAGCTCGCTCTTCCCGTCCTCGGCGAAGCCGGCCGAGAACGTGGCGACCCGATCGGCTTGCTTGCGCATCAGCGCCGCGATCGCCGCGGAGTCGAAGCCGCCCGAGAGCAGCGCGCCGACCGGCCGGCGCGCGCGCATGCGCTCGCGCACCGCGTTGTCCAGATGCCCGATGAACGCCGCCACCGGGTCGGCGGGCACGTCGGGGTTCAGCGTTTCCAGGTCGGGCGGCGTCCAGTAGCGGCTCTCGCGCAGGCGGCCGAACTGCCACAGCGCGTAGCTCCCGGGCGCGAGCTTGCGCACGCCCTTGAGCAGCGTGCGCGGCCCCGCGACAAAGCCGCGCGCCAGGTAATCCGATACCGCGGCAACATCGACCTCGGCGCGGGCGCCCGGAGCGCGTGCCAGGGCTCTCAATTCGGAGCCGAAATAGAGCGCGTCGGCGCTCTCGCGCAGGTAAAGCGGCTTCTCGCCGAAGCGGTCGCGCGCGAGCAGGAGCCGCCCGCGGTGCGCGTCCCACAGCGCGAAAGCGAACGCGCCGTGCAGGCGGCGCACCACGTCCTTGTCCCAGCGCTGGTAGGCGCGCGCGAGCAGCTCGGCATCGCTATCCGCGGCAAGCGAATAGGAACGAAGCTCCTTGCGCAGAGCCTCGCGGTTCAGTATCGAGCCGTCGAGCGAGAGCGAGAGGCCGCTCGCCGGGTCGCTGAACGTGGCGCCCATTACGACCTCGCGGTCGCGCTCGGCGTCGATGCAGGCCTCGAGCGCCTCACCGCTGGCGCGGTGCGCGAGGCTCTCGAGCATCGGCACCACGGCGTGCGCCTCGGGGGCGCCGCGGCGCGAGGCGATCCAGCCGGCGAGCGCGCCCATGGTCAGGCCACGCGCGGGCTGCGCGCGGCGCACAGCCCCTGGTAGAGCTGCGAGAAGTCGTGCGCGAGCCGGTCGGCCGAGTACGCGGCGGCGATGCGCGCGCGGCACGCCGCGCTCATGCGCAGCACGCGCACGCGATCGTTGGCGAGCTCGCACATCGCGTCGGCGAGCGCCTGCGCGTCGCGCGGCTCCACCAGCAGGCCGCATTCCAGGCCATTCATGACCTCGGGTACCGCCCCCACGGGCGTGACGATCGGCACCACGCCCGCGGCCATGGCCTCGAGCAGGCGATAGGGCAGGCCGCCCGAATAGGCGGCGAGCACGAAAGCATCGGCTTGCGAAAGGAGCTGCGCCTTGTGGTCGCCGGCGACTTCGCCGACGAAGGTGACGTCGCGCGCGAGGCCGCAGTCGCGCACCTGCTGGCGCAGGCGCGCTTCCTCGCGCCCGCTGCCGGCGATGACCAGGCGCACGTACACGCCGCGGCCGAGCGCGAGGCGCAGCGCCTCGATGGTCTCCGGCAACCCCTGCCCCGGGGCGAGGGGGCCGACGTAGATCAGGCGCAACGGCGCGTCGCGCTCCGGCGCGGCTCGGTTGTAGCGCAGGTAGGGCTGCACCTCGATGCCGCCCGGCACGACTTCGGCCGCGGTCGCGGGCGCCCGCGCGCGCAGCGTCTCGAGCGCGACGCGCGAAGGCACGACCACGAGGTCGGCGAGCCGTGCCGCGAGGCGCAGCAAGCCGCGCAGCTCGCCCTGCACCTGGCAGAGCACGCGCGCGCCGCACGCCTTGGCGGCGGCGACGCAGGCGAGGTCGCGCCACGAGCCAGACATGCGGATGTGGACGAGCGGCGCTTCCAGCCGCACCAGCGCCGCCGCCAGGCTGAGCGGACCCACCGTCTCCGGAAAGCCGACCAGCTCGAAAAGCGGCGCGAGGCGAGAGCCCAGCAGCGCCTCGCTCCCGGCACCGAGCAGCAGGACGACCTGGCGCTTCACGCCGCCTTCTTCAGCTCGCTTTGGCGCGGCTCGAGCGGCGCGCCGCTCTCGCAGACGCCGAGGCGCGCGTACAGCTCTTCCAGCCGCGGCAGCGCCCGCTCTGGCGAGAAGCGCAGGCGCGCTGATTCACGCGCCGCGCTGCCCAGGCGCGCGGCGAGCGCGCGGTCGGCGAGCAGCTTGCGCAGCGCGCGCTCCAGCCCCAGCTTGTCGCCCGGCGCGACGAGCAGCCCGCTGACGCCGTCCTGCACCGCCTCGGGCACGCCGCCGACGGGCGTGGCGACGACCGGGACGCCGGCGCTCATCGCCTCGAGCAGGCTCACCGGCAGGCCTTCGGCGGCCGAAGGCAGCGCGAATACCGCCGCGTGCTCGAGCAGCGCGCGCTTCCCGGAGGGGCCGACCCAGCCGGTGAACTTGACCGCGTCGCGGATGCCCAGCTGCTCGGCGTAGCGTGCGACGCCGACCCGGTCGCCCTCGCCCGCGCAGGCGAGGCGCAGCTCGGGCACATCGGCGCGCAGCGCCGCTACCGCGTCGAGCAGGTCGTAGATGCCCTTGGCCGCCTCGAGGCGGCCGAGGAACAGGATCAGCGCCGGCTTGTCGGCGGGCGCGATCGGCTCGAGCGCCACGGCGGGCGGCAGGCACTGAACGTGCGCGTTGCGCACCAGGCTGCGCAGCTGCGCCTTCATGGCCTCGCAGGGCACGAGCACGCACGCCGCGCGCTCGAGAAAGTAGCGCAGCGCCGGGTCATAGCCGGGGCCGTGCAGCTGCACCACCAGCGGGCAGCCCGCGGCGAGCGCGATCGACATGAAAAAGACCTCGCGCGCGACTCCGGCGCGAGAGATGTGCACGTGCACCGCCATGCTGCGGTGCTCGGCCAGCAGGGTCGCGAAATTGCGAACGCTTCTTCCCAGGAGCTTCAGGTCGTCCAGGAGCGGGGCGTCGCTGCGGACCGCGAGGTACTGGACGGGCCAGCGCTTGAAGACACCGTGGGCGCGCCAGGTGTCGACGAGCGCCGCGGCCCCGCCGCGCGCGCCCGACGCCGGTCCGATCATGGCGAGACGTGGGTAGAGTTTGGTGGTCATACCCCTAGAGTCGTCGACGTCGTGCGAACGCATCTACCACGGTCAGATCGCCCGCATGGTTCATGGTGTGCAGGCCCAGGAGGCCGCTCGCCTCCGGCGGCACGAGGCGCGCCACCTGGCGCTCGGCGTACTCGCCGGTCGTCAACTTCGTCACACGGTGGAGGGCGATTCCCGCCCCATAGCGGGGCACGCAGACCTGCGCCGGGCGGAAAAGCGCCCCGTCGCGGCTGAAGAGCCGGCCCGCGGGCCGGGCGCAGCGCGCGTCCGACTTCACCGGGTTGGCCGGGTGCGGCTGCCAGTCGCCGTCCAGGCGCTCGGCGTGGAAGAGATTGAGCTCGTCGTCGTAGATACGCGAGTCGCCGGGGGCGCAGTTGGCGAACAGCCACCAGCGTCCTGCCGCCCGGTGCAAGGTGGCATCGACCATGCGCACCCCTTCCATGAGCGTGCGCTCGAGCCTCCAGCGCGTCGGGAAGTCGACGCAGCGCCAGAGCTCCAGGGTCCGGTTCTTCGCGCTCTCCGGCAGCATGTAGAGGTCGCCGTCCTCCTCGAACACGAATGGGTACGAGAGGTGGTAGTCGCGCTCGAGCACGCGCACGGGCTTCGACCAGCGCCCCGCCGCGTCGATCTCGATCACCGAGATGTGCGCCTTCCTCGCGGCGTAGGGCAGCTCCTCGAAGAACACGAACCAGCGGCCGTTCTTCTCGAGCACGAAGGGATCCGCCCAGTCGCGGTCCTTCGGCGGCACGATGCGCGTGAAGCCTTCGAGGTCCGGCGCGACTTCGCTCGCCCCGAACTTGAAGGCGAGGAACCATTGCTCGACGTTCAGCGCCTTCTCGATCCCGCGCTTCGCTGCGCGCGTCGCCAGGCTCGAGAGACCGGCCAGCCCCGGCGTAACGCTTTCCGCCGGGATCTGCGCCTCCTTGCAGCGCTCGATCCAGCCGGGTCCCGAGCGTTGCAGCTCGCGCAGGGCGCGCGCGGCGAACTCGCCGGTCTTGCGCAGCACCTGGTCGCGGTTGCGCGCCACCGAGAACGGATAGGTGCGCGACCACGAGCGATAGGCGATGCGCGAAGTGCTTGCGCCCGGAAGGCGCACCGTGACCCCCGAGCCGGTGAGCGGCGCGGCGTCGATCACCTCGCGCAGCCCGTCGGCCTGGAAGCGCCACGCGCCATGGCGCGCGCGCCGCGACAGCGCCAGGTCGTCGAGACTGCCGAGGACGAAGGCGACATCGAGCGGAAATGCGTCCCCGGCGGGCTTCAGATGCTCGTCGAGGCAAAGCAAGTCGGTGGGATCGGCGCCGAACACGCGCCGGTCGAGCGCGCCGTAGGCCTGCCACAGGAGCGGCAGGGCGCGCGGCCGCGCCTCGGGCGCCTCGACCAGGCGCACCTCGGCGAAATCGGACTCGGCGATGCGCGCCAGCGGCTCGACCATCCAGCGCGGCTGGAGCCGCGCGTCGGCGAAGACGCCTACCCGGAGCTTCTCCGGCTGATGATCATTGGCGAGCGCTACAGCCGCCACACGCGCAGCCCCTCGCGGCGCAGCGCCGCGGCGTCGAGCACCGACTTGACGTCGATGATGCAGCCGGCGCGCACCACCTTGCGCAGCAAGGCTTCGTTGGACAGCTCGAGGTAGCGCCGGTGCGGCACGGCGAGGATCAGCGCGTCGGCCGCGGGCAGCGCGTCCCACCCGGAGAGGCGCACGCCGTACTCGTGCAGCGCGTCGTCGGCGCTCGCCTGCGGGTCGTGGACGAAGGTCTCGACGCCGAACTCGTGCAGCTCGCGGATGATGTCGATCACCTTGGAGTTGCGGATGTCGGGCACGTCCTCCTTGAAGGTGAGGCCGAGGATGTTGACGCGCGCGCCCTTGATGTTGCGCCCGGCGTGGATCATCTGCTGCACCGCCTTGCGGGCGATGTGCTGGCCCATCGAGTCGTTGATGCGCCGGCCCGCGGTGATCACCTCAGGGTGGTAGCCGAGCAGCTCCGCCTTATGCGTCAGGTAGTAGGGGTCGACGCCGATGCAGTGCCCGCCGACCAGGCCCGGCCGGAACGGCAGGAAGTTCCACTTGGTGCCGGCCGCGGTCAGCACCTCCATGGTGTCGAGGCCCATCTTCTCGAAGATGACCGCCAGCTCGTTGACGAAGGCGATGTTCAGGTCGCGCTGGGTGTTCTCGATCACCTTGGCGGCCTCGGCGACGCGGATCGACGGCGCGCAGTGCACGCCCGCCTCCACCACCGACGAGTAGAGCGCGGCGACCGCCTCGAGCGTGGCGGCGTCGTCGCCCGAGACGACCTTCAGGATGCTCTTGAAGCAGTGCACGCGGTCGCCCGGGTTGATGCGTTCCGGCGAGTAGCCGACGTGGAAGTCCTGCTTCCAGCGCATGCCCGAGGCCTTCTCCAGGATCGGCACGCACACTTCCTCGGTCGCGCCGGGATAGACGGTCGACTCGTAGATCACGATCGCGCCGGGCTTCATGTAGCGGCCGACCGACTCGCTCGCCGACTCGAGCGGCGAGAGGTCGGGCTGGCGCGCCGCGTTGATCGGCGTGGGCACCGCGACGATGATGAAATCGGCCTCGCCGAGCTCGCCGGGGTGGCTCGAGACGCGCAGCTGGCGCGCTTCGAGCAGCTCCGCCGTCGGCACCTCGCCGGTGGCGTCGACGTGGTGGCGCAGGTTCTCGATGCGCTTGCGCGACAGGTCGTAGCCGACGGTCGGGCGGCGCTTGCCGAACTCGACCGCCACCGGCAGGCCGACGTACCCCAGGCCGACGACGGCCACGGTGGGCAGCGCGGCGGGCGCTTCGGTTTCGGCGGGCTTTCTTTCAAGGACCTCAGACATGGGCAACCTCGGTGCGAGGGGCGATATTTTCCGCGTACCACTCGACGGTCTTCTTGAGGCCTTCCATGATCCGAACCGAGGGGCGGTAGCCGAGCAGGCGCTCGGCCTTGGAGGTGTCGGCGCGCGAGAACTGCAGGTCGCCCTTGCGCGGCTCGCGGTGCACGGGCCGGGCGTCCTTCAGGCCCATGATCCCGCCGATGATCGAGAAAAGCTCGAGCAGCGACGTCTGGTCGCCCAGGGCGATGTTGTAGGCCTGGCCGAGGGCTGCGGGGTCGCCGACCGTGGCCGCGAGCAGGTTGGCCTGCACCACGTTGTCGATATGGCAGAAGTCGCGCGCCGCCGTGCCGTCGCCGTTCACGTATGCGGTCTCGCCGCGCAGCAGCGCGCCGATCCACGCCGGGATCACCGAGGCATAGGCCCCGTTTGGGTCCTGGCGGGGGCCGAAGACGTTGAAGTAGCGCAGGCCGATGGCGCGAAACCCGTAGCAGGCCTCGAACACCTGCGCGTAGAGCTCGTCGATCTGCTTGGTCAGGCCGTAGGGCGAGACGGCGCGCCCGGTGACGTCCTCGACCTTCGGCAGGGCGGGATGGTCGCCGTACACGGCGCTCGAGCTGGCGTAGACGAAGCGGCCGACGCCCGCGTCGCGCGCCGCGACCAGCATGTTGACGAAGCCGTCGACGTTCGACTGGTGGCTCGCCACCGGGTCGTCGATCGAGCGCGGCACGCTGCCTAGCGCCGCCTGGTGCAGCACCACGTCGATGCCGCTGCAGGCGCGCCGGCAGGCTTCCGCCGAGCAGATGTCCGACTCGAGGAGGCGGAAATTGGCCCAGGCGGCTTCGCCCACCCGGGCGCGCACGTCGGTGAGGTTGGCGCGCTTGCCCGTCGAGAAATTGTCGAGGCCGGCCACCTTCTGCCCCAGGCCGAGCAGGTGCTCGACCAGGTGCGAGCCGATGAAGCCGGCCGCGCCCGTCACCAGCCAGGCGCGCGGCTCGCCCTTAATGCGCCTCAGCGCGTTTTCGTAGTTGTGCACGTTTGCTCCTTGTCAATGCCAGCTCGGCGAGCAGGCGCTCGTAGCGCTCGACCATCACGCGCTCCGAGAAGCTGCGCTCCACCCGCTCACGCGCGGCGCGCCCCATGCGCGCGCGCGTCGTCGGGTCGGCAAGCGCCGCGAGGCGCTCGACCAGCGCCGCGGTGTCGCCGACCGGAAAAAGAAATCCTTCCTCGCCCTGCTCCATCATCTCCGCCGCGCCGCCGACGTCGGGCTGCACCACCGGCAGGCCGAGGGCAAGCGCCTCGACCGCGGCGAGCGAGAACGACTCGCTGAAGCTCGTCAGCGCGAGCACGTCGCAGGCCGAGAGGAAAGGCCTCACCTCCTGCTGCAATCCGGTAATCGCCAGATGGCCGTTGACCCCGAGGGCGATGGCACGCGCCTCGACCTGGCTGCGCATCGGGCCGTCGCCGATGATGAGCACCTTCGCCGCCAACCCCTGCTGGCGAAGGCGGGCAAGCGCATCTATTAGCTGCACCGGGTTCTTCTCGGGGCGCAGCACGGCGGAGAGGCCGATCACGTAGTCCGAGGCCTCGAAGCCCAGGGCGCGGCGCAGCGCGGCGCCGGCAGCCGGGTCGGGCTTCCAGTAGGCGGGGTCGATGCCGTTGTAGATCACCTCGCTCCTGCGGCCGAGCACCGCGCGGCGGCGCCAGTGGCGGCGCTGGCGCTCGCTCACGAACACCGTCGCGTCGGCCGACCAGAAGAGCGGCCGGTAGGCGAGCATCTGCGCCTGCTCCTTCAGCGTCTGCAGCCAGGTGGTGTGCAGCGTCACGACCAGCGGGCTGCCGGCGCGCGCGAGGCCGGCGTACATGAGGGCGTAGCAGTTGGTGGCGAACACCACCGCCGGCTCGAGCCGCTGGATGAAGGCGCGCAGGTGCGAAAGCGCCGAGAGGTCGAAGTAGCGCCGCGCGTGCAGGCAGCGCACGCTCGAAGGCGCGAGCAGCCGCAGGCGGCCGAGCTGGCTCGGGTCGTTCTTGACGTAGACCGCGTGGCACTCGTGGCCGCGCTCGGCGAGCCGGTTGGCGAGCGTGATCGAATGGCGCTCGGCGCCGCCGTGCACCAGCGAGCCGGTGACGAAGACGAGCTTCATGCCGCGGCCCGCCCGAGGTAGCGGCGGAAGGTCGCCGCGGCGTAGCACGCGCCAAGCAGCGCGGCGCCGGCGAGCAGGCGCGCGAAGTGCGACGAGCCCGGCAGCGCGAGCTGGACCGTGAACCATGCGACGAGCGTCGCCGCCGCGCTGGTCGCGACCAGCTGCGCGATCCGGCCCCAGTGCTGCTGGTCGCGGATGCGCACGCCGGTGATGGCCTTGATGCGGCGCACGGTCACGATCCGGTCGATGTAGAGCGCGGCGACGCTGCCCGCGGCGGCGCCGGCGAGCCCGAGGTGCGAGCCGGCGAGCCAGCTGGCCGCGACCGAGGCGACCAGCATGCAGGCGTTGAGCAGCGCATTGAAAACGCCCTGGCGCAGGAGCTGCAGCATGCTCGAGACCTCGATCACCAGCACCACCAGGCCGACGATGTAGACGCGCATCACCGGCGCGGCGTCGACGTAGGAGGAGGTGTAGACCAGCGCCACCAGGTCCTCGGCGAAGGCGAAGGCGAAGCCGAGGAACGGGTAGAGCAGCCAGCCGACGGTCTCGTTGGCGCGCGCGTTCATCTCCATCGCGCTCTTCATGTCGCCGGCGGCTTCCATGCGGCTCATGCTCGGCATGAAGGCCTCGAGCACCGAGGCGCGGAACACGTTGACGACCTGGCCGACGATCGCGGCGATCGAGAACGCGGCGAAGCTGTGCAGCGCGAACAGCGTCGCCGCCACCCACTGGTCGGCCTGGCTGCGCAGGATGTAGAAGGCGCTGGAGAGGCCGAAGGGCGCGGCGTAGCGGATCTGGTCGCGGAAGCGCGGCGCGGCGAACCACGGCCGGCCCCAGCCGTGGAAGCGCTGGATGTAGGCGACGAGCAGCGCCAGCTTGAACAGCACCACCGCGAGCAGGAGCCAGAGCATCACGCCCAGGTCGCCGGTCAGCCAGGCGCCGGCGGCGAGCAGCAGCGTGCGCGCCGCGCCCACGGAGATGGT
>Ga0075425_100000526_pt1 | contig 35918 bp, 39 predicted proteins | sample SoiMethybrSBSTD4_FD_75300 | JGI IMG/M metagenome (GOLD analysis project Ga0075425, IMG submission 75300) | Bulk soil microbial communities from a Populus tree surrounding site in Tennessee, USA - Soil MetaG P. TD hybrid SBSTD4 | ecosystem: Environmental > Terrestrial > Soil > Tree plantation... | reverse complement strand
GGAGTGCGCGACTTGCGAGTCGTCGCCGAGGCGGCCGACGGCCAGGAGGCGGTGATCCGCGCGCAGGAAAAAGAGCCCGACATCGCCCTCCTCGACGTGCGCATGCCGAAGATGGACGGTATCAAGGCGGCCAAGCTCCTCTCGACGCTGACACCGAAAACGAAGCTGCTCATGCTCTCGATTCATGATGACGACGAAAAGATCATCTCGGCGCTGCGCGCGGGCGCCGCAGGATACATTCTCAAAGACGCCGATCAAAAGGATTTCATCGACATCATCCGCCACACCCATCAAGGCAAAGCCCTCAACTCGCCCTATCTCGCGCATCTCACCCTCCCGCGCCACGGACGGTCGGACCAGATTTCCGAGGGGGAGAGAAAAAAAGAATTCGCCCAGAAATACAGTCTCACCGAGCAGGAGCTGAGGCTTTTGCATCTGCTGACGGAAGGGCTCAGCAACGAAGAGATGAGCCGAATCGTGAATCTATCGCGGGAGACCATAAAGATGCATCTCAAAGCCCTGTTTCGAAAGCTCCAGGTCAAGAATCGGACCGAAGCAGCCGTCCTCGCGGTCCGGGATGCCCTCGGCTGACCCGGGTAGGGATGGCAATTCATACCCATTCGGGTAGTTGACGGGTTACAGTCCAGGAGGTAAATAGACGAGCCTGGATTTGGCCTGCATGATTTGGAATTTCTCGACGTCAAAGCAGTAAGGAGGCCGATCATGACACGGTTGAAGAGGATCTCGCTCCATACATTTTTCTGCCTTTTGTTCTTGATTGCGGCGGCTTTCCCTGCCGCAGCGCTGCAAGTCGGCGATAAAGCCCCGGACTTCGAGCTCGACAGCTCCAAGGGCGGCAAGCTGAAACTCAGCAGCCTCAAGGGGAAAAACGTTCTCATCAACTTCTACGTTCTCGATTTCAGCCCCACGTGAATCAAGGACCTGCAAGCGTCCGGTTCGGACAGTCATGACAAGTTCCAGGCCGAGAACACCGAGGTCGTGGGCATCAGCGCCAACGCGCCCTTTTCGCAGAAAGCCTTCGCCGACTTCGCCAAGATCAACTATCCCCTCCTCAGCGATCGCGACGGAAAAACTCTCAACGCATACGGCGTTTACGATCCCGAGCGGCGCCTCGCCAAGCGCTCTTACGTGATCATCGACAAAGACGGCGTCGTGCGCTACTACGACATTCGCCCGTCGAACAACGAAAAAGATCTGCTCACGACCGACCAGCTTTTAAACGAAGTCAAGAAAGTCAACCGCGGCAGTTAACAAGCCGACAGCGAAAGGAGAATACGAATGACACATCGCAAACTTTTCCAGGCGATTTTTTTGGTAATGGGCATGCTCGTTCTGGCGCCGCAGCTTTTCGCGCAGGAAGACGTGATCGAGAAACGGCAGAAGCTCATGAAGAGCAACGGCGCCGATGCCAAGGCGATCAAGGCGGCGGTCGAAGCAAAGGATTACGCGACGATCGAGACCAAGGCCAAAGACATTATGAGCAACGGCGATAAAATCCTAGACTTATTTCCAAAGGGGAGCACCTCGGACAAGTCCCGCGCCCTGCCGGCGATTTGGGAAAAGTGGGACGAATTCAGTAAAAATCCCGCCAAGGTGAAGAAGGCCGCGAGCGAGCTGGCCGATGCCGCCAAGGCGAAGGACGACGCCGCTATCCCGACAAAGGTGAAGGCCTTGGGCGACGCCTGCGGCGCGTGCCACAAAAATTTCCGCGCGGAGGAGAAGAAGGGATAGGAAGAGGTGACGTTGTCTTCAACCAGGAGGAGCGATGAAGGTTAAATGGTTCGTCTTAGTTCTTGCTGTTTTAACCGTCGTTGTAGCGGCATCGTCTGCGTCATGGGCGCAGAATGTGAAAATCACTCCGATCGGCGCCGTCACTGGTGAGTTCTGCGCCGGCGATCGTGCGTTGCTCTTTGAAGATCCGACCGGCGTGCGAGTGCTCATCGCGCCCGGCCGGACCGTCGGGCTGGTTTCCGGGGGCAGCGCTGTCGGCTCCGCGGATCCCCGGATCGCCCCTGTGGGCAGCGTCCACGTGCTCCTTATCGACCACCCGCACGTCGACCACATCGGGGACGTGCGCCAGACGAATTGCGCCGGCACCACTTCGGTCCCTTTCGCCGCTCCCGGCGATTCGGAAAGCAACGCCGCCGAGATCGCGGCCGTCCATAAATCGGCCGTCCTCGTTGGCGGTGAGCTGCCGGATTTCTTTACGCAGAAGATCAAGAATGCCAGTGGCGGGACCGCCCCGCCCGGCTGTCCCGCAGCCGGCCTAGATAACACGTTCGCCGTCCCGGCCAGCTCGCGGACCGGAGCCAACGCAAACAAACCCTGCGTCGGCGTTATCCGCGGCGGCACCAGGACTGCCGTATTCACCGGGCAAACAACCGGCGTTAAGATCACCACGATCCCCGCCTTCCACGCTGCCGGCGCGTCGCGGCTGCATGTCGACGAGCTCGACAGCGCCGACCCGCAGGGAGGTATCGCTATCGCCGACCCGGGCGTCCCGGTCGGCCTGACCGGCTACGCCGGCCATGAAACAGGCTATATACTTCGCTTCACCAACGGCCTTTCGGTCCTCTGGACCGGCGATTCGGGTCTATTAGGTGATTGGGAGACTCAAGCAGACTTCTACAATACCAATCTCGCGGTCGTGCACGGCGGCGACCTATTCACCATGGGCCCCGATGAAGCTGCCTTTGCCGTACGGAAACTGATCCAGCCCGTAAGCGTGATCCCCGAACATTTCAATCAAGCTTCCACTTCGGGAGGAAACGTCGTTGGGGGCACCCGTCTCGAACGGTTCATCAATCAAGTTGTGGCTACCGCGCCAGGAAAATCCGGGAAGCATGGACATGCGATCAAAGCGGTTGTGCCATTAAGCGACAACACGTTTCAATTCGATGGCCAAGGCAACTGCGTAGCCGGTCCCGGCTGCTGATTATCACGCTGGGGGAGCCCAGATCGGGCTCCCCCTTTTTATTTGCCGCCCAATCCCCCCTTGGGCCAACACGCGCAAGCGATAAATTCAAGAAGGGGGGAATATGAAAAGACTATTGATCTTGACGGTTGTCTTCGGCGGAGCGCTGCTGACGCTATTTGCCGGCTCGCGCGTCATGGCGATTCCAGCCGATGAGGTCCGCTGGGAGGGCTTTGTCGGCATCATCGTGCCCGGCAACGTGGTCGGTTCGGGAACCGGTGCGGTGACGGGGGCCGGGCAGGTCTGGGTGACGACCGGCGGTCGCGCGAGCGTCGAACTCTCGACGGGCGACATTCGATTTGAGGTAACCGGCCTGGTGCTCGGGGCGGGCAACAGTGTCGGAACCCCGGGCTCGAACAACCAAGTCAGAGGAACCCTCCTCTGCGACATCAATGGCAGCGCGGGCAGTGGTAATTCCGTGCGCGTCGATACACCGCTTGTCCCACTTACTGCGCAGGGAGACGCCGAATTTCAAGGCAACGTCGGACCGCTGCCCGCGGTTTGCCTGACCGAGACGGACCGTGCCTTTTTCATTCGCAGCGCCGGCAACGGCAATTGGTTCGCGGCCGCGATTGTCCGCACGCCCTAGGACGAGCTTAACCCTCCTATGCCTACACAAAAGACAGCCCCCGTACGCACGGGGGCTGTCTTTCTTCTTCCCCTCCGCGCAGATTTAATCTAGAATCCGGCCATTTTAATGCCCTATGAACCAGAACCCGATCAGGTGAGGTAGAGTGTGCCGCCGCTGCTCTCGCTAAACCAGGTTCGCCGCGAATTTCAGGTGCGCGGGCGCCAGGTCGTCGCCCTCGACACGTTGGATCTCCACGTCGAGGAGGGGGAATTCGTTACCGTCGTCGGACCTTCGGGATGCGGTAAATCCACGCTTTTGAACCTCGTCGTCGGACTTCTGCCGGCGAGCGGCGGCGAGATTGTTTTTCGCGATCGTCGGGTGGCTGGCATCAATACTGAAATTGGCTATGTCACTCAGAAAGACAACCTGTTGCCCTGGCGGACTCTGGTCGAGAATGTCGAGCTGGCGCTGGAGATCCGCGGCACGGCAAAGGCCGAGCGGCGGAGGCGCGCCGAAGAGCTGATCGGCCAGGTCGGCCTCGCCGGCTTCGAAGATCATTATCCGCATGAGCTCTCCGGCGGCATGCGCCAGCGCGCGAACATCATTCGGACGCTGATCTACGATCCCGAACTGATCCTGATGGACGAGCCGTTCGGGCCGCTCGACGCGCAGACCCGCATCGTGCTTCAAGACCAGCTGCTGAAGCTTTGGCGTTTGTCGCGGAAAACGATTCTTTTCATCACCCACGATCTCGTCGAAGCGATCACGCTGGCCGACCGCGTCGTCGTGATGACCTCGCGGCCCGGGCGGGTGAAGCATATCGCCGCGGTGCCGATACCGCGGCCGCGCGATGTGTATCAAATTCACGAGAGCCCCGAGTTCCGAGAGGTATACAATAAACTTTGGAACGAGCTCAGGCCCGAAGTCACTACGGCGCAACAATAGGAAGGAGAGTTTATGAGACGATCCCTGGTAATCGCTGTGGCCGCCGCGCTGCTCCAGGCCGGTTGGATAACCGGCGCAAGCGCGCAGAGCCTAAAGAAGGTGAAGATGACCATTCCCGTCGTCGCCCATTCGATGACGCCCGTCTATGTCGCTCAATCGAAGGGCTTCTTCAAAGACGAAGGGCTGGAGGTCGACGTCACCTCGACAAACGGCGGCGGGCCTGACATCCGGGCGCTCATCGCCGGCGACGTCGAGTTCAGCTTCACGACCGGCGACAACGTCGTGCTCGCGCAGCAGGAGGGAAAGAAGCTCCTGATGATCGCGAGCGGCCTAAATAAAATCTTCATCAACTGGGCGATGCACAAGGACAGCGCCAAGGCAAAAGGCATCACGGAGTCGACACCGCTCGCGGAAAAGCTGAAGGCGCTCAAAGGCCTGACGATCGGCTTTACCAATCCCGGCGCGCTCACGGCGCATCTGGCGGGCTTCGTTACGCGCAAAGCCGGCTACGCCCCGCAGCAGGATGTCAACATGATCGCGATCGGTTCGGGAGCGACCTGGGTCGCGGCGCTCGAAAACCGCAAGGTCGACGTCGCACTGACCGCGCCCCCGGTTCCGGAAACCGCGGTGAGCCGCGGCTTTGCGATTCCATTTTTGAGCTACACGCAATACGCCGAGCTCGGCGCGCCTGAGTTTTTGATGGAAAATCTTATCGTCCGTCCCGATACCGCGGCGAAAGACCCGGACCTGGTCCGCCGCATGACGCGCGCGCTGGTGAAAGCCAACAAATGGGCCGTGCAGGCGACGCCCGAACAGGTCGTCGAGGCGCTGAAGCCTTTCATGGGGCAGACCGACCCGGCGCTGCTGCTTTCCGGCGTCAAGGCCGTCGTGCCGACGCTGAGCCCCGACGGACGGACCAGCGAGCGCAGCGTTCAGGTTACACAGGACATTCTCGAGCAGGCAGGCATTTTGAAGAAACGCGTGCCCTATTCCGAGCTCGTGTCGAACGAGTTTCTGCCCAAATGATCGGACGGGGTCGGCTCTTTCTTTACCGGCTGATCTTCGGCCTCGCGCTGCTGGCGGCGTGGGAGGCGAGCTCGGGCCGATTGATCGACCCCTTCTGGGTGTCGCGCCCGTCGGAGATTTTTAAATATCTCTGGGGAGTATTCGCGGACGGATCGATCTTCGGCCATCTCGCGATCACGCTGTACGAGACCTTCGCCGGATTTTTCATCGGCGCGGCGAGCGGCATCGCGCTCGGCTTTTTCCTCGCGCGCAAGGAAGTTCTCGCCCAGATTCTCGATCCCTACATCGTCGCCTTCAACGGCATCCCGCGCATCGCGCTGGCGCCTCTTTTCATCATCTGGTTCGGCATCGGCCCGAACTCCAAGGTCATCCTGGTCGTGACGGTCGTCTTCTTTCTCACCTTTTTCAACACCTATGCCGGCGTGAAGGGCGTGGATATTGAGCTGAAAAATATATTGCGGGTCATGGGCGCGAGCGAGCGGCAGATCCTTTTCAAGGTGACGATTCCCGCGACGGTTCCCTGGATCGCCACCGGGCTGAAAATCAGCCTGCCATACGCGATCGTCTCTGCGGTGGTCGGAGAGTTCATCGCGGCGAGCAAAGGGCTGGGATATCTCATCAACTACAACACGTCGCTATTTTCGACGACGGGCGCGCTCGGGGGGATCCTGATCCTCGCGCTCGTGGTTGTGCTCTGCAACGAGGTGATCAGCCGCGCCGAGGCCTATTTGCTTCGCTGGCGTCCGCGGGAAGAGGGGAAAAAAAGCAGCGAGCTTTATTGATTGCGCCGCCCCGATGGGAGCGCGGAGGCTTCCTTGACAGCCGCGCCGCACGCGCATAAACCATAGCGAGAACGTCAAAGTGGAGGCAGCTCGTTATGCAGCGTCGTGCCGCAACCCTGGGACTCGGAATTCTTTTCTTGGTCATAGCTTCGGGCGCGGCGTCGGCGCAAGTGCCGTCCGGGTACGCCGATCTGCGCGACAAGAACGGCAACATCGTCGGCGCCGCCGATTTTCGCGAGCTGGAGGACGGTATCTTGATCATGATGCGCGTAAAAGAGCTGCCGCCCGGGGTCCATGCGCTTCACATCCATGCCGTGGGCAAGTGTGAAGCTCCTGATTTTGCCAGCGCCGGCGGCCATTTCAATCCCGGCAATAAAAAACACGGCTTGAGAAACAGCGAGGGGGCGCACGCGGGGGATATCCCGGATCTCTACGTCACCAAGTCCGGTGCGGGCCGTTTCGAGACGATCAATGAGAGATTCACGCTGTCCGGGGGGGTCAATTCGGTTTTCGACGGCGACGGCAGCGCGCTCGTCATCCACGCCGCTGGGGATGACGACACGACCGATCCCACTGGCAACTCCGGCGATCGGATCGCCTGCGGCGTGATTGTCAAGGGAAGAAGATAAACAGCGGCATTATCTCTAAAGGCCTGTCGTCGGTCGAGAGAAGCGATGCGGATTGATGCGGCTAAATGCGTAGCCTGCGGTAATTGCGTTGCGGTCTGCCCGATGGGCGCCATCCACATCGATCCCGATCTGGCGCGCGCGACCGTCGATCAGGACCAATGCGTCGAATGCTTCGCCTGCTACCGCGGCATGTCGAAGGAGCACCTGAACCCTGTCATGGTGCGGACGATCAGGAAAATCGCCAAGGCCTTCCGCTTCCGCTTCGATCCCGAGCCGGACATCTGCCCGACCGACGCGATTACGCCTCAGGAGCTCGCCTGGCCGAGAATCGTCCGGCGCGCGTTTTCCGATCCCCAGGTGCCGCACGAGTCCACCGGCATCCACGGCCGCGGCACCGCAGAGGTCAAAACCAACGACGTTACCGCGCGCGTCAACGAAGGCGAGGCCGGATTCGTCGTCGAGTTCGGCCGCCCGGGCGTCGGCGCGCGTTTTCGCGACATCGAGCGGGTGACCACGGCGCTCGCCGAGCTGGGCGTCGAGTTCGAGAAAAACAATCCCGTCACCTCCCTCATGCGCGATGCCTCGCGCGGCCTGATTCGCGAAGACATCCTCGATGAAAAAATCCTCTCGGCGATCGTCGAGATCAAGACGCGCCTGGATCAAGTGCCGACAGTTCTCAGGAAAATCGACGAGCTCAAAAACGCCGTGGACACGGTGATCGCCATCGGGGTCTCGACCCGCTGCGACGCGGCGGGCGGCGACCGGCTGCGGGAGATTTTAGCGCGGGAGGGATACCCGGTCTATCGCGGCAAGACGAACTTAGGCCTTGGCCGGGTGACCGTGGAGCAAAAAGGCAACGGCGCCTAGCGGATGACGAATACTCTACATCGCTACAGCGAGCATTACGCCGTCGAGCCGACGGCCGAGCCGGCCCCGATACGCGACGACTACATCGTCTTCGCGATGGCGAGCAAGGGGCTGAACGACGACGATCTCATCGAGAAGTACCGCCTATTTCTGCGTCTGGCCCTGAAACACAACCCGGTCAACATCGGCGACGCGACGCAGGGCGGATGGCTGCGGCCGCGCCGCGATATGAATCCCACCGCGCACTGGGCGAGAGAAAATCGCCCCGACGCGGAGGCCGTGATCGCCGGTATCGCAGGCCATACGACCGTCGCCGCCGTCTTCGACAACTACGATGCGATGGAAGCGTTCGTGGAGGAGCTTAAATCGGCCGATTTGGGAATCTCCATCAATATCAGCGCGCCGATGGACGAGTCGAAGCGCTGCTGCCAAGACGTTGGCATCGCCCGCCATAGTGTGGAATACTCGCTCGGCTTTCGCGGCCGGCTCGATCGGCTGCCCGACGCCGCGACGCTCGAGCTCTCGACGATGTGCGGCCACGGCATGATCGCCGCCGACTTCGCCAAGAAAATGATCGACTGGGTCAAGGAGAACCGCAGGACCCCAGAGGAGGCCGCCGACTACATGGCGCGCTTCTGCTCCTGCGGCGTGTTCAATACCGCCCGCGCGCGTCGCATCCTCAAGCGGGCGTGCGGCTTAAGAGACTAGCGCCGCCTATCCGGGCGCAAGGAGGAGAAGCGATGCGACTCAAACCAGTGCTGTCGCTCCTGATCGGGCTCGCCGCCTGGGCGACGGCGACCGCCGTTCCGGCACAACCAGCCACCATCCGCCTCGGCCACGTCGGCTTTCCCGGCTCCTTGTTCGCCATCGTCGCCGACGAGTACGCCAAGCGCGCGAACGCAGAGTTGAAGGGCAAAGTAGAGGTCAAGGTTTTCCATTCGAGCCAGCTCGGCAGCGACGAGCAGATGATGCGCGGCGTCAAGGTCGGCGCGCCGGAGATGTTTCTGCCCTCCACGGTGATGAGCACGGCGGACGAAAAATTCGGCGTTTTCGAGATGCCCTATCTGATCGTCAGCCGCGCGCACATGAAAAAGGCCGCCGACAATAAGCAGCTCCAGGCGCAGCTTTTCGGCGTTCTTCCCGCAAAGGGCATGCGCGTCCTGGGAGTATGGGAGAACGGCTTCCGCCATATCACCAATAACGTACGGCCGATCGTCAAGCCGGACGACTTGAAAGGCATCAAGTTGCGCGTCCCCGGCGGCGTCTGGCGGGTGAAGATGTTCAAGGCCTACGGCGGCAACCCGTCGCCGATGCCGCTCGCCGAGGTGTATTCGGCGCTGCAATCGGGCGTTATGGACGGCCAGGAAAACCCCTTCCCGCAGATCGCCTCGGCGAAGTTTCAAGAGGTGCAGAAATTCCTCTCGCTAACGGGCCATGTCTATACCCCCGCCTACCTGGTCGTCGGCGAGGACGCCTGGAAGAAATTGCCGCAGGACGTTCAGACCGCGCTGGCGAAAATCGCCTGGGACATGGGCGACTTCGCCCGCTCCGAGGGCGAGCGGCTCGACAAGGAGCTGATGGCGGCGCTCGTGCCGCCGATGAAGGCGAACGAAGTGGATAAAAACGCCTTCATCAAGGCCTCGGCGCCGATCTACGAGGAGTTCGGCAAAGAGGTCGGCGGCGGCGCCGAGCTGGTGAAGCTGATCCAGTCGCTGCGCTGAAATGGAACGGTTTTTTCGTAAACTCATCGCCGTCATCGAGTGGTGGACGGTACTGCTCCTGGTTCTGATGGTGGCGCTGGTCTGTGTCGGTGTCTTCTTTCGTTATGTCGTCAACGATTCGCTCACGTGGTATGACGAGTTCGCTTCGTACCTCCTGGTCTGGCTCACCTTCTACGGCGCGGTCATCGCCTCTCATCGCAGGCGCCACATCGGCTTCGAGGTCGTCGTCGAAAAGTTCAATCCCGCGGCGCGAAGAGCGGTCGAGGCCTTGAGCGAATGCTTCGTGCTCGTATTCCAATTCGTGCTGCTCTACTACGGATGGGAGCTGGTGCAAAAAATGGGCGAGGACCGGACCGTCTCGCTGCCGTGGGTGAAGATGGGCTGGATCTATAGCGCGCTGCCGATCACCGGCGGCCTCATGCTGCTCATAAGCGCGGCGCGACTCATCGACATTGTGTTCGCGCGCGAGCGCCGGACAGGAGACGAAGCCGCGTGGATTGGCTCATCCTCGGAATAGTCGTCGTTCTGACGATCATTAACGTCCCGATCGGCTTCGCGCTTTCGCTCTCGGCGATCGTCCTGATACTTTGGAAAGGCACCGCCTCGCTCGGCATCGTTCCGCTGAATCTCTTCGCCGGCGCCTCGAGCTTTCCCCTGCTCGCGATCCCGCTCTTCATCCTCGCCGGCGGCCTGATGGACACCTCAGGCATCTCGTTGCGACTGGTCAATATGGCGAACAGCTTCGTCGGCTTCGTCCGCGGCGGGCTCGCCATGGTGACTATCGTCGCGACGATGATCCAGAGCGAAATCTCCGGCTCGTCCGTCGCGGACGCGGCGGCGATCGGCAACGTCGTGATTCCCGCGATGGAAAAGCGCGGCTATCCACGGGCGCTGAGCGCCGCGATCGTCTCGAACGCCGCTTCGGCGGCGATCCTCATCCCGCCTTCCATCCCGATGATCATCTACGCCTGGATGGCCCAAACTTCGGTGGCGAAGCTTTTCTTCGCCGGCTTTCTCCCCGGCGTTATCGCCTGCGGCGCGATGATGGTCGTGAGCTATTACTACGCGCGCAAATACAACCTGCCGGTCGAGCGCGGCTTCTCGCTCCGCGCCGTTGGCGAGTCGACGCTGAAGGCGTTCTGGGCGCTCGTCATCCCGATCGTCATCTGGGGCGGTATTTTCCTCGGCATCGCGACCGCCACGGAGGTCGCCGCTCTCGCCGTCGTGGCGGCATTCGTCATCGGCGTATTTATCTATCGCGAGCTGCCGACGTCGGAGACGATTCGCGTGCTCAAGGATTCGGCCGGCCAGACCGCGGTGGTGATGCTGATCGTCGCGTCGTCGGCCGTGCTCGGCTGGTATCTCACCAGCGAGCAGATCCCGCAGAAGTTCGCCCACGCGATTCTCCATACGACGTCGAACAAATATTTGATTCTTTTATTTCTCAATATCTTTTTCTTCATCGCAGGAATGTTTCTCCACTCCGCCGCCGCGATCATCCTGATCGTGCCGATCGTCATGCCGCTGATCCGCCAGATCGGCGTCGATCCGATCCACTTCGGCATCATCGTCACGATCAACCTCGGCGTTGGTCAGCAGACGCCGCCGGTCGCGACCGTTCTTTTCGCCACCGCGGCCATCGCGCGGCTATCTTTCTGGGAAGTCTTCAAGGCCGGCTGGCCCTTCACCGTCGTGCTCGCGCTCGTGACGCTGCTCGTCACCTACGTGCCGTGGATCAGCCTAGGGATCGTAAACATGATCCAGTGGTAATAATTGCGAATTAAGGTATTTATAAGCTAAACCATAAGGAACGGTTGAGATGAATAGAAAAATTACTGCTGTCTTAGTTATCCTGCTGGTTGTTGGTTTTTTACCATTTCCGGCATCGGCCCAGCTCACGAGACTTAACGTGGGCTACAGCGCTCGGAGCGGCGATCAGCTGCCGCTCTGGGTCGGCAAGGAGCTGGGCATCTTCGAGAAAAACGGACTTGACGTGCAGCCGATCTTCTTCACCGGCGGCAGCACGGCGATCCTGGCGCTGGTCTCGGGCGACGTCCCGATCACGCAAGTGTCCGGCCCCGGCCTCATCTCGAGCGCGCTCGCCGGCTCCGAGGCCGTTTTTATAGCCGGCGGCATGACCTCGCTGAATTACGTTCTGATGGGCAAGCCCGGAGTCAAATCGATCGAGCAGCTCAAAGGCGGCAGCGTCGCGATCAGCCGCTTCGGCTCGGCTACGGACACGATCGCCCGTTTCGCGCTCAAAAAAGTTGGCCTGACACCCGGGAAGGACGTGACGATCGTGCAGGTCGGCACCGGGCCGGACCGCCTCGCCGCGGCTTTGACCGGCAGGGTCACCGCGGCGGTGATCAATCCACCGTCGAGCTATCAGGCCGAGGAAAAAGGCATGGCGGTTCTTGCCGACGTCGCCAAGATGGGGCTCATCTTCCAGCACACGGCGCCCGCCGCAACACGCAAGTATATCCGCGAGCACCAGGACCTCGTGCGGCGCTACGTCAAGGGCCACGTCGAAGCGGTACACCGGGTGTGGACGGACAAGGAAGGGACGATCAAGGTTCTCGACAAGTATATGGGCGGCGGTCTGAGCCGAGAAATCCTGGAAAAGTCGCGCGCCGATGTCCTCACGGAGGCGCTCTTTCCGAAGAAACAATATCCCTCTCCCGAGGGGATCAGATTCGTGATCGAAGATCTCGCCGAGCGCGACCCGCGCGCCAAGAACGTCAAGCCGGAGCAGTTTGTCGATATGACGTTTATCAAAGAGCTGGATCAGAGCGGCTTCATCGACAGCCTGTATAAAAAGAAATAATTGCCGCCGCCGTCGCGCTTCCGGCTACTTCTTCGGCTGGATGCGGACTTCGAACGTGACCACGGGGTCGTCTTGTTTCTCCGCCGGCTCTGTTCCTTTCTGAAGGCTGGTTTCTTCCGTGCTTCGGGAACGAGCAACCGAACGTTCACCCGATAATAAGTCCGGCATTTTGAAGGCGTCGGGCCTTTCAGCGGGCGCGGCACCGGTTTCTTTCTCGAGCGCGGTTGCAAATTCCGTTTGGCGCGATTCCGGCAGCTCGATAGAAATTGTCAAACCACCTTCCGTTGCCGTTTCGTTGAGAATTTTTCCGCCCATCTCCGGTACCAGGCTCCTGACGCGGTTCCCCACGGGCTCGGGTTGATCCGCTGCGACTTCGATGATTTGTGGCACGGGGAAGATTCGGGTCTCGACTCTTTTGCTTTGTTCCAGGGTCGTTCCCATAGACGCCGAGGGTTTTGCCGCCGGGGCTTGCAGAGCGCGGCCTAATGCTCCATCGCCGGCAGCCGGCGGGGCCATTCTCGCCGCGGGCGGACTAGAGGCGGGCGGCGAAGCCGGTTTTGCTGTCACTGGCGGCGCGGCCGGCTGCGACGCTGGCGGTGTCGCCGGCCGCGGCGGCGCCGGGGCGATTGCCGCAGGCGGCTCGGGCGCGATCATATCCAACGGAGGGTTAGGAGCTTGGGCGCTGAGCGAATCGCCTTTCGCCGGTGAGCGCGGCTCGGCTTCGCTCTTTTTTTCCAAGCGCTCACGGGAAAGCTCCGCGTACCCCTGCCGCGCCTCGCGGTCAGTATGGGTCTCCGCCTTTTTTTCAGCCATCTCGGGCGAGACAGTTGCACGCGGGCTTTGCTGTTCCATCCTCGCGACCAAGGCATACTCCTGATCGGACGAACGATGATAAACAAGGACCGCCAGACTGCCGACGAGCAGCAAAGCCGCTGCTTCGAGCGGAATTTTGATTTTCAACGGCTCGAACAGCGCGCGCCGCAGGCGACCCCAACGTCCGTCGATTTTTCGCTCGACGCCGGCGAGAAAATCGGGCGCGGCTTCGATCTCGTCGAGCGAGCCGATGAGGTCCACCGTCCGCTGCAGATTCGCAACGTCCTGCCGGCAAGCCGCGCAGCCGTCGACATGCTCCCGGAACAGCACGTTTTGAAACGGCGTCAAGCGCCGATCCAAATAATCAGAGTATAATTCTTTCGCTTCGTTGCAGTTCATGACGCTACACTAATCGGCTTGGGCGTAGCCGCGGAGGCCCTGATGATCGCCTGCACCTCGGCGCGCGCGCGATGGAGGCGCGATCGGACGGTGCCGAGCTCGATGCCGAGACACTCCGCTATCTCTTCGTAGGTCTGCCCTTCGATATCGCGCAAGATCAGAACGATCCTTCTTTCTTCCGACAGCGATCGGATCGCGCCCTCGAGGAGAGCTTTGAGCTGCTTTTTTTCCAGCAGGCCGTGCGGATCCAGGGCGCCGTCGCCGGCGATTTCCGAATCGACGGCGGCTTCGGTGAACCGCCGCTGTCGTTTCAGCCGCTGGTTATGGTTTAAGCAGCTGTTGGCGGCGATGCGGTACAGCCAGGTGGTAAACAAGGCGTTGCCATGGAAGTCCCGGAGGGATCGATAGGCCTTGACGAAGACATCCTGAGCGAGGTCCTCAGCCTCGGCGCGGTCGCTTAACATGCGCGCCGCGATACCTAGCACGCGGTTGCGATATTTCGTCACCAAGGCATTGAAGGCCGACCGGTCGCCTTCGCGAGCCAGCCGGACCAGCTCGCTGTCCGGATCTCCAGTCGATGCGATCGCCACACTTCCTCCGAAGGTTAGACAACGCCGCCCTAGAAAAGTTCCCGCGGGGAGGGATTGTAGATGAAAGGTCCCGCTGATAAAAGGGGGCATAGTCACGACCGGTCGGGTGCATTTTGGAGCAGACAGCCGCGTTGATCTTCATCGAAACCCTCCTCCGCATCGGGCTCGGGCTGCGCTTTCTCTACAGCGGCGTCAGCAACGTGCGCCGCTGGCCCAATCCGGTGCGCAATGCGGAGATCGTATTCCCCTTCGGCACGAAATTCTTCGGCGCCATCGCCGTCTTTCTGCTGGTCGGCGGCGGCATCGGCCTCACCCTGGGACTTGCCACGCGCGCCGCGGCGGCGATGATCGCGCTGTTTTTGCTTCCCACGATCAAAATTCAATATTATTGGCTGAAAACGCTCCCGCACCTCATCGAGGAAGTCCGCGCCGCCGCCGAGCCGGCGCGAGTAAAATTTCAATTGATCGCCCGGCAGGCCTATCATTCGCATGAGACCGCCTGGCAGACGAACCTGCTGCTGATGCTGCTCGCGCTGTACTTTGCGCTGCGCGGCTCGGTCGCCTTCGGCTTGGACAATCTTTTTTAAGCGATGATCACCGATAAACGGGGTGAGGCCGCCGCCGGCGATATCGAGCGGTGGGCGAACGAAATCATTCGCGGACTCGACGCGCGCGCCGAAGCCTCGGTTTACTACGACGGCGATTCGAGCACGTACGTCCTGCGGCTCGCGCGCGGCAGCCACGTCCTTGTCTTCCGGCTCTCGGAAGCTCAAGTGTATACACCCGAGCGCGAGGCCGAGTGCGAGAAGACGCTGAAAACCAAGCTAAAGAATTTATAACCGCCTGCGCGGCGGGGTGAGCGTTCACGCCGACGGTACGCCGATCGCGAGCCGCTCGATTTATCTACCGCTGAGCTCGCGGGCGGCGTCCTTGGCGAAATAGGTGAGAATCATGTCGGCGCCGGCGCGACGGATGGAAAGCAGCAGCTCCATGACGATTCTTCTTTCGTCGATCCAGCCGTTCTGCGCCGCCGCTTTGATCAGCGAATACTCGCCGCTGACGTTGTAGGCGGCGACTGGGTAGCCGAATTTCTGTTTCACGCGATAGACGATGTCCAGATAAGCCATTGCGGGCTTGACCATAACGATGTCGGCGCCCTCGCGGATGTCGAGCTCGACCTCGCGAAGCGCCTCGTCGGTGTTGGCGGGATCCATCTGATAGGAGCGGCGGTCGCCGAACTGCGGCGTGGATTCGGCCGCGTCGCGAAACGGCGCATAAAATCCCGAGGCGTACTTCGCCGCGTACGCCATGATCGCGACCTGCTTGAAACCGTTCGCGTCGAGCGCCTTGCGGATCGCGCCCACCCTACCGTCCATCATGTCTGATGGGCCGACCATGTCGGCGCCCGCGCGCGCGTGCGACAGCGCCTCTTTCACGAGCAATTCGAGCGTCGCGTCGTTGTCCACGTCGCCGTCCTTGATCACCCCGCAGTGGCCGTGATCGGTATACTCGCACAGGCAGACGTCGGTGATTACCAGTAAATCCGGGACGCGCTCTTTGATCGCGCGGATCGCTTTCTGCACCACGCCGCCGTCGCTGTACGCTTCGGAGCCGACCGCGTCCTTGTGCTCGGGAAGGCCAAAGAGAATAACGGCGGGAATGCCGAGGCGCGCCGCTTCCTCGCACTCCTTGACGGCGCCGTCGACCGAGAGCTGCGCGACCCCGGGCATCGACGGCACCGGCCGCGCGCTGTCTCTTCCGGGGCCGACAAACAGCGGGTAGATGAGATGGCTGGGCGCGAGCGCGGTCTCGCGCACCATCGCGCGGAATCGTTCGTTTCTTCTCAGCCGGCGCGGGCGGTAAGCGGGGAAATCCATGCGACCTCCAAACGGAAGGGATCAGGCAGCAGGGAACCGATCCTTCTTCCTCATGCCTAATGCCTCTTGCCTGTTGCCTTCTTGAAATATTCTACGATCGCCTCCGTGAGCCCCACGATCGTGTATTCCTCGGCCACGACGTCGACCCGAAGCCCGATCTCTTCGGCCGTGCCTTGAGTGACCGGGCCTATGGAGGCCACGGCGGTCCGTGACATAAGCTGCTTTAGGTCGTCCTCCGCAAAGAACCTCTTAAAATTTCTCACCGTGCTCGAGCTGGTGAACGTCACCATGTCGACCTCGCCATCCAGCAACATCTTCCGCAGCGGCGCCGGGTCGCTGGTCGCCATGACGGTGCGGTACGCCTCGACGACGTCGACTTGAGCGCGCCATAGCTGGAGAGTTCGTATGAGAACGTCGCGCGCCTCCGCCGCCCGCGGCACCAGCACCCTGCGGCCGCGCATCTCTTCGGGGCGCAACTTATCCAGGATCGACTCGGCGCGGTATTCCTCCGGAACGAGCTCCGGCGCGAGGCCCAGCCCCTTCACGGCCTTCGCGGTTTCGGGGCCGATCGCCGCGGAGCGGATCTCCCCAGGCAACGCGCGCTCCAGGCGCTTCAAGCGACTGGAAAAGAAATCGACGCCGTTGACGCTGGTAAAGATAATCCAGTCGTACGTATCGAGTTTATTGATCGCATCGTCCATGCCTTCATAGCTCGCGGGCGGCGCGATCTCGATCGTCGGGAATTCGATCGGGTCCGCGCCAAGCGTTTCGAGGGTGCGCGTGAAGACGGCCGCTTGCGAGCGGGCGCGCGTAACCACGATGCGCCGGCCGGATAGCGGGCGCTTTTTCTTTGCGGATGGGGCCCTCTTCGCCATTATCGATCGTCCAGCAGCCTGCCCGCGCCCGACGCCAGAAGGCGATCCGCCAATTCAACGCCGACGTGCTCCGCCGCATGCGCAGGGCCGGCATGCTCGTCGCGGAGAAGTTTGCGACCGTCCGGGTCGGCCACAACCGCGGCGAGCCTGAGTCCGTCGTTTTCGACCCATGCGCGCGCGCCGATGGGCAGTTGGCAGCCGCCGCCCAAGCGGTCGAGCAAAGCTCGCTCCGCCGCGACTTCGAGCAAAGTCGGTTCGTGGCGCAGGAATTCGACCAGCCCTATCGCATCATCGTTCTCGCGCGTCTGCAATCCGAGCGCCCCTTGCGCCGGCGCCGGCAGGCATATTTCCAGCGCAAGATACTCGCCGATGCGATCCGCCAACCCCAGGCGTTTGAGTCCGGCGGCGGCCATCAGCAATCCATCGACTTCGCCCTGGTCCATTTTTTTAAGGCGCGTATCGACGTTGCCGCGGATCGGCTCGACCGTGAGATCGCGCCGGCAGTGCAATAGCTGCGCGCGACGGCGCAGGCTGCCGGTGCCGATGCGGGCGCCGGGTGGCAAATCGTCGAGCCCGCCCTGGGAGCGGGAGACCAGCGCGTCGCGCGCATCCTCACGCTCGGGCACGGCGGCGATTGCGAGGCCCGCCGTCACCGCCGTCGGCAAGTCTTTCATCGAATGAACGGCGAGATCGATTTTTTCTTCCAGCAGCGCTTCTTCGATCTCCTTCACAAAAATTCCCTTGCCTATGGCCGGTACGGGGCTCGTCAGGAAACGATCGCCGCTGGTTTTGATCCGGATGACTTCGACGCGAAGACCGGGATAACGCTCTTCGAGCCGGCCTTTCACCCATTCCGTTTGCGCCAACGCGAGCGCGCTGCCGCGCGTGCCGATGCGGATGAGGTTCATGTCGCCGTCACTTCTCGTCGAGGCCGAACAGCTTCTTCAGCGCTTCGACGCAAAGCGCCTCCTCCTGCTCGTCCGACGGCTTCTTCAGCCGCGAGATCGGGCCGTGGAGGATCTTGCCGATCATGGCCAATGTCATATCGTCGATCGCCTGTCGCTCTTTTTCCGAAAGCTCCTTGAGACTGGTGCGGAGAGACTTGTCGACCTCGTTCCGCCGGATCTCTTCCAGGCGCTGCCTCAGCGCGACGATCGTCGGCACCTGGTCGAGCGAATCGAGCCAGTGTAAAAACCCCGCCACCTCTTCGTCGACGATGCGCTCGGCCTTCTCGACTTCGCCGGCGCGGCCGTGGAGATTTTCCTGCGCGACCGCCTGCAGATCGTCGATGTCGTAAAGGTAGACGTCGGCGAGCGAGTTGATGCGCGGGTCGAAGTTGCGCCGGTCGCCCAGGTCGATGAAGAACATCGCCCGCCGTTTGCGCTCTCTCAGCGTCTCTTCCACGGCATCGGGCTTGAGCAGGAACTCGGGCGCACCGGCGCAGCCGACGACCAGGTCGGCGAGCTTCAGATACCGCGGCAGCTCCTCGAAGCGGATCGGATTGCCTTCGAATTCCGCCGCCGTCTCGATGGCGCGCTCGAAGGTCCGGTTGGTCACCATCAGGCTGCTGACGCCGCCGCGCTTGAGCTGCCGCGCGACGAGATGGCCCATCTTGCCCGCGCCGATCAGCATGACCGTCTTGTCTTCCAGGGTATCGAAAATACGCCGCGCCAGCTCGACGGTGACCGAGCCGATCGAAACCGCGCGGCTGGCGATGCCGGTCTCGGTGCGCACCCGCTTCGCGACCGTGAACGAGCGATGAAAAAGACGGTGCAGAATCGCCCCGACGCTCCCGGCCTCCTGCGCGGCTGCATAATACTCCTTGAGTTGCCCGAGAATCTGCGGCTCCCCGACGACCATCGAATCGAGGCTCGCCGCGACACGGAATAAATGCCGCACCGCGTCTTTGCCGGCGTACGCGTAAAGATGATCCTCCAAGCTGCTCTCGCCCGCCGCGGCTTCCTGCTCCAATAGAAATTGCTTCACCTCGGCGAACGCGGTCTCTTTGTCGGCGGTGGCGGCGACGATCTCAACGCGGTTGCAGGTCGACAGCACCGCTCCCTCGCTGACCGAGCGCAGCGCGCGCAGGCAGCGCAGCGCGTCGCTCAGGATCGACTGCTCGAAGGCAACGCGCTCACGCACTTCGACCGGAGCGGTGCGGTGGTTGAGCCCGACGATGACGATCTCTTTGTTCACGGCTTATTCGAAATTTCCCGCGTGGCGGCTCGGGAACACCGAATCGCCCAACAAGAAGTAGCCGAGGACGACGACAAAGCCCAGGATGGTCAAGGTCGCGGCGCGCTTGCCGCGCCAGCCGGCGGTGATGCGCCCCTGCAGCAGCGACCCGTAGAGCAGCCAGGTGATCGCCGAAGAAATCTGGCGCGGGTCCCACGACCAGTACGCGCCCCAATAGACCCCCGCCCAGAGGCTCCCGGTCAAGATACCGAGCGTCATGAGCGGAAATCCCCAGACCAAGAAAACATAGTTCAACCGGTCGAGGCGCTCGAGCGAGGGCAGAAGCTTGTGCAGCGCCGTCATTCGCTTGCTCTTGAGACGCCATTCCTGGACGAGGTACATGAGGCTCACGGCGAACGCCAAGGCGAAGACCGCGTTGCCTAGGAACGCGAGCGTCACGTGCACGTAGAGCCAGGAGGTTTTGAGGCCCTCCGGCAACTCGCCGCCGCTCGAGCCGAACGTGAGGCCGGCGAGCGACATGAGAAACGCGAGCGGCGCGACGAAGCAGCCCAAAACCGTGAGCCGGTATTTGAGCTGGACGACGAGATAAATTCCGACGATGAGCCAACTGTAAACCGAAAGCGCTTCGCGCAAGTCGGTGACCGCCGGAAAGCCGTTCTGCGCGATCTGCCCGGCAAGCGCGGCCGTATGCAGCACGAAGCCGGCCAAAAGCATCGCCGGCGCGACTCGGGCATAAATATCCTTGAGCATGAGCAGATAGAGAAAGAAGACGCCCATGGAAAGCAGGTAAAACAGGGCCGTGCCTTTGAGCAAAAGGATATCCATTGAGAATCGCCTTGTGGAAGGGCTATTTTATACCCGAAACAGTCGTGGGCTCAAACTGGCCGCCGATCGCCGCGCAAGTTCTTGAACCGGTGGCAAAATATTGAATCGAAAGAGGGATTTAGGCTTTTTTCGGTATTTTGAGCTGCTGACCGGGAGCGATGCGATTGCCGTTAAGGCCGTTCGCCTGCTGGATGGCATTCACGGTGACGCGATAGCTGCGCGCGATCTTGTACAACGTATCTCCCGGCGCGACGTGGTGCAGGATCCATTCCATGGTGTTTTTCGACGCCGTTGCGACGGCGGCCTTGCCCGCGCTCGCCGTGCCGGCGAGCCGCTGGTACGCGCTGGCGAGTGCCGAGAGCTTCTCCGTCGGCGCCTTGATCTTATAGCCGCTGGGGATATCCCGGGCCTTCGGATTCAGCGCTGGGTTCCACTGCAAAAATTCCGTCTGCGAAATGCCCGTCGGCTTGAGCAGCGCCGCCATCGAAATGTTGCGCTCGAGCGGTAGCTCTTCGAGCACTAACGGCGGATGGTATTGGAGATCGGGAAAGAACTCCTCGGCCCGCCGGGCGATGTCGATCGCGGCGAGCAGCTCGACATAAAAATTCTTCGACGCGAAACCAAAGCCGGACCCTTGATAGCGCTGAATGATATCGACCAGATTCGACGAGCCGACCTCGTTGACCGCCCTCAGCATTCCGTCGCGGCCATGGTTGTAGGCGGTGATCGCGAGCGGCCAGTTCCCGAGCGCGTTGTAGTTTTGCCTGAGCAGCCTGGCGGCCGCCCGGGTCGAGTCGAACGGATCGCGGCGCTCGTCCAACATCGGCCCGATGCGCATGAAGTATTTCCCGGTCGAGGGCATAAATTGCCACATGCCGGCGGCGCCGACGGTCGAGCGGGCGCCGAGCTCGAAGGACGATTCGATCAGCGGCAGATAGGCGATCTCCTCGGGCAGGCCTTCTTCGCGGAAGATACGCTGCATCTGATCGATGTAGCGCTTCGATAGCGCGAGCCCCGAGGCGAAGCGCTCTTTAATGCCGCGCTGGGCCTTCACGTCCGCCGACGGCTCGGATTCCATGATCGCGTCGATTTCCGCCTTGATCGCTTTGCGGCCGGCGGCGCTGTCCTCGATTGAGAGGACTTTAAAAATCTTCTGCGGATCGTTGCGGTCGACGAAGACCACGTCGTTGGCGCCGTAACGGGTGAAAATCTGCTTCCAGAAATCCACCGCGCCTTCGAGGCCCGGGAGCAGCGGCAGCGGGTTGTCCTCAACCTGCGCGCGCGAGGGGCTGGCCCAAAGAATCGCGAATAGCATCAATACGGAGAGCGCTGCGAGTGATCTATGTACACGCATGTGAAATTGACGCATTATAGCAAAACAGCTATCTTGCTGTCAAAAACTTTTTGACCCGCGAATTGAAGCTCGCCGTCGTCATCGCCTGCCTTTTCATTGCGCCGCTGCTTTCCTCCTGCGGAAGAGCGGCGGACGGCCGCCGCCCCGATACGCTCGTGATCGCGCTCGAAAGCGGCCCGACCCATCTCGACCCGCGCTATGCGACGGACGCCGATTCGGACCGCATCAGCGCGCTCGTCTTCGATTCGCTCGCGCGGCCGGACAGGAATTTTCGCCTGCAGCCCGAGCTGGCGGAGAGCTGGCGCGCGGCGGACGGGCGCACTTACGTTTTTAGGCTTCGCCATGGAGTCCGGTTTCACGACGGCCGCGCGTTGACGGCGGCGGATGTCGTCTATACCTACCGCTCGGTGCTCGATCCGAAAAACCGCTCGCCCAAGCGCGGCGCGCTGCGCTTTATCGAGAGCATCGAGGCGAGCGGGCCGTATGAAGTCCGCTTCCGGCTGGCGGCGCCGTTCGCGCCGTTTCTCGAAGCGCTCACGCTCGGCATCGTGCCCGAAGGCGCGCCGGTGAGCGCGAGCGCGCTCGTCGGCTCGGGACCGTTTTCATTGGAAGAGTTCAGGCCCGGAGAACGCGTCGCACTCAGGGCGAACCCGTCGTATTGGAACGGCCCGCCGCGCCTCGCCGGCGTCATCTTTAAAATCATTCCCGACGCGGTCGTGCGCGTGCTCGAATTCCGCAAGGGAACTGTCGATCTGATCCAGAACTATTTCGAGCCCGACATGCTCGCCTGGCTGGAAAAGCAGAGCCATGCCGCGATCCAAAGCGGTCAGGGAACGAATTTCCAATACATCGGCGTGAATCTCGAACATCCGATCCTGAAACATCGCGCGGTGCGCGAAGCGATCGCCTGCGCGATCGACCGCGAGACGATCATCCGCCATCTCTTGAAGGGCCTCGCCATTCCCGCGACCGGACTGCTGTCGCCGCAGCACTGGGCGTACGACGCGGCGGTGGCGCAAATTCATTACGACCCGGAAAGGGCCAAGCGCCTGCTCGACGAGGCGGGCTTTCCCGACCCCGACGGCGACGGCCCGCTGCCGCGCTTCAAGCTCTCCTTTAAAACCACCAATGTGGACTTACGAAAAAGAATCGCCGAAGCTTTCAAAGAGCAGCTCGCGCGCGTCGGCATCGAGCTGGAAGTGCGTACCTTCGAATGGGGCACGTTTTACGCCGACGTCAAAAAAGGCAACTTCCACCTGTATTCGCTCGAATGGATCGGCGTCGTCGATCCGGACATTTACTTCAACCTCTTTCATTCAACGAGCATCCCGCCCGACGGCAACAACCGCGGACGGTACCGCAACCCCGAGCTGGACCGGCTGCTGGAACGCGGCCGCCAGGAGATGAACGCCGACGAGCGCCGGCGCATCTATAGCTCGGTGCAACAGATCGTCGCGCGCGATCTCCCTTACGTTCCGCTCTGGTGGTGGCGGAACGTCGTCGTCATGCAGCCGTCGGTGCGCGACTTCGAGCTTTATCCCGACGGCAAATATATCTCGCTGAAAAAAGTCGGTCTCGCGCAGCAAGGACAATGAAGCGGTTTCTCATCGCGCGCCTGCTGCTCCTCCTGCCGACGCTATTCGGCGCGGTGACGCTGGTTTTTTTATTGATTCACGCCGTTCCCGGCGATCCGGTCGAGGCGATGCTGGGCGAGACCGCCAGCAGCGCCGACAAAGCCGCGCTAGCGCATGAATTGGGTTTGGATCAGCCGCTCCCGATCCAATACGCGCGTTTCATGGTAGGTCTCGCGAGCGGCGACCTCGGACGCTCGCTGTATAATCAAGGCTCGGTCGCCGAGCTTGTTTTACGGCGCTTGCCGGCGACTTTGGAGCTCACGCTCGCCGCGATGGCGATCGCGCTGCTCGTCTCCTTTCCGCTCGGCATTTTCGCCGCGGCGCGAAGCGGCTCGGCCGGCGACCGCCTGGCACTGCTCTTCTCGCTTTTCGGTCTGGCAATGCCGAACTTCTGGCTCGGTCCGCTTTTGATGATCGTCTTCTCGATCGAGCTCGGCTGGCTCCCGGTATCGGGACGCGGCGGTCCGGCTAATTTGGTTCTCCCGGCCATCACCCTCGGCACGGCGATGGCCGCGATTTTGACGCGCATGATCCGTTCCGGACTCATCGACACGATCCATGAGGACTATATCCGCACCGCGCGCGCCAAGGGCGTCGGCGAGCGCCGCATCTGGCTCAAGCATGCGCTCAGAAACTCGCTCATGTCGGTCATCACGATCGTGGGTCTCCAGTTCGGCTCGCTGCTCGCCGGCGCGATCGTCACCGAATCGATCTTCAGCTGGCCCGGGCTCGGCCGCCTGACGCTGCAGGCGATCCAGACGCGTGACTACCCGCTGGTGCAGGGATGCGTGCTCGCCATCGCCGTTTCCTATCTGCTCGTCAATCTTTTGACCGACGTCCTTTATCGCGCGGTCGACCCGCGCATCTCGTATGAAGACTAATACCGCGCTCACGATCGGTGTGATATTACTGGCGGCCCTCGGCGTCGCCGCGGCGCTCGCGCCGGCGCTGGCGCCTTACAGCGCGACCGCGCAGAATCTCGCCTACGACCTCGCGCCGTCTTCGGCCGATCATCTCCTCGGAACCGACAAGCTCGGACGCGATGTGTTGAGCCGCATCGTTTACGGCAGCCGCATCTCGCTTGGCGTCGGCGCCACGATCGTGGCGGTCTCGCTCGCGATCGGCCTATTGATCGGCGCGCTCTGCGGCTATTTCGGCGGACGGACCGACCTGCTGCTGATGCGTCTGGTCGACGTCCTAATGGCGTTTCCGGGCATTCTGCTCGCCATCGCCTTCACCGCCGTGCTCGGCCCGGGTCTCGACCATGTTGTGATCGCGCTCGCGCTGATCGGCTGGACGGGCTACGCGCGGCTCGTGCGCGGCGAGATTTTATCGCTGCGCGAAAAGGATTTCGTCCACAGCGTCCGCGCTCTCGGCGGCTCGCCGCTGCGCATCATCGCGCGGCATATCGTGCCTAACCTCCTGCCGGCGCTTCTGATCCAGGCGACCTTCGGCATGGCGGCGGCGATCATCGCCGAAGGAAGCCTGAGTTTTCTCGGCCTCGGCGCCGAGCCGCCGACGCCGTCCTGGGGCGCGATGCTGAACGAAGGCCGCCAGTTCATCCTCGTCGCGCCGCATCTGACGGCTTATCCGGGTCTCGCAATCACCATCACCGTCCTGGCTCTCAATCTCGCCGGCGACGGCCTCCGCGACCGGTTGGAGAAAAGAGGCAAATAGTGATAAACGAATTTCATGCTCAAACTTTATACCTGCCGCACCTGACCTTACGCGCATAGGACAAGGATTGTCCTCGCGGAGAAGAATATCCCCTACGACCCGGTCGAGGTCGATTTGAAGAACAAGCCGAAGGATCTTTTGGAGCTGAATCCTTACGGCAAGGTGCCGGTCCTCGTCGAGGACGGGGAACCCATCTACGAATCCAACATCATCAATCAGTATCTCGACGAGAAATATCCCGAGCTGCGGCTCCTGCCGCAGGATTTGAAGGAGCGCGCGCGCATTCGTATCTGGATGGATTATTGCGACACGCGCCTCCACGCCGCGGCGAGCGAGGTCCTGCACGGTCCGGAGCCGGAGAAGGCGACGGAGCGTCTTAAAAAATATCTCGCCGTCGTCGAGCGGGCGCTCGACGGGCGCGCATTTCTTGGCGGCGAGTATTCGCTTGCCGACGTGACGCTGATTCCCTTCTGCACGCGCCGCGAGCGCTATAAGTTCGACCTCGACGGATTCCCGCACCTGCGCCGCTGGTTCGACAGCATGTTGGCGCGGCCCGCGGTCGCCTCCACACTTTAATTTTTGGAGTTACGGATGGCCGAGCCGTTATCCCGCACCGATAGAAGAAGGGCCGATCGTCAGGTGAAAAAAGATGCCCGGCAGAAGCAGCGCCAGAAACAGCAAACCGTCTCGCTGGCGCAAAAAGCCGTCGTCTTCGCCATCGTCGCCCTGTTCGTCGGGGGCGCGGGATATTGGGCCTATGCGCGCTGGAAGGAAGGATCGCCGGGACAATTCGTCTCGAGCATGGGCAACCGCCATATAAGCTCGGCGGAAGTCGGTCTCACCAAATACAATAGCGATCCGCCGACCTCGGGACCGCATGTGCCGCAGATCGCGACCTGGGGCATTCACCCGGACCCGATTCCCAAAGAATTCCTGGTACACAACCTGGAGGACGGCGGGGTCACGATTCAGTACAACTGTCCCGCCGCCGAGCCGTCCTGCAAGGATTTAACCGACAAGCTGTCGGGCATCGCGGGCCGATACAACCACATCATCCTCGCGCCATATCCGGGCATGAGCAACAAGATCGCGCTGACCGCCTGGACGCGGATCGACAAGTTCGACGAATTCGACGAGCCGCGCATCGTCCGCTTCATCGAGGCGTACATCAACATCGATCACCATCCCGCCGGCGGCGAGGGCTAAAGCTTCGCTTCATAGCTCTCCGCACCCTCCGCTCTCCGGCCCATCATCGCGATGACGATCGCGACGAAAGCGAAGCCGGCGAAGACCAGCCACGAATTCCGGAAGGCAAAGACATAAGCCTGGGGCGCTTGCGACCAGTCTTTATAGCTCCTCGCGCTCGTCTCGGCGACGCCGCTCCACGCGAGCCAGCGTGCGAAGAGCATGCTCGCGAGCGCCGTGCCGACGGCGTTGGCGACGTTCGCAGCCGTCACGGTGGCTCCGCCGACCGCGCCCAAACGATCTTGCGCCACCGAGCCGAAAAGCGAGCTCAAATTCGGCGAGGCGAACAGCGCCCATCCGAGCCCCATGCCCATCAGGGGGATCATGACCGCCATCCTCGTCGAATCGGCGTCGACAAACGCCAAGCTCAGAACGCTAACGGCGGTAGCGGCCGACCCGGCCGCGCAGAGTCGCCGCGAGCCGAAGCGATCCGACAGCGAGCCGCCGATGGGCGCGAGAAAAACGATGACGACAGAGTAGAATATGAGCGTCAGGCCGACCTCGGTCGGCGTCAGGGACAGAATGCCTTGAAGATAGAACGGCAGCAGAAAAAAAGTCGCCGTCTGGCTCAGCGAGACGAGCGCCAGGCTCGCGATGCCGGCGCTGAAGACTCTTTGCCTAAAAAGCCCGAGGTCGAGGACCGGCTCGTCGGAGCGCCGCTCCAAAAAGATGAACAGCGCCAGCAGCGCGGCAAAGGCCAGAAACAGCGCGGCGGCGCCGACGTCGAGCCCGGAGCGCGCCGCGCGGTTGAGTCCCAGAATGAGCGCGACGACGAACGCAAGCAGCGTCGCCGACCCGGCGAGATCGATGGTATAGGAGCGCTTCGCCTCGACCGTCTCGCGAAGAACGCGCCAGGCCATCGCCGCGCCCGCCAGCGCGACGGGCAGATTGACGAAGAAGATCGCACGCCAGCCGAGCGAGTCGATGAGAAAGCCGCCGAGCGACGGGCCAACGATGTATCCCATATGGAACGCCATCGAGGTGATGCCGAGAGCTTTGCCGCGGCCGCTGCCGCCAAAGACCGCCGAGACGATCGCGCGGCCGTTGGCCAGGATCATCGCGCCGCCGATCCCTTCGATGAGACGCGCGCCGACGAGCGTCATGATGCCCGGCGCAAAGCCGCACAGCGTCGTGCCGGTCATGAATATGAGGAACCCGAGATTGTAGATTTTCTTTCGCCCCACCATGTCGCCGAGCCGTCCCAGGCTTAAGACGAGACCGATGACGGTAAGCTGGTAGGCGAGCGGGACCCACTGAACGGTCTGCATCGCGCTGCCGAACTCGGTCGAGAGCGTCGGCAGCGCCACGTTTACCGAGCGCGCGTCCACCGCCGCGATGAACTGACCCAGGCAGACGTTGACGAGGATCAGCCGGCGCGCCGCGGCCGAAAGATCGGTGTTTTCTGTCGCCACAAGAAATGAATTACTGACGAGTTCTCGACCGGTTAATCTTTGGTATAGCGAACCTCGAAGGTGGTGCAGCCGTTCGGCGACTTCCACGGCCCGTGCGGCATGCCCGGCGGGCGGCAGGCGTACTGCCCTGCCGTGAACTCCTGGTTGAGGCGGAGGTCGATGATGCTACCCTGGACGATGTAAACTTCCTCCCAAAAATCGTGCGTGAGGACGCCGTTCGGCGTCGTGTCGCACCCGGGCTCGAAGCGCAGCATGCGCGAATAGTTGCCGGTCGTGGGGTCGCCGGTCAGGATGCGCTCGCTGAGCCCCGCGCACTTGCTTCCCGGCACATCGCGCCAGGGTTTCGAATTGACATCGAAAAATTCCAGCTCTTCCTTGCTCATCAACCTTCTCCTCGGAAATGTAACTAGCGTTTACTGCGGCGCGTCGATCGAGCGCACGCGGTAGGCGCATTGCAGCGCTCGGCCGCTGGCGTCGTCGCGGAGCTCGGCGGTGAAATAGGGTTTATGGGTGAATTGCCCGCCGATCAGCGGGATTGTCCCGGTGTAGACCGCGGCATTGTCCACCAGCCGACCCAGGCGGCGTTTGAGCATGGCGAGAAGATCTTCGGGCCGAAGCAATGCCGCCATCCGTCCCTCTTGATAAAGCTCGTCGCGGCCGTTCTCACCCACCCAGCTGCGCAGGAGCAGTTTGTCCCAGCGCTCCCGCACGTCGGCGTAGTTCCACACCTGCGCCGAAACGGGTTTCGCGCATACCTGCTTCGACGCAGGGATGTCGATCTTCTCCAGCTCGCGATCGGTATGGTCGCTACCGATGGCGATCCAGATATTTTCGCCTTTGACGAGCAGCACGACTTCCGCCTCTCCGGCGGTCCGGCCGCCCACAACCTCGATCTCGCGATCACTCGTCAGCCGGTCGAGCGTCGTGCGAAAGATTGCCGGTATTTCCGCAGGCGTCGGAATCCCCTGCCGCTCGAGCTCGCGGATGTGCGCGCGCGTCTCTTCCTGATTGCGTCCGGTGTAGCCGGCGATAATGACGCGCTCGGGATCGAAGTCGATCGCGACGCCGCTGCCTTCGAGAGTGAATTCCATAGACTATCCGTACAGCGCGCTGAGCTGACTCTCGACTTTTGAGGCAAGCCCAGCGTCAGCATGTTTTTCAAACATCGGAAACAGCTCGCGCTCCTCGCGGCGGATGTGGCGCTCCAGCAGATCGCCGGCGTCGAATAGAACTTTAGCGAGGTCGCTTTCATTCTCCAGCCGCGGTAATAACGCGCGCAGGCGCGAATGGTCGGCGAGCAGGTCGTCGATGAGTCCGGCGCTCTCCGCGATATCCGCCCGCATAGACGGAAACAAGACCTGTTCTTCGGCCCTAAAGTGTCGGTCGAGGTTTTGTTCGACAAATGCCTGAAATTCCTCGGCGCGCTCCTTGAGGCCCGCAAGCCCCATGGGCTTTAACCGGCCGAGCGCTTGTTTGCGGCAGCGCAGCGCGAGCGCGAGACCGTGATGATGGTCGTGAGACAGCCGGACGAGAACCGGATGACGCGGCATAATGTCTATATGTTTACATCGAATGACTCGCGTGCTACAAGCACTGTGGCGTCACCATGAGATTTCGAGCCGGTCTTCTCTCCGCCGCCCTTCTTTTTAGCTTAACCCCTCTGGTAATCTTCGCCGCCGATCAGCCGACGAAACTTTTTATCGCTCAAGGCGCCATCAGCAACGATGTGACGCCTATCTGGTTCGCCAAGGACCGCGGCATTTTCCGGAAGTACGGTCTCGAGATCGACAACGTCTTCATCATCGCCGGCCGCGCCGCTCAGGCCATGCTCGCCGGGCAGGTCCCTGTCGGGCTTATCGGCGCGACGCATGTGACGAATGCGGTGACCGCGGGCGGCGATTTGACGATGATCCTCGGGATGAAAAATCGCCTCGATTATCTCTTCGTGGCGCGTCCGACGATCAAGTCCGCCGCGGAGCTGAAAGGCAAGAAGGTCGCGATCGGTACGCCCTCCGGCTCGGCGTCGCTCGGCACCTACGTCGCGCTCGATTTTCTCGGGCTCGTTCCCAAGCGCGACAACATCACGCTGCTCGGGATCGGCGGGAATCCCGAACGGCTGGCCGCGCTTCGGTCGGGAAGCGTCGATGCGACAAGTCTCGCGCCCGAAATGGGGCCGCAGCTCAAAGAGGAGGGCTTCCGCATTCTCGTCGACGAAGTGAAGGAGAATATCCCGTTCCAGTCCGCCGGTATCGTACTTTCGCGCAAATACATGAAGTCGAATCCGGTCGTGGTCGATAATCTCTCGAAGGCTATCGTCGAGAGCGTGGCCGCGATCCATAATCCCGAGAACAAGCGGATCGTCGAGCAAACGATCGCGAAAAATCTAAAGTTAGATAAACCCGACCGCGCGGAGAAGGCCTACGTTGACCTCATAGCCGGCCTGCCGCGCAAGCCCTGTCCCTCGCTTGAAGGCATCACCTCGGTGTTGAAGCTCATGGCGCAGCACGGCATCAATCCCAAGGCCGCGCAGCTAAAGGCAGAAGATGTAGCGGATATGAGTGTGTGCAAAAGGCTGGAGGAGAGCGGATTTATGAAGTGAGCCGTGAGCAGCCACGAATTCTTCGCATCGTCATCGCCGTTCAGTCCTACTCTTTATACGACGCCGCTCTCCCTGAGTTTAGCAATCGTCGCCTGATCGTAGCCGAGTCCCCCGAGAATCTCTTCGGTATGCTCCCCCAGCATCGGCGGCGGCAGCGTGACCGACGGAGGCGTGCGGCTTAGGTCCACGCCGCTGCCGACGAGTTTCATCTTTCCCATGACCGGGTGCTCCGCCTCGACGGGAAAGCCATAGGTGCGCACCTGGGGATCGGCGAAGACTTCGTCCATCGTGTTGAGCGGCGCCGCGGGTACGTCGCGATCGGCGAGCCGGCGGAGCCAATCCGCTCGCGCGCCCATGCGGAAAATCTCTTGGAGCATGTCGCTCAGCTGATCGTGATTTTTCTGCCGCCCATGGCGGTCGCGAAATCGTGCGTCCTCCGCCCATTCGGGTTTGCCGACCACGTCCAGCAGGCCGCGCCAGAACTTCTCCGGCGATGAGAGATGAATCACGAACGGCAGGCCGTCGCGATCGATGAACGCGAACACGCCCGCGGTGCGCACGCGCGTGGCGCGCCGCGGCACGACGCCGGTCTCGAAATAACGCACGGCGGTCTCGCTGGTGAACGAGACCGTGGCGCGAAGCAGGGATGTCTCGACACGCTGCCCCTCGCCGGTCAGCAGCCGGTGAACCAGCGCCCCCATTACGCCGTAGCAGGCGTAGATGCCGGTCAGATGGTCGGAAAAAGAAATTCCCATTCCTTGCGGCTTTTCCGGATCGGTGACGAGGCTCAACAGCCCGCTCATCGCCTGCCCGACAGTATCGTATCCCGGACGGTCGCGATACGGTCCGCTCTGCCCGAAGCCCGAGATCGAGCAGTAGACGATCTTCGAATTCACGGCCTTGATATCGTCATAGCCCATGCCGCGCTTCTCCAGCGTGCCCGGGCGGAAATTTTCGATGACAATGTCGGCGGCGGCGGCGAGCTTTAAAAAAATCTCCCGCGCCTCGTCCTTGCGGATGTCAAGCGTGACGCTTTTTTTGTTGCGATTGAGGCTGCGAAAATTGGAGGAGTAAAGATTGTCCCCCCAGCCGCGAAATGGGTCGCCTTGTCCGGGCTGCTCGACCTTGACGACGTCGGCGCCCAGATCGGCGAGCAACAGAGACGCGAACGGTCCCGTCACATAGCTCGCGATCTCGACTACTCGAATGCCCTGGAGTGCACCGCCCATGAGCCGCCTTTCAGTTCGATCGACGCAACGAGATGAATCGATCGGCCTCTCGCGAAATAGATCACCCTTCTTTCGCTTCCGGCACTGAGAAAGTCAAGAGGAAGGCGTTACGCTTTGGCGGTCGCGTCGCGGGCGGCGACCGCCTCGCTCAGCGAGTAAGGCAAGGTGAAGGTGAAAGTCGAACCGACGCCGGGCTCGCTCTGGACCTGGATGTCGCCGAGCATCAATTCAAGATACTTCTTGACGATGCTGAGGCCGAGGCCGACGCCGGAGTAGTTGCCGGTATGCGCCTCCTCGAGCTGGTGGAATTCGTCGAAGATCTTCTCCAGGTCGCCCGGCTGGATGCCGATGCCCGTATCGGCGACGGCGAACTCAACGCGACTTTCGCGCTGCAAGTCGCGCACGCGAATCTCGATCGAGCCGCCCGGCGTGAATTTATAAGCGTTGCCGATCAAGTTCTGCAAAATCTCCTCGAGCTTCAGCGCGTCGGTCGTGAGCGGGGGCAGCTGCGCGGGCATTTTCCACGAAATGTCGACGCGCCCTTTATGGTTGAGCTGCTCGACGTAATTCTGGACCTGCTCCATCACCTCGCGCACCTCGAAAGTGGAAAGATCGAGCGACATCTTCCGCGCTTCGATCCTGGTGAGCGTGAGCACGTCGTTGATGAGCTTGAGCAGAATGCGCGAGTAGCGGAGAACTTTCTCGATCGCCTCGCGCTGTTTCGCGCTCAAGTCGCCGAAGAAGCCGTCCTTGCAGAGGTCCGCGTTGCCGATGATGACGTTGAGCGGCGTGCGCAGCTCGTGCGACATGGCCGCGAGAAAATCGCCTTTGGCGCGGTAAGCCTCCTGTATGTCGCCATTGGCCTTCTCGAGCTCGACGGATTTTTGCTTGGTCTCCGAATACAGCCGGGCGTTTTCGACGGCGACGCCGATTTGGCCCGCCATCGATTTGATGAGCTGGGTCTCGCCGGCGGCCAGGCGCCGCGGCTCGCGTCCGTTGCAAAGGATCGTGCCGACGGTTTTGAATTTGGCCATGATGGGAAAGATCGCCAGAAAGGCGTTTCCCGTCGCGCGCGTGTTCTTGCTTCTGCTGAGCGCGTGATATCTGGCATCGCTCCGCAGGTCTTCAAAAATCATCGGCTCGCCGCTCTCGGCTACGTGGCCGACGAGGCCCTCACCGCGCCGGAACACGCGAATTTTATCGTTGTCGCTCGGGTCCATGGAGTAGGACGCCTGCACGCGATGCTCTCCGGTCTGGAAGTCGGTAAGATAGATGCGCGTCGAATTGAAGTGGAATATCTCGTTGAATTTCTTGATCACTTCCTGCAGCACCGACTCGAGGTCGAGAGACTGATTGACGGTCTTTGTAACGTCGTAGAGGGCGGCGATCTCCTTCGCCCGCTCCCTCGTCTGTTCGAAGAGATTCGCCTTTTCTACCGCGACGCCGATCTGATCGCACATCGACGCGAGCAGCCTCGATTCGTCGTCGGTGAGCCGCCTGGAGTCGCGGCAAACCGAAACGACGATGCCGACCGTCTCGAGTTTGGTCTTGATCGGAAACGCGCAGAAAAAGCGAACTCCGGCGCGCTCCGCGTCGCGCTTTCGGCTGAACTCCCGGTAGCGTGGGTCGCACGTAATATCTTCGAACGCGACCGCTTCGCCGGTCTCGGCGACCCTGCCGGCGACGCCCTCGCCGCGGAGATAACGGTTCGGCTGCCCCCAGTATTCCGGCGCGTCGCCGGAAGCGGCGCGCAAAAAGAGCTCCTTCGTTTGCACATCGAAGAAAAACACCCCGGCCGCATCGAAATGGAAAACGGTGGTTACTTTTTCGATTACTTGATCGAGAACGGGATCGAGATCCAAAGATTGGTTGACGGCCGTGGTGACATCGTAGAGCGCAGCCAAATCCCTCGTTCGCTGCTCCACCCTTTGCTCGAGGGTGCCATAAGAATTCTTGAGCTCGCCCGCCATTTCGTTGAATTCGTTCGCGAGCTGTTCGATCTCATCGCCGGTCTTAATATCCACGCGATGGTCCAGGTTGCCCTCTCGAATGATTTCCACCCCGCGGTGAAGCTCCCTGATCGGAGCGGTGATCTTGTTGCTCACCCAGACGATCAGGACCGAGCCGATCATGACGCCGATGAAAAGCAGCAGCAAGGCGTAACGCTGCATAACGCCGACGTCGGCGAGGGCGATATCGACCGGCTCGGTCAAAACGACGGCCCATCCCAGGCCGCGTACCGGAGCATAGGTCGAGAGCACGCCGCGGCCCGTCAGACCTATACCCTCTTCGCCGGGGCTGCGGTCTTTCTCCGTCGGCCGTTGCAGAAATTTCCGGACCTTAAAATGATCGCTCAGATTCGTGCGTCTCAGCACGAGCGACGGATCGACGTGCGCGATGAGACTGCCCTGCCCGTCCACTACGTCCGTATTTCCCGCCTCGGAGAATTTGACATCGCCGATGATTTGCCAAAGGAAAGTCAGATTGACTTCAGCCACCACGACGCCAGTGTGCTGTCGAGGGCCCTCCGAAATCGGCACCGCCATTTTCACGTAAGGCTCGGCGTTGTCCGTTGTATAGACCGGCGTCACGTAGGCTTCGCCTTTGATGGCTCTGCGGAAATAATCCTCGCCGGATTGATCCGAGAGCTCATAGTCCAGATAGACCCGGCGCTCAGAGACTTTGACAACCTCACGCCCGAGCGCGTCGAGTATCCCGATGCCCGTAAAGGCGCGATCGTTTTTAACCAGGAGTTGAGCCAACAGGCGCTGGCCCTCGGCGCCCGGCGCGTAAAGGCTCAAAGATACCGCCAAATCCATGATCCGCTCCGTTTTGCGGTCCATGATATCGGCTATCTGATCGGCGACTTTGGAAGCGACTTCGGTCTGAAGGTGAACGGCGGCGCGTTTGATTTGCCTACGTGTATAAAGACTGCCCGCGATCGTGTTGACGAGGAGAGCGATGCCGAGAAACAAAAGGCCCATCCAGAGCAGCCGGTAGCCGATGCCGCCGCGCCAGAGAAACGAACCTGCCGCTCTTGTCCATTTCATGGCCGGCCTAAAGTTACTCGACTAGCTCATCGGCTCGCAACAGCGTCTCTTTCGACACTTTGACCCCGATCGCCCGTGCGGTCCTCACGTTGACGGCGAGCTCCAGTTGATACGGGAGCTCGACCGGGAGATCGGCGGGCTTCGCGCCGCGGAGAATTTTGTCGACCAGCTTGGCGCCTTGCTGCCCTAGCGAGTAGTAGTCGGGGCTGTACGCCGCGAGCAGACCGTTTCTGACCGTTTGCACGTTAGGACCGACAGCGGGCAATTTTTGTTTAATCGCATGGCGGCCGATAAACTCCGAAACGCCGACGAGCACCGCATCGGGGGGAACAAAAATGCCCTCACCCGCTTTGCGTGTGATGCTATCGAGCTGCGCTTTAACCTCGTCGCCGTTGGTCGCGCGCAGCTCTATTTCACTGAGGGCAAAATTCAAACGCCTCGCCGCCGCGCGCGTCGCAACGATGTATTCCTCGTAATTGGCCGCTTTCGAGTTCGTGAGAAAAATGATGCGCTTGAGGCCTGGCACTAACTCGCGGAACAGGACGAGTCGTTTCTCCGTGAGTTCCATGACCGTAGTGGCGATGCCGGTCAGGTTGTTCCCAGAGCTCGAATAGCTTTTGACCAGGCTCAAGGGATTTCCCGAGGCGAGAAAAACCACCGGCAGATTCGTTCCCTCGGTCAACTTCGACACCGGAGCGGTCGTCGAGGTGGAAGACGTGACGATCAAGTCGGGCTTTTGCTGAACGATTTTTTGCGCCAGAACCTTGAGTTCCTCCATATCCCCTTTGGCGTTATACAATTCGTATCGGATGTGTTTTCCCTCACTGTAACCGAGCTCGGACATTTTGCTGCGAAATCCCTCGTAAGCGGACACAAACTGATTATCCGCGACGAGCGCGGGCACGTAGAAGATTTTCTGTGCGCGCGCGGGAAACGCGGGTAATATAAGAGCGGCGGCGAGCGCCGCGAGGAGACGCTTTGCCGCCGATTGGAGAATCCGCGAGCGCGAGCAGCTTGGAAGAGGCCGTAGCGGGGGGCTCACGACAACCTTTCCGCCGGCCTCAGCGGCCGGCACCCCGCCGGGAAGACTCCCGGCGAAGGTCACTTGAAGTCGGCGACTGCTTCGGTCAGCTCGCTTTGCAAAGAGGCCAAACGGCCGCTGGAGATCATCTTCATGATCTCTTCTTTGCTGAAGCGCCAGCCGCCGCCGAACTTTCTGCCCGGAATCAAGCCCTTGCGGGCGAGTTTATAAACCGTCCGCAAATGCACCTGCAGCAGCTCTGCAACTTGCGATGCAGTTAAAATCTGTTCCACTTGATGGCCTCCCTATTTGTGCTTGGATTTCCTGTTTACGCCAAACGAGCAGGATTTATGCCAAGCCGGAGTGGCCGGCGTGGAGGGCTTAAATGGCTCGATATTACAAGCGTTTTTCTCGGGGGAATCGCCGGGGAAAAGTCACGCGAAAGAGCACTTTCCGCGATTTGTGCCCCGGCCGACAAATTTTGTCATACGGGCTACGCGGAGAAGAGAGAATCCGAGGCGCGGCGCAGCATTGGCAAACCTCGAACCTCCTGATCGAACAGTGGCAAAATTGCCCTGACGGAGCCGTCGAATTTGTTCCAGATCGTCTGCATGTGCTCTTCCTGCATTTGGACGCGGTTCAGGACAAATTCCGGCGCACCGTCTCCGAGCGCTTGCCGATCCAAAAGCATATTGACGACGATGCCGCCTACCGGAATGCCGAAATCGTGAAACCAGCCGATGAAGCGGCTGATGACGGCGA
>Ga0075425_100000525_pt1 | contig 35937 bp, 25 predicted proteins | sample SoiMethybrSBSTD4_FD_75300 | JGI IMG/M metagenome (GOLD analysis project Ga0075425, IMG submission 75300) | Bulk soil microbial communities from a Populus tree surrounding site in Tennessee, USA - Soil MetaG P. TD hybrid SBSTD4 | ecosystem: Environmental > Terrestrial > Soil > Tree plantation... | reverse complement strand
CCGCCGGCGAAGCAAACCAGCCTAGCGTGCCCAGTCCGAGCACTAATCCCCATGCGATCAACCTAACTTGCCGCAGCTTCATACAATCCTCCCGGTCGTCACTACCCAACAACCAAGACTGCACCTTTGACGAACGCCCAATGGTTGCTTCGCCCATCATCATTTAGCCACTGGCAACAGCCTGTTCCGTTAGCCACTGGATTTAGCCACTGGCAACAGCCTGTTCCGTCCAATGCGTTTTCCAATGCGTTTGGTGGCTAAGACAGACGACACACGCGCGCTCCGTAAGCGACGAAACTGATCCGCGCGTTCCGCGGAAACAGCAGGCGCCTTTGCAAACACCTCCTCGAGGTAAGGCAAGTGCGCCTGGTAATTCCAGTGCACGTCGCGGAAGTACGCTCCCAGGGCCCCGCCATCTTTGGCCTTTGCCAGGCGAATTATCTCGAGGTGCTCGCGAATCGATTGATGAATCAGGTGGCTCAGCCTGTGCGGCTGCACGGGAAAAACGTAGATCCGCCGACGGATGGAGTCGCAAACGTCGCGCAGGCTGCGATTCCTGGACTTGGAAAGCAGGACGTCGTGAAACTTTTCGTTCCAGGCACCGAAGGTGTGGAAGTCCACAGGATCGGCAGTTTGTGCCATTTTTTGGTTGTATTGCTCGAGCAGTTCCGTATCCCTCTTTGTAATTTCCTCTGCAATCAAGGTCACCGCCGCTCCCTCCAGAATACCGAGGATCTCAAAAATATCGCGGACGTCGGCCGCAGTCAGGATGCGGACGTTATAGCTGCGTCTGCTGTTGCAAACAACTATGCCGGCCATCTCCAGCTTCAGCAGCGCCTCGCGAATAGGCGTCCTGCTGATTCCCAGCCGTTGCGAGAGCTCCTTCTCGCGAATGCGCTCTCCGGGCTTCATCCGCCCCTCGACAATCTCCCGTTCCAGCAAGGAATACACCTGATCTGTGAGCGACTCTGCCCGAATAGTTGGCGGGGACCGCATAGCCTGCGATGTCCGGTATGGTGTGTACAATATATCTGTTTACACTGTCAAGGCAAATATTGGGGGGCGTTTTTGCGACACACACCGCCGCGCAACGTATCGGTGTTTACAAAGCATGAAAAATGGAGGCAGCCCCCTAGTCGGGCACTGCGGTCCGTTCCGACGGAAAGACGAACCATATTTTGGCGGAATATGGTTAAAGAATCATGCGGTCAGTCCCAGGATCTTGGTGAGCGTACCTCCAAGGATCAACTTTCGCGTGTGTATGGGAACGTCACAGGCCTCAAACATAGCGCGATACTGCGCCAGGGCGGGCGCGATCCCATCGAGACCTTCGTCGGACCCAAAAACTAACTTGACAAAGGCATTCGGGTCGTCTTCGGGAGTCTTCGTCTTCCACTTGGTACCTGTCCACCAGAAGATCTTGCGGAAATCAGCCAGGCGGTCGCGCATTTTTGTCAGGCTCGATCCGCTCAGATCGAAAAAGATGTTGGGGTTCCAGCGCGCCACTTCTCCGGCCCATTCATACTCGGGATTTCCGCAGTGCGCGCCGAGGACAGTGATTTTGGGAAAACGCCGCGCAATTTCCTCCAAGTGGAAAGCTCGCATCCGGTAAGACGCCACATCCTCAGGTTCGTCGAACTTTTGCCGAAGGACGATACCAGTATGAAACAAAATCACCCAGCTGTAGCGGTTTGCCAATTCGTAGACCGGCATGTACGCGGGGTCGGTAAAAGGCTTTTTCACGAATTCGAGTTCACCGAGGCCCTTGTACCCGAGCGCGTGGAACTCCTCTGCCTGACGAAGCGCGTCGGGGGCGTCCATCTCAATGTAGCCGAAAGGAACGATCCGCGCGGGGTGCCGCTTAGCCGCCTCGGAGACCACCATGCGGTTGACATAAGGAGTGAGCACACACGCCGTTATGTTCAGCGGCTCCGTCACCTTTACCAGATCGTCGACAAAGTTAGGATTCTTTTCGTCGAAGTGAACGTGCATATCGACGATCCGATCCGCTTCCTCGCCGTACGCGACCATGGGATCGGGTGGTGTGCCCGCGGTTGCTGCAATCGCTCCACTGGATACGGAGACTGCGCCGGCGGCGCTTATGGTGGCGAGAAACTGACGGCGTGAAAAGGGATGCTGCATTCGAAAACCTCGCACGTTCACCAAGGATGGATTTCGGGAGTGCTGTGCCGTTATGCGGAAATCCTTGTCAACCGTCCGCACAAAAAAAGTGTGCTGCTGCCCGGCTGTGATATATAACATATCACCCAAAACGCCGGTTTCGGTTTTTCAAGGCCCGCCAGCGTGATTTTGGAGGGAGTGACGATGACAAGCAAAGATCCCGCCATCACCAGACGCGCATTCATGGCGGTGGGCGGCGCCGCATTGGCTGCGACGGCAACCTCCTCCTTCGGGTTGCAGGTGGTACGGCAGCCACGGCTCAGGATGGCCATCGTAGGCACTGGCAATCGTGGCTCCCTCACCTGGGGGCAAGACGTCGTGAAGGGCTACAGCGACGTCGTAGAAATCGTCGGACTCTGCGACATCAACCCCAAGCGCGCAGAAGCAGCCAGGAAGATGATAGGGATCAACGCGCCCACCTTTGTGGACTTCGACAAGATGATCAAGGACACGCGTCCCGCAACTGTCATGGTGACGACGGTGGACGGTACTCACGCCGGTTACATTACTCGCGGGCTGGAATTGGGCTGCGACGTGATGACCGAAAAGCCGCTATGTACTGACGAACAGCAGTGTCAGGCGATTCTGGATGCGCAAAAGAAGAGTAGCAAGAAACTGACCGTGACCTTCAACGCCCGCCACGCCCCCGAAGCAAAGAAAGTGAAACAGTTACTGCTGGAGAAGGCGGTTGGCGATGTCATCTCGGTTGACTTTCACGAATATCTCGACACCAGTCATGGGGCAGACTATTTCCGCCGCTGGCACCGGCTGAAAAAGAACTCAGGCACCTTGCTGGTGCACAAAGCCTCGCATCATTTTGATCTGGCCAACTGGTGGCTGGATTCCACGCCGGTAGAGGTGACAGCCTTCGGCGATTTGAAATTTTACGGGCGTAACAATTCCTTCCGAAACACTCACTGCCGCGTCTGCCCATTCAAGCAGCAATGCAAATTCTACTGGGACGTTACCCAGAACCCGCAGTACGTGAAACTCTACACCGATTGTGAATCCGAAGACGGCTATCTGCGTGATGGATGTGTCTGGCGGGAAGACATCAATATTTACGACACGATGTCTGTGGTCGTGAAGTACGAGAATGGCGTTTATCTCAGCTACACAGCCAATACTTATTTGCCCTATGAAGGTCAGGCCATTTCGATCAATGGACGCCGTGGACGGCTGGACTACAACGAAGTCAAGGCCAACGGGTTCACCAATAACGAAGTTCGCCTGACACGCAGCTTCGGCAAATCCGAAGCGGTAAAGGACTTGGAGGCGCAGCAGTCTGGCGGACATGGAGGGGCGGACACCTCGATACAAGATCTGATTTTTCGCGGACCACAAGGCTCTGATCCGCTGAATCTGCGCGCCGGTCTGCGCGATGGCGCTCTTTCCAGCCTGATCGGAATTGCCGCCCGTCACAGCATTGAACGCGGCAGTCAGGCGATCAAGATCCAGGATCTGGTCAAACTGTAATCGCAGTGGATTAGGACGATCCGAAGGAGTGCCAGAATGCGATCTGTGTACATCGCCAGTATCCTCGTTTGCCTGTTTGCGGTGTCCGCAGCGGCGCAAGAGTCCGAGTTGAATTTCGCTTCTGGACTCGAGCAGTTCCAGGATCTTCGCCGTATGTTGCCGACGTACTTGAACAATATCGGGTTCCGGATGCTCGCGGAACGCAAGGGCCAGATTGAGCGACTGTCAACGATCGAAGGCGTGAGCAAACGAAAGGCTTATCTACGCGAACGGATGCTGGACGATCTTGGAGGCTTTCCTGAGAGAACGCCGTTGAACGCGCGTGTGGTGGGGTCTCTGGAAAGGCCGAAGTACCGAATCGAGAAGGTGATCTTCGAGAGTCAGCCTCACTTCTATGTAACCGCAAACCTTTATCTGCCGAAAACCGGGCATCCGCCCTATCCAGCGATTCTATTTCCTCTTGGGCACGAGCGTGGAGGCAAGACCAATCCCACCTGGCAGCAGATGCTCGGGTCGCTGGCGACAAAAGGCTACGTCGCGCTGACCTGGGACCCGATCGGCCAAGGCGAACGGTTGCAAATTTATGATGAAGACTTGCGTGAGTCCAAAGTTGGCGATTCAACTACTGAGCACACCATAGCTGGGACACAGTGCATGCTGACCGGCGACCACGTGGCCCGATACACCATCTGGGACGGCATTCGTGCCCTCGATTATCTTCTCTCGCGGAAGGAAGTTGATCCCGCACGCGTCGGCTTGACGGGAAACTCGGGTGGCGGCACCCACACCGCCTATATCGCGGCGCTGGATGATCGCATCAAGGTTGCCGCACCTTCCTGCTATATCACTTCGTGGAATTTGATGCTGCGCACGCTTGGACCGCAGGACGGAGAGCAAGTGTTCCCCCGGTGGCTGCAGGATGGGATCGATTATCCCGATTATCTGTATGCATTCGCTCCCAAACCCTATCTCATGCTGTCAGCCATTCGTGATTTTTTTCCCATCGCCGGCGCCCGAGAAACATTTGCCGAAGCCGCCAAGGTTTATGACGCAATCGGCGCAAAGGGAAAGGTGGGGATGTTTGAAGCCGACGATGGTCACGGATACAACAAGTCGCGCCGCCTGGCCGCCTATGACTGGTTCGGCCGCTGGCTGAATGGCGCTGAAGATAAAGGTCCAGAGCCCGAGATCGAAATGTCCACCACCGAGGAGCTGCGCTGCACTCCCACTGGCCAGGTCGCTACTTCGCTTGGCGGTGAAAGCGTCTTCACCTTGAACCAGAAGCGGCTGGAGCAGGCGAAGGCAACTCGACTCACGCGGGTGGACGACGTGGCGCGCAAAGCACGCGAGTTGGCCCACTATGAGCCTCCAAGCACGCCGTTACAACAGAATCCTTACGGTACGCTCTCCCGCTCCGGCTATCACATCGAACGGCTGATTTACGAGAGCGAACCCGGAATCATGATTCCATCGCTGCTATATGTTCCCGATGCGGGAGCGGGAAGGAAGGCTGCGGTGCTGATGATTACTGGAGACGGCAAGGCAGATTCCGCATCAGAGGCAGAACAGCTCGTGAAAGCCGGCGTAATCGTGCTCTCCATCGATGCCAGAGGCTTCGGCGAAACCCGAGTGACCGCGGAGGTCAACAGCAGAGAATTCGATCACTACTTCGGAGACTACGACGACGCGATGACGGCTCTGCTTATCGGCAAGACGATGGTTGGAATGCGCGCTCTCGACATCACGCGAGGTGTCGATTTGCTCTCTGCGCGCCAGGACGTCGACCCGGACAAGATTCATGTCTATGGCAAAGACGGAGGGGCGGTACCGGCTCTCTATGCCGCGGTGTTGGACCACCGTATCCGCAAGCTGGCTCTCGAAGGCATGTTGTCGTCTTACGAGTCCGTCGTAAAGAACAAAGTTCACCGGCAAGTGTTCGAAAGCGTCGTTCCTCGCGCCCTGAAGTTCTACGACTTGCCCGATCTCGTGGCAACCTTGGCGCCGCGGGAGGTCTGGGTTGTGAGTGGCACCGACCCGATGGGGCACGAATTGCCGGCCAGTGACATCAGCAAAGAATACGGTCGCGCCGTCGATGCATTCCGGCAAGCTGGTGTGGAGAAAGCTTTCCATCTTCGGGACCGCAGGTCGGGTGAGCAAGTGACCACGATCTACCACGAACTAACCGAAGGTAACTAGTCCGGAGGGCAGCATGATCACATGGCTGTGCGCCGTATCTGCCGGGAAGCTCACGATCAGACTGGCGGCCGTACTCTGCTTGTCGATTGTCTCTCTGGCGGCGAATACGAACAACGCACAGCTGCCCGGCGCATATTTTCGTTTGCTGGAAGCGGGCTCAGCGCAAGTCGAGGCGAGACTAAACGCCGAGCCCTCGGCGACTCTGGAAACACTGGAAGCACTTCCGGGTTGGAGCCATTTTCCCTATTGCATTCTGGCGTCGGCCGTTCTCTACAGCAAGAAACACTCCGCAAATCCTCGATTTCACGACCCCAAAATGCTTGCCCTGACGCTTCGGATCGGTGATTTTCTGGCCGCTGAAAGCGAAAAAGGCCGCTACGAGCCGCGGCTGGATAGCGACTGGGACACCTATATGTGGCTCGAAGCTTACCGGCTGCTGGGCCCCGAACTCGGAGACGAACGCAAGGCACGCTGGAAGCGAGAAATCGAGAAGATTGTGATTCCGCTGGTCCCCGACACTATCAAGCGTCTTGATTTCCCGTGGTACAACTCGCCCTACATCGGTACCTCGCCAAATCACTATGCGCAGTGGGCCTCGCTCTTGCTCCTCGCTGGGCATGTTTTTGGGAACGAGGATTGGGTCAAGCTGGGCAGCCGGGTACTGCATCGCTTCGCCGCTGAGGAGCAGACGCCCGATGGATACTGGGGCGAACACAGCCGCGCCGCACCAACCACGGGCTACGACTACGTGACCTCCACACAGGTGGCTCTCTACTGGGAGTACACGCATGACCCGGCGGCGCTCCAGGCGCTGCGCCGCTCCACCGACTTTCACAAGTACTTTACTTATCCCGATGGTATTCCGGTGGAGGTCATCAACGACCGCAACCGCTATTGGGGCGTTGATGCCTGGGGACACTTCGGTTTCTCCAATTTCCCGGACGGTCGCCGCTACGCGGAATTCCTGACCAGCTTCTTCCACGCCGACAACCTGACGAACATGGATCCGCAGTGGGAGCACTGGGGCTTAACCCTGGACGCGTTGGGACGTTTGGCCCAAGGCGCGCTCTACTATCACGAAGGGCGCACCCAACCCATCCCGCAGGATCAAGCCAACTATTCTTATCAAATGAGCATTCCGGCGGGGATCCGCAAGACTGGGCCCTGGGTAGTGGCGCTGTCAGGTTTGATAAACACGCAGACCCTCAGCCAGTTCTATCTTGACCGCCAAAGTAGCGTCAGCGTCTTTCACCAGAAGTATGGCCTGATTATCTCCGGTGCAAACTCCAAGCGGCAGCCGGAGCTGGCGACCTTCTCCGAAAAGATCGAAGGGCAGGTTTTTCATTTGCCTCTCAGCAGCCGTCTGCAAATGAACGACAAGCAGGACCGGCTTTCGCTCTCCTACAACACCTTCTTCAGTGACATGTATGTTCCGGTGCCCTCTGAAAAAGAATTGCAGCTTCGCTTTGTGCTAACAGGCAGGGGCACACCCGCGGAGGAAACAAGACTCGGCATACAGCTTTGCCTGAAAGCAGGCGAGACGCTGGAAACTGGCGGCGGTCAGAAGCTCGTGCTCGGGACCGAGCGAGTGGAACTTTCGCCTGAGGACTTGCGTGGCGAAATCCATCATCATGGGTGGACCCTGAAGATGGATCCCACGGCTCGGCTCGAGTGGCCGATTTATCCGTTTAATCCTTACATGAACAAACCAGAAACCAAGCTGGACCATGCTGTGGGACTACTCTCGGTCCCATTGCAGGCGAAGAGGACCAAAGAGGACTGGTTCGTTCGTCCAGGTGAACAGGAAATTCTGTTCACATTGACGGGCGATTGAACTCTGCTCCGAAATTTGGAGCCCAACCCCGGGGATACAACATTGCTTTTGCGTGGAGGGGCAATGCGAAGCGGACTCTGTTCTTTCCTGAGCATCCTGCTGTTGGCGACTGCGGCGCAATCTCAGGAAAAGAAACTGAAGGTCTACATTTCAGCCGATATGGAGGGTGTCGGCGGGGTAAGCACGTGGCAAGTACAGGCGGCTCCCGGCGCGCCTGAATATGAGAAATTCCGGCGGCTGATGACCCAGGAGGTGAATTCGGCAATCTCCGGTGCTTTCGATGCGGGCGCGACCGAGGTGCTGGTCAGCGACTCCCATTGGAATGCCCAGAACATTGATATCGAAGTGCTCGACCATCGTGCCCGGCTCGTGCGTGCCTTTCCCCGGCCGCTTGCCATGATGCAGGGCATCGACGGTACATTCGACGCAGTTATTTTCATCGGCTATCACGCCGGCGAGGGAACGCCCTCGGCGATCCTCGCTCACACCATGAGCAGCGCCCGAATCTTTGAACTCAAGCTGAACGACACGGTCGTGCCCGAGGCCGGGCTCAACGCCGCCATCGCTGGGGACTTCGGGGTGCCGGCGGTCTTTTTGTCGGGAGACCAGGCGATCGGGCAGCAGGCTCGGGAACTGCTCGGCCCGCTTGTTACGGTCGCCGTCAAGCAGGCCATAGGATTTTATTCGGCGACCATGATGGCCCCAGAAGAATGTCAGCGCCTCATCCAGCAGGGCGTGAAGCGTGCTGTCGAAGGCCGGAAGGCGATGAAACCTTATCGCCTTACCCATCCGGTGAAGCTCGAGGTGACATTCAAGAACATCGTCGATGCGGAACTTGTTTCTTACCTGCCTGGAGTTGAAAGACCCCGTGGTAGCACGATCGTGTTTAAGGCGCAGGACATGATCGAAGCCTCAAAGTTTCTGGAAGCGGTGTTGGGAATGAATACTTTTCCTCGCAATGCCTCGGATAGCGAACCGAAACGATGAACTGGAGCAAAGGGCGTCCGAAAGGATCCATGAAGAACGCAAGACAAAACCTCCCCGTAATAGCACGTGCGACAAGCGGGCTCCATTCGCTGGTGGGCCGATGCCGTATGCGTCAGCTAAGTTTCCCGATGTTCTGCGCAAGCATCTTGGCCGCACAAATCGCCTTTGCCGGTGAAATCCTGCTGCCCTCCGCGGCGCTCGAGCGTACTGGTCCGGTGCAGTTCGTTTACAAGACCGCCTGGCCTTCTACGGGCAAGGGTCAGCTGTCCATTAGATGGACCGACGTCTATGGCCGCGTGATTGAAGATCGCAAGATGCCGGTTGTGCTCACTGATGAATCCCAGACAGGCTTCCACCTCGATCTGCGGCGCGCGGTTGCAATGCAGAACGAATTGAGCGTTCATTTCTCCTTTGTGGGCAAGAACAGAAAGGGTGAGCGGGACGACCGCGAAGAAGATGCCAGCGTTTCGTTCGTCGCCCGTCCGCCGGAACATGCCTGGTGGGACTACAAGACCATCATGTGGCAAAACCACAATGCCGACCAATACGCGGTGCTGAAAACCCTCGGCATCAACGCGGCAATGCACCGCGGTAAACCCGTAGACTTGCCTGAATATCTCGCGAACAAGGATTTGCCTCAAGACCTCTTGAAGAATGATCTGCGCTGGTATCTGGAGAATATTGCCACCGACTTCTACTCCGAATACCATCGCTGGTTCCCTGATCGGCCGGTGAATTGGAAATTTGAAGAGGCCAAGTCCCTGTATTCGAAAGCTCCTTCCAGTAAGGAAGCCTTCAAGCGGCACCCGAGTCTGTCGGACCCAGAATGGCTCAAGACAATCCATGACCGGCTGGTGGCGTGCGCACGCATCAACTCTCCGTACCGTCCGCTTTTCTACAATCTCGGCGACGAGAGTGGGATTGCAGACCTGGCGGCATACTGGGATTTCGACTTCTCGGACCAGTCGCTGGCGGAAATGCGCAACTGGCTGAAAGAGCGGTATGGCACGCTGGCCGCTCTCAATCAACAGTGGGGCACCAACTTCGGCGCGTGGGACCTGGTCACACCGATGACTACCAACGAGGCGATGAAGCAGTCTGACGACAACTTCTCCTCCTGGGGAGACTTCAAGGAGTGGATGGACGTCTCGTTTGCCAATGCGGTCAAGGCGGGAGTGGACGCGGTTCGCTCCGTTGACCCGGAAGCTTACGTTGCGCTTGAGGGAGGGCAGGTGCCCGGCTGGGGTGGATATGACTACTCGCGGCTGGCGAAAGTTCTACCCGCCATGGAACCATACGATATCGGCGCCAATATGGAGATCCTCCAATCGCTGAACCCGAACATGGTGAGGTTGATCACGACCGGGGGAAAAGGCCCGCAGGAAAAGTGGCGCCTCTGGTATGAGCTGCTCCACGGGAACCGCGGACTCATCGTGTGGGATGACAAGTATGAATTTGTCAACAAAGACGGGACTGTCGGCCCCCGGGGCCGGGAAGCAGCGCCGTTCTATACGGAGCTGACGAGCGGGATTGGCGCGCTCTTGATCAACAGTGAAAGAGAGTCTGACCCAATTGCCATTCATTACTCCCAGCCCAGCCTGCGGACTGAGTGGCTGCTCGAGCAGCGGCCCAAAGGTGAAGAGTGGGTTAAGCGGAGCTCGGCCACTGAGGAGGGCGGCGACTTTCAACGGCTGCGTGAATCCTGGTGCCGATTGATCGAAGACCTGGGCCTACAGTACCGCTTTGTCGCTTATGACCAGGTTGAAGACGGTGAGTTGCTTCGGGGCGGCTATCGCGTTCTGATCCTGCCTCACTCGACTGCAATTTCAAAGGCGGAGGCAGATGCTATGCTCGGCTTCGTCGAGCAGGGAGGAGTGTTAATCGCCGACGGCGAGCCCGGAGTTTTCGACGAGCATGGCAGGAGACTTCCACGTCCGTCGGTCTCCGACCTCTTCAGCGGCCCACACAACGGCCCCTTCACAGAACATGCATTCGGGCAAGGCAAGGCAATTTATCTGAGCGCAAGCCTGCTCAACTATTATCGCGATCGCCTTGTGGGCAAAGAACAGGGGGCGATTGGACTGATGGGTCGTTTGTTCAAGAACGCAAGCGTTGCTCCTGCCTTTGCTGTTACGCAATCATCCGGCGAAGCTGCGGTCGGCGTTGAGCTTCACACCTTCAGGAATGGCGGGGTTAACATCGTTGGTCTGCTGTCCAACCGTCAGCTGTACATCGAGGATCTCGGACCTCCCGAAACTGTCTCAAACCAGCGCTTCGACAAGCCGCGGACTGTGCTTCTTACGCTGCCAGGCGATTCTTACCTTTACGACGTCCGGGCGGCAAAGCCTTTGGGGAAAAGAAAACAGGTCACAATACAGCTTGATCCGTACGAGCCGACCATTCTCTCGGTCTCACCGGTTCCGCTACCAACACTTGCATTCTCGGCACCCTCTCGTCTTGGCCGAGGTCAATCCGGTCAAGTGGGGTTGAGTTTTGCCGGCCCGTCCCCAGCGGCAGCGCATGTGTTCCACGTGGACGTCGTCGATCCTGCAGGAAAGATCGCGTCCCACTATGGCGGCAATGTGCTCGCTCCCAAGGGACGAGTGGACAGACTCCTGCCACTCGCGCTCAGTGATCAGGCTGGTAACTGGACGATACGCGTGAGAGATATGTTGACCGGGCAAGCCCAAAGCAAATCAGTCGAGGTTTTCTGATTACAGAAGACCCTTGAGGATGAAACCGATGCATCGCAGGGAATTCTTAAAGGTCGCGGGCACAGCGGCGGCCATGCCAATGTTCGGCAACGTTCGAACACCCGCTGAGAGCGGTCCAACCAAGTCTGCCAGGCTTTTCGTCGGCTGCTGCGCTTTGTCTTATGGCAAACACCTGACGGCTGGCGCCATGACGATGGAGGATTTTATCCGCAAGGCAGTCGAGTTAGGAGTTCACGGGGTCGACGTGACGACCTATTGGCTGAAGTCGACCGATCCGGGATATCTAACCGAACTGCGTCACTTGGCATTTAAGAACGGAATGCCGTTCTCGGGCGCAGCGATTCGCACCGAAATGTGCCAACCGGACGCTGCCAAGCGGGCGGAAGAGGTTCGCAAGATCCTGGGGTGGGTCGATGCCACAGACATACTGGGGGCATCACACCTCCGCGTCTTCGGCGGCACTCTTCCCCCCGGCGCCACAGAGCAGCAGGGGGTCGAGTGGGTAGGGGAGACGATGAAGGCCGCGTGTGACTATTCGGCAAAGCGCGGCATCACGCTGGGCATCGAAGACCACGGCGGAATAACTGGACATGCTTCAACCATTTTGGAAATCCTGCGGCGCGTCGATTCGCCTTACGCGGGCGTGAATCTCGACATCTCCAATTTCGAAGCCAAATCCGATGAAGAACAATATTCCGACATCGAAGCCTGTCTCCCTTATGCAACGCACGCTCATATCCGCGACCTGTTTACCGAGACGGGCGGGCCCATTGACCTGGATCGAGTTTGGAAACTATTCGCAAAAGGCGGATATAAGGGTTACATGTCGGCCGAATATGAGGGAAAAGAAGATCCCATGACCGGTGTGCCGAAACTGATTGAGAAAATCAAGACGCTTTGCAGCAAGTATTCGAGCGCCTAGGTGAGCTGACTCCGGCATAAAGGGAGAGTGAGCCATGGTTCGCGTTTGCCTAAATTGGATCTGGGGCATAGTTGCGCTGGCCGTGATTTTTGGCTCGACAACGATTGCCGTTAGCCAGACTCAACAGACGAAAAAAGTTTTCATGATCACGGACATGGAGGGTGTGGACGGGATCTTCAACTCCGAACTCCAGTGCATCCCTTTCCAGAGTCCGCGCTTCGAGGAGTCGAAGAAGCTGCTGACTGGCGAAATCAACGCGGCGGTGGATGGTTTGTTGGAAGGCGGCGCGACGGAAGTCGTAGTCTGGGACGGGCACGATGCCAGCCGCACCCTATCCACATCAGATATCCACCCCAAAGCAAGGCTCCTCATGGGCAGCCCCGTCTCGTCAACTCTAGAACTGAATTCCTCGTACAACGCCGTCATCTTCATCGGTCAGCACGCCATGGCGGGAGCAGAAAAGGCCGTGCTCGGCCATTCTTACAGCTCTGATAGTGTCCAGAATATCTGGGTCAACGACAAGCCGGTGGGAGAAATCGGCGCGCGGGTGATGTTGGCCGGCACATTCGGCATTCCCGTGGTGATGCTCTCCGGAGACGCAGCAGCCTGCAAGGAGATGCACCAACTCGTTCCCCAGGCCGAGTGTGCGGAAGTGAAATGGGGCGTCAGCCGGACGGCGGCCTTCAGCCTTTCCCATCCAGCGGCGTGCTCGTTGATTCGCGAAAAGGCTCGCCGCGCCATGGAGCGTCTCGCGGAGTTCAAACCTTACGTGCTCAGCGGACCTGTGGAAGTGAAAGTACAATTCACCACCAAAGCCACTCCCGATCTTGAACCCCGCGCTGGCATTGAACAATTAGATGAGCGGACATGGGTCTTTCGTGGGAAGGACATTATTGACGCGTGGCTGAAGTATTCCAGTTTCTGAGAGTCTAGCCCTGATACGAATCCTGAGTAATCCAGACTGGGCGTGCCGAACGTCCGCTGACAAGTTATTCCTTCGCAAAATCCACGTACGCTTTCTTGCGAAGAAAGCGGAAATAGCCCACGAAGTCGAAATCCGTCGGCCCAAGTTCCATGCGGGTCAAGTGGATGACTTCGGCAAGGTTACGATGTCCGTCACACCAGTAGAGGGCGATTGTGGGGACGCCTTCCCATGCCCCTGAGGGATAGCCCTCGCGCTGGTCGGGCGGAATTTCGTCCAGGGGCAAAGTTCCGTAGCGCTTGCGCCGCACGACAATTTTGGCTGCCTCATTCAGTTGAGGGTCGGAAATGGCGATCGGTTTCACAGGTACCTTGAAGCCTAGCTCCAGTGCCCTGCGATCAACCCCACGGCGCACTCGGTTCGATTGCTCTTCCCCGAAGCGGTGCAGGCCATCGACCAGCGGAGCCAGATTCTTCGCTGCTTTTTCGCGTCTCTGTTCCGGAACCAGGCGAAGGACCGAGAGCACGGCCTGGGTTTCTCGATCAACCGAATATGCGACGCGATCGATCGCATCTTGCAGCAACCGTGAAATGCCGTCACCGGTGCTCACCGTGGGGACGCGGTCCAAGAACGTCGCCGCTGAACCCAGGATCTGGTTGTAGCCCCGTGTCTGGCTCAGCTCCCCCAACCACATCGCCTCGGGCTCACCGGCGTTGGCCAGATAGTAGAGATAAGCGGCATTGACGGTTGCGATATCGCGCAGCGAACGCGGGTCCACCCGGTCAGGAGTGTCCTCGCTATTATGGTGAGTCTCAACTCCGCTGCCGCTGTAACCCCAGACAGTCGGGACATTGATTGTAGGCTCACTCAAGTAGGTGTCGGTTCCACTCATGAATGCGTGCTCATGCCAGGGCCGATGCACCTGGGGAAAGTACTCCTCAGCGACGTGCAAGATGAACGCGTCAGTGTAGGACTTTGCCACGTGCGGATTCATGTAAAACGTGTACTCCGTCCCCGCCAGGTCATAGGAGGCGGCCGGCGTGTCCATGCACAGTGCCGCGACCGTGTGACGCATTCGCTCACGATGGGTTTCGATGTAGTGCATCGATCCGTAGAGTTCGCCCATGATGAACAGTCGGATGCTTCGCTTCGGCTGTGGTAGCTTCCCGGAAGTTATCATCCGGTTTAGCGTCGCCAGCGACTCAAGCATGGCCGCAACTCCGGTAGCGTTGTCCTCAGCTCCCTGTTCGGACGAATGGCCGAGCGTCAACACTTCTTCGGAACCCTTTCCAGGGATAACTCCAGTTATATAAGGGTAGATACTGCTGTAGTAGCGGCTGTCGACCGTGGCTTTTACTCTCACGACGCCGCGCTCAGCGAGAAGTTGACGAACCAGTGCGGCTTGCCGGGGAGTAATCGAAAACGAAAGTAGCGGGGTGCTGCCCTTGGTGAATGCCCATCCATTGTCTCCCCAGGCGTTGATCCATTGCCGGCCATCCTGAAGGCTCGGGTTCTCGGTGAAAGCGTTGATCGCGCCGGCGGCTCCGGCTCTCACCAGCGCCCACTTGATGTCTGCGGGATTCCGGCTGGTCAGCACGAGCTTGCCCTTGAGCCGCATCTGTGCAATCTTGGCGGTGTCGGTCTCCTTGAGTTCCATCACCTCCGCTGTGACACCCTGGGGAGATGTTGGGCCACTCCACATGCCGAGCGAAGTGGGAACTTTCTGAAAGTCTGCCAGGGTGGACTGATCGGCGGGCAATGAGGGATCGACGATTTCTAAGCGAGCGGACCTCGCATCCCAGGCGAGGGGCATGGTCCAAAAACCGGACTGGCTCACGCCGTCCGCCGGTGCTCCCAAAAGCTCGACGTTTTTCAGGCCAATGTCTTCCATGGTCTTCTTCAGAAATTCCGCTGTCTCTTGGAACTTCGGATACGTAAACCAGCGGTCCGTCGAGTACACCTGCCGCATGAAGTCCATGCCTTGGTTGGGCTGCATCTCTGGGCGGATGGCTTGAACCAATTGCACAAGGTCCACTGGCGCCGAAGTCAACGTCCATCCTGAACCCAGCAGGAGGGAGATGACCACGAGTGCCTTCAGGAGGCGAAGAATGGAACTTAGCTCAGCGGTCATTCGGCGTTCTTGTTTGCATGCAGAATTGTGCGCCATCAATCAATAAGGCCCACAGTCTACCTCTGTACGAGGGTCTGTACAGTCTACCTCTATGTAGTAGTGTCCGATGGGATAGCGGGTGCTGCTCAAGTTCGTACCGGACTACAGCGGGTTGGGATAAGGATAGGTGTTACAAAATGGGGTAAGAACATGGGGCCATTTGCCCTGTCTGGGTGCGGACGCAGACCGTCAGGGGCGCCCAGGATGAAATCCCTTCGCATTATGCGAGCCACCCTGCCGCTTTCGAAGTCAAATAGGAGGCTGGGTGTAAGTTGTCGGTCGTTCGAGAAGTCAAAACGAAAACCTGTTGCCTTGGCACATCGTTACGAATGTTGAAGAATCGTCCGCGTCGCCGTCTGCTCCACCACATCCTCATCGGAGTTGGGAGTGTCGCGCTAACCGTCATCTTCATGCAGTTGTTTCCGAAGCGTGATTTCGTCTCTCGAGTAAGCATCGGGACGGCCTATCCTGCACTATTTCTCACCGCAGCTGCACTCCTGTTGGGTCCCCTCAATGTGCTGCGGCGAAAAGTCAATCCGGTAAGCTTCGACCTGCGGCGTGACTTGGGCATTTGGGCAGGAATCTCAGCACTGACACACACTGCGGTCGGCCTGAATGTTCATTTGCGCGGCAGTATGTGGCTATATTTCATGGATCCTCGCCACCACCTACGGCGGGACGCTTTCGGTTTCGGAAACTACACGGGTGGTATTGCAGCGCTAGTGTTCGCTCTGCTCTTGGTGCTGTCCAACGATGTTTCACTTCGCAAGCTCGGAGTCGAGCGCTGGAAATCGCTTCAGCGGTGGGCGTACGCGGGAATCGTGGTTACCGCCGCTCACTCGATCGCATATCAGCAAATCGAGAAGCGCATTCCGCCTTTCCAGGTGGTTCTTTACGTCGTACTTGGAATTGTGCTGGCCTTCCAGATAGCGGGTGCCTTCAAAAGCCGGCACCTCAATTAATGCGGTAGCTGGAGTCGCTGCCCCAACATCCCATGCAGAGAGCGACCGCTCTAAGTCTCAGCCACCTTATCTGGTCTTAGACTCCCGGTACCATGGCTACAATCAGAACTTAGTATTTAGAGGTGCCTGTGGCATAGCCGAAACTGTGCTGTCCCCGTGCTGGGGTACATGACCGACCTGGTTCGCGTATGCTGGAAAAGGAAAGGTGAGGCTTGACCGATTCGGTGCGCCCCTCATCAATTCGATTGCACTGGGTGCGAGTGCCGTTCTGGGAACCTTTTCGCATCTCCAACGGAGAGGTTTCCGTCAAGGATGCGATCTTGGTCCAGGTCGAGGCGGGTGGCAAGACCGGCTGGGGCGAAGCCTCTCCCTTAGCGGGGTCTGCTTATTCCGGGGAGACTCCGCAGAGTACCTGGGACTTCCTGCGCGATCGCCTGGTGCCAGGTTTTCTAGAGCAGCCGGAACTCGATCCGCTCCGTTGCTTTGAGAGTTTATCGAAACTTCCGGGAGAGCCTTTTGCAAAGGCTGGACTCGAAGGGGCCGTGTGGGACCTGCGTGCGCAGCAGGCCCGAGTACCCTTGTGGTCCTTGTTGGGAGGGCTTCACCGGCCCATCCAATCAGGAGCGACAGTCGGCCTCATGCCCGAACTTCCCGACCTCCTGAATCGCGTGCAAAGGTTCCTGAGGCAAGGCTATCGGCGCATCAAGATCAAAATCGCGCCCGGGCGGGACTTGGAACTGGTGCGCGCACTGCGCCAGCGCTTCGGCAACATTTCCTTGATGGTGGACGCAAACGCATCCTACCAGCTTGACGATGCGGGCGTTTTCGAGGAACTGGACCGCTTCGACCTCATGATGATTGAACAACCTCTAGCGCGGGAAGCTTTGACCGAACATGCTGAGCTTCAAAGACGACTGCGCACTCCGATTTGCCTCGACGAGTCTGCGGACGATCTCGACTCGGTTCGATCCATAATTCGGCAGGGCAGCGGGCGTATCCTCAACATTAAGGTCCAACGTATGGGAGGGCTCTGGCCGGCGCGCCAGGCGCATGACCTGGCGAGGGCTGCCGGCATTTCGTGCTGGCTGGGTACCATGCCGGAGCTGGGCATTGCATCGGTGCAAGGCTTGCATCTGGCGACACTCCCCAACTTCACGCTGCCCTCGGACGTGGTAGCTTCGGAGCGTTGGTTCGTCGACGACGTCCTCGCTCCGCCGATTTCGGTTACCGAGAATGGCTTCATTTGTCTCCCGGATGGCGTGGGAATGGGATATCGGGTAGCGGCCGACAAAGTTGCGCAGTACCGCACCCACTTTGAGGAACTGCGAGCATGAGTTCACTTTCCGTGGTTGCGTGCCACCAGAGTTTGCTCCATGGTCTCATTCCCGCGGTGCCGGTGATTTTCGGCGCGTCTGGCCAGATTGACGCGGCCGCGCAGGAGCGGTATGTGGCGCACATGGCGGTACAGCCTGTGGCTGGAGTGGCTGTATGGGCGCACACTGGTCGCGGCCTGTTACTCAGTCGCGAACAGCGGATCCAGGTCCTGCGAACTTGGCATGACGGACTGGGGAGAGGGAAGACCCTCATCGCGGGTGTCGGCGGTTCTCCACAACACGCTGGCGACGCCAAAGCGTTTGCTGATAGTGCTCTAAGGATGGCCGCCGACGCTCTGGATAATGGCGCACATGGCTTAATGGCTTATGCGCCGACGCCCTTTCGGCAATCCAATCAATGTGAGGATTTAACGCTTGCTTATCACAAGCAGCTCGCCTCGATGGGTGCTCCCCTGATTCTGTTCTATCTGTACGAGGCCGCGGGCGGGATTTCGTATTCGCTCGAACTCCTGCGTAATCTCTTTGCACTCCAGGAAGTGGTTGGGATCAAACTCGCCACGCTCGACAGCGTGATGACCTTCCAGGATGTCGCCTCCCTCATTCAGCGCGAGTTTCCGGAAAAACTATTGATCACTGGAGAGGACCGCTTTCTGGGCTATAGCCTAATGTGCGGAGCGCAGGCAGCTCTAATCGGCATGGGTGCAGCCTGCACCGGACTACAGCTCGACCTCATGCAGGCTTATTTCCGGGGCCGAGCCGCGGAATTTCTTGCGCTGTCGCGGTTGGTGAACGAACTGGCTGAGGTTCTCTTCGTTTCGCCGATGGAGGGCTACATCGGCCGCGTGCTTTGGGCATTGGTCCACGAACGCATTATTGGAGTTGAATCCAGTTACGACCCTTGGGGACCAAAGTTGCACGAGAGCGAATTCGCGGAGATCGGCAATGTTCTTCACCGAGTAGCTCGGAACGAACAAACAAAAGGCAATTGAGAGCTCCTTATGTGGGAGTTACTTCCTCCCAGAGTTCGGCTGGTTGGTGCTCCGTGCCTCAGCGAACGCAGCGCTCGGCAGATCGCTGAGGACTTCGAGCGATTCCGTAATGGTCTTCCGCGGCCACTCGAGGCTTACGTACTTGCCACCTACGGCATTGACCTTGCGAGTGAATATGCCGGTTTGCGTGTGAAGAATTTCTTTGGCAAGGCTTCCGGACAGCTTTCGCTCGCTCTGCACCAAGTGGAGCGGGACGCCGAGGCTGGTTTGGGCTTTGTCATCTTGAAGACAGTTATCGCCCAGGACTCGAGCGGTGAACGAAGCATGCGCGAGTGGGCCATCCCTGAAACACGGATGCTCGTGGAACCGATTCGTGGGCGCATGGGCGTCAAGGGATGGACGGTCACGTGGAAGGGGCGAGGCTGGTTTGATACGTTCGCCGCCTACCGCCACTTTTTTGGCCAGGCGCTGAGCGTGGGGCAAGTGGCGGACATGCTGGTTGTGCCCTCAGTGAAGTATCACCTGCCAGGCGGTCAAGAGACATTCTGGAAGCAGGAAGAGTACAACTTCACCACCCTCCGCCTGCTCGAGACTTGGATTGAGGCCTGCGGCAATCAACCGATGCCCGTCGAAAAGGACTTCAGCCCGACCCTGGCCGGCGACGAGCGTGCCACTCAACAGGCGAAGATTGCCGAGTGGCTCAACCTGGTTCCAGGTCTGATCCACCGCGCCTCGCCAGGCAAGGTCCGGGTTGGACTCAAAATTTTCAACACACTTTTTGAAGACGATTTTCAGCTGCAAATGCTCAATACTGTACACCGCGCGCGGCCGGGCGAAGATCGTGCAGATTTTCTGGTTTACGCGAACCGCCTGTTCGACCTCGCCAAAAAATTCGAAGACAAAGTAGGTGTTGCTTACGGCGGACCTGACCTGAGTGATCGGAATCTGGCCGTGCTGGAAAAGTTCTTGTCCCTTCGGTCAGACCCGGGTCGGCTGGGGGATTTACCGATCAGCGCCACTGGCGATATTCACTCCGGTCGAATCGCCGCCGAATATCTCTTGCGTGGCGCCTCGACCCTCCAGATGCACACCATCTTTCAGTTGCCCAACGGGCATTTCTCAATGCAGACCGGAAGCAAGACAGAGAAGGCGTTACATCACCTGCTCTTTCATCCTCAAGAGGGCCTTATCGCCTGGCTGCTGGACCTGAAGCAACGCTTTGGCTGGGAGCAGGCAATGAATGTGTATCAGATGGCCCAATGGTGCCAGAAAAACTGGAAGAACACTGTTGAAGAGTTGAGTTCGGCGGACCAGAACGCATAATCATCCGCAAACTGGGTGCCCGTTAGTTAGATTCTCGCGACGACTAGTAAATTTTAGCTCTCTTGCAAGGGCTCAATGCGCGTCTTCTACGGCTGGTGGATTGTCCTCGCTGCATTTCTCAACCTTTTCTTCTCGGTCGGGATCGTCTACTACGGCTTCCCGGTCTTCTATCCTTCGATGATCGATTCGCTCGGGTTTACCCGGGCCCAATTGACCCAGGGCTTTCTGCTGGGATTCGTGGCGGCGACCCTATTATTCGGAGTCTTGGCAGGCGTACTGATCGACCGATTGGGATCTCGTCAGGTGATTCGGATCGGCATTTGGTGTGTGGGGCTGCCGCTGATTCTGATGGGAAGCATGACACGCCTGTGGCAATACTACCTGCTCTGCATCATGGAAGTCGTCGGTTACGTACTGACCGGACCTATTCCGAACCAAGTACTGATCTCCAACTGGTTCCGGCTAAAGCGTGGCCGTGCCATGGGAGGTGCCTACCTTGGATTAGGCGTAGGCGGCGCAATTTCGCCGCTTCTGATTAACGGCCTGATTCAGAGCTTGGGCTGGCGGCGCGCCTTTGAAATCATCGGAACTCTTATCTTGGTCGTGCTTTTTCCAGTGGCACAGTGGATCACGCGCTCCAGCCCGCGCGAGTTGGATCTTCTTTCCGATGGGCTTTCCCCGGCGTTTACGCCAGCATCTGAACCTGGTTCGGGCGCAGTGAACTCAGCTGCCGCCGGAGTGGACGTAGCACGAGCCGTACGCAGCACAAATTTTTGGCTCATCCTGGCTGGCTGCACCCTGACCATCGGCGCGATCGGCGCCGTGACCCAGCACCTGATCCTATTTCTTAAAGGTCAGGGATATTCCCTGAGCGCGGCTTCCCGTGTATCGAGTTCCCTGCTGTTCTCGAGCCTCGCGGGACGCGTGATCGTAGGCTACATTGCAGACCGATACAACAAGAAGAATGTGATGGCGTTGTTCTACCTGGTGCTCGGACTGGCAATCCCTCTATTGTTCTTGGTCCAGCAGCCTGCCGCCGTCTGGGGATTCGCACTACTCTTCGGGTTCGCCATGGGTGCCGACTACATGCTGATTCCGCTGGTTACGGCGGATTGCTTCGGCTTGTCGGCTCTCGGAAAGGTCTTGTCGCTAATTATCATGGGGTATTCGGTCGGCCAATGGTTTGCGCCGTGGCTGGCGGGGAGAATCTTCGACGCCCGCCACAGCTACGATCTTGCCTGGATCATCATGACGGCCGCTGCGATTCTGGGTGCTGCATTGATTCATGCCGTATCAGCAACGGACGTATAACCTGCCAGAATTCCGGAGGCTTGAGGCGGTCGAGCTATTGTACCGATGCCTAGACTCCCGTGCTGCCGATCGGTCCGCGAACAACACGGTGCCAGATCGCCAGCCGCACCATAAGAGTTGGTGGAAGCGAGAAGCCAAGCGATTTTTTTTGCTATGCCGCTAATACTTGGTCGAGCAGCTGCCCCACAGCTCGTTGGGCTTCGAGGATGGAATAGCGATGGTCCATCGCTCCAGCCAAATCGGTGTTAGCGAACGCGATTCGGCCAAAGGGTGCATTGCGCAGAACCTCTCGCGGAGCAGGTTGGCCATCGCGGCCAAAGAAGAATCCTGGCTGCGGGCTAAGGTAGGCGTGCCCCCAGCGGTTCAAAATGATGCCGGCGATATGGCGCTGGGCATTAAAACCAGCGCCTGCAAACATCTCACTGAACTGTTCGCGGATTCGCCGTTCATATTCCCGAAACGACGTTCCCATCATTTCTCCGCGGCCCCGATTGCCCTGTTCCTCCGTCGAGTAACCTGGATAAGAGTAGAGAACCTTTACGGAGAGTACGATTGGCGAGTCTGGGCCGATCGTGGAATTTTCAATCCCGGTAAGCGCCAGTTTGCGGACCTCCATGTAATTACCGATGCCTTCAAACCAACGACAGCCACTCATTCCCATCTTGTACAAGAACCGCCAATTTCTAACGGCCACGTTGGCCATCATGCACGGAGATCGATAGAACTGGGAATACGCCTGCCGATGGGCTTCCGGGAGATCTTTCACAATGTGCTTAGTGGTCCAGCTTCCGCCCGCCATGACAGCAGAGCGAGCCTTAAGTCGGTATAGCTTGCCGTCCTTAAGGTATGCGACAGTCAGCGAGTCGGTTTTGCTCGGCTCACCGTTGTGCTGGATAGCGACAACAGTTGATGAGAGGCGAATTCTTGCCTCAGCTCCGACAACGTCCAGGGCAGAAAAGTTCACCCGGTTGCGACTAACGCCCTCCACGCCGTCAGGGCCATCAATTGCTGCGGGAATCAGAGTCTTCACCATCAATCTCGCGATCGTGGTGTTGCCGCCAGGAAACATCTGATCTGTGCCGCTGGTCTCATCCGCTAGGGGATGAAGCATTTCGTAGGCGTAGTCCGAGTACGCAGATAAGGCATCAGGACCAAGGCCGGAGCCTCCTCCTTCCACCGGGGCCAGAAATGTCCGAACGGTCTCGCGGCTCAGCCCGAATCGTTCCATGTAGTGCTGTTCGAGAGTAATGGAGTCGAGATAGCGGGAACTGGCATCCCCTTCCACTTTGGGATGCTCGAATTTCTTCTCTCGCATGGGCTGGCCTTTCAGCCAACGGAGCCATTCCAATCGCGTTGTCTCGGAAATCGGAGCACCCTCCAGGCTTCTTCCCAAAGGATCGATCAACCAAAACCCAACTCTCTGGCCAAATCTTGCACCAAACCAGAATCCATAATGTCCATGCCGCAGCCCGACGGCTTCGTAGGGAGTCTTCGAGATGGCCAGCTCTGGCTGGGTTCCATCCCATTTCTGATAGGTCAGCTTTGGTACCTTCAAGCCGATGGAATTGTAGAAATGTGCCAGAAAACTGTACGGGTATTGAAGCTGGAATATCGCGGAGCCCTGATGCGCGATCAGCCGCTGGCCGTCGACCAGAAACTCGTTTTGCTTGGCCTCTCCGCCAAAAATTGGGTGGTTCTCGAGAATCAAGCACTTCATTCCCGGGCCAGCGTGACGCTGGAAGAAAAGGGCAGCAGCCAGTCCGCTGATCCCACCACCGATGATCACGCAATCGTAGGTCTCACCAGTGTTAATGATGTCCTTGGGAAGTGGATCGTAGAGGCCATCGCGGATTGTATGGCCAGCTTTTATGACATCAAAAGTATTTCCGTTTGAGGGGCTGTATTCGCCGACTCCGCCGAAGCCGGTGAAGTCATCCTGAGCTGCGAGCAGTTCCGCTGGCGTCACGGACTCGAGCAAGGCTGCCCCAGACGCCAGCAGTGCGGAACCCAGGAAATCACGGCGCGTGATCGATGCGTCCATGCCGAGCATTGCGTGGCCCGGCATGCGGGATGTGGCATCAGACGACACGCGGGCTCCCCAGCGGGCCTCCGTGCTGCTGGAGCCTTTCGCGAACCATGCGAGACATGCGGTCGATTATCTGGTGTGAAGTTTCGCTCGGTCAAATAAAGTAATTGCAGTGCGCGGAAATAGGCACAAGATGTACAAGCATTTGTCGGTCTCCTCAGCATCCGCTGCAGTTCCCGCTGCTTGTAACCGGCAAACGATTCTTGTTTTGCGACGCAGATTACGAATGATGGAATATCCCTGCGAGATTCGGCACTCACAGCACATGTGCAGCACGGATCATCCGGAGCTGTGACTGTTTCGCGCCGGCTCGCAACCGCGATACCCGAGCTTCGCAGAGTCCAGGGATTGCTGATCTCGGATAAGACTTGGATCCCCGCAGCTTGGCCGAATTCCGCGATGTTTTATCTCCGGAATACCGCCTGGTCCGCCCACCAATAAATTGCGACTCAAACTGCCGACCAAGATGCAAGCAGTTTGCTTTCTGTCTTAGCCGGAGAACACTGTTCCTCCGCGTGTTGCCTCGGCGCAACTTGACGGTTTGTAATGACTGAGGACCCTAACGTAAGTATCGATGGACGTTGCGTTGACTCTGTATAACAAGACATTGTCAACGTAAATCTGGACGGCAACTACCGGATGAGAATCCGTCGTCCCTGCAACGACGTGAGCAGGGGAGCTGACCACCGAATTGGGAGTGGGCGTGCACACGGTGACCGAGGGATTGGTTTGGCTCAGTGGGCAGAGTGCGAAGGCATGCCCCTGAGTTGTCCAGGCGCAGGGCGGCGCAACTGGATCCATTGAAGCTCTCCGCTACGAATAAATGCGGCTCAACCTACTCGTACCCTAATCCCTGAATGGGGTCTAACTGCGAGGCCTTCCGCGCGGGATAGTAGCCAAACAGGATTCCTATCGCGGCGGAGAATAGGCCTCCGATGGCAAAGGTTGGAGCTGAAAGCTTGGTCGGCATCTGGAACAGATTCTCCACCAATGCCGAGGAGAGAAAGCCAGCCAAGAGGCCGAGAATACCACCAAGCAAGCTCAGCACGATGGCTTCGCTCAGAAATTGAAGTTGAACCTCCCACTCCGTCGCCCCCACCGCCAAGCGTACGCCAATCTCCCGCGTACGCTGGGTAACCGACACCAGCATAATATTCATGATGCCTATGCCACCCACCAGCAAGGATAAAGATGCGACACTGGCCAACAGTATGGTCATAATCCGGCTCGTCACCAGCTGCGCCTGAACGACGTCTTCCGGCCTGCGAATATTGAAATCATCATCCTCGCCCGGATTCAGGTGGTGTCGTTCGCGCAGGAGATCCACAATTTGCCTGGTAGCTTCCGGCATGGCTTCGCGCGACACCGCGGAACAGAAAATGTCGTCTAGCCAGAATGTTCCGCTAATCCTTTTTTGCGCTGTCGTAAACGGCATCACCACAAAATCGTCCTGGTCCTGCCCGGTGGCGGAAAACCCTTTGGCCTGCAGGACACCAACAACCTTGCAAGGCACACTCTGGATTCGAACCGTCTGGCCAACTGGATCCTCGTCGTCGAAGAGGCCGTCGACCACCGTCTGACCGAGAACACAAACTGGCGCAGCCGCCTCCACGTCAGCCTCAGTGAAGAAAGCCCCCAAGCGAAGATTCCACCGACGAATCTGCACAAACTCCGGCGTGACACCGCGATACGTGGTTGCCCAGTTCTGCCCGGCGTAGATGACTTGGATGTGTCCATCGACATTGGGAGACATCCCCTTGATCAAGGGAACCTGCTGTACGATCGCGGTGGCGTCCGCCAGAATCAGAGTGCGATCACCGCGGGCGCCGTAACGGACCCCACTCCTTGAACGGCTTCCTGCCTCCACCCAGATAAAGTTGTCCCCCAGATTCTGCAGTTGCTTCTGGATGGTGCTGCTGCCTGCATTGCCAATCGCGACAACACAGATGAACGCCCCAACTCCTACAGAGATGCCGAGAATCGTGAGGATGCTTCTGATCGCGTTACGCTGCAGAACGGTGGTTGCCTCCCGAACTATGTTCCCGAAATTCATCGCAATCCCGACAGATCCTCGCGTGGTGCAGTTTGTTTGGCTGGCCCTCAATCACTGCTGGGGCCGTTGCTCTGCGCTTACCTGAATCTGTCCTTCGGTGTACCAGCCGTCGGGATCACGGCCCGCGATCGCAAAACGAATAGCCGGTTTTCCGCTGCGTGGATCGAGCATGGCCATCCGGAAATCGTAAGTTCCCTCCGGTAGCGTCTCCGGGATATAAAGACTGCCATCATAGACGGCATCGCCGGGAAGCCACTTTCTGACGTCCACGGGGACATTGATCACAGCGCTCTCCCTTATGGAACGCAACTGAACGGCGAGCGGATAATTGATGTAAGGAGGAGCCACACCCGCATTCAGCCACCACATGTGGATGGGCATCATAGAGCCAGCCACAAGGGCTTTGGGATATTCCAGCCGACGCAGCAAAAATCGGTATCCCATCTTTTTCTGAAAGTCTTCGAACGCAAGCTTCCAGTCATCTGGAATCGGCGACGACTTCAGATTCACCGAAGTAACGTGCCAACGCAGCGCCTGTTCCAGAATGTAGTTCACATCGAAGTGATCTCTTTTCCACTCAGAAACCGTGCCGCAGACCTCCAACGACACCGGCCGCTGTTGCCAGACATCCTGAATGCCAGCCCGTACCACCTGCTGCGGATAAATATCGAGCATCTCCGGGTGAAAGTAGGGATTGTCAGATTTCGTGCGCAGATCCCCGAGACAATCCAGCCGCCAGCCGGCGCCTCGGCTGGTTCCATAACTTAGGGCCTGCTGTTCGTCGAAATTCATCAACAGCGTTGTATGGGGAAACGCGTCGAACCAGATATCGATCAGCGCCTTCTGGTACGGGAACGCAGGCATGTACGGGCTCCAGCCCTCACCCCAGTAGCCGACCGAGGATATGTCCACGCTGTCGAGGTAAGGATTCCCGTCATAGCGCCTTCCGGCCTCGGCCACCAACTCGCCCCAGTACTTCAGATAAGTGAGATCCGAAAAATCAGGCTGCCAGATGGAGCCATCTTTGTCGGTGGGCTGGTTGGCTCGGCGTGCACCAGACTTCTGATACCACTCGGGAAGCGGATCTTTGTTGGAGTACGGCATGAGCCGGACAGCCAGTGTCTGCCCATGCGCTCGCGTCTCTTTGAGAGCGAGATCAATGATGTCCCAGCGGATTTTTCCCTGCTCCGGTTCCAAAGCATTCCAATACCAGCGCAGATAAGCAATGGTAGTGTCAGGAAAATCGGGCTTCTTTGTCGCCTGCGGCAACTTCGTAACCGGGCCCACTTCCGACCACTCCAGCGGCGGATTAGTGGCTTGTCCATTGAATCGGTTGAAAGTGGTGATTCCCATATTTGGATTGACCAGCACGTCATTGATGGGAACTGGGCGCACGATCACCGTGTCGTGTTGTGCGTAGGAGAAGCAACTAACAGATACGAATACAGCCAGCAATAGAAGATTTTTCATCGGATCCTCAGCTTCTGCTGGCGCATCAGGTCACGCACAAGAACGTAATTCGCATTTACTGCTCTAAATTAGAAAAGAATAGAAACTCTCTGTAAGGCTTGCCCACCCTGTTACATCCACCTCATGCAGGCGCTGAATGACGATGATCTTCTACAGAGTTTTAGTTTAAGAACTTAGTTTGGAAATCGTAATGCCCAACGCTTGCAGTCGGCGATGACACAACAAAGGAGTAAACCCCTGACTCAATTCCTCGAGCGGGCAAGTCAAACACCAGTCGGGCATTGCCGTTGCTGGAGATTATCGGTAGCAATCTTGCAGACCACAGCGGCCCTTCTGCCCTTTTGGTCTCAAGACGCACCTCGTATGGACCGGAGGCCACGCCGTGTAGAGCAATTTCCACGATGATTCGTTGAGTTGAAGATTTGATGTCGACCTGCGGAATCGGGGTCTCAGCGCTGCGTGAACGATCCGCAACCAGGGTAAGAGCGACTATCGACGGCTGCAATAATTCCGCTTCTTTGACGAGATTTGCCGAATGCTCTCTCTCCTGGGCCAGCTGATTTTCCAGGCGCGCATGGCTCGTGCGAACGCCGCTTACGTATACCAATGTAGAAATGACAACTAAAACTAAGGCGGCGAAAGCGCCATAGCGTGTTAAATGAGAAACCCACGGAGTAGGCGGTCTGACAAAACTTTCGCGGTTTGTAGCGGTGTGATGCAACGGTTGCGTCTCGAAGTAATATCTTAAGAGTTGGGCGAACCGCAACTTTTCCTTGCGCTGGGGAGGCTCCAGGAAATACTTCTCGACGGCAGCTCTATCACCTGAATTCAGCGATCCTTCCAGGTACTCTTCGATGATCTCGTCCTCGACCGAATCCACGATATCGATCATCACCTGATTATTGACAATGCCGTCGCTCACTTTGTCTTCAAGCTCGGTCTGATTATCGAGCTTGCCCAGCAAGTACTCGCGCATCAAGTTGCGATCGGCAATGCTCTTCATAGCTTCGCCTCATCTGCTTTCAATTCGCCCACTGATCAAGACAGGCGGCAACACAAACGCGCAGGTCCCTGCGAATTCTGCACATTCTGATGCGCAAAGCATTCACTCCCCCGAGTCCGTCAGCGAGATGTTTCCGCGCCTCAATCTTGTCACGTCCTTGTCCTTGATGATATCGGACTACCACATCGCGATCGCCCGGGGAGAGCTTATCCATGCAGCGTTCCAGACATTTCAGCTCCTGCTCGTGAATCTGCAGGTCTGGACATGTCGGCACGGCGATGTTCTCCCCCAAGCTGGCCGGTTTGCGTTGCCGGAGATCCTGCCGCCAGACATTCTTGGCTACTCCGAAGCAATAAGCCAAAGGGCTTGAGTGTTCTCGCAAAGTGTCAATTTTTCCAACTACTACGTCAACCGTCTTATCGAACAGGTCCTCCGGATCTGAGCAGCCCTTATGTATGAAGTACCGCACCAATTTAGTTCTAATCGACTGATACTCCAACACAGCCCTTTCATCGTTCTCAGAGAGCCAGCGAAGAAACCGCCCAAAGGCCTCGGCTGTGAGCGTCCGGCTGGCTCCCGGTGCCACCATAGGCGGCTCACCATAGAACACAGATAAGCTGAAGTCAACGCTCTCACCTGTACTCTCCCTGCAACGCGAAAGCTGCCCAATAATACGGGTTCGACCACTGTCGGTCCTGCAGCATTTCGAGCTGGGCTCCGCGCAACGCCGAGCTCGGGGTTTCACCTTTCTGGATACGCGTGTACAGAGCTGCCATGAGTTTTGCGGTGGCTTCGTCATTGACCTTCCACAGACTGGCAATGACGCTCTTCGCGCCTGCATACAGAAAGCCCCTAGGCAGCCCGATTATCCCTTCCGCCTCGAGGTCCTTGCCCAACGCGGATTCGCAGGAACTAAGTACCACGAGATCGGCCGACAGCTTCATTTTGTAAATGTCTCCCAGTCGCAGGTAGCCATCCTGTCTTCGTCCGTTCCTATCGATTAATGACAAGATCAGGCCAGACATTTCAGGGCGTCGAGGATCAACGAGCCCGTGCGTGGCAAAATGAAGCAGGCGAAATCGGGTAAGCCCGTCGCGAAGCACAAGCTCCCGGCTGGCCGAGAAGTCCAGGGCCACCTCTAGCAGCTGCGAATCCTCCGAATGGAGGACTTTGGCAATCGCATTGGCCTCGTCACGTGATGCCTGCAGCCTAGGAATATATTGTGCCCCCCCGATATCGCGGATGGCTCGGGTCAGGGCCGCCGGGTGTTCCTGCGGCCCCCGCTCGCGAACTCGATTCTTTAATACTCGTGGATCATCTGCTTCGAAAACCGGATCTGCAAAAATTGCCGCAGTTGCTGTTGGCGGTACCCTCTTCGACGACGCTTTCCTTAGCGTTCCGAGCACTGAGGCCGAAGGCAGGACGTCTAGTTCATAGCGGCTGACCAGAAGCTGATCACTTACTTCTGGAACAGGAAGCGCAGCGAAAGGCACGTATTGAAGAGAACCGTCTGGGACGATCAGGATGCGCTTTGCTTTTGCCAGGGGGATAGGACCAAGCAGCAGTTTTGAGAGTTGGTGGGCATACGCCTGATGTTGTTGTTCCTGCCGGCGGGCTCTTGCCTGGTAATCGCTTGCACTCTCTCGCGCTTTCAACTGAGGAGGGACGAGCGTCTGGCGAAAACTGTCCACCAATTTCCTGATTCGCGGCGACTGCGGCAGTTCATGCCCGGTGATTTGGCCCTTATCCACCGCCCACACGTAACTCTTCTCCTCACCGAGCGCATATTCGAGTAAAACGGTGTCCTCGGATTCGAGCTCGGCCTGCACCCCCTTCAGTGCTAGAGTCGGAGACGGATCTTCTATGGCCTGCCCTGCAGTTGCAACGTCCGGCTGCGGTCGAGGGTGCAATTGTTTTTCCAGGAGTTCCTCACAGGGCGCGTCCTGGCTAGAGGTCGTCAGCAGGTCCAATAAAGATCGAGCCCGGCTTCTTTCAGATGCGTCGAAGGCCTTTTCAGCGAAACCGCGGCCCGGCTCTGTTCGGTCCAGCGACATGAGTATTTCTATATAAAGCGCGTAGTACGCGTGAACCGCGGCGAAGTACGAAGCTCGTGAATCGAAGTGAGAGATTGACATCCTTTGCTTCTCGACGATGTCAATCGTCCTTTCGATGGCCGACTGTGCTTCCTCCAAACGTTTGAGCCGCATATAGACACGGGCAAGCTCGTACTGGACTTTGGCAATTTCTTCAACTTCGCCCAACCGTTGCTCCAAGAGATTTCCGCTCTCTAAGGAAGCAATGGCTTGGGAATACCTGCCCCGCTTGGCTTGAAGGTGACCTAGTTGGATTAGAACTTTTCCCTGGCCATAGAGGTTGTGGGCCGTACGGTAGGTTTCCAGAGAGCGGTGGTAGAACGCCTCGGCTTGACCGTATTGATTTGCGGCCTGGTACGCAACTGCAATGTCAGCGAGCGAACTGGCGACGGCTACCGGGATACCTGACCGGTGCGCCAGGTCAATCTCCCGTCGGTAAAGGGGCAGCAGCGGTTTGTAATTTCTCATCATCGCCAGGGTCTTGCCCATATCGGTGATCGCTTCAATTTCCCCGAACGTGTCATGAACACTGGCAAAAATCGCCTGCGCCTGGCGATAGTATTCCAGCGATTTCTGCCAATCGCCGGTTTGCCGGCTTATGTATCCCAGGCCATTCAGCACGCTCGCTTCCTCGTCCTTGCTGCCCAACCGGCGGAGGGCGGGTCTGGCAAGGTTGTAGTTACATTGCGCGGTTTCGAATTGCCCTTTAAGAACCGCAAATATTCCTAGATACGAGCGCATGCGGGCAACGCCATAGCTATTCCCGGTCGACGACCACAACTGCAACGCCTGCTGAGATGCCTCCAGAGCTTCCACCTGCCTGTCATCGCCGTAAACGGCGGCGGAGGCCAGCATGAGCAAGCTTCGAGCCTCCCCGTTCTTATCTCCCGCCCGCGCGAAGAGCTCCCGCGCCTGGCGAAAGAAACTCTCGCTCTCCGCCCGTTCCCCGGCAAATTCCAGCAAGGCTTCTCCCCGGGATTCCAGGGCTTCGGCTTGGGCAAGTTGACTAAGATCCCGGCACGAATCAAGCGCCTCTTTGGAGTAACGCTCAGCCAACGAGACCGGCCCGGTGGCCGCATAGGTGCGCGCCATGCGGCTCAGCGCTTTGCATCTGTTTTCCGGATCTTGCGCTGTTTTGAGGGCTTGCCCATAAGACCCGCGCGCCCGGTCATACTGACTGAGTGTGGAATAGATGTCACCAGCTTGCAGGTAAGCCTCGGCGGCTTCGTCGTAGGAACCAGCCGCTACAAAAAGTCCGGCGCTCGTGCGGAAGAGCCCGGCCGCCCCAATCGAATCCTTCGCCGTCTGCGTAACGCGCAGAGCGGCTGCCATCTGAAAAGCCGCTCTTGCTCTTCGGAGGAGCCGCCCCCCGCGATCTGCCGTCTCAAAAGAGCGCGCCGGGCTAGCGCCATTGTTCTCTCGTGGAACGCTATAACGCTCGGAACCACTCGGGTCCGCAGTCTGGCCGCACAACGATGGTGAACAAAAGGCCAGCAACGCGAAATAGACCGCAGCCCGCATTTTTCATCCCTGGTTGACCGCTGGTTCTCATTTCACAGGGGCTTGCCAGGCACTTACGCCGCTCGCCTTTCCTTGTATTCCCCGCCTGGGGGCTCGTGTCGCAAAAGATTTTGAGCACACTGTTGAGCAGAATAGACCTCATCCAGATCGAGGCGACCCTGTTCCGCCTCCTTAGTCAAAATGGACGACCATCCCCCCTGGATGAACTTCATCCAGTCAGTTCCACGAAAGTCTTGCAATTTAGCAAAGTCTTGCTCTAGTTCCCCAATTCTTAGACCTCGTTCCTTGGAATGAACTTCCCTGGTGCCCTTCGCCCGCAGTTGCTGCAATGCTTCTGTCTGGTCGAGTGAGTCGGGGGGATCGGCAACGCGGTATGGGAAGTAGATGGAGAGACCGCCTGGGACGAGATTGCCGTCCGGCGGCGCACCGTCGCCAGTGTTCACGTGTACCGCGTTGGCGATAACCACCTCTTTGCTGTCCTGGATGATCTGCTGAATCTTTAAACACGTATCCTTCAGCTCATTGCTGGAAACATCGCTTTCCCGGAATTTCTGGCAGAGGTCAACGATATCCACGAAAAGCCCGAACACAAAACCTTGAGCCTTCTTACGTGCCGTGAGAATTTTCCGACCTGCGTCTTCTCTTTTGCTCAACTCCAGAAGAAGACGGGCGAGCGTGGTCAATTGTGTCGTGAGCCGGCCCATTTTCTTTTTGTCCAAGTCAATGGCTGAAAGCGTGAACGGCCGGAACCCCGTCCTGGGATCGCTTATATAGTCGGAGTAAGCCTTCCGATACACTTCCGGAATGCTTGTGCTTGCCTTGCGCGCGTCGTTAGCGTTGGCGAGCTCTCCTAGACGTCGCAGTATGTCCTCATATGGAAAACTTTGGTCGGGCACGTCGTCCTGCGAAGCGACCATAAAATTAACGTGGTCCCCTAGCTCGCTCGCGAGCTCCACCATACTCATCGAGCAGGCATCCAGTCCGAGGATGTCGATCTTTTTTTTCTGATTATTCTCAATTGGCAGCTGCGCCTTCCTCAACGCTTCCTGTAGGTTCGAGGGGGTGAGATATCTTCTCGGTTTCGTCTTGGCAGAATCGTTCTTGCTTACCGGGTCTTCATCCGCCAACAACTCCGGCCCATGGCCCCACAGGAAGAGAGCGTGGTGGTCGGCTGGCGGGTCCATCTGCACGGCGTCGTCGATGAACTTCGTGAGGTTCTTCGGATCGGCAATCTGCAGTTTCTGGGGAAGTTTAGCCTTCAGCTTGTTACCCTCGAGAAAACTGACTCCGCCTCCTTTACCGTCTCGTTTACCGGCGCCTCTGTCATAGCTTTCAGCCCCAAAAGCATATCGGCGGGCGTGAATGATCGCGTCTGTGTCGAGCTGAGCTACCACAACAACCCCGTCCCCAGCGGCGCGCTTCAGCTGTTTCAGAGATTCCACCGCGAAGTTGGCGAGCAAGCCATCAGCGGACATGTACACCATGATTTTCCATTTCGCACGTTGATTCGTCATATATCCTCCCGTTCAGATGATTCAGAGTCCAGGCGAATTTCGGCCTTCGCACAAGCAGTCTTGATGTTCGCCCGTATCTAAAACCCAGCTGAGTTACGCGACTAGACGCTTCAATTCTTAAATGACCTGGATGGGAAAAGTATTTCAGAGTTCAAAGCCGGCCTCCCGTGGCCCTGGATTCGGCAACGATAAACACGTTCTCTTCCAACCCAAACCCAAGGATAGTCACAGACTCAAGTTGGATTTTGATGGTCGGGCGCCTGTCGATTGCGCATTCTGCGCCCAGCGGTGGCAGAAATCAATAAAAAAAGACTGATTAATTTCCCTACCAGCCAATGTGGGTACAGCCGCCTCGGGTGCCCGGCCGAGCGCAGCTCGGCGGCCGGTCGCGGGCATACTTGATCAGAGTTTTCTCAGCCCCGACAAGAGCTAGCCCGCTGTGAGGATATGCAAGTCTCGCTTGCGCGGATACTCCCCAGCGTCTGGGTTTCGTTTGCAGCCGTCATTATTCGAGCGTTTCGCATCCTTTTTCGTGCCAGGGAAATACTTCGCGAAGGACTGCCATATGGGAGTAGATGCTCTCTTTATATAGGTGACCAGAACTCGGGCTGGATCGCAGATGAAAGACATACAGGCCAATTTGGGTAGGACTCGCCGGGCGCTAATAAAAGGGTGCCGCGACCCGAAGTTTATGCCCGCTTGGGTATCGCGCGCTGATTCGGCCTGCGATGTTCCTTCACCGGCGCCGGCTGTGGGAGAGACGTTTGGTCATTATCGGCTAGTGGAGCAGCTCTCTACGGGTGGTATGGGGATAGTTTATCGTGCATACGATGAACACTTGGATAGAGAAGTTGCGCTGAAAGTACTATCCCCGGGCAGTCTTCATGATCCTGGTGCCTGCAGGCGTTTTCACAGCGAGGCAGTGATTCTTTCGAAACTCAATCATCCCAATATCATCGCGATTTACGATTTCGACGATCACGATGGCATCCACTTCTTGGTTATGGAATACGTGCCAGGCCAGACACTGGCGGCAAAACTTGAGAGGGGGCCGCTCAAACAGGAGGAAGTACTCCAGATTGGAAAACAAATCGCATCTGCGGTACAAGAAGCACATGAACACGGCATTGTTCATCGTGATCTGAAGCCGCAAAACGTGATGCTTACCCCTAGAGGACAAATCAAGGTTGCAGACTTTGGACTGGCAAAGCTCTCTATCCCAATCATCGATCCCGCGGCAACCATAAATATCAGCCGCGATCTTGGAGTAATGGGAACCTTGCCTTACATGCCGCCCGAGCAGTTACGTGGAGAACCAGCCGACTTTCGCAGCGACATTTATTCGGCGGGTGCAGTGCTCTATGAGCTCGCGACAGGGCGCCGCGCATTTCCTGAGACACATGGGCCACAGTTGATCGATTCGATTCTGCACAAAATGCCGTATTTGCCTAGTGCGCTGACGGAGACCGTGTCCCACCCATTCGAGACTGTTGTTTTGAAGTGCCTAGAGAAAGAACCGTCGCGCCGCTATCAATCCGCAACTGAGCTGGGCTTAGATCTGCAGCACCTAAGTAACTACAGAACATAGCAATTTGACAATTGTCCCAAACTGCCATGGGCAGCAAACGTGTATTGACGTAGTTTAGTGCAGCAAACCGCTTAGCACCGGAACCTGCTTCGCGCGTGCAGTCTCGATTTCCGTGCCTGTTGGGTGTCAAACAACCCGCCATGCGAATCTCAGCAGTTGTTTATGTACTGTGCTGCTCGTCGTTCCTGCATGCTCATATGCCGGAGCAGGCAGCCCATCGGTGTTGTTCCGAAAGTTCTGATTGAGCTACCTGCTGCAGACCCAGACCTTAGCTGTCCGCACACGTTTTGAGGCCACGGTCATTTGGAATGTGAGAGGCGCTTAGAGATCAAAGTGGCGTGGAGTACGCCTTTGTCCCAAGTGCCTCTGACGATCACGCGATCACCATCTTTGACCCGAGTGGAGTCGATGTTGTTGATCGTTTTGCTGCCATGCTCCTGGCTAACCCAGCGAGTCGAGCTGTCGTAGTGAACCGTCATCTCAGCATTTTCACCCGAGTTGCGAACGGTCAAGGTGGATTGCTCCGGACTACTCCGGATAACATTTCCTTCCCAGCGCGCATCTTTCATTGCCTTCGTTGGGGCGGGAACGTCGCCAGCGAACAGAAACGTCGACGACGAGAACGCAATTACGCATCCACAGAATAGAGTGACTACTTTGTTGAGCATGTGTCCTCCTTCAACACGCTGAACTTCTACACACAAACATCAAACGCCTCGACTTCAAGAAACAGGTCCCAGGGGCAGGTGTTCCAGTATCAACAGTTCCATAATTCCCAAACTGCGATTCGGCAAAACTAGTAAAGAACTTCGTTTTCGCCCTTTTCTGCGATTAGCTTCTGAAAGTACGCCACGATCTTGTCTCGTCGTGTCATCAATGCCTTGATCTCAGACTTTGTCAAATACCGGCTGGTCGTTTGAGAGAGTTCATTCCCATCCAGGCTGTTCAGCTTCTCCAACAAATGCCGATCGCAGCGGATTAGCTCTTCTGCCGAGTTCTGTAGGTCATTGTGCAGGCGAAATGCACGCGTGAAATCCACCCTCCAAATTTTCCAGTTCGCTCCAATTAACACATTGGTCAGGTTAATGTCGGTGTCATAGACTAACTGATCAAAAACACGAATTTTGTACATCTGATTGTTCCAGGCGTCCGAATCCGGGGGCGTCAATTTTTGCTTGTGGCGTTCGACCTCATCCATTTTCACGGGCAACCACCAACTTAGCGACCCCTCGTTACCCTGCCACTTCCGTTCGACATAGACCGGGAGTATGTCGTCCAAGTCGAGCAT